>Ga0315286_10003853_pt1 | contig 14307 bp, 11 predicted proteins | sample YL17G10_0_MG_FD_205038 | JGI IMG/M metagenome (GOLD analysis project Ga0315286, IMG submission 205038) | Sediment microbial communities from Yellowstone Lake, YNP, Wyoming, USA - YL17G10_0 | ecosystem: Environmental > Aquatic > Freshwater > Lake > Sediment | place: USA: Wyoming | collected...
TGTTTTCTTGTTGAGACCGAACATCGTTTTGGGTGAACATCTGCCCGAGTCGTCGGCGATCAGGAAGGCACCCTTCGACAGCCCCATCGCTTTGAGGGACTTTTTAAAAAGAACCGCCGGGTCCTCTTGCTCTCCCTCCTTTTCGCCGCCCTCGATCGTGGTGATCAGCTCCGAGAGCTCGTCATTCCTGCGCTCCCCTTGCTTGGCCCGGAAAACCTCCTCCGGAATAGTCTGCAGGGTTCCCTCTTCCCCCGAAGCGGCCTCTTCTTCGGCGGCCGCCTGTTCCAGGACCGATTGTACGGGGCCGATCCCCGTGCCGCTCCTTTCACCCGCTTTTACGAGTTTTTCGAGTGAAGGGACCGTACCGGGGGCCTCTCCCCCGATACCGCCTGTAAATGCCTCAACCTCTTGGAGGTCGTCGACGACCTCGGGGAGGCTCTCCGGGAACCCCGCCTCTTGCTCACCGGTTCCGGTACCCTTCCCTTCCGCTAGCAATGCCGCAAGCTCTTCAGCAGCCGATACTTCTTCGAGCTCGGCGGGTTTCAGGGCTTGCTGAGCCTCATCGACGCTTTCCAGCTCTTCAACCTCTTGTGCCTCTTCTCCCTCGCGGGTTTCCTCTATCTCACGGAGGTCCTCGACCTCCGTATACTCCTCAAGCTCCACGGGCTCTTCCGGTTCTTCCAACCCGCCCTGTTGTTCTTCCTCGACCATGACATAACTTCCACCGACCTCCTCGACTTCGCCTGCCACCTCGGCCTCACCGATCTCCTCGACGTTTACGAGCTCTTCGATATCGCTGAGAGCTATGACACCCGTTTCAACCGGCTCCGCCTCGAAGGCAGGCTCTTCGGGCTCCAGGGAGGAGGGCGGCGTTGCGCTCTCTTCGGTTTCAGTCCCGCCTCGTTCGACCCCGGGCGACACGGGTGACGCGGCAGACGAAATGAGAGCCCCCCCGTGCCCGGGCGCCCGGGCTTCCTCATCAAGGTCGGCTCGGCGCGCTCGGCGCGCTCGGCGCGCTTGGCGCGCTCCCGAAGCCGAGGGCAACCCTCTTTTTCGGCGCAGGCTGAATACTACGAAAATGAGCACCGACACGACTACGAGGGCCTGTATGATGAGAACGAGCATTCCGATTCTCGAGATGCGGAGATGCTCCGTGTCGAGGGCGAGCCCGACCGTCCAGTCCGTGTACTGTCCGGTAAACCTCTTGTAATAAAGAGTCTTGTCGAAACCCTTTAAAAGGAGCCTGAGCGCTCCCATGTTGTTTTGGCCAAGGACCTTTACGAGGTCCGAGAGGTTATGCTCCTCGCTCGAGTCGATTTCAGGGAAGTTCACCAGCACGATTTTATCGGTGGTGATGAGGAAGCCCTTGTAGTCGAGCCCCTCCACCTGCGAAAACACGCCGTCGAGCGCGTCCTGTGAATAGTAAAAGAGGATCGCGTACTGCTCGGCCTTCCTCGTGAAGGTTTTATGAAAAATGATCCTTTCGACGATGGGGTCGACTAACACCCGGCTCACCGAAGGGGGCAGTTCGCTGAATATCGATCCATATATGCCCGCGTTCAGCTTCGATCGGTACACGTCGGACTGGGAAGTACTGAAGAGGATCTCGAGACCGGAGTTCACAATCCTCACCCTCTTGCAGTAAGGGTCGGTATTGACGAAATCGTTGATAAAGAGCTGGGCTTTTTTATCGGGGTTCTTTTCGAGGAGCCCGCCAAGATCGACGTTTTTTATGAAGAAATCGAGCTTTTTCACGGTGATGCCGATAAAACGCTGGATCCCGAAGATCAGGACGTCGGTTTTTTGGAAATATGCGTCCTCGACGTTCTGTCCGACGATGTCCCTGATCCTCCCCCTCTTCAGCTTTACGATGTTCTCCTCGAGGAGAAAATACGCCCCGCTGAACAGGACGAGAGCTACCGAAATGCTGATGATGAGCTTCCTCACCGGGTTCACACTCACTTTTTTATGAAAATGCCGTCCTTTTCGAGGGCCTTTTGAGGCTTCTTCCCCTCGGAGAGTCCCTCCTCGATATCCTCGACGATGCCCTTCTTCCGACGAGCCTTCGTCGAAGGGGCGGCCTCTCTGCCGGCCTCTTCCGTGGGGGGGGGTTGAGACCCTTTGCTCACAGGTGGTTTTGCCCCTTCGACGTCCGGGCCCTGCACGCCCTTTCGAGGAGCATCATCGGCAATCTCCATATCTATTTCACCGACGACGTCCCGCTCCTTTTTTTCATCTCCCATTCCTTTCACCCTCTCCGCAGACCGGCCTCGCTCAGGGATCCACCCACGGCCGGAAAAGCCGAAGATCCCCATATTGATCAATAATAATACGGCGAGACCCGAAATTACACATAATCCGAACAGGAAAAACGAACTCCTCGGAGTTATCAAAGGGTACAGCGACACAAGGATGATGTCGGAGCCTTTGAGCTCGAGGGGCTTTACGAGTCGCACTTTCCCGAGCCCGGTCAGGCCGATTTCTACACCCCTCCCCCCCGAGGGTGTCCCTTCTGCCCGCCGGGCGGAAGCCCGGGCGATAGCCTTGGCTTCGATCCCTTCCCCGCCGCGGGCACTCCCGCCCCTGAACACCACCGCGTAGGTTCGGTTCACGCCGTCGTAGAGGGCAACCCAGGAAGGTTTGGTCCCAAAGCGGTTCACTTGCGCCCGAAGGGGGTCGAAACCGATCACTGCGTCGATCGAGGCGCCGTCCGCGATCCCTTTTGCATAGTGAAACCGGCCCCTGTCGTCGATGTAGTACCGCCCGTTCATGACGCCGCCGGACCTGGCGGGCTCGGCGACGACGGACGCCTCGATGAGATCGCTCCCCGCCTTCAATTCTTCGATCCACCGCGGCTGCGCGACAAGTACCTGCTGGAGAGCCCCCTGGTAGCTAGCGAGGTACAGTTTGGTGAACCCCGCAAGTTTATTAAAGCTCAGGACATGCCCCGGAGGAATTACATGATGAATTACATTCGGAACAGTCTTGTCCCTGACCGCCGATAGGACCCTGTCCACGGGGAACAATTCGAGCCCCGGCGCCTCAGGCGCGTTCAACACAACGACCGTCTGAAGAACGGCGGCTGCGAGAAGCTTCCCGAGCGACTTCGTGAAGAATCCGCTCCGTTTTTCAGCTGACGCTCTCACGCTCACAAATATTGCACCACTAAGTGGGAAAATTACGAAAATGTTCGGCCGTCAATTTATTATCGGGAATCCGGCTATTAAGTATTACAGGGCATTTACCGACAATAGGCTTGTCGGTGCAATACACTTAGTTCCCCTCCCAGTTACTATTGTATCTGCACCTCATAAGACTGGCGAAAGCCAGTCTTATTTTTTCACCCTAAGACTGGCGAAAGCCAGTCTTATTTTTTCACCCTCATCAGCATCTTGACTTTTACCGCCGTATTGAGTAACGTTCAGATGAAATTCTCGCTATGATAAAACTCAAAAAGCTCGAAAAAATACTGATTTTCGTCCTCGTCTTTCTTTCGTTGGTATTCGGCGCGGGGTTGGGTGTTCTGATCTCCACCTTCGACGACACCACCGACATCGCAAAGCTTGAAAACTTCAGGCCCGAGATACCGACCAAAATCTACGATAAAAAGGGCAACTTGATCAGTGAGCTCTTTTTATTCAAGCGCGAACCCGTACCCTTTGAAAAGCTCCCCCGAAATCTTATCAACGCCCTCCTCGCGATAGAGGACGTGAACTTCTACTCGCACCGGGGTATCAATCTGAAACGGGTGCTCGGCGCCCTAATGGCAAACATACGCACCGGGAGCAGGAGCCAAGGCGCGAGCACGATCACCATGCAGCTTTCACGGACCCTTTTCACCGGGAGGGAAAAGACCTACCTTAGGAAGCTGAAGGAGAGCTGGCTGTCCCTGAAAATTGAAAAGAAATACTCAAAAAACGAGATACTCACCCTTTATTTCAACCAGATCTACTTCGGCCACGGGGCTTACGGGATCGAGGCGGCCGCCCAGTTCTACTTCAATAAACACGTTGATGATCTCACCCTCGCCGAATGCGCGATGCTTGCAGGCCTTCCACAGTCGCCGAACAGGCTCTCCCCCCTGAAAAACCCCCAGTCCGCCAGAAAGCGTCAAGAGCTCGTGCTCGAGAGTATGGTCAGACAGAGAATGGTGTCGTCCAAGGATGCCTACGATTCCTTCCAGGATTTCTGGGTGAACTTCAGGCTTCTGATGCGCTCCCCATCCCAGTCGGTGCACAAGCTCACCGAGAACAAGGCCCCCCACTTCGTCGAATACGTGCGCCAGAAACTCGAGAAGCTGTACGGCCCCGACAGAATATACACCGACGGGCTTAAGGTGTACACATCCCTCGATCTCGATCAGCAGGCGTTCGCGGAAAAATACCTCGTCGAAGGCCTCGAGCGTCAAAACGAGATTTACAAGGCTACGTCCACCATGGTGAAAGACCAGGTGGACCGGAAGGTGCTCGATGCCCTCGACATGCTTTCCCTCGTCTTCGGCCTGGAACGGATCGACATCGGGGCGCACAAAAACCAGGAGCGAGTCACCAACTACCTGAGCAAGCACCTCATCGCCCCCCTCGACATGCTCAGCTTCTTCTTCGACACGAAATCCGTGGGGAGGATCATCGAGAGCTCCTACGTCATCGACAAGGAAGAGGGGAACCTGCAGACCGTGGAGGGGGCTTTTATAGCCCTCGAGCCCAAAACCGGGTACATCACCGCGATGGTGGGAGGGAGCACTTTCTCCGAGGAAAACCAGATAAACCGGGCCGTCCAGATCAGGCGGCAGACGGGATCCGGTTTTAAACCGTTTATCTACACGGCCGCGATCGACACGAAAATATTCACACCCGCCTCGATCATCGTGGACAGCCCCGTGGTCTTCTACGACGGAAGCCAGGAATGGATACCCGACAACTACGGCGGTTCCTACCGGGGCAAGGTGAGGCTGAGGGAGGCGCTCCGGCGTTCGATAAACGTGGTGACCGCGAAGATAGTGGACAGGATCGGGATCGACACCGCCGTGCGCTACGCGTCCGATATACTCGGCTTCAAGGACCCTCAGGAGATAAGCGCGCGTTTTCCGCGGGTCTACTCCATCGCCCTCGGAGTTGTGGAGCTCTCCCCGTACGAGATGGCGAAGGGCTTCGCGACCTTCGCGAACAGGGGGATGGAGGTCATGCCCCTGTCGATTCTCTACGTCCTCGACCGGGACGGGAACATGGTGGACAACTTCGAGGCCGAGCTGCGAGGCAAGCAGATGAAGGAGGGGGAGAGGCGCGTGCTCTCGGAGCAGACAAACTACATCATGCTCGACATGCTGAGGGACGTGCTGAGGCCCGGGGGCACCGCATACGGCGCAGCGCGTGCGGCGGGGTTCGAAAAACCGGCCGCCGGAAAGACCGGGACTACTCAGAACTGGAAAGACGCTTGGTTCACCGGCTTCACACCGGACCTGGTCGCCTCGGTTTGGGTGGGATTCGACCGGAACAGCATCTCTCTCGGAAGGGGTCAGGCGGGCGGCGTGGTCGCCGCTCCCATATGGGCGAACTTCATGAGGGATGTCCTCCAGGAAAAACCCGAATCATGGTACGGAATGCCGAAGGGGGTGTATGCGGTAAGGGTATGCAGGAGTTCGGGGCTCCTCCCCACCAAAGGGTGCGAGGACCTCGTCACCGAGCTTTTCCTCGAAGGGACCATCCCCACCGAGTACTGCTACGACTGCAAGGGGGGAGGCGGGGACAAATCGTTCAACGTGGAGATTTTTAAGAGAAAGAAGTCGGCACCGGAGTCCGGGAGCGCATGGGGGAAAAAACGGGGCGTGGTTCCGGAAGCCGGATCCACAATCGAGGGGTACGGCGTCGAGGGGGAAGGCATCGACGCGCCGGCCGGCCCGGCCGGCGCCGGAGGGAACATCGACGAAGCCGTGGAGGAGATGGGAGGCACCCCCTACAGACGCGAGACCGTCCCGGGGGGCGCCGACGGCGGCACCCAAAACGACGCGGACCGGAACACAGGAGTCGAGCCCTCCGGCATCGACGAGAAAATGGAAATACTGCTCAGCGATTGAGGTGACGTAAGGATGCCCCCCAGCGGGAAACGGCCGTTTCGTTTCTTTCTTTCAGGAAAAAACAGCGGCGCCATGAACATGGCGATCGACGAGGCGGTGATGACCGGCATGAAGGAAGGCCGGTCGAGCCCTGTCCTCAGGATCTACACGTGGGACCCGCCGACCATCTCGATCGGGTACTTTCAAAGCGCGGAGGAGATCGACCTCGAAAGATGCAGGGCCGACGGCATCGGCGTCGTGCGCCGGCTCACCGGAGGGAGGGCGGTGCTCCACGACGAAGAGATCACCTACAGCATACTCTTCAGCGAAGCTGACTTCACGCCCTTCAGGAAGAGGGAGATTTTCCTCTTCATCGCCAGGTGTCTGGTCGACTCACTCAAACTCCTCGGGATCTCATCGAATATCGCGGAAAAGACGCGCGGCTGCCTTGCCTCGCCGAATTGTTTCGCCGCCCCCGCCCAGTACGAAATCGAATCGCCCGATGCGGGAAAACTCATCGGGAGCGCCCAGGTGATCCGGGACGGCGTTGTGCTCCAGCACGGCGCGATTCCGCTTACGGGCTCCTACAGGGAGATAGCGAAATACCTCAAGGGAGAAGGACACTCCTTTAAACGCGCTTCCTACCTCAACCAGGTCTCCGGGAGCGGTAACTGCGAGGGTGATCTCGCCAAAAGCATCAGGGAGGGGTTTTCTATGCACCTCCCGATGAGGGACGGCGGGCTTGAACCGCAGGAGCTCGAGGCGGCCCGGGAGCTCGCGAAGACCAGGTACGCTAACCTCGACTGGCTTTTCAGAAAGTAGCGGGGGTGTTATTCTTCTTTCGTCTGCGCCTTACGCTTGTTTCTCACGTAGCGGAACATCTCGTAGAGGTTCTTGACCACGATCCTGTCCTCGTAGAGGGTAGCTTTGCCGCTGTTCGAAAGGGTGGTGAGCACGTCCTTCACCTTCCCCGCCTTTTCCCCGCACCAGTTGGCGATCTCCTCGTTGGTGGTGTTGAAAGTGCTGGGCGTGGTCGTCTTCGGTGAAATCCCCTGGTTCTCCGCGAGCATCAGGAACACATCGCAAACCTTGGCTTCAACTTCCTTGAGGGTGAGAATAAGGAGCCTCCTCTTGGCGTCGTAGATCCTGTTGGAGAAGATCTTGAGAAGCTTGACGGCAAGTTGAGGGTTTCCCTGCAAGAGGATGTTGAAATTTTCCTTGTTGAATTTGAGGGCCTTCACTTTTTCCATGGCGATGGCGGTCGCGCTCCGGGGCTGATCCTCGAGAATCGCCATCTCGCCGAAGATGTCGCCGGGGTGGAAGATGTCGAGAGTCTTCTCCGTGTCGGAGACGATCTTGGTCACCTTCACCCGGCCGTCCTGCAGGAGGTAGAACTCGTTCCCCGGCTCATACTCGCAGAAGATCAAGTCTCCCGGCTGATAGGTCACCCCGAACTTGCCGAACATGCTTCCGTCCATCTTCATCGGTCACACCTTAAACGCCGCTCGTTTTTCTATGCACCGAGGCCGGCCAGCTCCTTCTTGGCCTTCCTGTCCACGGGGCCCTCGGGGAGCATACTCAACACCTTGTTGAAGAATGAGGCCGCCTTTCCCTTGTCCCCCTGGCTCTTGTAGACGATGCCGATATTGAAAAGCGCGTCTTTTATGTTTTCGTCCTTCGGGAAGTTCTTGATCATGGTCGTGAATATTATCACCGCTTCCTTGTGCTTTTTCAGTCCCATCAAACATCTTCCCATCTCATACTCGATCTTGGGGAGGTATTCCTTCGAGTGCTCGGTAAGAGTCCCGGAGTCGTAAAGCGATTTGAAGAGCCTGTAGGCCTCCTCGAACTTCTCCTGCGAGAAGAGGCTGATAGCCTCGTAGTATTTTGTGGTTATGTCGCCAGCCCCCTTCACACCGGCACCGCCGGGGGTTGCAGACGCGGGCTCCGCGGGGGCTTTAAGCACGGCGCCCTTTGGGCCTTCCTTCTTCGAGGGCGACGCTAATCCCGGCTGGGGCGGGGTCGCTTCTTTCGTCATGCTCGCGAAGGTTCCCGGACCCTTGCCTTCGAGCGCGTCGTGGATCGCTTTTATCCTTTCGTGTGCCTGCGCGGCGAAAACTCCGTCCTTGTAGTGCTTGAGGTAGGTCTCGTAGACGTACTGGGCCTGCCTGTATTTATGGTTTTTTAGAAAATACTCCCCGATCTTGAAGAGCTCGGCCTGGCTGTCGCCCACTTCCGAATGGTTGAGAAAGCTGTGAACAAGCTTCACAACCTTCCTCAGCTGGTTTGAGAAAACCCGCAAGAAGTTCGTTATAATCGTGATGTTGCTCGAAATGAGCCGCTCGAACTCTTCGGTTGAAAGCACGAGTGCCTGGGCGTCCTTAAGCACGAGAGCCGTTTCCTCCCGTGGGCGCTTTGCGAGCGCCGACTTGACACCGAAGAATTCTCCTTTCTGGATCGTGTCCCGCACCTCCTCGCCCGTCTCGATCGAATGGTAGGTGAGGCTCACGGTGCCCGCCTTGAGGATATAGATACTGTCCCCTATGTCTCCCATAAAGTATACAACGGACCCGGTTTTATAGTTGCGTACGATTCCCGGCACAGCGCTTTCCTATAAGGGCAGAAATGGCAGTTCCTTGTTGAAACCGATGACTTTTCTCATTTTTTTTAAAAGACCCCCAGGGTCCCCGACGATGAGCTTCTTTTTTCCCTGGACCTTTACCCGCGAGTATTCGACCCCCTGGTCCCTGAATATATGCTCGAACTTATCATCCCCGTAGAGCGGCCTTCCTTCCATGAGAACGAGGGCGATCTGCTTCAGTTCCGCCTGAACCAGCGCGGTGTAAGGGTTTTTGCCTCCGCCGCTGATGACCAGAATGTCTCCGAGCTTGCCGCGTTCCAGAGTCCCGAGCCTGTCCTGCAGCCGCAGCGCCTTCACGGGGTTCACCGTGATCATTTCCACGATCGTTTTGTCGTCGAGTTCCTCCTCGTACATCTCCTTGTATATCTTCTTCGCGAACCTGATCTCCTCGAGTATATTCAGTTCCCCCGAAGCGGGCGAATCGGTGCCGATCGAAACGTTGACACCCGCCTTGCAGATCTCCTTCAGCTTCGCCGTGCGTTTGAACATGTAGTAGTTTGAGCCGGGGCACCATACGAAATTTGCCTTTTTCTTCGCCACCGTCCTGATGTCCTGTTCGGAGAAGCCGATTCCGTGGATGAGGACGGTGTGCTCGCTCAAGGCGTTGTGTTTTTCGAGTACGTCGATGCCGCGAAGGGATTCTTCGTCAAACCCCTCCTCGACGTGGGTTATGAACGGGAGGCCGTTCTTGACCGCCCTTTTATATTCCAGGCCGATTCCGTCCCCCCACTTGAGATCGTACATCGACACCTCGTGGGCGAGACAGTACTCCTTGAGCACTCTGATGGGGAGCTTGTCGATAAATGGGTCGTTTATATGATGGGGAATATGATCCTGAACTGTGGTCACACCCGAGATCAGGTTCTTATACGAACCGAGGAGGTAGATGTCGAAGGGCGAGTTCTTGTTCCGTTCCACGTACACCGGTGAGCCTTTCAGGTCGTAATCCCACGGCAGCCAGCAGATATAGGGACCCGACCCGATCTTCGGGTAATAGGTCCCGAAGAGGTGGTCGTGGGCGTTCACGAGCGCCGGGAACACCACGTACGAATCCCCGAGCTTGTAATCCTTTACCGCGGACGCCGTAAATCCCTGGATAACGCCTTCGGCAACCTTGATGCTCGCATTGCGCTTAACTTCATGAGGGGTTACGATCGTCAAGGCACTCAGCGAGAATTCACCCACCATAGAGGAGAACCCCTACCTGAAATGTGAAAAGATAGGCTACCGCACCTTTAATATTATACTATTATATCGTCAATTGCATGACTTTTCAAAAGAACGATTGTGCCGCCGCCTGAAACCGTCTCATTCGTCGGCGTACTTTACGATGCTGAAAACGGGAACGTCGATCCCTTTTCTGCCCCCGAGAAACTCGAGCTCCACGAGAAACCCCGCCTCCAGGACCTCTGCGCCGAGCTTGCGTGCGAGCTGGATCATCGCCCTGACCGTCCCGCCGGTCGCGAGCAGGTCGTCGACGACCAGCACTTTCTCCCCTTTTTGTATCGAGTCCTCGTGGATTGCAAGAGTGTCCTTCCCGTACTCAAGCTGGTAGGTCTCTTCCACCTGCTTGTAGGGCAGCTTTCCTTTTTTTCGGACCGGAACGAACCCCGCCCTGAGGAGGTAGGCCAACGGGCTCCCCACCACGAAGCCCCTCGATTCGGCGCAGACTACTTTTTTAACCCCCAGCCGCTTGTAGCGCTTATAGAGAACGTCGATCGCCTCTCTGAAAGCCTTGGCGTCGCCCCAGAGGGTCGTAAGGTCTTTGAATTGCACCCCTTTCTTCGGGAAATCGGGCACGTTCCGTATAGCGCTCTTTAGATCCATTACCGCTCCTTCTATTCGTTTAGTGTAAACTCCCGGAGGTCCCTGGAAAGTTTGAAGCTCTTCAGCTTTTTGAGCGCGCTGTTCTGTATCTGGCGCACACGTTCCCTTGTGATCCCCAGGATCTTCCCCGTTTCCTCGAGCGTGTACGGCCCTTCGCCGTCGAGCCCGAATCTGAGCTCGATGATCCTCTTCTCCCGAAGGCTCAGCTTGTCCAGGATCTCTTTGAGGAGCTCCTGGAGGGCCATGAAGAAGATGGCGTCCTCGTACTTGTCGCTCCCAAGGTCCTCGATGAGGTCCCCGAGCTCCGACGACCCGTCCACATTCACGGGAGCTTCAAGGGAGCTGGGCTCCTGGGCGATGTGAAGGATTTTGAGCACCTTCTCCTTCGGTACCCCCAGGTGCTCTGAGATTTCCGCTGGAGTCGGCTCGCGGCCGTACTTCTGGGTGAGCTGTTTTGTGATGAAGTAGCACTTCTTGATGGTGTTGAGCATGTGAATGGGAAGGCGGATCAACCTCCCCTTGTCGGCGATCGCCTTGATAATGGATTGTCGTATCCACCATGTGCTGTAGGTGCTGAACTTGAACCCCTTCGTGTAATCAAACCTCTCGATCGCCTCGATGAGCCCTATGTTCCCCTCGTCGATAAGGTCGATCAGGCTGAGCCCCCTGTGCTGGTACTTTTTCGCGATGCTCACCACAAGACGGAGGTTCGCGTTCACGAGCCGGTTCTTCACCTCGATCAGCTTCTTCTCGTAAAGCGCGTTCTCCGCCTCGAATGTTCTCTTGACGATTTTCCCCTGCCGGTACTTATCGTTGAGCTTTTCCAGGGCGTCGCGAAAAGACCTGATCTCCACGTAACATTTCTTCTCTTCCTCGGCTTTCATCAGCGGGATCTTGTTGATCTGCTTGAGGTAATACGCGAGCGGATCATCTCCGTCGTCGAAGGCGCCCGTCTGGCGATCTCCCGGTTCATCATAGTGGAGGTTCATAGTAGTATAATTTACCGGAAAGGGTAATTAAGGTAAATAATAAAGAGGATTAACCGGTTTTCCCTTGAAGAAGAGCTCGTAGTGAAGCACGTCCCCATTCCCCCCCCTCCCGGCGTCGACCCTTGCGATGACGCTGTTGCGCTCGACCTCTTGACCCTCTCTCACCATGCTCTCGATCCCCTTCGCGTAGAGAGTGCAGAAGTCGTCCTCGTGCTCGATTATGATGGTGTTGCCGTACCCCCTGATAGTACTCGACAGGATGACGGTACCGCGCTCGCTCGCGACGACGTTCCGCGAGGCCGTGCTTTTAAGGTCGATGCCGAGATTGAAGTCGTTCTTGAGCTTCCCGAAGGCGCGCACAACTTCTCCCTTCAGCGGCCACACGAAATCGAGCCTCTTGCTCTCCGGCGGCAGGGCCGATCCGTTCCCCTGCACATAGAGAACCTTCTCCGCCTTCGGGATGAACAGCCAGGTCCCTTCCGCCACTAGGACGAAGTCGGCAAGGTCGTTTGCGTCCTTCAGCTCCTCGAGCGTGAGGCGGTAGGTCTTTGCGATCCGCCAAAGGGTTTGCCCTTCCATCACCCTGTGCCACACGCCTCTTTCGTCCTGATCGTTCGTGCCCCCGACGATCCCCCGCGTCGCGGCGCAGGAAACCAAGAGGAGTGAAAGGAGAAGCAGCAGAACGACCCTCATGATTTCTTCCTAGTTGGATAGTGGGTATCTCTCCCGGTCGTAGACAGCATCGGTCGATTGGGTCTGATTATTAAATCAAAGGTTTCGAAAAGCTCTTGACATACGGGAGCGTTTCCATTAAATTGCGGTGTGCTGTTTAACCATGGGGGCGTGGCGAAGCTGGTTATCGCGCCGGCCTGTCAAGCCGGAGACCGCGGGTTCAAGTCCCGTCGCTCCCGAAAATACGATTCGATGGCTCTTTCGCGAGGGAGGAATCGGCAATTCGTCCTTTTGCGTACAACCCGCCTTATCAAAATCGGGCTATAGCGCAGTTGGTAGCGCGCACGGTTCGGGACCGTGAGGTCGTGAGTTCAAATCTCACTAGCCCGAAATTTTTCCTTTAACAAACTCTACATCCCGCACATGTCGAGCATCGGCGGGACGTACTTCTCCCACCCCATGGCCATTATGTGGAGCCCTTGGCACATCGGCTTGATCTCTTGGATGAACGTGGTCATGAGCTCGAGGCTCACCTTCCAACGGTCCTCCTTGGGGGTATCGGAAAGTGGCTTTATCATGGCTTCGGGCACGAACACGCCGGGGACCGAGCTGTTCATGTACTTCGCCATCGCGGGTGATTTGATGATGACGATGCCGCAGAGGACGGGCACCCCGAAAGCGGACGCTTTGTTCATGAAACGCTCGAAGGTCTTCGGGTCGTAGATGGCCTGAGTCTGGAAGAACTTCGCCCCCGCCTCGATCTTTCGCTCCATCTTTATGATCTGCATCCCGATCGGTTCCGCGCCCGGCGTCACGATGGCGCCGCCGAAGATATCGGCCGGAGCTCCTTCGAGGTCGAGCCCCGCAAGGTCCTTCCCGCCCTTGAGCGCCGATAAGGTCGCCAGGAGGCTGACCGAGTCGAGGTCGAATACGGGCATGCTGCCGGGATGGTCGCCCGCGCTGTTGTGGTCGCCCGTGAGGGCGAGGATGTTGCGGATACCGAGCGCGTAGGCGCCAAGGATGTCCCCCTGGATCGCGAGCCGGTTCCGGTCCCTGCAGGTGATCTGAAGGATGGGCTCGAGCCCCTCCTTGGCGAGGAGGGCGCAGATGCTCACCGAGCTTATCCGCATGACCGAACTCTGGTTGTCGGTGACGTTGATCGCAACGACCCGGTTCCGTATATAGGAGACCTCCTCCTGCCAGCAGTGGTGGAGATCCACGCCCTTCGGGGGACCCACTTCACCGGTTATGGTAAATTGACCCTGGGTCAGACTTTCCTGCAGCTTGCTCATTTTTTCTCCTCCTTTGCCTCAGCGCTCGGTTTCCGTGCCTCGTAGACGTCCTGTTTTTCAAGCGCCCAGCGCGTGGTGTTCCGCTCGGTGTCGGAGACCTCGACTTTCCGGAAGTCCCTGAGCTTTGGTATCTTTTTCAAATTGTCGAGTTTGCCGAGCTCCTCGAGCTTCGTGTAGATAAGGTACCACCCGCAATCGCGGGTCTTCTCCACTTCGCACTTCCCGTCGTGCTGTCCACCGCACATCCCGTTGAGGAGGTGCTTCGCGCACATGGTGATGGGGCACACGCCTCCCGTAAGCGCGAGGTAGCACGTTCCGCACCCGGCGCAGCGCTCCGTCGAGGGCCACAAACCCTGCATCCCTTGGGAACCCAGGGTGTCGTTTGCGGGGAGCGCCGGCAGGTCGATCATGTTCCCCGTCGCCTGGACGCCGATACCGCAGGAGAGGACGAGCACGGCCTGCGACTTTTTCAACTGCCCCACGTTCGCGAGGAGCCGTGTGCCGACGAGTGCCTTGTTGCATAGGAAATCGATCAGCGTGCTGCCGGCCACCTTCTTGCCGCTTCGCCCGAGGAAATCCGCAAGCTCCCTGACCTTCGCCTCCCCCCCGGAATTGCACCCCACGGGACACCCGCCGCATGCGACGATGAACAGACTGTTGTATTCCTTCACCATCTCCAAGATTTCATTGTCCGGTTTTGGAACGTTGACGACCATTCAAGTCCCTCCTCATTCATGCAGTTTTACGTCAATGCCGTGCCGAGCCAGCTCTTCAAGGATCCGCCCCATGATGGCCGGAACCCTCTCTTCAAGTTCCTCTGAAAGCCCCATGACC
>Ga0315286_10003854_pt1 | contig 14306 bp, 8 predicted proteins | sample YL17G10_0_MG_FD_205038 | JGI IMG/M metagenome (GOLD analysis project Ga0315286, IMG submission 205038) | Sediment microbial communities from Yellowstone Lake, YNP, Wyoming, USA - YL17G10_0 | ecosystem: Environmental > Aquatic > Freshwater > Lake > Sediment | place: USA: Wyoming | collected...
TTCACCACCGAGGCACAGAGGGCCCGGAGATGGAGAAAAGCCATCTCCTGAGACACCCTGGGAATTGTCTGTGCGAACTTGATGTCGCTGTGGTGAAATTACTGCGGCTCGCCGGGGAACGAAGAGCGGCGTTTCACTGGTCAAGGGCGACCCGCAGAGTCTCTGACCCCGCGAATCATGGCAGCCACCGCCGCCGGTGGTCGCCGTCATGTAAGAAGACGTTTCTCGACGCCCGTATGTTGTGCAAAAATCTAAAATTCAGCAGAAATTCTGTATCACTGCACCAGCCCAGCCCGTAGGGCCAAAGATAATAGCCCAGGGATTCATCCCTGAGGGGACAAAGGCAAGAAACGAAGCGAGTCCGCCTGGGACGAAAGAACACCTCCGCCGTATCCCCGAAATTGCATAGCCGAAAGAAACGAAAGAAGGCGAAAGAAACATGTAGCCCAGCCGCCCTCGGCTGGGGTCAAAGGATCACCCCCGGGGGCGGGGGTGCTACATGCCTCCTCCTGTTTTTCGTTTCTTCTCGTTCTTTGCGGCCCTATTTTCCTGGTTGTGTGGCCTTCCCGCGAAAGAATCCCGCGACTGTCCCTTCGACAGGCTCAGACCTGTCCGGAACCGGGCGAAGGAACAGGTTTGACAACGGCTGGCTCATAGATGTCCCTGGATTCCCGTCCCAGATTGTAGCCGTCATGACTCCGAAAAAAAGTACGTGACGCCTTACCGGTATCCCCCAGGCATCAGACGCCGTCCGGATTCCCAAAGAAAATGGATGGGAAGGCATCTCCCCGGCCCTGTGGCTCTTAACTGCTAGTTCTCACTTCCTATTCATCGTCCTCCATTGGCACTCGGACGCAGTTCACGGTATGCGCCTTGCCCGTCTTCTCGGAAAGCTCAGCGGCTCGTGCCTCCGCCTCGCCTTTCGCCGGGTAAGGGAAAGACGCCTTTTCCTTGGAACTCTCGTCCACGACTGTCCATATGAATTTCATACGCTTCTGTTTTGGCGAGGTCTTTCGGGAGCCGGACGCCTTTCGCACACCTGTTTTCGGTTCCTTTTTCGGTTCCTTATCCTCGGGCTCGATCGAAGCTTCCTCGGCCATCCGTTCAATTCGTTGCCTATTAGACAGTCGCTTCACCATGGGATCATCCGTTTCTCAGGGTCGCCTGATAGAAAATCTTGTGTACCGATACGGCCAGCAGGACTTTATCAGATATACCGTGGCCGTGCAAATCGTTTTGACAGCTTTAAGACCGTTCACGGTCCCTGGAAGTATGATCCGGGAGGAAAAGCGTGGTGGAGCGTGGGCGGATGGATTACAATGACTACCGGCCCCACAGCAGCTTGGACGATGCGACCTCGGCAGCCTTGGCTGGACTGTGTCAGCAGGCTGGTTGCCTCAGGTCGTATCCGCCCTTGCTCAACGGAGTACACGATGGTGGATTCACAATGACAGAGCGGAATACACCCACGGAATGTGACGTGTCTTCTGACGCAGCTTGGCCTCGGATGACCAGGGAGCAGGTCAATGCGCATCCGATTCTAAAATATCCAGGACGCATCCATGTGATTCGCAGATCCGAACAAATCGAGCCGGCGATTCGGCAGTTGGAAAAGGAGAAGCTCCTGGGGTTTGATACGGAAACACGGCCCACGTTTCGCGTGGGGCAGAGCTACCTGCCGGCGGTCCTGCAATTGGCCGGGGAACAAGCGGCCTACATCTTTCAATTGCGACATTGCCGTTTGTCCCAGGCTCTATGTCGGCTGCTGGCCAATCCCAAGATCATTAAGGCGGGCGTCGCTTGGGATCGGGATGTGCAGGAATTGCATAAGTTGGCCTCGTTCACACCGGCCGGATTTGTGGATGTGGGAGAACTGGCCCGGCAGACCGGTTGTACGCATCATGGCCTGCGGGGGCTGGCCACGCTGTTACTGGGATTCCGGGTGTCCAAGAAGTCCCAGACGTCCAACTGGGCCCAGGCCACCTTGACGCGGGCGCAGATCGAATATGCGGCCACGGATGCCTGGGTGGGGCGCGAGCTGTATCAGAAGCTGCAACGGCTGTTGCCTGCATCAACGACCCAGTAGACATCCGCGGATTACCGACTACCGCTCTTCAGAGTGGAATTCCCGCGAAAAATCCCGCGACCGTCCCTTCGACAGGCTCAGAGCCTGTCCTGAACCGGGCGAAGGAACGGGCTTGACAACGGCTTGCTCATAGATGTCCCCGGAATTCCCATAACCAGCGTGAGACCGCCGAGCAATGGATCAAAGAAGACAAGTATGCCGTGTGCTGGCCCCGTCTGTCCTGTCACAGCTTCGATGCGAATCAGGTTCGCCTGCAACTGCACGTTCTGGCCTACAACCTGAGCAACTTCCTGCGGCGGTTGGTGCTGCCGCCAGCGGTGAAGCACTGGATGCTTACGACGTTACGAGACAAGCTGGTCAAGATCGGCTGCAAAGTAGTGTGCCACGCTCGCTATGTGACCTTCCAATTGGCCGAAGTCGTGGGGCCTCGTCGCCTGTACCGAGCGATCCTGGATCGGATACAGCGTTTCGCGAACATTCCCCCGAGGGCCGCGCCGATATGACCGGCTGCACGCGGGGACAACCCAACGAAAGCGGAAGGGGCGACGCTGCAACTATCGACAGTTTGGGGCAAAATGGCTGTTTAGGCATCCTGAATGCCGATTTGCCCCCTCGATTCAACATCGGTTGTCGTGCCATGGGGCATTCCGAAGCTTGAATTCCCCGGAGGGCGGTGGTATGCTGGGAGTCATGAGTCCGACGCTGTTTCCGGGAAGGCCATATGGGAAATGTCGGCTTACAGGTGTAGGCCGTACTGGCGAATCCGCAAATCTCGGGTATAATTGACGCACTGAGTAGTCCGCTGTCGTTGAAGCGGCATTGGCTGCTTGGGCTTTAGGTTCGTTGGAGGCCAGACTATGAGATGTCTGTCAAGTATTCACGTCTTTGCAGGACTCATCCTGATCACTATTTCACCCTGTTTTCCTGCTGAACCAAGTGAAGCTAAGGAGGATTCCAAATACCTCCAAGCTGTGAGGGAGTTTGCAGATACAACATCCAGACCTTATGCCGTTGTAGTAGACGAGGATACGCTTGAACATCCAGAATGGGGGCGAGTCGTAGAAGCACTCAAGAAAAAGTATAACGCTAAGATTTTTGTGGCTCATTACCCTGATGTGCGGACGGTACGTAAGGCATTAAACGCATACATGCCTTGGTATGTCTGTTTTGTTGCTCAACCGGAACAGGCCACACGAGAGATGATCACCGCTGCTGCATACACTATGACTTGGCTAGATGACGATCCTTATGAAGATGCTATTTCGGCAGTGCTCACTGGTTTTGTAGCGGAGGACGCCCTTCGAATTGTAAATGCAGAACCTTTATTTGTCCGGAAAGAGCTATCTAATTCGTGGGATGGATGGCTTGACTTGCTTGAAGTAGGTGTTTCATTAAGTAGTGACAGTGATTACAAGTTTGTTAAGAACGTTGGTGGTGTAGAGCAACAACTTAAAGGTCCGAAAGAGAGATTGTCAGAATTCGTTGAGGTATTGAACCAGGGCGATTGTGATATCATAACGACCAGTGCACATGCAACAGAACATGTCTTCTATCTCGGATATCCAAAGACAGCCTCCGATGGTTATATTACTCATAACGAGAAAGGTGATATTTATGGAATCGATACTCTGGGAAAGGTCCATCGCGTAAACGCGAAGAAGTCGAAAATTTACTATGCACCAGGAAATTGCCTCATCGGTCATATTGATGGGCAATCCTGTCTGAGCCTTGCCTGGATACATAATGGTGTGAACGCATTTTTCGGGCACATGTACAATCAGGACCGTCCCTGCTACGCCTGGGCTATTGCAGAGTATTTCATGGCACTTCAAGGCCAATGTACTTTTGCTGAAGCCACCTATGCGAACTGGTTGGCGTTGCGATTCTCTGTAGATGAGCAACTGGAAGTATACTTATGCTGTGATCGGGGCGGTAAAGGCACTGTTCTTTACGGTGATCCGGCATGGGAGGCTCGAGTGAAGCATACGACGATGCCTGCTTATACCCAAGATCTCAATATAGAGCACCTTTCTGATGGTGTGATAAAAATGACCGTCAGTGTCACTGTCAACCGTGAATGGCGTGCTTGGGTACCCGGGATACGACCCGTCATACTACTTCCATTGCGAATCAAAGAAGCACGGATTGAGAAGACGGATTTGAAGAAAGTGGGTGTGGCTGATAACTTCATCGTGTTAGATTTAGATACACAATCCATTGGAGGAACCGGCTTACCGGTGGGCACGAAAAAGACTGTGGTTCTGTATGCTCGAGAGCTCGAAGTCTGGCCTTTTCTTTCTGATAACGAGGTTGTTACTCGTATCAGAGAAAGGAAGTTAAGTAAACCCCCCTCGCCTGAAGGCGACGGTGAAACTGGGGACGCACCCTATTGATTATTGATTCCGGGGACAGCTTACTTATTTCGGTCCTTACTTTAGTAGCCTCTCTCCACCCTGTCGCCCGTTGATTCCCGGCGTCGGAAGGGCGGGAAAGAGAGGTTCGGAGTACCGCCTTCAGGCGGGAAAGACCACTCCGATCCCCGTACACGCCGTAGTCCGAAGGGCCTTATTCGACCCGGCTAAAGCCGGTACTCCGAACCTGGACGCTGTAGAGCGAGGATCGGGCCGTGATGAAGAGGGTTTTGCGGTCCTTGCCGCCGAAAACGAGACTGGTCGGGCGCTGCGGGACTTCGATGGTATCGATCTGTTTGCCACCAGCGTCGAAGACGCGGATTTGGCCGGCGGCGATGTAGACGTTGCCCTGGTCATCGGCCGCGACGCTTTCGCCGCCTTGGATTCCGGGGACAGCTTACTTATCTCGGTCCTTACGTTGGCATATAGGAGATAACGCCTCACGGCATCACTACAAACGGTGCGGCCGGTCAATCATCGGCCTTGATTTGGACGCTGTAGAGGGAAGATCGCGCCGTGATGAACAGCGTTTTGCGGTCCTTGCCGCCGAAGACGAGGCTGGTCGGTCGCTGGGGGACTTCGATGGTGTCGATTCGTTTGCCGGAAGAATCGAAGACGAGGATCTGGCCGGCGGCGATGTAGACGTTGCCCTGAGCGTCGACCGCGACGCTCTCGCCGCCTTCGTGGACGAACAGCTTCGGATCACAGAGTGTCCCGTCAGGCTGCACATTAAAGGTCCAGGTCTTCATCTCTGCCTCGTTGGTGACGTAGAAGAGCTGTCCTGCGACGGCGGGGGCCAATCTGAAGGCGCGCAGCACGTCCGCCATCTTGGTGCCCCACATCATGGCCCCGGTGGTGAAGTCCCGGTCGGCGGGAATGAAGGTCGTGCCGTCGGGTGAGACGTAGTGCGATGGCTTGGGTGCAGTCGAATCCCGCAGGAACTCGCTGTCGCCCATCCAGCGGTTCACGGCGAGCATGGCTGTCATTCCAGAGTGCGGCTCTGCGGGCTGGGGCTTGAGCGCGACGATCTCACTATCGGCAACGTCGGGCCGGAAGGCGAGCACTGTCCCATTGCCGGCGTAGGCGACGACCAGCAGGTTCCCGGCCTTGTCGAAGGCCAATTGGACGGGCTGCTGCGGAATGTCCCGAACCGGCTCCGCCCGGCCGGTCTCCTGGGACCAGCGGTAGATCCGGTTCTCGCGAGCGTCCGCGAAATAGACGCGGCCTGCGCTATCGACAGCCGCCCCGGCGATGTTCAAGAACCCGTCGGCGAGTTTCTCCACCTTGGCCCCGGCGGCCAGGACCGTCGATTCAGACGGTGGTCGGGGGGGGAGCGGGCCGCCCAAAACGTCCAGCACGGCGAACTCCGAATCGCGGACCTCGACGCCGGCGGTCGCCTCGAAGATCGTGCTGTCGAACGAGACCTTGCTGTTGCTGTAGCAGTGGAGGTTACGGAAGCGGATGTCGCGGGAGTTGCTGATCTTTGTTGCGTGCGGGAATGGCACGAAGCAACTGATTACGCGGTAGAAAAAGGCATTGGCGAACTGGAGGTCGCTCGAACGGTCGATTTCCAGGGGCAGGGCTTTCGGACCTTCTTCGCGTTCCTCTTCAAACTGCACGGCGTAGAACCGCCAGTGAGAGGCATTTTGGACGATCATCTCGTTGCGGACGTGGTGTTCGAGAGACATCGCATACACCCGGCCGCTCGTCGAGGTGTCCGAGATGTGCATCCCGGATTGGGCGTAGGGACTGGGCGTCCAGATGTCTTTGAAGGTCCCGCCGCCGCCATTGGTGACCCAAAGGCTGGCGTGCTGGCTGTTCCACGCGTCGCGATTGCCCAGCCTGCCGAAGCCGCCCTTTTCCCCCGGGACCCTCGTGCCGTGCCCACCGTGCAGGCGGACGTCGTTCATCATGGACTTTGCGCCGGCCATCCATTTCACCCCGACGGCGCGAGGATTGACCGCACCCGTGTAGACGCCGATGCCCGTGACGATATTGGTCCCACCTTGTGGGGCCTCGATGACCGGCTTCGGTGTGCCGGGCCCCTGAAACGCGGGGGTCCCGTCCGGCAGGTGGATCACCGTAGCCGAGGGATTGAGGCCGATCAGCACGGTGTCCGGCCTGAGGGTCAGCGTTTCACTGACGCAATACCACCCCATCGGCAGATAGAGCGTCCGGTGTTTCGCAATCGCCTCTCTGAGGGCGGCTGTGTCGTCGGTCCGGCCGTTGCCGGTCGCGCCCAGCGTCCGGACGTTGATCCATGTGGCCGGATCAGGAAGAGCGGGGATGTCCGATTCCACTCGTGCGGGCAGCGCGGTCACTTCGTGCACCGTCAGGGTGGTCTTGACCTGTCGGGCAGCGCCCAGACCGGCGATATGCAGCCCGTGGGCGAACTGCTCGACTATGTACGCCGGCCCGACCCCGGCGACGGTCTTGCCGCTCTGGCGGAAGCTGGCGAGGACCGGCACGTCCTTGCAGGCGGCGTTCTGCAGGTTGATCTGGGTCCGGGCGCTGTTCTCGTTGCTGATGACCAGCGCCGGCCCCGTGATGTTCTCCAGGCGCGCATCACTGAGCCAAAGCTCCTCCGGGTGGCCGGGGACGATCGAAACGGCCGTGGGAACGTTCTTGAACTGGGGACGCACGAGCGTCAGTCCCGCCTGCTGGTCGCTGATGGCGGCGACACGCTGACCCTCGAAGGTGCAATCGATCGCGAGAATGGGCCAGCCCGGGGCGGACCGTCGCGTAGCGATGCCGTATTGGCCGCCGTAGAAGTGGAGGTCTTCGACCTCATTGCCGATATCCTCCAGTCCCGCGCGGGCCGAACCGAGCCGGAAGTCCATGTGAGCGAGATAGCAGTGCTGGGCCACGTGGAAGCGGACGCCGACGGCCGCAGGATTGCCCGCTCCGATCTCGATATCGATGTTGCTCATCGCACTGTAGAACGTGCCGGCGCCGCCATCCGGCGGGGTCCCGCTGTTTCCGCTGGACCTGCGTCCGCCGGAGAAGAAGAACATGTATTTGTCGGTTCCTTCCTGGAAACCTGGAGTGTTCTCGTCCAGGGTGAAGACCGGCCGACTGTTGCCATAGCCGATCAGACGGATGCCGGGCCAGACATAGACGGTTTTCGTGAGACGGTAGGTCCCCTTGGGGACGAACAGGACTCCGGCGCCGGTGCTGGACGCGACCTTGTCAATCGCCTGCTGCAGGGCTGCGGAATCATCGGCGACTCCATCGCCCTGCACGGGGAAATTCTCCCGCGTCAGGTAGATCGCCGCCGCATCGTCCAGGCGTACGGAGTACAACGAGGCCGCGTTCAGAAGTCCCGGTGACAGGACGACGCCCATGACGCAGAACCAAGCCAGGATGGATTTCTGATCCATATCATGTTCCCTCAACTGGTTGTTGACAGAATTCCCGTCGAAGGAGGGATTATGGCGCTTCATCTCGCGTGATTCAACAAAAGAAAAGGATCAAGCCTAAGCGGGGGGGGCGGAGACGGCACGCTCCGAGGCGACAGAACGCCGGTTCCGGCAAGGGGGCGAGTCTGACGACAGCGATCGGCGGAGGAATCAAGGAATGTTTTCGCGCCTTCGCCCCTCGACGATCGCGGAGGACAAGCTTGCTCCCTTGGCCGTCAGCCGCGGCTCCGGCTGCTTCCACGAGGATTTGGCGACTGGCGCTCGAACAAGGGGCCTGTCGTATTTCTTCTCGGCCTCTCGCAGCTTCTCGAAAAAGCGGTGGACTCAAATCTCTCCTTCAGCTACCGGAGTCATCTGGCCTCCAACGCCTGATAGACTTTGCGATGCTGTTTAAGCATCGACTGGCGTGGTTCTTGACTCTGCGTACGCGTCAGACCTAACCTCTTCTTATCTGGCGCCTTTGTGGCGGTAGGCCCAGCCCTTGGCCATGTACTCGATATCCGACGTCTGCTCCACCGGGGGGAAAGCCTGGCCGTAGCTGGATACCCCTTGCTTGAGAATCTTGTCCACCCAGTCGATGGTGAAGCGATCCCGCCACTTCCGCAGTTCCGAGTGGCCGTCGCAGAAGCCCAGGACGCTGCTGTCGCCGTGGTTGATCGCGATCGGCCCCCACCAGCCCCAGGTGGCGAGGCTCGAGTACTCGGGGGCCCAGATCACGAAATGATGGCTGGCGTTCCAGTTGCGCGGCTCGCCCGCCTCCACGAACACGTATCGGGTCGACGGGGCGGTGATCTCCGTAATGCGTCGAATCTCCGTATTGTAACTGGGGTCGTTCGGGTGCCCATACAGGCACATGGGGACGGAATAGGAGACAAAGATCCTGGTCATGTCGTAGATGCTCTTACGCATGGTGTCGCCGGGGCAGTGATAGGCCTTGGGCTCCTTGACATAGGAGTAAAGAAGGCCCGCTTTGATCCCGCGGATCTCATCCTCGTCCGTCACCGGAGGGGCCGTTTGGGTGTTGCTCATCTGGGCGCCAGTTGCGGTGCGGGGCACGCCGCACCAGCCGACGAACTTGCCGCTCCGCTCCGTGCCGGTGTCTTCCGAGCTCATGATCCGGCCGTCGTTGTCCCCGGAATACATGAACCAGCCCAGCGAAAGGTTCTTGGTGTTGCTCAGGCACACGGTCGTGGCCGCCTTTCGCTTGGCCAGACTCAACGCCGGCATGATGATCGCAAACAACAGCGAGATGATCGCGATGACGACCAGCAGCTCGATCAAGGTAAACGCTTTTGTTTTCATCTGTCCACCCTTCACCTGCCTGTCCTATGGACGCCGTAAACGAAGATGCCTGTGCGTTTCCTATCATACCATATCGGCTCGGCAAGGACCCCCGGGAAAATGCGTTGGGCAATCGTCATTATCGTTCATTATCGCTGCCGGACGTGCCGCCCATAACCTCATTCCGGCACAAAAAATCGTCATTTTATGCGGTGTTGTTGTTGCCACTCGTAGATTGACGCCACTTCAGGCTGCGGCCTTGGGCCGGACGAGAACGGCAGGGCCTGGTTCCCTTCGGACGACAGCAGCGTAGCCTTACCCGACACGAAGCGGCCGCTGCCCCCGTACAGGGAATTGCCGTTCGCCTCGATGCCCGTGCAATCGGCGGTCGCCAGATGGATCATCGCCGACTTGCCGTCCTTCAGCACGAAGACGTTTCCTTTGATGACATGGTCGAAGCTGAACGTCTTGGCGGAAACGCCCGGGCCGCTGTCCACGATGAACCGGTTGTAGAGGATCAGCCAGTTCTCATTCATGCCGCCCATCCAGACCCCTGCCTTCTGCGAGCTGACATCGCAGTTGTAGACGACGTTTCGAGGACCGTTGGGGCCATGTGCCGTGTCCTCAGGGGGCGAGGCCCACATACCGTAGCCGTAGCCTCCGTGGCCTTGGACGGATTCCACCACACATTGCTCGATCAGGTTCTCATTCGTCCAGCCGGCATGCCACTGGGCATCGCTTTCGTGGAAGACGCTCTTTCGGATGACGCAGCCGCTGGCTGCCCACTGGAACAAGGGGCCGTGCCGCATCTTGAAGGTCTCGACGTTCTCCATGAGGCAGTCCCAGCAGCGATCCCAGCCCGTATAGGCGGTCCCGCCGCCGCCCTTGAACCAGGCGTCGTCGAAGACGCAGTCGCGTATCTCGCACCATTTGGCCGCCGAGCCGTAGACCGGGAACCTGCCGCACTTTTTGACCGTCACGCCGCGCGCCCAGCAGTTCCAGCCGTAAGAGAAGAGCACGCTCGTGATCCACAGGTTCTCCGTCTGCTCGATGTAGAGGTCCTCGACTCCGCAGCGCTGGATCGGGTTGACCTTCTGCACGTAGGAGCCATCCACAACCGGGAACTCGATCCGCAGCGGCTGGCTGATGGTGATGGATCGATTTGTGACACCCGTGACGACGGTTTCGTAGTTGCGGTACGAGCCCCATTGGCATGCGTTTTGGGTCAGTTTCTTCCATCGGTCGGTCGCTGGGCCGTCGATGAAGATGAAATCGCCCACTTGCAGGCTCTGCGTGCCCTGCAGGTGCAGCTTGGTATCGCCTCGCTTGCCGTCTCTTTCGAGCTTGAGTTTTTCGCCGACAGTGCCTCGGCCTGCGAACGTGATGGCCGCCCGCGAATCGGGGACCAGTTGCGGGTCTTTGAACCGGCGGTCGAGGAGGATCGGGATCTCCGCCAGACGCTTGGAGCCGTCCTGGTATTGGGCAATGCCTTTGAGCGTGCGCGGACCATCCGGCACTTCTCGGGGAATATCCCTGCCATACTTGGCGAAAGCAAAGGTGTTTCCTGAGTGCTGGCTTTGCGCCCAGGCATCGATGACCGTATCGTCAATCATCAGAGTCATCTTCACAAGACCGGCGGGTTTGCAGTGCATCTCGATCCGCGTATCCGGCCCCACCCGCGAGTTCGCACGCGGGCTGAAGAACGCCACTCCTTCCTTCGGGATCGCGTATCGGAAGATCAAGCGGGTCCGTGAAGGACCCTTGCCTCTGATGACCAGGTTGTCCTGACGAACCGTCACGGGCCGGTCCAGATAGTACGTCCCTTCCCCGATCAGGACGGCGCCGCCTGTGCGACCCGCCGCGTCACAGGCGTTCTGGAGGGCCTGCGAGTCATCCGAATCGTCGTTCGCTACGGCGCCGAAGCCCTCGATCTTCGCCACGACGTTGACCGTCGGGATGCCTCCCTGCACGCCGCATTGGGTCCAGTTGGGGTAGACGATCCCGTCCGGCCCGACGACGTCGGCGGGCGTCAGACGATCCTTCTGATCGGGCCGGATCTTGTATTGATGCGGCCAAGGGATGCTCTCGCCGCTCTCCTTCGCGGCGGCAGTCCCAGCCCACAGGATGATGACCACGAGAAACGAAACGGCGAATCGTAACCCATGCGCAGTTGTCTTTGTGATCCTATTCATAATCGTCAGCCCTCGCGTCATATTATGTCATTGCGAGCGAAGCGAAGCAATCTCCCATGCTGAGAGTTGAGATTGCTTCGTCGCTTCGCTCCTCGCAATGACAGATACGGGTGTCATAGCTGTATCATAGCCGCCGAATCAGCGGAAGGTATAGGCGAGCTTGAGAAAAACGCTCTGGCCCGATTCCGGTCCATCCTCGTCGCGGACGTTGTTGTAGACCACGTAGACGTGGGCGTCCTTGCGGAACTCCCAGCCGTAGATGACACTGATGTTGTGCACTTCCGTGCTGCGGTGCTGTATGGAGCTCTTGACCCACATCACGTCGCTGAAGAAGTAATCGAATACGACCCGGTTGAGCCAAATCGTGTCTTCGTTGCCGTCAGGCTGGTCTTCAAAGCGAATGACGAAGTCGTAGCGTATGGGCCAGCGTTCGATGAACTTGAGGTGCTTGCTGAACGTCAGCTCGTCGTACTCGGTCTCTTCGAAGACGCCGAACGCCCATCCCAGGCCCATCGCCCGCCAGTAATCGGACTGGTTGAAGATGGCGCCCAGGCTCGTGCGGCGGTTGTTGAAGGGCCGATGGTAATCATGGTCGTAACCGATTTGGAGACCCAGATCGTTCTCCAGCGTCACGCCCGTTGCGGCCGAGTAGTCGCGCAGCGAGGTATCATGGTCTCCATCTTCGTAGTATTGCGTCTCGAAATGAGCGAACAGGCCCTTGTACCATTTCTCGGACGAACGAAGATAGTAGGTGGAGCGAAAGGAGGGGCCAAAGATGTCCCGGCGGGGAATGAAGCCCAGGACGGGGTCAAAGCCCTCCGTGATGCCGCGATAACCTGCGCCGACCTGCCAGGGGTATTTTTCATACGTGACGGAGCCGTATCCGTAGAAATCCGCCCGGTCCTTGACGATCTGTCCGTCCTCGCCCGCGAGCCGATCGTCCGCCCCCGCCACGCTGTAGCCAAACCTCCAGTCGTCATTCAGGTACAGCGTGGCATCGGTGCCGAGGATGCGCGAATAGCCCTCCTCGAACTGCGAGTTGCTCAGGTGCAGACCCATCGTCGATTTCTCGCCCACGGTCCGGATGCCGCGAAAAACGGTGGAGTTGCCGGAATACCTGTTGTCGTGGACCGTGTCGCCCTGGACGTCGATGAGAGCGAATTTGTACTTCCTCATATCCCCGGTGACTCGGGCGCCGGCCTCAATGTCCGTAAATCGCCGGCTGTAGTAGAGCATTTCATTTCCCGGGCGAAAGAGTTGCTCTCCCTCCCGGAAGAACAGGCGCTTCTCGGGAAGGAACCGTTCCGTGTCGCGCAGCTCGATGGTGTCGGCGTCGGCTTCCACCTGGGCGAAGTCCGGGTTGACGGTCCAGGCTGTGATGATCGACGGGGTCAGGCGAAAGCTGACGTCGGCGCCGGTCTCCAACTGCGTCTTCGCGTCACCGTTGAAATCCACGTGCGACGCGACGTAGGGCGTGACCTCGAGATTGCGGTCGAATACGCTGTCGGCCAGATCGAGACCCGTGAGATGGCCGAAATGCTGCGGTTTGAAGTACTCCGTCTCGTTGTAGCTCCAGAAACTGGTTACATCCGCGCTCACGAGCCGCCGTGTGAAGTTCAGGCCCCACGTTTGTCCGTCCGCCCGCTGGTAGTTCAGGACGCCCAAGGGGATGCTCATCTCGAAGACCCAACGATCGTCATAGATCTTGGCCGCGAGTTCCCAGTCCGCCGACCAACTGGTGCTCCAGGAGCCGCCCGGACCTTCGGAACCGTCGACGCGCGTACCCAGGGGATTGGAGAAGAAGGCGTACTTGGAATTGTGGCCATGCATCGGGTCCAGATGGACTTCCACCCAGTCATCGCCTTGAAAGAAGCGGTCCTCCCGCATCTCGCTGGCGTGAATCTCGTCCATTTGGTCGTCAAAGCACTCCACCGCGACATAGAGGTGGCTGCGGGTATAGGCCATTCGCACTTTGGTCTGCTGTGCGGCGGGTTGGCCTGACCGTATGTCGATGAAGTTGGTCGCGACGTCGGCTTCCTGCCAGAAGGGCTCATCGAGGACGCCATCGACGGCCAGAGGGCTGTCGACCTTCAATGCCCGCAGTCCGGGAACCGATGCATTGGGGTCGTCGTGCGCGATACATAGCCTTTGGATGGCCAGCAGCGTGGCGATGGAAACACCGCAGAGGCGGACGCGTGACTTGAAAGCCTCTGTTCTCATCCCATCCACGGTCGCTCACGGCCTTTTCGGTTGACGTCGGTGACGATCTGCTGAGCGAGGATGGCGTCCTCCCGGACCTGAAAGTCGAACATGCCGACGTTGAGGAAATCGGCCCCGTTCTCGAAGGCGAACCGGAAGCCGTCGCGTGGGTGGATGGCGCCGGCGGCCAGGACCTTGAAGGCGATCCAGGGCTTCTTTACGGTCGCCATGAACTCGGCGGTCTTCTCGGGATTGATGCACCACATGTTGTCATGCGGGGGCAGGCCCTGTGCGGGACGCTCGGCCTTGGGCGTGGCGGACCAGTAGTTGTCGCTGTGGAACGTCTTCATGTAGAAGTCCAGCTCGACGCCGGCCTTCTCCATCGCCATGGGGACTTCGAGGTTGTGGCAGGCAGTGCCGGCGATCAGGCCGTTTTTCTTGGCGAATTCAATCGCCTTGGCGAGCAGGTCGATGCGATTGAGGCGGACCCAGTTGTCGGCGATGCCGCCGTGGATGAAGGCCCCGACCGCGCCGTTGTCGATCGCCTTCTGGATCGATCCGGTAAGGTCGTCGCTTTTCGGATAGGTCTGGGCGATCCACTGGATTTTGCCGCCGAACTCGTCGCGATAGCGTTTCAAGACGCGGATGGTCGGGTCTTCGCCATAGGCGTAAGGGCTGTTGACCGGCCCGATCATGGTGTTGATGCCGCATTCCTCGC
>Ga0315286_10003855_pt1 | contig 14305 bp, 11 predicted proteins | sample YL17G10_0_MG_FD_205038 | JGI IMG/M metagenome (GOLD analysis project Ga0315286, IMG submission 205038) | Sediment microbial communities from Yellowstone Lake, YNP, Wyoming, USA - YL17G10_0 | ecosystem: Environmental > Aquatic > Freshwater > Lake > Sediment | place: USA: Wyoming | collected...
ATTGTCGCCGTGGGATTCGTCGGCGTGCTTTGCGGTCAAATGATCCGCTCGACGCCCACGCTGGCCCATGTGGAGGAAAAACCTAAGTCCAAGTCAAATACGCGATTGAATGCCGCCATCGCTGTCGTCGCTTCGATGTTGATAGCTCACTTCACGCTCGGCAGGCTCGCCCAGGACATCGAGATGGCCGACGGTGCGTTAGGTTCGGTCCTGTCCCAGCCGGCCATTGCCCAGATCGTCTTTGGAGTTGTAGTTGCGTTCGGGCTGGCAGCCTTCCTCGTGAAGAACCTCCTCGACGCCGGCTACGTCTGGCCGATAATCGCCACCGCCTTAGTAACTCCCTTTGCCATAACAGCTTACGTCAAGCCCAATGTCCTGGACCGTCTTGCCGAATCCTGGCCGCCAGTGTTCTTCTCCAACGCCACCGCGGCGATATTGCCCGTGCAAATCGTCGCTTTCGGCACAATTGGAGCGATTGCCGGCTACTGGATGGGCATCCGGTACGATTTCTGGCGAAAACACGAGATATGATCGCCCACACCAGCCGCTTGCCAAGTTGAGAACATCTTTTTTCAAAGGCTTCCCCTCTCCGTAAACCCCTGTAGTCCAACTGCTTACGACTTTCGCGTCTCATAATCAGGCTGTCTGCCCCAAACAAGAACAAAAATGCTTGTTTTTGGCCTGGGAATTAGCCGAAAATATAGTTGGTTAAAGTTTTGTCGGTTTCGAGCCGTTTTAGCAATGGAAGGCTATTTAGGGCCGACGGACACAGGCTTTTGACGAGCACCTCGGACGAACAGAGCGCCGGAGTTACTCGTACACAATATGGTAAAGCCAGCCGACAAAAGGAGTTAACAATGTTGGTGCTAAGCAGACAACGAGATGAATCAATCATGATTGGCGATAACGTCGAGATTACGATCGTTGACGTCCGGGGGGACAAGGTTCGTCTGGGCATAACGGCCCCAAAGGAGATTCCGGTCCATCGCAGGGAGATATACGACGCTATTCAGCGTGAAAAGGCCGCAGCAAAAGACTCTCCAGAGCACCCGGAGAGCGTGACCCAGGCCGAGCCGGAGAAAGTCGCCTCAAAAAAGCCTCAGAAGGAACCCCAGGCGCATCAGTAAGCAGGCAGAACCTCGCAGGATTCTCCCCAGAGCAGTCGCTTTCGCCCCATTTAAGCAGCCGCTTGAGCCAGGGCGTTTTTTATGCGCGCAGCTTTGGTCTTCACAGGTGGATAGCCCGCGGCTTGCTGCCAACTACTGATGCCGTAGGCAGCCAAATTCTCCCAGATTCTTGTCCCGCCGGCAGGCGGCAGCGACTCATTGACGGCGTCGTTGAGATTGAAGCCTTGCCTTAAAAGATCCCAATAATCCTCTTCAAATTGATTGTATTTGCCGAGTATGTCAGACACGGGTATCAATAATTTGGTTCGGTGCCAGCCCCCTGACTTCCAGCTTCGCTTCGTTGTTGAACGGGCCAATAGACGATATCCGCACATCGTGTTGCGGGTAACGGTATTCGAGGCCCCAAGAACCGCGCTGTCTGTTCGATTGTTGTTGTTCCGCCGTTGTCTGAAAAATCCGGGCCAATGCTGTAGAGTTTGAAACCACCGGCTGTACGCTTATAGACTAAGGGACCGCTACTGTAGGGATCGTTCGGAACAGCTTGCAGATAACCGGAAGAAACAAGGGCAGTAAGCGTTTCGGGGAATTGGCCAGTATCAATTTTATATCGTAAAGTCCCGAGGATAGCAATCAAAGCTTCTGTCTGAGCTCTTGTTTTGTGATACAAGTGGAGAGTGCTTTTGGGGCTTACGCCAGAAACCTGCAAAAGCCAATTGCTGTTGTTAATTTTCTCTATTTCATCAAAATACCCGTATGCTTCGTTCTTGATCTGCCAGGGTGTCTTAGGCATTATCTGGTCGGATATAGTTAAGACTTTTTCAATTTGCCCGACTATCGCATTTCTGGTCGGGCCGACGAGACAATAATACAATCTTCGTTTAAGATTTTCGCATTTTCTCTGGAGGTCAGATTTATCCAGTTCAGCGCAGGTGGAAATGTACCAGCCTGCACTCCATGCCAGCCGCCCCGTACCTTTGCCGTCGTCGATATAGAGCCGTTGCAGCGCATCACAAAGGAAAAGTCTCTCTGCCTGAAAGCTTGGAACATAGGTATTTTTAGATTCTGCGTATAAAGCATCTTGAAAGTATTTCAAATCGCTGTTATCGAGCCTTGCTTTATCCAGGATGATAAGCGCATTATGCGCGGCATCTTGCTTAATGCGAAGCCCTGTAAGCTGTTCGCTCAAGAGGAGGTTGGGTCGGGATTTATGATCGCCTGCGCGGTAGCAATAAAGAATGTTCTCAAATGCAGCATGAAACCGGCCTTCAAGGGCGACAAGCTTCGCTTCCCAAATAAGTGCATTAGTCAACTCTCGATACACAGTCAACTCAGGGACCATCATCTGCGCGACAATGTTGTCCTTGTCGGCCTTTCTCTCTAACCAGTAGTAGGGTTTGTTCAAAGCCTCTCTGAAGTGTTCAAAGGCTTGAGAATTTGAAGTAAGCCATTGTGTAAGTACGGCCTGTTCAGCATCGTTGAAATCTGTAGGCCAGGTCATCTGTGGCCATCGCAGTTCACCCGGCATATCCGCAAATCTATCAAAGGCTGCTTGATAATAGGGTGCGGCGTTGTCGTTCGGGTCATAATCTTGCGGACGGGACATCCGGTTGTATTCAGCCACATAGTTGACGGTAATCTTCGGTTTTGCTGTTACAAATGACATGATTTTGACAATTAGTACCGCCAACAGAAGCCCGATAACAGGCAACAGCAACTTCTTGTTTGTTAGTCTCATTTCTCAGTATTCCTTACGGGTCCAATTCGATGTGGTTCAGATTGATAGACCCAAAACCCCACACAAAGATATTATCATCTTCACCCTCATCTCCAAAATCGGGCAGTCCATTGGGGCCCCAGAGGGTTCTTCGCATCTCTTCGCCGGTTGCGTGGGTACTTGTGTACTCAAGGGCTTCCTTAACACTATCCCCATAGCCCATTCTCTCCCAGAATAACTTAACACCATCGGTAGAAAAAAGAATCAAGTCCGGTAAGCTCCCTGGAGAAGCGGTTAGAACTTCTTCTCTCCAACCGATGTAAATCTGGTCCATACTCCCATAACCCTGCAGAGAAAACATTCCGTATGCGGCAGCCATATCGTTAAACTTAGCGCTGCGGCATCCGTCAACGAAGACGATCTTCTTATTCCATTGTTCGTGCATTCCAAGTAGCCACAAGTCAAATCCTCGGTTATCCCAATTGTCCGGCAGCGGGTCGGCATCCGGGACTGTTTGTCGAGTCCAGCAGAAGACGCCTCTTTGCTCCCAGCTATCCCAAATCCATCCTTCCTCAAGCTCCCAGCACATGGTATGTGTTCTTGGAACTCCTTCAATGCCTGCTCGTTTGTTTCTCCCCACGTGGCTGTCGGCGTGGCCGCACCAGTATATATACCTGACACTTGGCTTATTGTAAAGAAACCTCAAGTTGGCCTCAGTGACATCCTTATCGTAGAGGCTTACCCAACTGACCCCACGACGTTCGCAGGCCCTCGCGCACTCGAGTATTGCCGGCTTTCGTGGGTCAAAAACGTCCTTATTCGGAAGAACGATAACCATTCTGACGCTGACGGCTTCGTAGTCGCTCTTTTTGAATTTCTTCATCAGGTCTTTAGTCGTAACGCCAGGGCTGCCGGATGTGCGGGATTCGCCGCCGGTCCGCATCTCGCCGCCTTCGGTTTCAGCTATCGATAGTTCGCAGAATTGTTGGCTTACGAAAGTAGCCCCGGGAATCACGATGCTGACATACGGGCCGGCGTAAGTATTCGACCAGATTATCTGGCCGTCCTTGTCGGTGATTTTGGCCTCCAGAGTATTGCCGCCGTCATAGAACCCGCTGAATGCGTAGTCATCGGCAGGGTGGAAATAATCACTTCCTGCAACCTTATAGAGCAGATTGTTAAAATGGACATTTACCGGCCTGTGATTAATCGTGTTCCCGTGGATATCCGTGCTCACGAGCCTGATTATGTGCCAGCCGTTGGTGAAGGCGTCGCTTTGTAAGCCAATGCACCTCTGCTCATCATCCCATCCAAGCGAGAGGTTGCCAACATATATGTTGTCCAGATATAAAGATGCGATTTCCGTCAAGGGCGGCATATCGTTTATCTGGACTCCTGCGTAACCATGAATATTGTTGAAATCCATTGCCTCGACCGTATCGAGGTTGAGTATCTCGATGGAGACCTCGGATAGCAGCCACTGACTAGCCAAGACTGAATAGTCCGGGAAATTCACCTTCTGGTCGTTGTTGTAATCCCCGCGGACGGGGTCCGCATTCAACCATTGGTCTGCAAGATCGCTCAAATCATAGAAATTGACGGTATGGTCGAAATTGAGGTCTGCGTTAGGGTATTTGTCGGCGCGATTGGTTTGATAGTGCGGCCAGATGTCTCCAATACCGGCATCCGGAACGCCGTTGATATTAGTCGTCCATCCCTGGAATGCCGTGGGTCCCGAACCGTGATCGACAAACTGCGAATTTGCGTCGAGGAAGATTCTGTAGTCATCCGGAACAGTAACGAGTGGGTCGTTGAATTCGTACACAGGGTCAGTAAAGGGGAGTTCTGGAAAGTTCTTGTTCTGAAAATTGTCGTACAGACCGGGGCAAACTACGGTTATGCCAAGGAATCCATTAACACAGTTGAACGCGGTATAGCTGTTTGTGGCGGCGCAATTCGTTGCGTAGAGGTTGGGCTCTTCGTTGGGTTCATAAAGCCCACTCGCAGTGAAACCATAATCCCCATCATCGGCAAGGCAGTTGAAAATAGAAAAATCCGCGCCCTCGAAGAAAATACTTCCATCCAGACTGCGGGAGGCGAATTCATAGGCATATCCGTCATAAGGCCATTCGGGGGACCACATTCCGTAGTAGCCTACACTACAGTTTATGATTCTATTTGCGCCGAAGCTCACAATTCCGTTGTAACATCCCGAAATATGTGTATTCGATATGGGCTGCTCAAGCTGTTGATCCACCTGAATTCCATAATAGAACCCACTTAGGTAAACGTTATCCAACTTACATCTTTTCCCGGCAGTCCGGTCAACGAAAATCCCACAATAATTGTTGAAGAAGGGGCTGGCGGATTCGCCGACCACCCAGACGGGCGGGACTGGATTATTTACATCATCGGCTTCGTAAATCGTGTTGGGCTCATTGAACTCCACCCGCGGTTCGCCAAAGTGTACATTTGCACCATCGTAAACCACAATTGCATAATCCCAACCCTCTGCAAGCACGATGGTTGTGTCAGACGGAATTACCACATCAATTTGTTCAACGCCCACAGCGTGTATTAGCAAAGGGGGATAGGGGACATAATAAATTACTCCCGGGTCCAAGAATTGGCTGCTGGTGATTTCCTGTAACTCAACATAACCGCCTTCACCCAAATATGTAAGCGTCAAACTTTCGCGATTCTTTTCACTTATAGGAGAATAAGCAAACTTCTCTAACCGATAAGGCCTGCCCAAGTCATTCGGACAACTTACGGCGGAATACCCAGGTTCGTAAGGAATTGGGTAAAAGGGATGTTTGTCAAGTTCATTCGGGTCATCGATCGTTACCGCGCCGTTCGTCATTGTCTGGTCAAGATCAAGCGTGTTTATCGAACCGTTGTTATCCTTGCTATTCGGGTTGGATACGGATTCGCCTTCGGACCAGATAAGTTCATCCAGCCCGGTGCCGGCGGCGCCAAAAATGTTCTGTTGACGGTTGCAGAAAATGAGAAGTTGATAGATTGTCGCCCCCGCTGGTATCGAGTTGCCATCAATAACCATATCGATGGTGGTAACCAGACTGACGGTCGCCTCGTTTGAATTGGCGTCGAATTCAAAATAATACTCGTTATTTGCATCCGGCACAGGCTCCAATGCTCCGCCGACCGCCCCGAGCGATACGTCATTAGGCCCTATCTCGGTGCTTCCCTCAACGGCGACTAAAAACTGCCCCATACTCGATATTAGTGGAGAATCGCTCAGGTCATTGCCGTTGAGCGTCAGAATCAAATCCGCCCCGGCGATTGAGCTGCCCATCAAGACTATGGCGGCTAATAGAAATGCTTTATGATTCCTCATAAATTCCCCTTTCTCTTAAAAATGACTTGTCAATGGTCTTGTTCGCCTTTGGATAAACAATTTACCCCCTTGTGCAAAGGATGTCAAGCGATTTTCCGGTTTTTTGCGGCGGGAAGGTGGTCGGCGGTCAAAAAGTTTGATTTATCCCTTGCCTCGGGTGGTTCAGTATTGTTAAATTGTGGGTTTGATGCCGGGAAAAGTAGTAATGGCGATTCTGGCTTGTTTTATTGAGGTGAACTGAGATGGCAGACTTGAAAGCATTAGCTGAGGCGGTAATCAAAGGCGACCAAAGCACCGCAGTGCAAATCACCAGGGCGGCCCTGAGCGAGGGCACGCCCGCGAAAAGGGTGCTTGATGAGGGGCTGATTGCCGGTATGGACGTCGTCGGCGCCCGCTTCAAGAAGAACGAAGTGTATATACCTGAGGTGCTTATATCCGCGCGGGCGATGAAGATGGCTATGGAGATACTCGAGCCGGAGCTTGTCAAGGCCGGGGTGAAGCCGGTCGGCAGGTTGCTGATAGGGACCGTCCAGGGCGACCTGCACGATATCGGCAAGAACTTGGTTGCAATGATGCTGAAAGGGGCGGGATTCGAGGTTATTGACCTCGGCGTTGACGTCGGGCCGCAGAAGTTCGTCGAGCAGGCCAAAGCTGCGGGCGCCCAGCTCATCGGGATGAGCGCGCTTCTGACCACGACCATGCCGGGCATGGAGAAAACCATAAACGCCCTAAAGGAAGCTCGCGTTTCAGCCAAGATTATGATAGGGGGCGCACCCGTAACTCAGGGCTATGCGGACAGAATCGGCGCCCACGGCTACGCGCCTGATGCAGCTTCAGCCGTGGATATAGCCAAGAGTCTCGTTGCCTGAAACAACATCTATAAGGGCAAATGCGCCAGCCGGCTTGGCTTCGCTGTGGAAAATCGGGCATGGTTCGAGTACGTCAGATTCCGAGTTACATTATCTGTGGCTACATACGGTGTGGCATCCTCATCCCCTGGGGATGGGGATGGTTGCACCGCTCTTGGAGCTTTGCCATCCCCAAGCTGCGCTTGAGGCTGCCACCCGGAATTGAACCATGTGGAAAACCCGCCGGCCGCTGTTGATACTGAGATAACCTGCAAACAGCCGTCACACACGGCTGTTTTTTTGCGCTGAATCTGCTAAAATGCACACCTGATCATAGCACGAAAATGTAAAATACTAATCAGCAAACGCGATATTCGAGCTCGTACGTTGCGGTCGTTCGGTGACTATGCAGAAGATCAAGAACAAAGACATAGCTCAGTTGCTGCTGCAGCTTCGATTCACACCGCACCAGAAACGCCGCAGGCAGCTTGACGCCGCCGAAAAGCTCTTTGCAATCATCGACGGAGAAAGAGAATATCCGTTTGAGTTCGTATTCTTTCGTATCACGGGATTTCACCACAAAGGCCCGGCCGCCCAGGAGCTCATTAAAGGCGATCAACTGTTAGACGACCTGCGGAACTTCATCGCCGGGCTGAGCGGCCAGGTTGCCCCTCCCGTGGCCGCGCAACCCGAGAAGGTCTATTCCATCCAGGAGCTTGCCAGTGAGCTGGGCATCTCGACAAGGACTCTGCGGCGCTGGCGAAAACGCGGCCTGATTGCCCTAAAATTCATCTACCAGGACGGCGTCAAACGTTTCGGCTTCTTGAAATCCACAGTGGACAATTTCCTAAAAGCAAATCCGGACCTCGGCGCCCACGCAAAAACCTCTTCCCGGCTGACACCAAAAGAGAAGCGCCGGATCATAAAGCGGGCCGCCACGCTCGCAGCGAAGCCAAACCTCTCCCGACACAGCGTCATAAGCAGAATAGCCGCAGAGATCGGCAGGTCGCACGAAATGGTCAGATACACGCTGGCAAACTATGAAAAGGCAAACCCCGGCAAGCCGTTATTCAAACGACCGGCGGGCGTAACGAGCACCGGCCAGGCCGTCGAAATTTACAGGCTCTTCAAACAAAACAGCAGCGTAAAAGACTTGATGAAGCGCTTCTGCCGCAGCAGAAGCTCCATATACCGCATAATCAAATCCAGGAGGGCGAAAGAGCTTCTGGCCCGAAAAGTCGAATTCATCCCAAGCGACGAGTTCCTCTCGCCCGACGCCAGAGACAGGATTAAGGGAACACCGCTGAGCAGCATAGCGCCTGCCGTCGGCGAGGCCATAGACCCGTTCGGACTGGCCGGCGGCTCCCTCGCGGACTACCTGCGGACACTGAAGAAGGCTCCCGTCGTCAACAGGGAATGTGAGCTTGAGCTTTTCCGCAGGTACAACTACCTCAAATACCTGGCCTGCATCACCACGGCCGGTATGAAACCGACACGCGCCTCGAGCAGCCAATTGGAAGAAATTGAAGGCTACCTTGCCGAGGCCGAGGATATACAGAGAACCATAATCGATGCAAACCTCCGGCTCGTCGTAGGCATCGCACGCAAGCATGCCCGGAGCGGCGCGAATCTGCCCGATCTGATCAGCGAAGGCAATGTGGCGCTGATGCGCGCCATCGAGAAATTCGACTACTCAAGGGGTTTTCGCTTCGCAACATTCGCATCCTGGACCATAGCCAAGGATTTCGCCCGCAGGACGCCGGGGCGGACCGCCCGCCGGGACAAGGAAACCGCCGTTTCACTGGCAAGAATGCGGCAGGATGTCAGAGAAGAAGAGGCCGCAGACCTCGACGCCATCGAACGCGCCCACCAAAGCCTTGCCCAGGTCATCACAGACCAGCTCGACCAGCGGGAGCAGTACGTAATCCTCAACCGCTTCGGACCTATCGGACAGCCCATAAAGAAGAAGACAAAGACCCTCGGGCAAATCGGCGAAGAGCTCGGCCTGAGCAAAGAAAGGGTCCGACAAATCGAGCTGCTCGCCCTGCAGAAGCTAAGACAATCCCTCAGCCCGAAGGAATTCGAACTGCTCACCCGCTGAGAAAATGGGCATGGTTCAAATAAGTCAAATTCCGGGTAACATTATTTGTGGTTTCATAGGGTGTGGCATCCTCATCCCCTGGGGATGGGGATGGTTGCACCGCTTTGCGAGTTTTGCCATCCCCAAGCTGCGCTTGAGGCTGCCACCCAGGATTGAACCATGCCAGAAAAGGCCTCAACAGTCCGACTGCAAGGCCCACCCCCACAAATCCGGACTTGCCCCTTCCCACAATCTGCGCCTCGAAGAAACCCCGCCTTTTTGGAGATTATGAGGCTGGGCCGAGCTTGTGCCCGGGGCCGACCGTGTACAGCCGCTTTTTCGATTCGGTGTTGACGTGCGATGCAACCACTTCGCCGACAAAGATAATGTGGTCGCCGGCCGGCATACGCTGCTCCAGCGTGCACTCGAAATTCGCCACGGCATCGGCCAACAGCACCGAATTAATCTCGCCGGCCGGCTTCGTCTCGCATTTGAACTCGGCCAATTTATCAACCTCCCGCCCGGACCTTGACCCGAAAAACAGCGCTGCTTCACCCATCGCAGAGGATGGAAACGCGACCGTAAAGCACTCCGAGTGCGTGATCGCCTCAACGGAATAATGCGTCTTGGCCACCGCTATCGCCATCATCGGCGGGTCGCCCGAAGCAATCATCGTCCAGCCCAGCGTGACAGGATTAGCCTTGCCGTTTCTGTCTTTTGCGATCGCTATGACCACCTGTTCGGGATACTTGGTCTTTATCGCATCGTCGTATTTAACTCGTTTTTGCATTGCTCTTCTCCATAAATGATCCTATATTGGGCTCAGCAAGATTTCTGACGAAATGATAACCCGATCATTTCTTTTGGCAAGGAGAAAGATGTGGACACAATAGGTTTTTTGGGCAGCGGGAATATGGCCGAAGCCATGATAAACGGCGTGCTCAAAGCCAACGTTTACCGACCGGGCAAGGTCTTTGTCAGTGACATTCGCCCCGAGAGGCTCGAATACCTGCGCGAGCACTACGGTGTAAGAACGGCTGAGAACAACGCAGACCTGGCCTCGAACGCCGACATCCTGGTTCTGAGCGTCAAACCGCAGAATATGGCCGATGCAATGCAGAGCATCAAAGACAGCATCAAGCCGGACGCCCTTGTCATTTCCATCGCGGCGGGTATCCGAACAGCCGACATCGCCGCGGTTCTCGGCGACCTGGCAATTGTCCGGGTCATGCCCAATATGCCGGCCTGGGTCGATGAAGGCGCCAGCGTGCTGTTCGCCAACGAGAAGGCCAAAACGAGAGTCGAGATTGCACGTCTGATTTTCCTCTCAGTAGGTAAGGCCGACGTAATTAAGGATGAGGGGTTAATCGATGCCGTCACAGCGGTCAGCGGCAGCGGACCTGCCTATTTCTTCCTTTTGTTGGACCGGATGATAGATGCCGCGGTCGAGCTCGGACTGCCCGAAAACATCGCCAAGAGCTTAGTCCTCCAGACCGGAAAAGGCGCAACCCTGCTCGCTGAGAAAGCTGCCGAGGAGGGCGAGAGCCCGGCCGACCTCCTCCGACGCGTCGCCACGCCCAACGGAACTACAGAAGCAGCGTTTAAGGTCTTTACCAAAGGCAACTTCGGCCCAATGGTGAACGCCGCCATAAAAAAGGCCTGCCAGAGAAGCAAGGAACTCTCCCATGGACAATAGCCGAGCGATATGATCGAGTCGAAGCAATTGTCATACTACAGGGATTGGATAAATGAGCACGACTCAAATCAAACGCAAAACTAAACTCGAGCTGCCGGCTTTCACCAATGAGCCAATCTTCCCGGGCTGCAACGATCCACAGGTAAGAGAGGCTTTCCCCCAGGCAATCGCTCAGGTCAGGGAGCGGTTGGGCAAGACCTATCCGCTCTTTAGCAACGGCAGGAATGTTGTCACTGATGACGCCATCGATTCGATAAATCCCGCCGATCCGGAGGAGGTCATCGGCCGAATCTGCCAGGCCGGCGCCAAAGACATCGACGAGGCGCTCGTAGCCGCACGGGACGCCTTCCAGACCTGGCGCGACACCCCGCCGACCAAACGGGCCGAATACCTGGTCATGGCCGCCCAAATCGCTCGCGAACGAATCTACCACTATTCCGCCTGGCAGGTCCTCGAAGAGGGCAAACAGTGGGCGCAGGCCTACAACGATGTGGCAGAGGGCATCGATTTCCTCGAGTACTACGCCCGCGAAATGATCCGCCTCGGCGAACCGCAGGATATGGGCAGCTACGGCGGAGACATCAATCAGTACTTCTATCAGCCTAAAGGCGTCGCAGCAGTCATCGCCCCGTGGAATTTTCCCTTTGCCATTAGTTGCGGCATGTGTTCAGCCGCCATAGTCGCGGGTAATTGTGTTGTCTTCAAGCCCTCCAATCAGTCCGCGGTGGTGGGCCATCATCTGGTGGATCTCTTTCGCGAAGTGGGTCTTCCCGACGGCGTCTTCAACTATACCCCCGGACAAGGTTCGGTCATTGGCGATCACCTTGTTGACAGTCCAGAGGTCAGCCTCGTCGCATTCACGGGATCCATGGAAGTCGGCCTTAGAATCATAGAAAGGGCCGCCCGCACGCCGCCGGACCAGCCCTACGTCAAAAAAGTCGTCTGCGAAATGGGAGGCAAAAACGCAATCATAATTGACGACGACATTGATATGGACAAGGCCGTCACCAGCGTCCTCTACTCAGCCTTCGGCTATCAGGGCCAGAAGTGCTCAGCCTGCTCCAGACTTATCGTCCTCGACGCAATATACGATACATTTGTTCCACGGTTGGTCCAAGCCGCTCGCAAACTCACAATAGGCCCTGCCGAAGACCCAGAAAACTACATGGGACCCGTAATCGACCGCCCCGCACAGAAGAAAATCCTCAAGTACGTCAAGCTTGCCAGGAAGAAAGGTGAGCTTCTATACTCCAGCGAAGTGCCGGATAAGGGCTTCTATGTCCCCATGACTATAGTCGGGAGTATCACGCCCGATGACCGCCTGGCCCAGGAGGAAATCTTCGGGCCGGTATTGGCCATAATGCGGGCACGCGATTTCGACCAAGCCCTCAAATGGGCCAACTCAACCAGATTCGCCTTGACCGGCGGCGTTTTCAGCCGCAACAGGCAACATCTCGAGAGAGCCAGAAAAGAGTTCCGCGTGGGCAATCTCTACTTCAACCGCAGTTGCGTCGGAGCGATGGTCAAAATCCAACCCTTCGGCGGCTTCAAAATGTCCGGCGTCGGCACCAAAGCCGGCGGCCCCGACTACCTGCTGCACTTTATGGACCCACGCTCGCTTACCGAACAGCCCTGAGTGCACCGGCTCAAAGCAGTATAGACCGCCTTGCAACCACAATACTTACGGGAACTTGCGTCCCAACGGTATGACGCTGCCAAGCTTGCCTATTCGATGATGACGATTGCCTCCACTGGGCACTCGTCCGCCGCCTGCTCGACCGCATCATCATACTCCGCAGGCACTTCATCAACGATGACCTGGGCCATCTCGTCGCCCAGCTCAAAAACCTCAGGGCACGTATCACAACATAGACCGCAGGCCGTGCATGTATCTTCGATTCTTACCTTCATGTCGAATCTCCTTCTGATCGACCGTCAACAACCGATTCCCCATTGTTTTGCCGGCTCATCGCATAGTCAATAGGATATTGTTTCGCCCCTGTCAAGCTCCCCGGCGTAAATTTATTTGAGGATTTTTTTTGCTCCGCCGCCCGCAAAATTCGTCAATCCCAAATCTTTTTCTGGAAAATCCCGCCCCCCCCTGCTATACTGTCGGCTGGTCGTGATGTGGTGGCCAATAGCCGTCGGCAAGCGGCAAGTAGTAAATGGTAAATCATCATGGCCGGGTCCCATGCAGACCGAGCCCGTGAACCTGGTCAGGCGGGGAACCGAGCAGCCATAAGCGTGTGCTTGGTGGTGCCGTGGTAAACCCGGCCATCTTTTTTATTTACTATTTACAATTGTCTATTTGATATTTGGAGCAGCGTGTAGATGGATCGCGAGGAGCTCAAGCGACGCACGAAAGAGTTTGCTCACCGTTGCGTCAAATTGGCCCTGGCCTTGCCGAAGGGACCCCTTGGCGACCACGTCAGAAAACAACTAATAAAGTGCGGGACATCCGTTGGCGCAAACTACCGCGCGGCGTGCGTCGCACAATCAAGGCCGGATTTTGTTGCCAAGCTGAGTATTGTCATTGAAGAAGTCGATGAATCATGCTTCTGGCTGGAATTCATTATTGACGAAAGCCTTTTGAAAGAAAGCCGTGTAACTCCTCTATTGATAGAGGGCCGGGAACTCAGGTCGATCTTCATAAAGTCGCGCAAAACAACCAGAGCCCGGACGAACGACAAATAGTAAATCGTAAATAGTAAATATCAAATTCATCATGAGTTATACCGTATTAGCCAGAAAATATCGCTCGCAGACGTTTGACCAAGTCATCGGTCAGGACCCCATTGCGCGGACGTTGAAGAACGCCATAAAGACCGGCCGGGTCGCACACGCCTACCTGTTCACCGGCACCCGAGGCGTCGGCAAGACCACTATGGCGCGCATCCTCGCAAAATCGCTGAACTGCTTGGCCGTTGATGCGCCCACCACCGAACCCTGCTGCAAGTGCGATAGCTGCATTGCCATAAACCTCGGCGAAGACATCGACGTCATCGAAATCGACGGCGCCTCAAACCGCGGAATCGACAACATACGCGAGCTTCGCCAAAACGCCATTTATCGCCCCGCACGCGCAAGGCACAAGATTTACATCATCGACGAAGTCCACATGCTGACCACTGAGTCGTTCAACGCCCTGCTCAAAACCCTCGAAGAGCCGCCCAGCCACGTCAAGTTCATCTTCGCCACCACCGAGCCGCACAAGGTAATCGCCACGATCCAGTCGCGCTGCCAGCGATTCGATTTCGGCAATATCACCCCGCCCATAATCGCAAGGCAGCTCGAATCCATACTCAAGGCCGAGGGGATTAAATACGAAGACGATTTGGTCCTGCCTCTGGCGAAAATGGCCAACGGCTCGATGAGAGACGCCCTTAGCCTTTTGGACCGCCTGCTTAGCGCCGGCGCCGAGCCGCTCAGCGGCTCGCTGTTAGAAGAGTGCCTCGGCTGCGCCGACAGTGAAAAGGTGTGGA
>Ga0315286_10003858_pt1 | contig 14304 bp, 7 predicted proteins | sample YL17G10_0_MG_FD_205038 | JGI IMG/M metagenome (GOLD analysis project Ga0315286, IMG submission 205038) | Sediment microbial communities from Yellowstone Lake, YNP, Wyoming, USA - YL17G10_0 | ecosystem: Environmental > Aquatic > Freshwater > Lake > Sediment | place: USA: Wyoming | collected...
CGCTTCTCGGCCATCATCTGCGCTGGTGGGTTCTTCTCCGCCCTGATCGTGGTGCCCCTCGTCTATCACTTCGGCCAGCACATCCCGGCGCTGATGATCCCGCCGGCCCCGCTGCCGGGGTTCCCCGAGTTCGTGCCCGACATGAACGCGAACCAGATCTTCCGCCTCTACGCCCAGCGCATCGGTGTGGGCGCCATGGCGGGGGCTGGCATCATCGGCATCATCCGGGCGCTGCCCACCATCGTCAGCGCCTTCTCGCTCGGCTTCAAGCAGGTCTTCCATCCCCACGCCCATGCCGACCGCGTGCCGCGCACCGACCGCGACTTCAAGATGAGCACGGTGCTGGGCGGGATCGTGCTGTGCGCCATCGCCATCGGCCTGTTCTTCTACTTCCTGCTGAGCAAGGGCGATCCCACGGTGGCGGCGAAGGCCCCGCAGATCGCGCTCACCGGCCTGGCGATCGCCTTCGTGTTCGCCTTCCTGTTCACCACCGTCGCCGCGCTGGCCACGGCGATGACCGGCAACAACCCGATCTCGGGCATGACGCTGGTGACGCTCATCATCGGCTCGAGCGCGCTGGTCGCGGTCGGCCTGCAGGGCGAGTTCGGCAAGTACGCCGCGATCGTGATGGGCGCGGTGGTCTGCACCTCGCTCTCGATGGCCGGCGGGTTCGTCACCGACCTCAAGGTCGGCTACTGGCTGGGCTCCACGCCGCGCTACCAGGAACTCTCCAAGGTGATCGGCACGCTGTTCGCCGCCGTGGGCGTGGCGCTGACGGTGCTGCTCATCCACCGGGCCTACGGGCACGCGGACCCGGCGACGGGCCAGTTCATCTCGGGCTTCATGGACCCGCGGGTGCCGGCGCCGCAGGCCAACCTGTTCGCGACCATCCTCTCGGGCATCTTCGACAAGGCGCCGGTCACGTGGCTGCTCTACGCGGTCGGCCTGGTGCTGTCCATCCTGCTCGTGATGATGAACATCCCGCCGCTGGCCTTCGCGATCGGCATGTACCTGCCGCTGGCGATCAACACGCCGCTCTTCATCGGTGGCCTCATCTCGCACTGGGTCGGCAAGTCCAGCAAGGACCCGAAAGTCTCCGAGGCGCGCTCGAACCGCGGCACGCTGCTGGCCAGCGGGTTCATCGCCGGCGGAGCGCTCGCGGGCGTGCTCGGGGCGCTGCTGAACCTCGTCAAGACGAGCGTCCCCGATCCGGAGCTGCCGGGCGACTTCCTGTCCCTGGCCAAGTTCATCGAGCTGCCGACCTGGATGCACTTCAGTCCGGGCATCCCGATGGCCCAGATCATCTCGATCGCGATGTTCGTCGGACTCTCCCTGTTCCTGTACTTCGACTCCCGGCGCGCGAAGGCGTAGCGGCGGCGAGGCCGATGCTTCGCATCGGCGGCGAGGAAGGCGGGCGGATGGATGCACCCGAAGCCGGATTGGACGGTGTCCGGAAGGCACCGGAGGATACTTCCATGCCCTGCAGCATCCCCCTGACGCTGCGAAGGGCCGTGCCGCTCGTGGCGTTCGCCGTGGCGCTGGCCGCGCCGGTCGCGCACGCCGCCCCGCCGTCCGGCGCGGCGGAGCACGCTCTCGTCACCCGCGCCCTCCCGTCGGCGTCCGGCCACCTGCTGGCCACGGCGCCGGCGGACACCCCGGTCGTCCTCAACCCGTTCACCGTGTTCGTGGAGGCCTCGCGCCAGAGCATCCCGCTCAAGGACAATCCGGCGGCGACCACGGTGCTCCACGCACGGGATCTGGCGAGCATGCCCCGGGGCGTCGCCGCGGAAGAGGCGCTGCAAGGGGTGCCCGGCGTGCGCATTGACAACCAGGCGGACGGCAAGCGCGTCCACATCTCGATCCGCGGGCAGGGAGTCCTGACCGAGAGCGGCATCCGCGGCATCAAGGTGCTGATGGACGGCCTGCCCATGAACGACCCGCTGGGTGTCGCGCCCGATCTCTTCGACGTGGACTGGTCCACCGTGGAGCGCGTCGAGGTCCTGCGGGGCCCGGCGGGAGCGTTCTACGGCGGCGGTGGCTCCGGCGGCGTGATCAACCTCACCACCCGGGACGGCGGCTCCGGCCCATTCCGGGGACTGGCTTCCGGTGAGGTCGGCTCGTACGGCTTCTACAAGACCCTGGCCGAGGGCGGCGGAGGGTCGGGCAGCGCGAACTACCGCATCTCGATGTCGCACGCAGCCGCGGACGGCTACCGCCAGCACACCGCGTTCTGGTCCGACAACATCTACGGCAAGCTCCACTGGACGCCGAACCCCCGCGTGGACGTCCAGCAGGTCCTCGCGTGGACCGACCACTTCGAGCAGAACGCCGAGGGGCTCAATCGCCTCCAGGTCCAGCAGGATCCGCGCCAGCCCAATCCGGACGCGATCCCCAAGAACGAGTTCTACAAGGTCGGCCGCTTCACCGGCGGACTCACCGGGCGGTTCGGCCTCGTGCCGGGGCAGGTGCTGAACCTGACCGGCTTCTTCCGCACGTGGAAGTACCTGGAGCCGCGGCCGCCGGAGATCATCCGCCGCCAGTTCCTCACGCCGGGCCTCACGCTGCAGTACGACCTCGACACCGATGCCGGGCCGATCCGGAACCACCTGAGCGTGGGGGGGGACCTGCAGTGGCAGTCGGTGGACGAGTTGCGCTTCGAGAACCTGGGGGGCGCGCGGCAGGGGGCGCTGCAATCCAACCAGAACATCATGCAGCACGCCGAGGGCGTCTTCGTGCTCGACCGGATCGGGTTCGCGCGCGACTGGACGCTGATGGTCTGCGGGCGCTACGACGCCGTCGCGAATCACCTGCGGAACATCCTCTATGCGGATCCAGACTCTTCGTACAGCAAGGACTTCCATCGCGCCACCGCCCGGCTGGGGCTGGCGTGGGCGCCGGCGACGCAATTCAATCTCTACGCCAACTGGGCGCAGGGCTTCCTGACCCCGGCGACCGCGGAACTGGCGAACAATCCGGCGGGCCCCAGCGGTTTCAACCGGAACCTCACCTTCGCCACTTCGACGGGCGAGGAGTTCGGCGCCCGCGGCCTGCTGCCCCACGCGTTCTCCTATGAGGTGGCCGCCTTTCGTCTGCAGACGAAGAACGACATCGGCCGGTACCGGAGGCTCGACCGGTGGGGCGTGGACTTCTACCGCAACGTCGGCGACACGCGGCGCTTCGGCGTCGAGACGCGCCTCGGCTGGCAGCCGGTCCGCAAGCTGGAGATGGAGGCCGCCTACACCTGGTCGCAGTTCAAGTACGTGTCTCCCGCGGCGATCAAGGACCACTGGCTGCCCAACTCGCCGGAGCACATGCTGAACCTGGGGGTCGACTACCAGGTGTCGCCGCGGCTCAGTGTCGGTATCGAGAGCGAGATGCAGAGTCACTGGTGGGTGGACACCGACGGCCTGGCTTCGGTGCCGGGATTCGCCCTGTGGGGCGCGAACGCGAGCTACCGTTGGCAGGTGGGCGGGACCGGCGGCGAGTTGTCCTTCGCTGCGCGGAACGTCTTCGGCGCCTCGTACATGGCGTTCACCGAGCCGGACTTCGACAATACCGACGATATCCTGGTCGACGTCTGGAACTCCTACCAGCCGGGTCCGAAGCAGGAGTACTACGCCCGTGTCAGTCTGAGCCGGTAGCCGGCTCGCTCGATCGGGGGCGGCGGGGCGCCCCGCGGGCTGCCCGAGATGGCGGCGGGGCTACTTCTTCTCCTTCGTCCCCTCGAAGTGTCCCGTCGAGCGGTTCTTCTTCACGTCGTCCCAGTCGAGGCAGCGTCCGTTCATGATGACGTAGACGCCGTGCGGCAGGGCCTGGACGAAGGCGAGGGCGCTGCCGAGGTTGAAGAGCCCGTCGGAGCTGCCGAAGGTGTATGGCACCATGGCGCCCGTGAGCACGATGGTCTTGTCCCTGACGCGCTCGCCGAGGTAGCGGGCGGTTTCGGCCATGGTGTCGGTGCCGTGGCTGATGACGATCCGCTCCCGGGCGGATTCGGCGCAGCTCCTGAGGATCACCTCGCGGTCGAGCTCGCTCATCTCCAGGCTGTCGATCATCATGAGCGTGCGAAGCTCGAGGTCGAGGTTGCAGCGGCCGAGCCGGAGCATCTCGCGGACGTGGGTGTCCTTGAAGTAGAGCGCTCCGGTGAGCTCGTTGTACTCCTTGTCGAACGTGCCGCCGGTGACGAGGAAGCGGATCTTCATGGCTCGGACCTCCTTCGTGGGACCCTCAGGTACCCGCGGCCGGTCGCTCGTGTCAAGCGGCGGCCGGCCCGCCTCCGGCCCCGCCGTCCGGTTGCGGGTGGGCCGGCAGCGGTGGCAGACCGCCGGCAGACTGCCGGTGAGGAAGCGGGATCCCGGGAGAGAGCGTTTCCGGCCAAGTGACGCGAGTGCAGTCGTCCCCCATCGATTGCTCGGGCTGGAGGTTGCGGTGGCAGGGAAGGTCAGGCTCTTTGGCGTGCCGGTCGATCTGCTGACGATCGACGAGACGGTCGAGCGCTGCCAGGAGCTGATCGAGCAGCGGCGTCCCGTCCAGCACGCCTTCATCAACGCGGCCGAGGCCGTGATGATGGAGGACGTCCCGGGTTTCCGCGAGACCTTTGCGGCCTGCGACGTCGTGAACGCGGACGGTCAGTCGATCGTCTGGGCCGCGCGGCTCCTGGGCGTGGCCCTGTCGGGCCGGGTGGCCGGCCCCGACCTGATGGAACGGCTCCTCCAGCGGGCGGAGCGCGAGGGCTACCCGGTCCACTTCCTCGGGGCGAATGCCGAGGTGCTCGAGGATTTCGAGGTCGCCGTGCTGAAGCAGCACCCGCGCCTCGCGATCGCCGGGCGGCACCACGGCTACTTCGACGATGACGTGGCGGCCGCCGACGACATCCGCAGATCCGGGGCCCGGCTGCTCTTCGTCGCGATCTCCAGCCCCCGCAAGGAGTTCTTCCTGTCGCGGAACCTCGAACGCATCGGTCCCATCTTTGCGATGGGCGTCGGCGGCAGCTTCGACCTGCTGGCGGGGGTGACGCGGCGCGCTCCCCGCTGGATGCAGGACGCGGGCCTGGAGTGGATGTTCCGCCTGATCCAGGAACCCCGCCGGATGTGGAAGCGCTACCTGATCGGCAACGCGAGGTTCCCCGGGCTCACGCTCAGGGCATGGTGGCGCTCGTAGCGCGGCAAGGTCCCGAGCGGAGGCGGGTCGTCGTCGTGACCCCCGGCCCTCGAGGCGAAGGGCGGGATCTCGCGGGTGAACGCCCTCTATCAGCGGATCGGCCTTTTCGGAGCGCACGCGGACGGCCTGGAGGTCAGGCTCCATCCCTCGACGATCGACGGCGGGATCGCGGGCAAGGCGCTGTTCTCCGTCTGGCACCTGCTCCGCTTCGCGCTCGCGCCTCTGCCGCGGGGCGCGCTCGTGCACCTGCATGCCTCCTGGCATTCCAGCTTCTGGCGGAAGATGGCCTATGCCCGGGTCTCGTGGTGGAAGGGGGCTCGGGTCCTGCTGCATGTCCACCCGACCTACTTCATGGACTTCTACGAGAGCGGCGGCCCCCTGCGCCAGCGGGCCATCCGGGCCACGCTCCGGCGCTGCCAGGCGCTGATGGTGCTCACCGAGGAGATGGCCGCGGGACTCCGGGCCCTCGCTCCGGACTGCAGGATGTATGTCATGCCCAATCCGGTCGATCTCGACGAGTTTGGCGCTCAGCCGGTCCCGGCGCGCGAGCCGGCCACCGTGGTCTTCCTTGGCTGGTTCGTCCCGGGCAAGGGGACCTACGACCTGCTCGAGGCCCTCGCGCGCCTGCACGGCCGCCGTCCTGGCCTGCGAGCCGTGTTCGGTGGCTACAAGATGGAGGATCAGTTGCGAGAGCGGGTGCGCGCGCTCGGGCTGGGCGGGGTGGTCGAAGTGGCCGGCTGGTGCGGGCGCGCCGATGTCGTCCGGCTCCTGCGGACCTGCACGCTGCTGGCGCTGCCCACGCATTCCGAGGGGATCCCGATGGTCCTGCTGGAGGCGATGGCCTGCGGCACGCCCGTCGTGACCTGCCCCGTGGGCGGCATCCCCGCCGTGGCGCGCGACGGGCGCAATGCCCTGTTCGTGCGGCCGGGAGACATCGAGGGCCTGACCGCGGCGCTCGAACGGCTGCTCGACGACCCGGCGTTGCGCGAAGCCATGTCGCAGGCGAACCGGGATGACGTCCGGCGCTACGACGTGCGGACCCTGGGAGCGTCGCTGCTCGGGATCTACGGGGAACTCGCGGGAGCGGGCAGGCTGGAGAAGCCGCGGCTCTGAGGGACGAGGTGGGGGCGGGCGATACGCGCAATCCCCGCCGCGTGCCATGTCGTGGCCCGCTGGCGTCCGCTCCGCGTTCCGGGCATCCTGCCTGCCCCATGTCCGCTCCTTCCGGCATCCCGGCGCGCGTGCGCTCGCACCACCTGTTCCCGACCTCCGACGACGTGCGGCGGCTGTGGACGCTGTCCCTGCCCATCGTGGTGGTCCAGCTGGGCATGATGCTCATGGGGGTCGTGACCACCGTCATGGTGGGCCACGTCTCGGCCACCGACCTGGCCGCCGCCGCGCTCGGGAACCTCTGCTTCGTCTGGCTGGTGATGCTAGGCTGGGGCATCTTGATGAGCCTCGACCCGATCGTGGCGCAGGCGCACGGCGCGGACGATCGCGTGGGCGTGGCCCGGGGGGTCCAGCGGGGCCTGGTGCTGGCCGCGGGCCTCAGCGTGCTGACCGCGCTCCTGTTCCTCCCGGTGCGGTCCGTGCTCGTCCTGCTGCGCCAGCCCGCGGAGGTGGTGCCGCCCGCGGCGCGCTACATCGAGGTCTCGATCCCCGGGATCCTCCCGTTCTTCGTCTTCCTGGTGCTGCGCCAGAGCCTGCAGGCCATGGGCCGCATGCGCGCCATCGTCGTCACCATCCTGGGTGCGAACGTGCTCAACGCGGCGCTGGGCTGGGCGCTCGTCTTCGGCCACCTGGGCAGTCCGGCCCTGGGCGTGGTGGGCGCGGGCCTCGCCGCCACCGTGAGCCGCTTCTCGCTGGCGCTGGGCCTGCTCGCGCTGGCGTGGCGCGAGCTGCGCCCGCTGCTGTCGCCGCCGCGGCGCGAAGCGCTCGACCGGGCCGCGCTCGCGCGCATGGTGCAGCTGGGCGTGCCGATCGGCCTGCAGATGCAGCTCGAGTACGGCATCTTCGCACTCGTCGCCCTGCTGATGGGCCGGCTCGGCACCGTCCCCATGGCGGCGCACCAGATCGCGCTGACCATCGCCTCGGTGACCTTCATGGTGCCGCAGGGCATCGGCGGGGCGGCGGCCGTGCTGGTCGGTCAGGCCGTGGGCGCCGGAGACGGTTCGCGCGCGCGCCGCGCGGCGGCCGCTTCGCTCGGCGCCGGCGCCGCCTTCATGCTGCTCTGCGGCCTCGCGCTCATGACCCTCCCGGGGCCGCTGGCGCGGCTCTTCTCCACCGAGGCGCCCGTGATCGCCGTCGCCGCGATGCTGCTGCCCATCGCCGGGGTGTTCCAGGTCTTCGACGGGATCCAGGTGGTCTCGATCGGCATCCTGCGCGGCGTGGGGGACACCCGCGCCCCGGTGGTGCTGAACGTGCTCGCCTTCTGGCTCATCGGGCTGCCGGCCAGTCTCTGGTTCGGCTTCGGGCTGCACGGTGGCGCGGCCGGGCTGTGGTGGGGGCTCGTGGTCGGCCTCGTGGCCGTCGCCCTGGCGCTGCTCGCGCGCGTGCGCCAGCGGCTGGGGCGCTCGCTGGCCCGCATCGTCGTGGACGGGACTCCGGCGCCGGTCTGAGCGCACGCCGGGCTCGCTCGGATGGTGCGAGCGCGGGGCGACGTCCGCTGCCGTGCAGCGTCCGGCTCGCCCGGCCTCACCTGAGCCAGACGAGCCGCTCGGTCCGCTTCCCCCAGGGCGTCACCAGCCGCACGAAGTAGAGCCCCGCTCCCACGTCTCCGCCCCGCTCGCCCCGGCCGTCCCAGCGATACTCGTGCGGCCCGGCTCCCAGTTCCGACTCGGTTCGCCACAGTCTGCGTCCGCCCAGGTCCAGGATCTCCAGGCGCGCCAGCCCCGCCCGCGGCAGCGAGAAGCGCAACCGCGTCGTGCCCTGGCCCGGGTTCGGCTGCGGACGCGCCAGCGCCAGCACCGCCGGCCCGCCGGTCCCGACGCCCGCGGCCGGATCCGCGATCCGGAACACGCTGTCGCTCTGGGCGCTCGCCGCGTTCAGCGCGCGGTCGTACGCCGTCACCCGCACCAGCGCGTTGTCGGTCGGCTGGTCGGGCACCGTCCACGGCCACGAACCCGAGTTGGTCAACCCGTGCGCCAACGGCTGCCAGGGCCCCGCCGCTCCCTCGAAGGAGCAGTCCACGTTCACCGAGTCCACCACCACGTTGTCGCCCGCGGTCCAGGTGATGGTCTGCCCGCTCCCTTCGTCCCAGACCTCCCCGCCGACGGGCGAGGTCACGTGCACCGCCGGCGCCATCGCGTCGACGAACGTCGCCGTCAGGGTCCGCTCCCGCGTCACGACCAGCTCCAGCGGATTCGCGCTCGCCGTGGTGTCCCCGCTCCAGTCGCCGAAGGCCCAGCCGGATTCGGGCGCGGCCGTGAGCTGCACGCCGGTGCCGTACGGGTAACTGGCCTGGTCGGGGTCCTTCGTCACCGTCCCGGCGCCCACCACGCTCACGGTGACCGCGTAGGCGTCGCCCGCGAACGCCGCGGCGATGCTGTGGTCCGCACTCACGTTCGAGAACGTGTAGGTGGTGTCGGCGGCCGCGCCGATGCCGTCCACGGTCAGCGTCGCCACGTGATGGTTGGGCGCGGGCGCGATCGAGAAGTGCTGGTTCCCACCCTGGACCACCGGCACCTGGCCGGCCGGCACGATGCTCCCGCCCGCGCCGGCCGACGCCGCGATGTTCCACAGGTCGATGGTGAAGTCGGCGGCGCTCGAGTCGGCGCCCAGGTTCCCGGCGTCGTCGCGCGCTCGCACCCTCACGCGCGCCGCCGTGCCCGGCGTGTTGGGCACGGTCCAGGCGTGGGAGCCCGAGTTGGCGATGCCAGTGGCGATCGCGTTGGGGAAGGTCGTCCCGCCGTTGGTCGAATAGGCCAGGTCCACGCTCGTCACGCCCACGGCATCCGTCGCGGACCAGGTGATGGGGTGCGACGAGCCCGCCTTCCAGTCCTCACCGCCGGCCGGCGAGGTGATGGCGACCGCAGGCGGCGTGTTGTCAGCGACGGTCCTCACGAGCGTGAACGAGTCGATCAGCGCGCCGTTGGCGCTGTTCACCGTCTGCAGCCGGAGGACGCCCCCGTCGATGGCGATCTTGCAGAAGTGGTTCAGCATCGCGGACGCCACCACGTTCGGCTGGCCCGCGAGCGGGGCCTCCAGCGGGGCCCCGCCGCCCCCGGTCGTGATGTGAGTCACGCCGTTGACCACCGCCCGGCAGTAGTTGTGGTTGTGGCCGGCGAAGACGAGGGACACGCCGTATTGCACGCAGAGCGGCTGGATCAGCGTCTGCGTATTCGTGTCGTTCGCGTGGCCGTTGCCCGAGGACCAGCCGGGCTGGTGCAGCAGGACGATCTTCCAGGTCTTGGTTGTGGTGGCGAGGTCGTTGGCGATCCACTGAAGCTGCGCCGAAGCCGAGGTATAGCTGGTGTACTGGTCCAGCACCGTGACGTGGACGGGGCCGTAGTCGAACGACCAGTAGCGCCCCGCGACCCACGGATAGGGGAAGTACTTCGTGAACAGGACCGGGCTCGAGTTCTCGTGGTTCCCCATGCAGGACTGGTAGGGAAGGTTGGCCTGCTCCGCCCGGACGTTCGCGAGGGTCGGGGTGAAGAACTCGTTGGTCCAGTAGGTCTCGTTGTTGCCGGTGTTGACGAAATCGCCCATGAACAGCGTGAACGTCTGGTACGCGGGGTCCGCCGTGAAGGCCGAGACCATGGCGGCCGCGACCTGGTCGTGGATGGCGGGATTGGTCCGGGTGTCCCCGTAGGCCAGGAACTTCAGCTGCTGCGCGCCCGCGGTCGGCGCCGAGGTGAACGTCCCCGCGTAGGCGAAGCCGTTCGTCGTGACGCGGTAGTAGTACTTCGTGGAGGGCGCCAGGCCGCCGATCGTGTGGGCGTGCTGGTGGTCCGTGCCGTACTCGTCGTTCTGCGCGCTGCCCGTGCCGTAGCCGGTGTCGGTGCCCCACTCGATGGCCGAGGTGGCGGTGGCGGTGAGCTGCCAGAGGACCTCCATCTGCGCGGGATTGCCGGGATAGATGAGGTAGGGCTGCTTCCTCATGACGTCGGCGAGGGTGGACCGCGCTTCCTCCGGCCGGGGGACCGGCGCCGTCAGGACGCGGGCCGGGGTGGCCAGCGTGAGCAGGAAGGCGGCGAGCAGATATGCCGAGGCAGCGAGGCGGTTCCGGGACATCGGGCCTCCGCGGTTCCGGAGACCCCGAGGGAGGCGGCCGGTGCCGAGCAAGGTGCGTGATGACCGTCGACCGTCTGGTGACGGCCCGATGGGCGGCCTCTGACACGGATGATGCTAGCAGCCGCGCCGACGTGCGGTCCAGCGCGGGCTGGACGGGCGTGGACACTCGCCCGAGCAGTGCCTTGCGCAAGGGAATCCTGACGGCTAACCTGCCTCGTTCTCCGAGGAGTGCCGTCCGGGACGGACGCGCCCCTCGAGGTTGAAGAACGCCCCACCGGCACTGGGTCCCGTGCTCCGGGATGGACCAGGTTCGCGCCGGCCGCCTGCCGCAGCTCGTTCGTATGGAGGAGCGACAATGGAGGAGCAGAAGATCAGGTCCTACGTCCCGGCCACCTCGACCATGCGGGAGTTCTCGATCAAGGCGCTGCTGATCGGCCTGGTCATGTGCGTGGTGCTGGGCGCGGCCAATGCCTACCTCGGCCTGAAGGCGGGGATGACCATCGCGGCCACCTACCCGGCGGCCGTCATCGGCATGGCGCTGCTCAAGGTCTGGAAGGGCACGATCCTCGAGGAGAACTACGCCCGAACGGTCGGCTCGATCGGCGAGTCGGTGGCGGCGGGCGCGATCTTCACGCTCCCGGCCTTCCTGATCGCCGGCGTGTGGACCGAGTTCTGGACCCCGCAGCACTACTTCGAGGCCAGCGCGATCCTGCTGATCGGCGGCATCCTGGGGATCCTCTTCGTCAGCATCCTGCGGCGCGTGATGGTCGAGGACAAGGAACTCCCGTTCCCCGAGTCCGTCGCGGCCGCCGAGATCCACAAGGCGGGGCAGGGCGGGCAGAGCGGGGCGAAGTTCCTGTTCTGGGCGATGGGGCTGGGCGCCCTCATCCAGGCGATGCGGTCGCTGAACGTCTTCGCCTCGAGCTGGGAGCGCTTCGTCTCCTTCGCCGGCAAGAAGATCACGCTGGGCAACGGCGCCTCGGTGCAGGCCGGCGGCGGCGCGCTCATCACCACCCCGGGCGTGAGCCCCGCCTACGTGGGGGTGGGCTACATCATCGGGCCCAAGCTGGCGGCGCTGAACTTCACCGGCGGGCTGCTGGCCTGGGGCCTGTTCGTGCCGCTGCTGCTGTACTTCCTCGGGCCGCAGCTCGCGGCCTCGCTGCAGGGCACGGGCGTTGACCTCGCCGCCCACGACACCTGGGTGACGATGGCCAACCAGGTCTGGCGCGGCATCGTGCGCCCGATCGCCATCGGCGGCATGCTCATGAGCGCGGCGTTCACGCTCTACCGCATGCGCAAGAGCCTGGGCTCGGGCCTGGCGCGCGCCATGGGCGACGTCAAGAAGGCCGCGTCCGGCAAGCACGACGTGGTGCGCACCGACCGTGACCTGCCCTTCAACTGGGTGTTCGTCGGCATCCTGCTCGCCATGATCGCGGTCTTCGCCCTCTACCTCTACTTCACCAACCACGTCACCGCGGCGCTGGTGGCCACCCTGGTGATGGTGGTCGCGGGCTTCTTCTTCTCCGCGGTGTCCGGCAACCTGGTCGGGCTGATCGGCTCGAGCAACAACCCGATCAGCGGCCTGACCATCTCCACGCTCATCATCGCCGCTCTGCTGATGGTGGCGCTCGGTGTCTCCGGGATGCCCGGCGTGGCCGCGGTGCTCGGCGTGGCGGCGGTCGCCTGCGTCACGGCGGCGGTCGCCGGCGAGATGCTGCAGGACCTCAAGGTCGGGCACATCCTGGGCGGCACGCCCTGGAAGATGCAGCTCGGCGACATGATGGGTGTGGCGCTGGCCGCGGCCGTGATGTTCATCCCGCTCGTCATCCTCAACCAGGGCGACATCGCGATGGGCGGCACAGGGCTGGGCGGCAAGGCCTACCCTGCCCCCCAGGCCAGCCTGATGGCGATCCTGGCGAGCGGCATCGTCGGGCACGACATGGCCTGGCCGCTCATCATCGTCGGCATTCTGATGGCGTTCGGCTTCATCCTGGTGCAGGTGAGGAGCCCGATGCTGGTGTGCGTCGGCATGTACCTGCCGCTCGAGACCTCGTTCGCAATCTTCATCGGCGGGCTCGTCAAGGGCGTGTTCGACAGCATCGCCCGGCGCCGCGGGTTCAACGAGGCGCAGACCATCCGGAGTGGCAACAACGGCACCTTGCTCGCCGCCGGCCTGATCGCCGGGGAGGCGCTCGTCGGGCTGCTGTTTGCCGGGCTGGCCGTGGCGAATCTCAAGTACGACGTGTGGCTTCCCAACTGGTCGCACATCTTCCCAGCGCCCTTCGGCGTCAGCCTGCTGGTGTTCCTGGTGATCGGCTGGGTGCTGATCCGCGTGCCGCTGGCGAACTCGGGACGCCCGGAGGATCCGGCGCCGCCGAGCGCGATGGTCTAGAGGAGCGAAGCAAGAAGCATCGAAGGATCTTCGTCGGGAGTGGGCGAGGAGACGGGCCGCGAGACCGGGCGGCCCGGAGTCCCTGCGCGCGTTCCCTCGACTCGAGAAAGGAGCCTGGTTGTGTCGAGTGCGATCGAAGGACTGAAGCCCGAACTGCTCTGGAAGTACTTCGCGGCGATCTCGAGGATCCCGCGCGGCTCCAAGAACGAGACGGCGATCACGAGGTACGTGCTGGGGGTCGCGAAGCAGCTCGGGCTCGAGGCCCGGGCCGACAAGTCCGGCAACGTGGTGGCGCGCAAGCCCGCCTCGCCCGGCCGCGAGCGGGTCCGCACCGTGGTGCTGCAGGGCCACCTCGACATGGTCTGCGAGAAGAACAAGGACACCGTGCACGACTTCCTCAAGGATCCCATCGTGCTGGTGCGCAAGGGCGACATGATGATGGCCGACGGCACCACGCTGGGCGCGGACAACGGCGTCGCCGTTGCGACGAGCCTCGCCATCATGGAGGACAAGAGCCTCGAGCACGGGCCGCTCGAGTTCCTGTTCACCGTGGACGAAGAGACCGGCCTGACGGGCGCGAACAACCTGGGCCCCGACTTCCTGACCGGCAAGACGCTGCTGAACCTCGATTCCGAGGAGGAGGGCGCGGTCTACGTCGGCTGCTCGGGCGGGCGGAACACGGCAGCGCGCTGGGCCCTGACGACCGACGCGGCACCGTCGTCGTCGGTGGCGGGGCTGCTCAAGATCACGGGGTTGAAGGGTGGCCACTCGGGCCTCGAGATCGACAAGAACCGCGGCAACTCGATCAAGATCCTGGCGCGCACGCTGTTCGCGCTCTCGGAACTGGGCGTGCGGATGTCCTCGATCGAGGGTGGCAACAAGCATAACGCCATCCCGCGCGAGGCCGAGGCGCTGGTGTTCGTGCCGAAGAAGCTCTGGCCGGTCGCGGTCGAGCTGGTGGCGAAGTGCCAGGCCACCGTCCGGGCCGAACTCGGTGTCGCGGACCCGGGTCTGAACCTGACGCTGAACGAGACCAGGGGCGCGCGGCGCCGCATCGTGTTCAAGAAGGCCGTGCAGATGAAGGTGCTGCAGACGCTGGTGGCGCTGCCGCACGGTGTGATCAAGATGAGCTCCGACATCCCCGGCCTGGTCGAGACCTCGACCAACGTGGCCACCATCAAGTCCACGGCCAGGTCGATCGAGCTGGTGACCAGCCAGCGCAGCTCGGTGGCGTCGGAGAACGCCGAGATCTGCGACACGGTGCAGGTGATCCTCGAGCTGGGCGGGGCCAAGGTGAAGGCGGGCGACGGTTACCCGGGCTGGAAGCCGAACATGGACTCCGAGGTGCTCAAGGTTGCCAGGTCCACCTACCAGTTGCTCTACGGCATGACCTGCGAGGTGAAGGCCATCCACGCCGGTCTCGAGTGCGGCATCATCGGCGAGAAGTACCCCGGGATGGACATGCTCTCCTTCGGGCCGACGCTCGAGGGCGTGCACTCTCCGGACGAGAAGATGCACAT
>Ga0315286_10003861_pt1 | contig 14303 bp, 10 predicted proteins | sample YL17G10_0_MG_FD_205038 | JGI IMG/M metagenome (GOLD analysis project Ga0315286, IMG submission 205038) | Sediment microbial communities from Yellowstone Lake, YNP, Wyoming, USA - YL17G10_0 | ecosystem: Environmental > Aquatic > Freshwater > Lake > Sediment | place: USA: Wyoming | collected...
AGGAACTGAAGTACTTTGCAGCCGAGGTGGCCGAGGGGCTGCAGATCGCCGAGGAGGGCTTACAGACTCGCCGGAGCATCATAGAGATGCTGGATGTGGAGGTAACGCTGGCAGAGGAGTCAGAACGAAAGGTCGCGTACGTCCGCTGCATGCTTGGAGAAGAAGTGTTGTCGTTTTCGTCCCGCAGTACCTGAAGTACAGCTCGGGGCTGCTGTTGGGAAAGCCCAGGCCGATGAGCACCAGATCAAAGGGCGCGCGGGCGTGGGCGGTCCCCGTCTCGACGTCGTGGCGGAAGGCGAAGCCATCGGCCATGCCGCCCAGTACCAATGCCACGTCCACCTGGTCGGTCAGGCCCAGCAAGCGATACGCGTGTAGCGAGGTATAGCTGGCGCCGATGAGCCCCAGGCGCTCCGGGTCGCCGCGGAAGGGCAGCCGGCCCTGGCGCAGGTACTCCAGAGCGGTCAGGAGATCGGCGGCGTCGCCGTCGATGTCGGTGCCGCGCAGGGGATAGCAGGCCAGCACGCTAAAGCCCTGAGTGGCAAAGGGCACCGGCACGATCTCCCAGCCAAGCACCGGCCCCGGCAGCACAAGGAGCAGCGTGGGAAACGGCCCCTCCCCCTCGATGGGTTCGTAGAGGTAGCAATCGTCGATCCTCAGCCCGGCGCGCTCAAAGGTGAAGTAGGTGCGCCGGGCCTTGCCGGGAAACGGGGCACTGGTCTGCACTTCAACTGTGGTGCTGACGACTAGCGAATCGTCCACGACAATGGCCGGCGGTTCGGCTCGGGACAGGATCAAGTCGACGCCCTGAGACTCGGTGCCAGGCCTCACGGTTACGGTTCGCTTGCGGCAAAGCCCGGCGGCGCAACGTTTGCTGAGGGCATCGTCGTAGCCGCGTTTGCCGGCGACCGGCATGTAGCGGCCCGGCGGCACGCCCACGATGTGGTAGCTGCCATCGGAGCCGGTTTCAGCGGTAAAGGTCTGGCCGAGGGGAGAGGCAACGAGCAGCACTGCGCCAGCGATCGGCTTGCCACCGACATCGCGCACTGTGCCCGCCAGCGCCCCGAGAAGCTCGTTTTCCAGGAGCCTTGGGCCGCCCAGGCCTTTGACGAGCTTGTAGCTTAGGACGTTGCGCAGGCCGGTGATCTTGGCATCGGTGCTCAAGCTGAGCCAGGCCAGGCCCAGGAGCACGAGTGCGGCCAAAATCGCAAGTATCCAGCGAATCCAGTCCCGGCTCGGTTTTCGGCCGGACGGTGCACTGTTGCTCATGAGGAGTCTCAACGCTTTCGGCATACGACGATGACCATTATACCTCAAGAGACGATTGAGGACAAACAGAACTGGCTCGCACCACAGGATGGGGCTGCAGTTCGACGGCCGTGACTGGGGTGGACAGGGCGACTATCGCCGGCCTGGTCAATCTGGGTCAGAGACGTTGCCCAGCATTCGTCCCGAGCGGTCAAACCATCCACAGGGGCAATTCGTTGGGGGAACTCGTCAGAGCCGGCGGAGATAAGCGGCAGGTTGACCGTGTTGCTGTCCAAGATGGCCCCCGACGCACCGCGCGCGGCTGGCATGCTGCCGTGCTCCCGCAGCCTGGAGGCGCTGGCTGGGGGTGTGACCTGCCTCGCCGGAAACCAGGTGGGGCCGGACGTACGTAACGAAACCCATTGCCCCCCTCTTGTAGGCCTGGTCACCGACAGGTGCAGAATCTCCAACGTCATTTCTGCGCTGTGGATCTGCTCGAGGACGTCTGTTGAGCAGTTTCCCTGTGTAAAGCATGGGTTGTAGGCGATCTCTGCCGGTAGAATGTGCTGCGGGGACGCCAGTGCGTGGGGGTGTTCAATCAGAGGCACACAGGCGATTCTCGAAACGTGGTCGGGTTCTCGCCAGCCCGAATCCAGAGGGAATGCGGCCGAAGAGGTTATGCCGGTGGCGAAGTGATCTCCCTCATCAACCAGCCGGTAGCTGCTGCCCGTCGGGCGGTTGGCATTCAGATAGGGCCCACCGATCGGATCGACATACGCGGCACCCGCCATGGGTGGAAACTTGACGATCAGGCAGTTGGCCGCGGACGGGATGGAAAGAGGGATCCGGTCCTCACGACTGGAATAGCGGTTATGCAACTGGTGCATCAGCGGCTCAAAGATGCCCATTTCACCGGGCCCGATGTAGGTTTGAAACCCATCTCGCTGAGCTCCCTCCACGGATGTGCACACGGTTGGTTCCAGGGTGAGCCTGAATACACCGACAAGGGGATAGTGATCCGCCCTCGGGATGAGGAGTTCGCACCCACTATGGGCGGGAATGCTCAGGCCCTCAGGTCCCAAGGGCAATGGGTAGGTCACCCTGCCCCGTAAGCATCCACAGAGTAGCGGACGTATTCCTTGCTGTCGCCCAGCGGTTGCCGCATGCCCATGTCGGTGACGTACATGTACTCGATCTGTTCCGTAAAGTCGAGCGCCGAAGGAACTCACACGCAGCGTGGATGCCGATACGACGCTGCCCATGTGGTCGTACGTCGGTTTCTGTCCCAGGTAACTAAACACCGTGATCTGGCCGTTCGGGGTCCAGTCGGCCGGTTGGAGGCGCGAGTAGATGGTCGTCGTGACTACGACCGTGTTGGCCACGGGCTTGCAGGCGAGAGATATGGTCAGACTGTGTGCGCAAAAGGTGCGAAATCACAAAGGCAACTGGCCGCTGGGGTGGGACAGTGTAGAAAGGGAGGGGCGGGCAGGCACCCGCCCCCGACAACCCGTCGAACTGTCGCTTCGGATTACTCTTGCGCGGCCTCCATGAGCGCCAGAACCTGGTACCCAGATTCCTGCTCGGCGCGGCGTAGCTCCTCGACGATGTCGAAGCAGGCGATGACCTCCTGGGCTACCTCCATCGCAGTTCGGTCTGGGTCGGCGCTGATCTCCACCTCGGCCAGCAACAGCATCCAGCTCAACAGCCGGTCAAAGGCTTCTTGATTGAACCACAATATGCCTCCGTGGCGGTTCACCTGCAGGAAGCGTTGTACGTCGGGGTCCTCGAGCCAGGACATCAGAACCGGATAGGCACGGCGTCGCCGTGCCCCTGCATCAGTCGCGATCCGAAACCAGCCCTGGTGGCTGATAAGGATCTTGACGACTTCCACCGACTGCCTGGCCGAAGCCTGGTCCAGCCCCCAGTCCTGCAACGCACCGGCCAGAAGCTTGCTCAGCAGCCACTCGTCCATCCAGCTATGGCTTCGCTGCTGAAAGGTGGCCTCGGTGACGACCCTGCCCGAGCCGTGGGTGAAAAGCCAGCCCAGCAGGGGGCCCCAGGCCGCCGGATCGCCGTCCAGTTCAGAGTGGACGGTTTCGATGGCTTGGACATACTTGCGCGACCTCAGCCCAGGGAAGCGACTGGCCAATGTGGCAAGTTGAAGGCTGGCCTCCAGTTTGTTACGCACTTGCCCGGCTATGGTTCGCTCGTCGCCAGAACCTCCGGCGAACAGCTTGATTTCGCGGAGCAAGTCGACCGTCTTTTGCTCCACTTCGTCCAGCAATGCTTCGTCTAGTTGCCCGTCCAGAAGGGTCACACGTGAGGCCACGAGTTGGCGGAAGGTCTCGGCGTTTACCAAGGCTCGGAAGGGATTATGGACCGCCTGTAGAAACACTTCGCGCAGCGCCTCGTCGATGCTGGGCACACCGCGGCCATTCAGATAAGCGTTCAGATGGGTGTATTGGTGCCACTCGTTGTCCTGCACCTCGCGCCAGTCCAGGAAGACGTGGCACTGGTATGCGTTCAGCTCCACATACAGGCCGTGGGCGCACAGTTCTTGGCTGTTGCGGATGTACTCCAGGCCGGTGACGTGGTCCCGAAATATGCAGAATTGATCCGCGTCGTCGTGCAACCCCAACCCCTCGCCCAGGCTTTTCTGCACCAATTGCCGAAGGTCGCCCGGACCGGTCTTGACCGAGTAGGCCACAGAAGATCGGATCCATCCCCGTGCCGAGGCGAACCGGTTGTGATAAATGACGAAAGACGACTGACCGTCTCTTTGGTTCGAGTAGGCAAAGACGTCCTCGCTGACCGACCCCTCCGGGGTGAAAAAGTCGTAGAGCAGGAACTTGTCCACTTCGGCAAACAGGTGGCGCTTGTGCAGTAGCGGGAAGGTCTGCCGCTCGTGGCGCTCCACCAGGTAGCCGTCGGGCTGCTCGTCCCAGTAGGCCCGCCGATACTCCATGCCATATCGCTCGGAATACCCCTCGACTTGCCCGTGCCCGAACATCGGCAGGCCTGGCAGGGTGGCCATCATGGTGCAGATGCCAAAGTACTTGTCTCCCTTGCCGAACTGAGCCACCGCCGTTTCCTCGTCGGGGTTGTTCATAAAGTTGACGAACCGTTTCAGAATTTCCGGGTCGAATTCGAGCGTGTTCTTCATAACGGAGCGATATTTGGCGTTATCCTCGTCCCGCAGTATGTGCATGAAGGCGCTGTTGTACACCCGGTGCATGCCCAGCGTGCGCACAAAATAGCCTTCCAGCAGCCAGAAAGCCTCGGCCAGCAGCAGGGTGTCGGGTGCTTCGGCGGCCACGCGGTCCACCACCTCTCGCCAGAACTCGTTGGGCATGGCGGCATCGAAATCGGCTTTGGTCAGCCCGTGCTCCGACCGCGTGGGGATGGCGCCACCGGTGCCCGGCTCCGGGAACCATAGACGCTGGTAGTGCTTCTTGGTGAGGGTCATAGCTGCGTCAAAGCGGATGACCGGCGTCTGGCGGGCGACGTGAAGAATGGTCTGGATTACCGCCTCGCGCACCTCGGGATTCAGATAGTTCAACTGGGCGGTGTCGTTCCAGGGCATGCTCGTGCCATCGTTGCCGTGGTAGATGTACTTCTCGCTGCCAGTCCAGCGATCCAGCCGTTCAAAGACCACCGCGGCGTCGCTGCGCTCATAGTAGTGGTCTTCCAAGAGGATGCCGACCCGTCCGTCCTCGGAAAGGTCGGGACCGCTGAAGCGATAGGAGGGGAAAGGACTGTAGTCGAGCGAGATGAACCAATCGGGGTGCTCGACAACCCACCGGGAATAGACCCCGACGTGGTTGGGCACCATGTCGCTGGCCATGCGGATGCCGCGCTTCCAGGCACGTTCCTTCAGGCTCTGATAGGCGGCGTCTCCGCCGAGGTCGGAGGCGATCTGGTAATCGTACAGGGAATAGGCTGACGCAACCGCTTCGGGGTTGCCGCAGAGCTGTTTTATCGTGCGCGACGCTGAACTGCGCTCCCACAGGCCGATCAACCACAGGCCGGTGATCCCCCATCGCGCCACGAGGTCTAGCTCTTCATCGGGAACTTGATCCAGGCGAGTGATGAGCCGTTTGTACTTCTGCGACAACTGATGCAGCCAAACGTAGGTGTTCTTGGCAAGGAGCACGAGCCGGGGCATCCAGTCCAGATCAGGGCTAAACTGCTCGGGTTCGAATTGCTGTTCGCGGAACTCATAGACCTGGACGGGGCCAGGCCCAGCAAAGACCGCTTTTTGCTCTTCCTGGATCATGTCCAGGCTGCCCAGTAGGCGGTAGAAATCTTTGCCAAGAGCAAGCCCCCACCGTTCTCGGATGTACTCCAATTGTGCGGAAAGCGAATGGGGAAAGGCGATGGCTGGGCCACGCAGCATATCGATCGGGTTCTGGTTTTCGGGACCAAAGCGCGTTTGGGTCTCAAAGAAGGCATGCAGGCTGGAAATGAGCCGGGGATAGACCGTGTCTCGGTCCAACGTTCTATCGTCGAACAATTCCAGGAATGGGGCCAAGGCCGGATTGGCGTTCGCCAGCCAGAGCATGAGCAGCTCCTCCAGCAGGATCTGGCGATTGGGGATGCCTTCTGTTGTGCCGCCCAGATAGGTGTCGAGGGAGATCTCTCGACGGTAGACTGCGATGGGTGGAAACTCTTCGGCGAACCTGCGCAGGGTCACGTCCACTGCCGCGACGCCGAGTTGCTCCTCCAGCCACTCCAGGGCTTGCTGCATCACAAGCGGGTTTTTCAGCTCGCGGTACTGCGCGACAAGGCGGTGCAGGATCTCATCGAGCAAGCCCATGGCGTTGATCTGACCGGCCCTAACCGCCCTTTCGGGAAAACTCGCCAGATCCCGCCGTTCGTTCATCCGCTGGGCGAACACTCGCGCGGCGTGAAAGTTGGCCAAGATCACATTGCCATTCAGCGAGAACAGGGTTTCATCGAACTTGTAGCGATCCCTCGCCTCGCGTGAGACGTGAAACTCCATACGAACGGGATTCATGTTCTGCACTACATCCTCCTATACGGTTTGCGCCCCGACACGCAGGCATAGCGTGACATGCCCCGGATCGGCCCTCGTGCCAGGTCGCGTTCCAGGCGTTCCAGCCCGGCCGGCCACGCGCTTTCGGGGATCAAGTGGAGCGACGAGTAGGCTTTGTCGCGAAACGGTTGCGCGCAATCGGCTGTGTGGGATTCCTCGACGGTACGCACGGCAAAGTCGGAGAACCCCGCTTCAGTCATCCAAACCTCCATCTGGCCGAGGCGCGGGCAGCGGGCCAGCTCCACCTTGACCGTCTCGGGGAAGTAGCCAGAGAGCAGTTCACAGCGGCGGATGATCTCCTGCGAGTCGGTAACGGTGTACACCAGCCCGCCGGGCCGCAGCATGCGTATCGCTTCGTCGTAGAAAGCGACCTTGTCGGCGAGATGGTGGATCGCGTCCACGGAAAAGATGAGATCAAAACTATCTTGTGTGAAACCGAGCTGTTCCGCACGGCCCTGCACCCAAGCGACGCCGTCCGACTGGGATCGGGCGTGGTCCAGCATTCCTTGCGAAGGGTCGAGGCCGAAGGCGGTGCAGCCAAAGCGAGCTGCCAGGGCACGGATATAGTTGCCCGTGCCACAACCGACCTCCAGCACCTAGGCGCACGGTCGCGCTCCACATCCTCGGTACAGCTCTCGAGACACCTCACTATGGAACTGGCGATGGGCGGCATACTCGTCAGCACTTGCGTCATAGTTCATGGATCACTACTATACCACAGGCCACCCCTGAGCGCAAACCGGATCCAAACCTGACAAAAGTCATGGACTTGCGCCGTTCTGTGTGTTATCCTGAGTCTACGAGAATCACAAAAGGAGTTTGGTATCTATGGGAAACGTCGTGCGAACTGTCATCCGCATCAACGAGGAGCTGTGCAACGGCTGTGGTTTGTGTGTGACCCCCTGCGCCGAGGGTGCGATCGAGATCGTGAATGGTAAAGCCCGCGTCATCAGCGATGAGCTATGTGATGGAGCTGGCTTTTGCCTGGCCGTGTGTCCCACCGGTGCGTTAACTATCGAGACCCGCGAAGCGGTACCCTTTAGCGAGGCCGCAGCGCACGCTCGGGAGCAGGAGCGTGGGCTGCAGTACATTGCGCAGACCTGTATGCGCTGTGGCACGAGCGAGCGTGAGGCTATCCTGATCCCGGTGCGGGCCGGAGGCCGTAGCCTGTGGGTCTGCACGCACTGCCTGCCTGCGCTGATTCATGGCTGAGCCAGGGGTTGCCAAAGCGCGTCTGGTGGGCGGAGGGTAGGCGTCGGCTTGGGATGGAAAGCAGGTGTTGACAAATCGGCACGAACGCGGTATACTGGGTGTATCCGATGGGGAGTGAAGACAGCTTGCCTAGACCCGAACCGAACATCGGTTTTCTGAGTGTACCGAGCGCCAGGGGCGTGAGCCCTGGCGCTTGCGTGTGTGATGACTTGTACCTGCCATCCAAGGTGGCCAAACCATCTCAATAGGAGGAAAGTGCTATGGATTCAGGGATGATCGGCAAGATCGAGAAGGCCAAACGCTACGCCGAAGAGCGAGAGCGGATCCACTTCGAGCAGTTTCAGGTCACCTTCAAGGGCACGAACGGCGTGCATAGGGTCTCATACAACAACGGAGCATGGAACTGCAGCTGCCGTTTTTTCGCGGGCCGGGGGGTGTGCAGCCACACCATGGCCATGGAACGCGTGCTCGGCGTCATGCTGCCCCCTGAAGCGATCGACCCCTGTGCCTGTCCGCCTGAAATCCCTCCGGTCAGGGCGCAGGCAGAGGCTGCATAGGACAGGCCGGACCGATTCGAGCGCTGGCGTGACTCAGCACTTTGCCAGTGGGGGATGAGCCTTGGTTCATCCCCCACTTTCTTGTGTCACGATCCGGCCCAGCAATTCGTCGTTCAGCCAGGCTGTCAGGCGAGTAGGGGTGAGTATGTTGGCCAGGTCCTCTGAGCTGATCGTATGCACTCGCAGATAGTTGTCCGTCAGGCCATTCCATGCCCGGCCGGCAGGTCCCGACCGCGACGATTCCCACAAGACATCCATCGTATGACCCACAAAGCGCTGCTGGAACGCCCGTTCGGCGGCAGCCCCGGCGACGCGCAGGGTCCGCGCCCGTTCGTCCTTCACCGGGGGCGGCACCTGGTCTGGCATGGCCGCTGCCGGGGTGCCGGGTCGGGGCGAAAAGGCAAAGACGTGCACGCGTGCAAACCGCGCCGTCTCTACCGCGGCCAGGCTCTCTGCGAATTCACCTTCGGTCTCGCCGGGAAACCCGACGATCACGTCGCTGGTCACGGCCAGGTCGGGGATGGCCGCCCGCGCAGCTGCCACCAAGCGCGCGAACTCGCCGGACGTGTAGCGCCGGGCCATGCGGCGCAGCGTGGCGTCGCATCCGCTCTGAAGCGGCAGGTGCAGGTGCCGGCACAGGCGGGGGTTCTCCCACAGGTTGAAGGCTTTCGCCGGCAGGTCCCAGGGTTCGATGGACGACAGCCGCAGGCGCGGAACGTCCGTCTCAGCCAGGATGCGGTCCACCAGCGACCACAGGTCCATGCCAGGGTCAGCGGGCGCACCGCGGCCAAAGGGAGTGCAGGCACAGGCGCGCCCCCGGTCGCGCCCATACGCGCCGATGTGCACGCCGGTGAGTACAACCTCCTTGTGGCCGGTTGCCAGCCGTGATCGCACTTCGTCCAACACCTCATCCGCAGAGCGGCTGCGCTGCGACCCGCGCGCCACGTGGATAATGCAGTAGGTGCAGGCATTGTCGCACCCATCCTGGATCTTGACCAGCGCGCGGGTGCGAAAACGTGAAGCGTCTCCTCGCTCTGGCGCGGGGCAGGGAAGGTTCCCCTCGCGTTCGCTCGGCTGGGCCGCAGGGGAAGCAGGGAAACCAGCAGTGTGCTCCGGGGCGTTGTTTCCAAGGATCTCTGGCAGGCGCCCTTTGTCGTGATTGCCGGCGACGAGCTCGACGCCCGGCAGGTCTTGCACATCGGCGGGGGCCAGTTCGGCGTAGCAGCCGGTGGCCACGAGGCGGGCGCATGGGTTTTCGCGGTGCAGGCGGCGCAGGGCCTGGCGCGACTTTTGGGCAGCCACGTGGGTCACAGCGCAGGTGTTGAGGATGCACAGTTCGGCCTCGGCCGGGGTGGCGACGATGTGGTGCCCGTCCTGTACCAGCCGGTCGGCCAATGCTTCCATCTCGCTCTGGTTGAGCTTGCAGCCCAGGCTGCTCACGTGAATGCGCATTGTTCCTCGCGGCGCATTCTACCACAGGGGCTGATCGATGTAAAGGCTTGGGAGGGAATCGGCCCCCCTGTGGGACAGGCTTTCCAGCCTGTCCTCCATGCCAACCGCTGCAAGGGGTTTCGAAGGAATTGGCTGCACCGCCATGAAGATGGTATAATCTTTGGCACTATGGAAGAGCCTGCCTGGAAACGCTACCTCACCGACTACAACGAGGGGCTGGGCTTGGTTTACGAGCGGTTTGTGCTGAATGACTTTCTCCAGGCCCTGCGGCGTGAGTACGGTATCGAGACGGTGCTCGAAGCCCCGCTCTTTGGTATGGCCGGTGTTTCGGGTATCAACAGCGTGGTCCTGGCTCAGGCCGGAGTTCACTTAACCCTGGTGGATGACCACGCCCAACGCCTGGCCGCGGTGGAGCGCATCTGGGGAGAGATGGGCCTGTCTGCGCAGTTCATCCATCACGGCCAGTGGGAGCATTTGCCTTTCGCCGACCACACGTTTGACCTGGCCTGGAACTGGGCGGCCCTTTGGTACCTGTCCGCAGGAGACCGTTCTTCAGAAGCTTCAAGCAGGCCGGAGACCCTGCTCCGCGAGTTGGCCCGCGTGTCGCGGCGTGTCGTCTTTGTGGCCATGCCCAACCGTGTCCAGGTGGGCTATCTGCTGCGCAAGTACCTGCTGGAAAGGGATTTCGTGAACTATGTGGACGAGGGTTGGGCCGACATCGGCCGGGTGAGCCGGGTGCTCGAAGGTGCGGGGGTGCGCATCGTGCGCCAAGGTGTGTTGGATGTGCCCCCCTGGCCCGACACAGTGATGCCAGCTTCCGAAGTATTGAAGCGCCTCGGCGTCAAGTCGAAAAAGCTGGAGGGCCAGTTCAGCGGTGCTTCCTGGCAGTGGAGCACTATGGCCTACTACCTGGGCCAGCAGCCCGATCTCTACGAGCGGGTGATGCGCTACGCCTGGCTCGACCGGGCCCGGTTCCCATGGCGGATCAAGGCGGTCTGGGCGCACCATCGCTATGTGGTAGGAGTGAAAGGGGACTGAGGGGACTCGGCTATGAAGAACACCCTGCGACGCCCCGGCAACATACACTTGCTGGTGGTGGGCCTGTACACCCTGCTGGCTGTGGTGATGACGTGGCCGGTGGTGCGCCACCTGGGGACGCACGTGCCCGGTAGCTACACCTGGGCCTTTGACGAGTATACCTTCCTCTGGAATTCGTGGTGGTTCCGCTACAGTCTGTTTGACCTGGGCCAGAATCCGCTGATCTCCACCCACACGTTTTACCCCCTGGGCATCAGCCTGGCGCTCTACACCTACAATCTGCTCAATGCTCTCATCTCGCTGCCATTGCAGCCCTTCCTATCCCTCCCGGCCATCAGCAACCTGACGTTCCTTTTCGCTACCGTGCTGAGCGCCTATGGCACCTTTCTACTCGTCGAGTACCTGCTCCGATCCAGCAGCAACCATCCCACTCCGCTGCGCTGCGGGGACGATCGGCAAGCAGCAAGCGGCAATCACAGAGAACGGGACCTCCTTCGGTCGCAGCAAGAGGCCCAGGATCCGCTGGCTGCAGGTGTCGCACGGCTTGCTGCCTTCCTCTCCGGTCTCATCTACGCCTTAGGCTCGTACCGCATGGTCTATGCTGCCATCGGCCACTATGACATGTGGAGCACGGCGTGGATCCCGTTTTATGCGCTGTACCTAGTCAAGACCATCCATGAACCCCGATGCCGGAACGCCGTTCTGGCCGGCTTGTTTCTGGTGCTGGCCATGCTGTGTGAGATGATCTTTGGCGTCTGCTTGGGGATCCTCACGCTCGTCGTACTGGTTTTTGTGTTCGGCAAGCAGGGGCGGCGGGAGGTGGCGGGTGGTCTGGCCGCACTGCTAAAGCGGTTGATCGTGATGGGGTCGGTGGCGACGCTCCTGTATTCCGGGGTGCTGGTGCCCGTCCTGCGCGAGATGTTCGGCGGCTATGAGTTGGCCGGCTGGGGAGACGCCCAGAAACTCTCGGTTGACCTGCTGGGCTTTGTCACGCCGACGGCCCTCCATCCCCTGGGGGGCGACTGGGTGGCAACCTTGCAACGCACCAGGGAAGGGATCGCCCGCTTTAGTGATGTGAACACGGTCGCCCTTGGTTGGGCAGGGCTGGCCCTGGCCCTCGCCGGCGCAGTGCTCTATCGGCGGCGACTGGTCGCCTGGACTACGAGTTTCGTCGTGTTTGCCCTCTTGAGCCTGGGCCCGCTGCTCCAGATCAATGGCCGTTCTGTCTTCGACCTGGATGGACTAGAGGTCAACGTTCCCTTGCCGTTCATCTTGCTGCACTACCTCCCGGTGATCAAAGCCAACCGCGTCCCGAACCGCTTTAGCGTGGTGCTGATGCTCACCCTGGCCGTGCTGGCTGGTTTCGGCGCCTATGGGCTGCTCAGGCGAGCAGCAAGCAGCAGGGTTCAAGCTGCAAGGTCCAAGCCCTCAAGGCGGGACTCCCCTCGGTCGCGGCAAGCGGCAGGTGTAGTGGTAGGCTCTTGCTGCTTGCTGCTTGTTGCTCTCCTCCTCTTCGACCACTGGTCTGTCCCGCTGCCTTTGACTGACGCGCGCATTCCACCGGTCTACCAACAGATCGCCGGCGATCCGGGTGATTTTGCCATCCTGCAACTGCCGCTGGGTTGGCGGAATAGCTTTGGTGAGCAGGGGGCGGAAAGCACGCAAACGCAGTATTACCAATCGTACCATCACAAGCGATTGTTGTCGGGCAACATTTCGCGCAATCCACCCTTCAAGTTCGACTACTTCAGGCGGGTGACCATCTTGGATTCTCTCGTTACCCTGGAGACCTACGGCCAGGTGGACGCCGCGCGCAGGGCTGGCGACAGGGCTAGCGCTGCCGAGTTCGTGAGCTTTTACGACATCCGCTACGTCGTCGTCGCGCCGGGAATCCCGGGCCGTCCGCCCTACGTGGATACGCGGGATGCGGCAGTGGCCTATGTCGAAGAGGTGCTGCCAGTGGTCAAGGTCTACGATCAAGACGGCTGGCTGCTCTACCGCGTGGATCAGCCGCCCTCTGGACTGCCCTCAGTCCAGGCGGGCAGGGTGACGACGTTCACGGTGGATTTCGGCAGGGCGGCGCCGCTAGAGGCGATGGCTCTGGGAGAAGGTTGGTCTGGGGCAGAGGAGATCCAGGGAGCCAGTGCCCAGTGGGCCGTCGCCCAGGACGCGAGGGTCTTTTTGCCTTCTGTGCCAGGGGCCGAGTATCGCCTGACCCTGAAGGCCTTGCCTTTCGACTATCCGGGTGCTGACGAGCAAGGGGTGACCCTGTGGGTCAACGGGCACCGGTTGCCTGCCCTGCCCCGGTCAGGTACAGGGAGTACCACTTCCCTGGCGGTGACTGAAGCCAGTCTCCGCAGCGAAGCGGAGCGGGCGGGCGTCAGTCCGGGCGGGCAGGTCCCCCTGTCAGTGGGATGGGGCACCTATACCTGGAACGTGCCGTCCGGGTTCCTGCGCCAAGGACTTGCCTGCATCGGCTTTGAATTCGAACGCCTGGATGCCCCAGCCGATGTGTTGCCCGGGTCAGGGGCCATCGGCAAGACCGGCGTGCAGGCGCCCGTCGCGATCGAGGTCAATAGCGGCGGTCCGGCGGATTTCGCCTATATTTCGGTCGAGGCTGCGCCATCGGGCCAGAGTGCGGACGGTTCAGTCCATCGTCCGGGCTACAACGTGGCGGTCATCGATCCCCAAAGCGGAAGGATTCTCGATCGGCGGGGCTTTGACACCACGGCCTCTGGCAACCAGGCGGAGGCCGATGCCCTGGCCGAGTATATCGCGGGGGTGCCCGCGGGGCAGGTCGTGGCCGTGGCCATGCAAGGCGACGGCACAGCCCACCTGACGGATGGCGCCGTGGCCGCGTTACGCAGTATTGGCGCACAGGTCGATCCGCGTGGCAACAGCGGCTGGTCGCACGCCATTGTTGGCGTCAAGGGGGCCGCCGCCGGCGCGGCGTTGGAGGCAGCCGGCCTTGCCTGCCTTGACTGCGGGCAGTCCAGGGGAGTCGGTTGGCTGCGCGTCGCTCCCGACCTGCGCACCCTGGCCATCGCGGTGGATTTGATCGTGTGGGAACCAATCGAGAAATGAGCGTGGGGTTGCGGCGCAAGGCGGCGCCTGCCCCGCCTGCGAGCAGGCCAGGGGACTGGATGGTGCCGGTCCTGCTCGGGGGGAGTGCATTCGCGCTTTACGCCCAAACCCTGGCCCCCACGGTGCTGGCGGGGGATGGAGGGGAGTTTCAGTTTGCGCCCTATCTCCTGGGCGTGGCCCATCCGACTGGCTATCCCTTGTATCTGCTGCTGGGCTGGGCCTGGTCGCACCTTCTGCCGGTGGGTGACGTAGCCTATCGGATGAACCTCTTTTCTGCCTTTTGGGCGGCAATGGCCGTGGGACTGCTGTATCCCACTGTGCGCGCCCTGTTGCGACAGGCGATCCCTGACCTGCGGCCAGCCAGCCAGCGCTTGATCGCCATCCTGGCCGCCGCGTTCTTTGCCGTGACCCCCACCTTCTGGTCACAATCCGTCATCGCCGAGGTTTATCCCTTTCATATCTTCCTGGTCGTTCTCCTCTTCTACCTGCTTCTGAGCTGGGGAGAACGGCGAGACGCCCGGTTTCTCCTTCTGTCTGCTTGCTGCTTCGGCCTCGGCCTGGCTCACCATCGTACAACCGTGTTGCTGGCTGCGGCCTGCCTGGCCTATGTCTGGCTGGTCGAACGGCGCAGCCTGGCCAATCGGCGGCTCATCCTCCAA
>Ga0315286_10003862_pt1 | contig 14302 bp, 14 predicted proteins | sample YL17G10_0_MG_FD_205038 | JGI IMG/M metagenome (GOLD analysis project Ga0315286, IMG submission 205038) | Sediment microbial communities from Yellowstone Lake, YNP, Wyoming, USA - YL17G10_0 | ecosystem: Environmental > Aquatic > Freshwater > Lake > Sediment | place: USA: Wyoming | collected...
CGTCACCATGCGGGCAGACGACCTTGCGATCCGGGCAGGCAAGCGCTGCCCCTACGGCCAGCGGCAAGCCGAGGCCGATCGAGCCCCCGGTCAGGGCCATGTGGTCGTGCGGGCGCGCTCGCGCCATCATCATCGCGAGCGGCAATCCGGAGGTCGCGGACTCGTCGGCGAAGATCGCGTGTTCCGGCGTCAGGTGCGCGATGGCCTGGGCGACTGACTGCGCGCTCAACGCGCCCTGCGGCAGTTCCGGAATGGCAAGCGGGAGCCGCACGATTTGTCCGGCCGGCTTCGACAGCGCCCGGTCAAGAGCTTCCAGCGCCAGCACGCCGTCTTCGTGCTCGTGCGCCAGCTGTGCGAAGCGGCACCCCTGCGGCGCGCACCAGCTGGCCTTGCCGGGATAGGCAAAGAACGACACGGGTGGCTTGGCGCCGACCAGGATGATCTGCTCGATGTCGGCGAGGGTCGCGGTGATCTGTTCGGCGAAGTAGGGCAGGCGCTCGACGAACACGCGGCCCGCGCCGAGTTCGGTGTGCGGCGCGAAGGTGTCGCACATCAGGCGAGCGCCCGACTTGGCGGCGACTCGGCCGGCCGCTTCCAGCCCGTCTCCGCGCAGTGCCCGCCCGCGCATCAGGATGATGGTCCGCTTGCCGTTGCTGAGCAGCGCCGCCGCATCCGCCACGGCCGCTTCCGAGACCGGCTGGGGTCCGTGGTAGGGCAGCGGCTCCACGGCGTGACTGGCCTCGGTCCAGGCGGTGTCCGCCGGAAGAATCAGCGTCGCGATGCCGCCGGGCGCAGCGCGAGCCGCCTGCACCGCACGCGCGGCGTCAACTCCGACGGTCCTGGCACTCTTGGACTCGCAGATCCACGATGAGACGGGGCGCGCGAAACCCACGATGTCAGAAGTCAGCGGGGCGTCGTACTGCAGGTGATACGTCGCATGGTCGCCGACCACGTTGACGATGGGTGTCGCGGCGCGGCGTGCGTTGTGCAGGTTCGCGAGGCCATTGGCCAGACCCGGCCCGAGATGCAGCAGCACGGCGGCTGGCTTGCCGGCCATCCGGCCGTATCCGTCGGCGGCTCCAGTCGCGACTCCCTCGAACAGGCAGAGCACGGGCCGCATCCCGGAAATGGAATCCAGCGACGCGACGAAGTGCATCTCGGAGGTGCCGGGGTTGCCGAAGCACACCTCGACACCGCAGTTGACGAGCGTCTGGACCAACGACTGCGCACCGTTCATTGGCGATTTTCCTGCCTGTCTGTTTGCCGTGGAGCCGCCTGCGGGCGGATCCAGCAGTGTCCTAGATTACCTGACATCGACGACGAACTGCGTCCGCGACGATCCGCCCCCGTTGCCGCGGAGGCTGCTAGCATCGTACGAAGCGTGTACCAGCGCAGCGTCAGGAGAACCCGTCGATGGCGCGCGTGCGGAGCCCGGATCCAACTGTATCGCAAGCATGAATCATTCCGTTTACACGCCTCGCGAAGAGTTCGCGCATTGCCTGACGCACGGCATAGGCATGGCGGCGAGCCTCGTGGCAATCCCCTGGCTCACGTGGACCGCGGCCCGCGGCGGCGACACATGGCGGCTCGTGAGCGGGGTGATCTTCGGGTTCAGCGCATTGCTGCTCTTCACGACGTCGGTGCTGTATCACTCGACGTCCGATCCAAAGAAGCGGACGTTGCTGCGCCGCTTCGATCACTCCGCGATCTACCTGCTGATCGCCGGAACCTATACGCCGTTCACGCTGGGCGTGCTGCGTGGCGGCTGGGGCTGGACGCTGTTCGGCATGGTCTGGACCCTGGCGATCCTTGGAATCGCCGCCAAGACCACGCGCTTCGGCTTCCGCTTCCACAAGACGTCGGTCCTGCTCTACGTCGTGATGGGTTGGCTCATCGTCGTGGCAGCGCGTCCGATGATGCACAGCCTGTCGCATTGGGAACTGGGCTGGCTGGTCGCCGGCGGACTCCTCTACACCGCCGGTGTGCCGTTCTACCTGTGGAAAAGCCGGCGTTACATGCACGCTGTCTGGCACGCGTTCGTGCTCGCCGGCGTCGCCAGCCACTTCATGGCGGTGCTGAGCGTGATGACGGCAGGGCAGGGCGTCAGTTGAAGTAATCGAAAATTCGCGTCACCGGCGGCCGCCGGATCCTGACGATCCAGCGGCCCTGTCCGCCGAGAACGCACCCGGCCCGAAGACCAGGACGACCAGCAGCAGGTAGCCCCACAGGACGTGCTGCCCCAGGGCGGCTTCCGATCCCTCGGCCAGCAGCACGTGCGCGTACGACACGACCGCCATCACGTTGACGGCCGACAGTCCGAGAGCCGCGTAGCGCGTGCCGAGACCCAGCACCAGCAGCGCGGGAAACAAGAGCTCGCCAGCGGTTCCGGCGACGGCGGCCAATGCAGGCGGCAGCAGCGGCACGTGGTATTCCTCCTGGAACAGCACCAGCGTCGTATCCCAGTCCTGCAGCTTGAGCAGCCCCGACTTGATGAACTGCCAGGACACGTAAAGGCGTGTCGCCAGCAGGAACAGTGATGCGAGCGGAGCCGTTGCTCGCTCCGCGAACGCGTTCAAACGGCCGAGTCGTGTGACGATCGTCATGATGGGCTTCCCGGGGTGGGCGTGCGCAAACCGACGACGAGGCGTTCCTCGAACAGCCAGCGCAAAGTTTGCGGCAGTTGGTCGACAGGCAACGCGGCGGCCTCCAGCGAATTCGCCAACGACGATTTCATCGCCAGTTGCGCGATGAACCGGTGCCTGGCCGCAGGAACCGAATGCAGCACGAGTCCGGCGCTTGCGCAGGAGACGACCACGTGCTCGGCGCCCGAGGCGAGATCGACGGGGCGTCCGGCGGCGTCCGGCTGGTTTTCCTGCCAGACGGACCAGATCGGGTAGTTAGAGGTCACCAGACGCAGTGAGGGCTGCAGTTGCAGAGTCGTCGCCGCCAGCAGCTCCGGCGGCACCCTGCCCAGCTCGGCGAGCGCGATGGGCTCCGCGTCTGCCGCGACGAACGATTCCTCGCACGCCCATTCCAGACTCGCGAGGTCCGTGAGCCACTCGTAGCCGGTGCCCTGCAGTCGCCGCTCGAGCCATGCCGGAAAGTCGACCCCGACCCAATGCAGATCGCCGCGGCGCGAGGGATGAGCGGCCCGGTATTCGGCTGTCAGCTGGTCGAAGAATTCCTCGCCGACCCGGCGCCGCACGACGGGATACGTTCTCCGCAGCGCATCCGCGAACACGGCGCGTGCATTGTTGCGGTAGACGTGCAGCCGCGCAGCGGCCGGTAACCCATCGCCGATGATTGCGTCTGCAAAACCACCGACGGCCGCCGCATCGTGCCCCAGCGCACCCAGAGCCGCGGCGAAGCTCGACTGGAGGTCCCGCAGCGACTGCGGTTCAGGCGGCGAGTTCAAGAGCCCTCCGCAGGTGAGAGTCGGCCGTGTGCGCCTCGGCCACCAGTACATCGAGCGTCGGAATGTCGGTGTCCCATTCGATCAACGTCGGCACGGGGCCGAACCGCTCGATGGCGCGCGCGTAGAGCTGCCAGACGTCGGCGGAGACCATCGAGCCGTGGTCGTCGATGAGGAGATCGCGATCACCGATGCGCTTGCGCAGGTGACCCGCCAGGTGGATTTCCTGCACCGCAGCGGCCGGCAGTCCGGCCAGGAACGCGGCGACGTCCAGCCCGAGATTGACTGAATTGACGTAAGCGTTGTTCACATCGAGCAGCAATCCGCAGCCGGAGCGCTCGACGACCGCCGACAGGAACTCCCACTCGGTAAGCCGCGAGGCCTGGTAGGCGAAATACGAACTCAGGTTTTCGATCAGGATCTGGCGGCCCAGGGCGTCCTGTGCCTCGCGGACGCGGGCCGCCAGGTGCTCGACTGCTTCTTCCGTATAGGGGAGGGGCAGCAGGTCGTTGAAGTGCTCCCCCTGGTGGTGCCCCCAGCAGGCGTGTTCGCTGACGAGGGCCGGTTCGAAGCGATCCACGGCACGGCGGATGCGGGCCAGGTGCTCGCGATCGAGCGCATCCACCGAGCCGAGCGCGAGCCCGACGCCGTGCAGGCTGAGCGGGTACAACTCACGCGCCTTCTCGAGCGCGGCGAGCTGCGGCCCGCCGTCGTGAAAATAGTTCTCGGTGTGTGCTTCCAGCCAGCCGATCGCGGGCTGCTGCTGCACGATGGCAGCATGGTGCACGGAGCGCAGACCGATCCCGGCTCGCGCCGGGATCGGTCTGGTCGGGACACGACCGAGAGACGTGTCCGCCACCCTCATCTCACATCTTCTTGGGGGCTTCCGTCGTGCCACCCATCTTTTCGCACTCGCCCTTCGGCGCGTACTTCCAGTCGGCGGCATCGTTGTCCTTCGTTGCATGTCCTGCGCAGGCATGCGCGTTCGAAGCGCAGTCGTTCTTGCCGGCCTTCGCGACGCCGTAGCACTTTTCCTTGGCGCCGGCGGCCATGTCGTCACCAGCCGAGGCGGTCATGCTGCCCATGGCGAGAAGGCTGCCCACGGCAGCGGCGATCGTCAGAGTCTTCAGGTTCATCGGGATTACTCCAGGTTGCGGTCGATGGTCACGGTTACCGCGCATTACCGCTGCGCCAGGGCCGCGTTCTGCGCTCTCGGGGATAAGACCGGGGTGGTGTCGCGGATATTTCAGACGGTTGCCGGCCTCTACTGCAGCGCAAGATAAAGAGGCACGCCCCGAGCAAAGCTCGGCCGGCGGAATACACGACGATCCTCCCGGGTTGCGATGGCCGATTATGCCTTACCATCGGTACCCATCGGTACCCATCGGGAGCAGGAGACCGAGATGTATCACGACGGCAGCCGCTCGTTGCAGGACCGTTTCGATTCGCGCCGGATCGCCGATCGCCTCGTCGACGTCCTGCATCGGATCCGCTTCAAGGACGAGGACCGTGAGTTCATCGAATCCCGGGCAATGTTTTTCCTGGCCACGGCCGACGCCGGCGGCTGGCCGGACTGCTCCTACAAAGGCGGGCGCCCGGGTTTCGTGCGAGTGATCGCCGACGACACCCTGGCGTTCCCGAGCTACGACGGCAACGGCATGTTCAAGAGCCTCGGCAACGTGCTCGCCAATCCGCGGGTCGGCCTGCTGTTCATGGACTTCGCGCAGCCGAAACGGCTGCGCGTGAATGGCGTCGCCAGCATCGACTTCGCGGACCCCCTGCTGCGGACCTTCGAGGGCGCGCAGCTCGTCGTGCGCGTCCGGGCGGAGCACATTTTTCCGAACTGTCCGCGCTACGTTCACCGCATGTCGCTCGCGGAAATCTCGGTCTACTCGCCGGCGGCGGATCACGTGCCTCCGGTTCCGGGCTGGAAGGAGATGGCTGTGTTCCGCGATTACTTGCCGCAGCCGCCGGGTTCCGGATCCGACAAACCGACCGGTGACTGACCTGGCCCCGCGGGTGGTTGGCAAATCGGTCGCCAGCTGGCAGCATCGCGCGTTTCCGTGACGGCGGACGGCATGGGCAAACTGACGGATTGGATTTCGCGGCAGTTCGGCAGCAAGGACGCTGGCGCGGCGCACGGGCCGGCCGGCACGCTCAACCTTGCGGTGGCCGCCCTGCTGGTCGAGGTGCTGCGGGCAGACTACGACGTGGCAGGCGGGGAGCGGCAGCAGGTTGTCCGGTCGATCGCCAAGCTGCTCGGCCTGGGCGACGCCGAAAGCGCCGCCCTCATGGACCTGGCGGAGCGGCAGATCGACCAGTCGCACGACCTGTTCCAGTTCACGTCGATGATCAACCAGGCGTATTCGGACGCCGAGAAGCAACGGCTCGTCGAACATTTGTGGCGTGTCGCCCGCGCGGACGAGACAATCCACAAGTACGAAGAACACCTCATCCGCCGGATCGCCGATCTGCTGCACGTCTCGCACTCGTCATTCATCGCGGCCAAGCTGCGGACCGGCGAGTAAACAACCGCCCATCACCGCCCGGCGGCGGGCTGCGGAGCACACTGGAACGGGCCGCTCCGGGCGACGCCCTTCAGGAGCGGGATTGCGGCCTGCAGGCCGGTGGCGGGTCGCAAAATGTGCTGACCGTCTTGCCCGGGGAGGCTGCAGTCGGGTACGGTGACCTCTGGAAATCACCGCCCGAGCCATGAATCAGTCACTCAACCTGCAGAAAATCGTCGTCCTGAACCCAAAAGGGGGCTCGGGCAAGTCGACGATCGCCACGAACCTCGCGGCTTACTACGCCTGGCGAGGCCTGCGCGTGGCTCTCATGGACCACGATCCGCAGGGCTCGAGCATGCGCTGGCTGAAGGTGCGGCCGGCCGAGTGCCCGGCCATTCACGGCATCGCGGCCTTCGAGAAAAAGATGAACGTGACGCGAGCGTTCGCGTGGCGGGCGCCGCCCGGCACCGAGCGGCTGATCGTGGACACGCCGGCCGCAGTGACGGCCCTGCAGATGCCGGAGTTCACGGCGGACGCGAGCGCCATCGTGGTGCCGGTGCTGCCCTCGGACATCGACATTCATGCTGCCTCGCGCTGCATTGCCGATCTGCTGCTGGTGGCCAAGGTGCACCGCTCGGAGAAGCGGCTGGTCATCGTCGCCAACCGTGCGCGTCGCTACACCAAGGCCTATTTGACGCTGATGAAGTTTCTGCAGAGCATGCGGATTCCGGTGGCGGCCGTGCTGCGGGACTCGCAGGCCTACGTCCGCTCGGCCGAAACCGGCATGGGAATCCACGAAATGAAAGGGTCACTCCTGCAGGAGGACCTGGACACCTGGCTGCCCTTCGTCGATTGGCTGGAAGCGCGGTCGCGGCCGGCCCTGGCCGTCGCTGACGCTGCGGCGGTGACGCCGGAGTCGCCCCAGGCATCCCAGCCCCCCAAGACGACGGATCCGGTGTCCGCCATCCTCAGCTGAGGCGACCGCGCGTCCCTGCGCGTTCGCCGTCATCGCCGCACTTGCTGTCGGGTCAGCGATTCAACGTCGGCCGGTTCGACACCTTTTCCGCGCCTGCCGTGAACAGCGAGCCTTCGTCCGCGACGGTGAACGACACTTCGTTGGGACGGCCATCGGCGTCGTTCGCGCTGCTCACCTGCACCACCAGCGGCGCATCCTTCATCCACAGCATGCTGGTCTGACGCGACTGGATTGCGCCTTCGTCGCGACGGACGGCATCGAAATCGCCGAACATCGTGCGTGAGCGGTTCACGACCGCCAGCAGGGCGGGCAGCGTGGGGTCCATGCGCGCAGTGACGCTCGCCATCGTGCCGTCGCCGCCGATCAGGAAGCAGAGTTCGCGCGTCTGGTGCTGCACCGGCAGCTTGAGAAGCGGCTGCTGGCTGGCTGCGCAGTAGCGGGCGAGGCCCTTGTCGGTCTGGTCCCACTTGCCGCCGGGATACTTGGCTTCGATGGAGCCTTTGCTGGCGTTCCAGGGCAGCCCGAAGGCCCCACCGCGAAACTGGTCGCCGACGGCGCCTGCACCGGCCGTGTGGGCGGCGAGCAGTGAAAGTCCCGCAACCAGCGTAAAAGTCAGTGTCCGACGCATACTCGAGTCTCCATAAGGTGCCGTTTGCGACGAGTCTATGTCGCCCTGCTATTGCCCCATGTCGCGCGCCGAAAAACCACGACGCGCCTCTCAAACGAGGCATCCCCCGCGATTGACATAATACTGCGATCAGGGCGGTTCGGATGCGGCCGAGCGCTGCTCGATCAGCAGCAGGTCCTCCGGGGTATCCAGGTCGATCCCGGCGTTCTGCATCGGGATACGCACGAGGCGGTCCACGTTGCGCCGGAGCACCAGCCGCGGATCGCGGTCACCCCTCAGGTCGAGCAGGTCGGTGAATGCCCAGCGCGGGAAGATCGCCGGCAATCCCGGCGCGCCGCCGTAAAGCGCCGTGGCGATCAGGATCGGGTGACGGCGCCAGGCCGCATGGAGCCGCTTGAGGTCGTCGGCGGTCACCGCCACCTGGTCGGCGAGCACCAGCAACAGGGCGGCCGAGCCGGGGGGCGCCGAGCGCACGGCAACGCGGATGGAACTCGCGATGCCTTCCTCCCATTCCCGGTTGAGGGCGATCGAGACGGCGCGTTGCCGCAAGGCCGCGGCCACCTCGCGCGCGTGGGCGCCGATCACTACCGTAACGGACTGCCCCGTCACGCGTGAAGCGTTGGCGACGGCCTGGTGCAGGACAGGTTCACCCGTAATGCGAACCAGTTGCTTCGGGCTGCCGAACCGGGTCGAGGGTCCGGCCGCCAGGATGGCGGCATGCAGACCGTTGTCGCTGTGATCGTCCATTGCGCTAGTTTGCCTGCCGCGCTGCAAGAAGATACAGTTCCTCGGGCAGTATTCGAGGGTTTCCCGTGCTTTACCACCCGGTCCAGCCCGTCGCGCCACCGCGAGGGGCAGGGCGCGTTCGTGAGTAAACAATAGCGAGCGGATCGATCGTGCAAGCCTGGAAAGTTCACAAGTTCGGCGGGTCGAGTGTGGCGGACGCGGCGTGCATGGAGCGGGTCGCGAAAATCATCGAGGGCGACCCGGCCACGAGGAAAGCAGTCGTGCTGTCGGCGTGTCGCGGAGTCACCGACGACCTGCTGACGCTGATTGCGCTGGCGGAGACCAACGACCCGTCGCTGGACGACCGCATCCAGGACTTGCGCCTGCGTCACGTTGGCCTGGCCCGCGAACTGCTCGCCGGCGAGCTGTATGACGATTTCGTCGTCGAGCTCGACCAGGATTGCCGCGACATCGCCGGCATCCTGCAGACCGTCCGGCTGATCCGTTCTGCTTCCACGACCATGCGGGACCTGATCTGCGGCTACGGCGAGATCTGGTCCACGCGTGCCTTCGAGCGCCTGCTCCGCCGCCGCGGACTTTCGTCCGGTCACGTGCAGTGGGTGGATGCCCGTCGCGCCTTGCTGGTCGAGTGGGGCCCGATGGGTCCGGGCGTCCGCTGGGACCAGTCGCACGCCAACCTGCATGCCCTCGTGCCCGCGGATTTCGTCGGCACGCTGGTCGTGACCGGGTTCATCGCCACCGACATCCACGGCCTGCAGACGACGCTCGGCCGCAACGGCAGCGACTACTCGGCGTCGATCTTCGGCTCGCTGCTCGATGCCTTTGAGATCGTCATCTGGACCGACGTGGATGGCGTGCTGAGCGCCGACCCGCGGCTGGTGCCGGAGGCCCAGGTCATCGAGCAGTTGTCCTACAACGAGGCGATGGAACTCGCCTACTTCGGCGCCAAGGTGATCCACCCGTCGACGATGGCACCGGCGGTGCGCAAGCGCATCCCGATCTGGATCAAGAACACCTTTGCCGCGGACAAGGCCGGCACGCTGATCCACGACCGCACGGCACCCAGCCCGCTCGTGAAGGGCATCACGACGATCGACAAGATCGCGCTGGTAAATCTCGAAGGCGCCGGCATGATCGGTGTGCCGGGCACGGCACACCGCCTGTTCGGCGCGCTGCGGGAGGAGGGAATCTCCGTCATCCTGATCTCGCAGGGCAGTTCCGAGCACTCGATCTGCTTCGCGGTGCCGGAGGTCGAGGCCACCCGCGCCGAGCGTGTCGTGCGCCGCGCGTTCGACCCGGAATTGCGCGAGGGCCAGATCCAGAGCGTCGAGCTCAATCGCGGCTGCAGCATCCTCGCCGTGGTCGGCGACGGCATGGCCGGGGCGCACGGGGTCGCAGCGCAGGTTTTCGTGGCGCTCGGGTCCGCCGGCGTCAACGTGCGGGCGATTGCGCAGGGCGCCTCGGAGCGCAACATTTCCGTCGTCATCGACGGTCGTGGCAGCGCACGGGCGTTGCGCGCGGTGCACTCCAGCTTTTATCTGTCCGCACACGCGATCTCGATCGGCCTCATCGGTCCCGGACTCGTGGGCAGTTCGCTGCTCGAGCAGATCCGGTCGCAGGTCGAACGCCTGCGCCGTGATTTCAAGGTGGACCTGCGTCTGCGTGGCATTGCCGGCTCGCAGCGCATGCGGCTCGTGGCGGGCGCGATCGATCTCGCCCACTGGCGAGACGAATATGCCGCGGGCGGCGACCCGGTCGACCTCGAACGATTCGCCGATCACGTGCACGCCGATCACTTTCCGCACGCGGTCATCATCGACTGCAGTGCCAGCGCCGAGGTGGCGAAACACTATGCGCGCTGGCTGTCGGAAGGTATCCATGTCGTCACGCCCAACAAGAAGGCGAACAGTGCCAGTTACGGCGAATACGAGCGCATCAAGGCAGCGCGCCGCGCCGCGGGATCGCACTACCTGTACGAGGCCACCGTGGGTGCCGGCCTGCCGGTGATCCAGACGCTGCGCGACCTGCGCGAGACCGGGGATGAGATCCGGCGCGTCGAAGGCATGTTCTCCGGCACGCTCGCCTACCTGTTCAATACCTGGGACGGCAGCCAGCCGTTTTCGACGGTCGTCCGGCAGGCGAAGGCGCTCGGCTATACGGAACCCGACCCGCGCGACGACCTCTCGGGCCTCGACGTCGCCCGCAAGCTCATCATCCTCGGCCGCGAGATGGGATTGCGGATCGAGATGTTCGACGTCAAGGTCGAGAGCCTCGTGCCGGGCGCGCTCGCGCAATGCAGCGTGGACGATTTCCTCGACCGGCTGGTCGAGTTCGACGAGCCGATGCTGGCGCGGCTGAGCGCTGCGCGCGGCGAGGGCCACGTGTTGCGCTATGTCGGCTCGGTGGACGCCCAGGGCAACGCGCAAGTGGGCCTGGTCGAGCTGCCGCTCTCGCATCCGTTCGCCAATATCGCGCTCACCGACAACATCGTGCGCTTCGAAACGGCGCGCTACGACCAGAACCCGCTCATCGTGCAGGGCCCGGGCGCCGGGCCTGCCGTCACTGCTGCCGGTGTGTTCGCCGACCTGCTGCGTGTCTGCGCGTATCTCGGGGCCAAGCTGTGACGTCGATCCGGCAGTCGGCCACCGCGTTCGCGCCTGCGAGCGTCGGCAACGTGGCCGTCGGCTTCGACATCCTCGGCCACACGGTGGCAGCGATCGGCGACAAGGTACGCGTGACGCGCCGGGCCGGGCCGGGCGTGTCCATCCGTTCCATCCGCGGCGTCGTCGCGGACCTCCCGCTGGCCGCCGAGAAAAACACCGCAGGCATGGCGGTGATTGCACTGGCCCGTGACCTGCAGCTGACTTACGGATTCGACGTCGACATCGAGAAGGGCATTCCGCTCGGCTCGGGTCTCGGTGGTTCGGCGGCTTCGGCCGTGGCGGCGGTCGTGGCTGCTGCGGCGCTGGTCGAAGAGCCGCTCGATCGCACGCGCCTGCTGAAGTACGCCATGCAGGGCGAGGCCGTCGCGAGCGGTGCCGTGCACGTGGACAACATCGCGCCGTCCCTGTTCGGCGGGTTGGTGCTGACCGTCGGCATCGACAATCCGTTCGTGAAGCAGGTGCCGGTGCCCGAGACGGTGCGCTGCGTGCTCGTTCATCCGCACATGGTGCTGGCCACCCGCGAGGCTCGCGCCATCCTCGGCAAGACGGTCGCCTTGTCGGATGTGATCTGGCAGCAGGCCAATCTCGCCGGCTTCCTCGCCGGATGCTATACGTCGGACCTGGCGTTGATCCGCGAGTCGCTGCTCGACGTGGTGATCGAGCCCCAGCGGCAGGTGCTGATTCCGGGGTTCGTCGAGGTGAAGCAGGCGGCTCTGGCAGCACGCGCGCTGGGCTGTTCGATCTCCGGTGCGGGACCCACGGTGTTCGCCTGGGCCGAGCAGGGCGACGCCGAGGCCGTGCGTGCCGGGATGGTCGCGGCGTTTCGCAAGCACGGCCTCGAGACCGACAGCTGGGTATCCACGATCGATCGCGAAGGCGCGCGAGTGGTGGGCGACTGATGCAGTTCCTGAGCACGCGCGATGCGCGGCACCGGGTCGGCCTGAGTGAAGCGATCTGCCGCGGCCTCGCGCCGGGCGGCGGGCTGTACGTGCCCGAAGCACTGCCGGTTGTCGCCCGCGAGGAATTCGCCGGCCTGGAGGCGCTGTCGGACGTCGCACAGTGCCTGTTGCGGCCGTTCGCGGCCGGTGACGCACTCGCAGCCCAGTTGCCTGCGATCACGTCCGATGCGTTCAACTTTCCGGCGCCCGTGGTGGACGTGGCGGGTGCGTCGGGTCCGCTGTCGGTGCTCGAGCTTTTTCACGGCCCGACTGCCGCATTCAAGGATTTCGGCGCCCGCTTCCTGGCCGCGTCCCTGGAGCGCATCCGGCGCGCGGATGCGCGCCGCCTGACGATCCTGGTGGCCACGTCCGGCGATACGGGCGGCGCCGTCGCGGCAGCTTTCTATCGGCGGCCCTGGGTGGACGTCGTCGTGCTCTATCCGCGCGGGCTCGTGTCGCAGCGGCAGGAAAAGCAACTCGCGTGCTGGGGCGAGAACGTCCGCACGCTGTCGGTGGCAGGGACGTTCGACGATTGCCAGCGCATGGTGAAGGAGGCGTTCGTGGACGCCGACCTCGCGCGGTCGGTGCTGCTCTCGTCCGCCAACAGCATCAACGTTGGCCGCCTGCTGCCGCAGATGGTCTATTACGCCCGGACGAGTCTCGAGCTCTGGCGCAGGGACGGCCGCGCACCGAACTTCATCGTGCCGTCGGGCAACCTTGGCAACGTGGCAGCCTGTCTCTGGGCCCGACAGGCAGGCCTGCCGATCGGCGCGATCGTGCTGGCGACCAACGCCAATCTCACCGTCGCCGACTTTCTGCGCACCGGCAACTGGCGGCCGCGCGCCAGTGTCGCCACGCTCGCGTCGGCCATGGACGTGGGCAATCCGAGCAACATGGAGCGGCTGCGCTGGCTCTTTCCCGATTCTGACGGGCTGCGCGCGCAGGTGAGTGCGCACTGCGTCAGCGATGACGAGATTCGCGCCACGATCCGTCGCGACTACGCCGAATTCGGCCAGATCTGGTGCCCGCACACGGCGACGGCCGCGCATGTCTATCGTTGTCTGCCTGCTGCGCGACGCGCCGAGCGCTGGGTGCTGGTCGCCACGGCGCACCCGGCGAAATTCAACGACGTCGTCGAACCGCTGATCGGAACCGGGGTGCCGGTGCCGACGGCGCTGGCAGAACTGCTCGCGCTGCCATCGGTGCAGACGAATGTCGAACCACGGCTCGCGGACCTGCGCGTCGTCCTGCTGCAAGGGAGTGCCGCTGCTTGAACGTCTTTCTCGGTTTGCCTGTCTGGTTGTGGGTGATCTTCGGCCTGGCCGTGGTCGGCGCGGCCGTGTACTTCATCCGTGACCACGTGCGCCAGGTGCGGGCCCGTCGCGCGATCGACAACGTGATTTCGTCCGTGGCGTTCGAGGAGCTGCGTAACGTGCTGATCCCGACGGGTACCGGCGAGCAGATGCACGTCAACTGCCTGTTGCTGACGCAGAAGGGCCTGCTCGTGATCGACTTGTTCGACGTGTCGGGCATGATCTTCGCCGGCGAGAAGATGGAGCAGTGGTCGGTCTTCGGGCCGAAGCGTCATTTCACGTTCACGAACCCCTTGCCGATGCTCTATGACCGCGTCACTGCAGTGCGGCACATCGCTGGCGAGAGCGTCCCGGTGGCCGGCCTCGTCGTCTTCTCGATGCGCGGCGAATTCCCGAAGGGCCGGCCCGGGACGGTCATCCGCCTCGATGAACTGCAGGACGGTTACCCGGTCGTGGACAAGTCGCCCGGAGGCGCAGCCGCAGCTTTCGCGCCGATCTGGGCCCGTATCAAGGAATCGGCGCAGCCGAACCCGCTGGCCAGCTAGCTGGCCGATCCGCCCAAAACGGCGCAAATGCCGTTAGACTCGGGCGAACAGAGGGGAGGCGCATGGCAGAAGACGGAACGGGCGCGGAGTCGGGTATCGATGCCTGGCGTGGGGTGCGGCCATGAACGCCGTCGCATCCGGCGTCCAGCATCTCGACGACGACGCGTGGGACGATCTTCTCAACTACATCGAAGAGCGCCGGGTCATCCCGATCATCGGTCCGGACCTGCTGCGCGTCGAAACGGATACCGGGCCGCGCCTGCTGTACGAATGGCTGGCTGAGAAGCTGGCCGGACGCCTGTCCGTCGACGTCACCGGCTTGCCGCAACCGCTGACGCTGAACGACGTCGTCTGCTGCTACCTCGGCCAGCGCGGGCGCCGCGAAGAGGTCTACACGCGGCTGCGCTCGATCATGCGCGAGGTGCAACTGGCGGCACCGGTTGCCCTGCGGCAGCTGGTCCAGATCACGGACTTCGACCTGTTCGTGACCACCACCTTCGACCCGCTGCTGGAGCAGGCGCTCAACGCCGAGCGATTCGACGGGCAGCCGATGGCCGAAGTGCTCGCCTACGC
>Ga0315286_10003863_pt1 | contig 14299 bp, 11 predicted proteins | sample YL17G10_0_MG_FD_205038 | JGI IMG/M metagenome (GOLD analysis project Ga0315286, IMG submission 205038) | Sediment microbial communities from Yellowstone Lake, YNP, Wyoming, USA - YL17G10_0 | ecosystem: Environmental > Aquatic > Freshwater > Lake > Sediment | place: USA: Wyoming | collected...
CCATGTTGCCTAGTGCGGCCGCCGGCATCGCGGCGGCAGCGACTGGCGCATGGGACGCCTCCGAGGCGCACTTCAGAGAGGGCGTCGCCCTCTGCGACCAGACGCCGATTCGAATCGGCCAGGGCACTACGCGCGAGTACTACGCCGACATGCTGATGATGCGCGGCGCCGGCGACGATCACGCCCGCGCCGCCACGCTGTACGCCGAAGCCGCGGACAACTACGCGCAGATCGGCCTGGTCCTCTACGCCTCGCGCCTGGCGGAGAAGCGCGCGCGGCTGACGTCTGTGTAGGACGCAGGCGTCCGTCAGGGAAAGATCTTGCCCGGGTTGAGGATCCGGTTCGGATCGAACACGTCGCGGATGCCCTGCTGCAGCGCGATCTGATGCCGATCGAGCGCCATCGGCAGGTACGCCCGGCGGGTCGAGCCGATGCCGTGCTCGCCGGTGATCGTGCCGCCCAGCGACAGCGCCAGCCGGTAGATGTCCGCCTGCAGCAGGGGAACGACCTCGCGCCACCGATCATCCGCCAGGTCGTCCTTCAGGGCGTTGACGTGCACGTTGCCGTCGCCCGCGTGCCCGAAGCTGACAATCCGCACGCCGTGCCGGCCGGAGATCTCCCGGATTCCGCCGAGCAGGACGGCAATGGCCGCACGCGGCACGACGACGTCCTCCATGTGGCTGATGGGGCTCTCGCGCCGCAGCGATTCGATGATCTTGCGCCGCGCCTCCCACAGGCGATCGCGCGTGGGCCGGTCGCGCGCGACCAGCCCGTCCTGCGCCCCATGCGCCAGGCACCGCTCGCTCACCACCTCGAGGTCCGCATCGACGGCTTCGTCAGTATTGCCGTCGAGTTGAATCAGCAGGTGCGCCTCGGCGTCGTGGAACGGCACGTCGCGCTTCAGCAGGCGCTCCACCGCCAGGATGCTGTCGCGCTCCATGAACTCGATGGCCGTCGGCAGGATCCGGTGCGCGATGATGTCCGACACCGCATCGGCGGCGTCCTGAAACTTCGCGAACGGGACGAGCAGATCCACCTGCACCTTCGGCAGCGGGATCAGCCGCAGGATGATCTTCGTCACGACGGCCAGCGTGCCCTCCGAGCCGACCAGCAACTGGATGAGGTTGTAGCCGGTGACGTTTTTGACGAGCTTCCCGCCGGCCTCGATGATCTCGCCCGACGGCAGGACGGCCTCGAGGCCGCACACATAGTCCTTGGTCACGCCGTACTTGACCGCGCGCGGGCCGCCGGCCCCTTCGGCGACGTTCCCGCCAATGGTGCACGAGTCGAGGCTGGCCGGATCCGGGGGATAGAACAGGCCTTCCGCCTCCACGGCGCGGTGGATGTCGCCGGTGATGACGCCGGGCTCGACCGTCACCATGAGATTGGCTTTGTCGATCTCGAGAATCCGGTTCATCTTCTCGAGCGAAAGCACGATGCCGCCAAGCGCGGGCACGGCGCCGCCGCTCAGCCCGTACCCGGCGCCGCGCGGCGTGACCGGGATGCGTGCCCGCTGCGCCAGCCGGAAAATGGCGGACACCTGCTCGGCGCTGTCGGCGCGAACCACGACGTCGGGTTGGCCCCGTACGCCCACCGTTTCGTCGTGCGAGTACGGCTCCATCACGTCGCGATCGACGAGCACTCTGGCGTCGCCCACAATCGCTCGAAGCTCAGAGACGAGGGCCTCGTCGACGTTCCGGTAGGAAGTTGTGTCCATGCTGGGCGTACAGCATATCGCGGCCGGCGCCAGGAATCTTCAGAACGTGGGCCCGATGAACTGCCCCTCGATGTGGGCCTCGCGCCTGATGGAGAAGCGGGCGAGCCTCAGAAATCCCCGGTGACCAGATCGATCCCCGTCCGAAACGCGGCCTTCGCCGTCAGCGCGCCCAGCAGGTGCGGGCGGTAGATCGCCGTCAGCGATCGCACCCGCGCGATCTGACCCGCCGTGAACTCGCACATCCCCTCATCGTCCGTATAGTCCATGTAGTTGGTGGTCGGGTCCGTGCCGCTCTGCGGGCAGGTGTTGCGATCGGGTTTTGCGGGCCCGTAGTTGGGCGAAGCCTCGAACGGGGTGTCCTCGACCTCGTCGCCCGGCGGCCGGCACCCGCCTTCGAAGGTGTGGAACAGGCCCAGCCAGTGGCCCACCTCGTGCACCGCCGTCATGCCCTCGCCGTAGGGCCCGTCGCCATCGGGCAGCGACTGGTCGAGCACGACGACGCCGTCGCGCGTGGGATCGCCAGCCAGATCGAAGGGGAAGGTCGCCCAGCCCAGCAGGCCCGCGCCGGGGCGGGCGGTGTAGAGGTTCAACTGGCGCTCGTGATCCGCGCCGAGGAACTGCTTGGCCTGGCGCTCGGCCGCGCTGCCGGGCGTCATCCGGAACCACGTGGCGTTGACGGTGCGGTCGATGGCCGCGCGCGTGAACGAGATCCCGTGCGGGTGGTAGCAGGCGTTCAGCACGTCGATCTGCCGGTCGAGCCGCGCCTCCGGCACGTTGCCCTCCTTGCCGTCGCGGATCACGTGAAAATGAACCGGCACGACGATGGGCGCAGGCGTCGTGTCGTCGAAGCCCGCCGCCTTGCTGGTGGCCAGATGGCTGCGGATGCGCGCCTTCTCGAAGTCGTTCAGCGCGGCGGTGCCGCAGCGCCGCCCGCCTGCGATGAATGCGTCCTGGCTGTCGAACTCGCGGTCGCCGACCCGGAATGTGGCCATGGCTGTCTCCTCCTGCTATGCGCGCCAGCCCCGTGGCGGGCCGTGTGCGTAGAAGATGCCGCCGCGCACGGCGCGGATCAAGACGGTTTGCACAGAGCCTGATCAGGTTCTGTGCAAACAGCATGTGTGCAAGCAGGCTGTGAGCAGACAGAAGAAGCGCAGGCAGAAGCGCGCGGCCGGGACGCCGCGTCCGTGGTGTCAGTTGTCCTGCGGATCAGGCGGGAGTTGGCTGCGAGCTGGCCCGCCGGCGGACGCCGCCCCGAAGTGTCGAAGAACCTCGAGGTTCAGGTAGTCGGCCAGGCGATGCTTCACGAACAGGCAGACGGGCCGGCCGCCCCCCGCGTCGCCGGCGAAGACCGGGCACCCGCCCATGCAGATCGGGAGGATCGGACAGCGCCGGCACTCCGCGTGCTCGAAGGGCCCCAGGCGGCCCTGACAGGATTCCCGTGCGCGCAGCGCCAGGGGCTGGTGGATGTTGCCGAGGCGCTTCTCGACCACGCCGACGTCGTTCCAGCACGCGAAGATGTCGCCTCGCCAGTCGATGAGGAACGAGTGTTCGCGATCGGCGCCGCAGTAGTTCGCGATCGCGCCGGGCACGCACTCGGGCGAGAACCCCTCCGCTTCGAGTGACTGGAGGAATGCGAAGTGCCGATCGGCGAACTCCTCCGCCGACACGAGGCGATCGGCGATGGCATGACACGGTTTCGACACCGCCTCGACCGGCGCCAGCGACACGCCGACCCTGCCCGCCAGGCCGGCCGCGGACAGGGCCCGCACGAGGTCGGGCAGGCTGGCGGCATTGTCGCGCATGAGGTTGATGCGGATCCCGATGCCGGTCGTCGTGAGATCCAGCCGGGCGAGGTTGCCGAGCACGGTATCGAAGGTGCTGGAGCGATCCAGGGATGGACGCAGCCTGTCGTTCACGTCTTTCGGACCATCCAGCGTGATCTGAAACTCGACGCACCCGACGCCGGCCAGGGCCCTGGCCGCCTCCGGCGTCAGCCGCGTGCCGTTGGTCACCATGTCGCACGTCCAGGCCGATCGCCGCGACTTGGCCAGTTCCCGAAGCCGGGCCGACATCCTGAGGACGATGGGCAGCGCGAGCAGCGGCTCGCCGCCGTACCACGTGACCCAGAGCCCGGCCCCGGCAGGCAGCCGCCTCGCGGCAAAGGCCAGCACCGCATCCTCATCCTCGGGCGACCACGTGACGGGCGCCTGCCGGCCTTCATAGCAGTAGATGCAGGCCAGGTTGCAGTCGCGCGTCGGCGCCAGCGTCAGCGAGAACAGGGACCGATCGGCGCGGGCGCGCGCGTACCCGGCGCGGGTCTGGGCGAGTTCGTCCCGGTGGCTGTCGACCAGGAAGCCCTTCTCGACGAACTCGTCGCGCAGCGTCAGGTAGCCGGCGGCCGTGTACGGGAAGTTCGGGCGCCACAGCAACCGGCGGGCCAGCGTGTGCGCGTGCTGATTCAGCAGGCAGAGCCGCCCGCTGGCCGAGTGGTACACCACGGCGGTGTCATTGAACGAGGGAAAGAGCAGGGTGTAGGCGGAGCGTTTCAGCATACACGACTGGCGTGAGGCGGGCGGCACCGGATGCCGCCCGCCGATCGGCAGTCTGCCGGGCGGTCAGTTCGCCCGATCAGTGACAGGTGAACGTCCCGCAGCGAGCGCTGTAACGCGCCTTGCACGCCTGCGAGACATTCCTGTACGCCTTGTACTTCGTGCACTCGAAGCGCTTCGTGTTGTATTGCTCGCAGCTGCGGGCTTTCGGCAGTTCGCCGATGGTCGTGACGTCTTCGGTCAGGACGTCCTTCTGTCCCTGCTGATGGTCCGCCCAGGCCAGTCGCGTTCCTGACAGGGCGAACGTGCCGGCGGCGAAACCGCCGGCGAGGACCTTGGTGATGAGTTCCCTGCGCCCGATCTTTCTGTGCACTGTCATGTCCTTTCCACTCATACCTACGGACACGAACGAGAGCAGCACGCGGGGGCCCAGAGACTGCGGGGATTGTAGGCCCATTCGCCGCCTTTGACAACCCGCCGCCCGCTCCCCCAGACTAGGGGCGCGCGGGGCCCTCGCATCGTCGAAGGACGGATCATGAAACGGCGACAGGTCCTCTTCCACCAGTTGCCCCCCATCCGGCCATACGACCCGGACGTGGCGTTTCCGATTCTCACGGGCTTCCTCGCCCGGCACCGGGTGCCGTCCCGCACGATCTACTGGAACATCCTGATGCGCCGCGCGTTCGCACGGATGGAGCGATTCCGCCCGGGCCTGCTGTCGCACGTGGAGTCGACCTTCGAGGCGCGCGAACTGCTGTTCGGCCTCAGCCCCTTCCTGCTCGAGTGGCTGCGCCGGGAGCCCACACCCGGCAACCAGTTGGCGGCCGCCGGGATTCACGGCTATCTCGCCGCCCTCATCCCGGACGCGGCGGTCCAGGCCCCCTCATGCCTCGAGGCGCTGGTCGACGACGTGCGCGAACACCTGCTGTCGATCATGACCGCCGAGATCGAGCGCCTCGACCTGGACGCGGTGCTGCTGTGGGCCATCTCGTCCAGGAACGGGCAGTGGGTACCCGGCCACCTGCTCACCGAGCTCGCGCTGGCGCGGCGGCCCGATCTGCCGGTGGTCATCGGCGGCATGGCCTCGGAGCCCGAGGCCCGGACGATGATGGCCGTGTGCCCATCTGCGAGGTTCGCGATCTGGGGAGAGGGAGAGCTTCCTCTGCTGGCGCTGGTGCGAGCGCTCGACACGCCGGAGCCGGCGCTCGATGCCGTGCCGCGGCTGCTCTATCGCAAAGGTTCAGAGGTCTGCGTCAGCACGGCGGTCTTTGACGAGGCTCCCGATCTGGGCGGCGACGACTACGCCGACTACTTCGCCGCGCTGGCCAGGACGCCAGCCGAGCCGCCGCCGCCGGCGATCGGGATCTCGCTGAACACCTCCCGCGGCTGCCCATGGGCGGGCTGCCGCTTCTGCAATCTGCACCAGGGCCGGCCGTATCGCGCCAAGACGCCGCGCGCGGTCGTCGACGAGCTGCGGGACCTGGCGACGCGCTTCGACGTGACGCGGGTCCATTTTGCCGACCAGGACTTCGTCCGCCGCGATCCGGACGAGTTCCGCGATTTGCTCGCGCGCCTGGCGGCGATGCGCGGCCGCGACGCCGTCCGCATCGACTTCTCCGGCGACGTGTCGCCGGTGCGTCTCGACGCCGGCACCCTCGAGTCGATGGCGCGCGCCGGGTTCGACTGCCTCCTGGTGGGTTTCGAGGCGCTCACCGACGGGCTGCTGGAGAAGGTCCACAAGGCGCACCGCTTCGCGCACAACGTCCACTTCCTGAAGTTCGCCGACAAGTTCCGCCTGAGGGTGGTCTGCAACATCCTGCAGGGAATGCCGGGCGAGACGCGGGAGGACGTCCTCGAGAGCGCGGAGAACCTCCACTTCCTGCGGTTCTATCCGCCCGGACTTCGCGGACAGTTGTGGATCACGCCGATGCGTCTGGACGCGGGCTCGCCGTTCGACACGGGCCTGGCGGCGGCGGAGCGGGCGCGCTGGAACGTCGACGACGTATTCTCGTTCTGGACGTGCCTGCCCGAGAGCGTCAGGCAGCAGGCCGACCGGTTCCATCTCGGTTCGTGCGTCCGGCCGCTGGCGCACCCGGATCTCTGGCAGCAAGTCGCGTCGCTCGCCGAGAGCTACCGGCGGGCGCGTCGCGAGTATCGCTGGATGCGATCCGACGACGGCTTCCTGCTCCACGAGCTGTTCGAGGGCACCGTCGTTTGTGAGTTTGCCCTCGATCGCCGTCAGTTCGAGGTCCTGCGCGCGGCGAACGACAGGGTGATGAACATCGGAGAGCTCGGCCGCGGGCTCGCGGCCGCCGGCACGAGCCTGGGTGAGGCCGGTCTGCGGGATGTGATCCGCGATCTCAGGAAGGACTATCTGATCTACAGCGACGAGGCGGCCGAGACGGTGATCTCGATCGTCGACACGGGGCTCGCCATCAGCGCGTAGACACGCGCCGCGCGTGCCACGGCGCCTCGGCGCCGCCGCTTCGCGTCACCTGGCCGTCGATCGCGTCGTCGTCGATCACGCCCGCGAAGGCCATCGACGTCGCCGTGTTCGTCCCGGCCGAGAAGCGGATGCGGCGGCCGCTGAGCGTCGCGTTCCGGATGGATCGGTTCGCTCCGGCGATCGTCACACGCCCCGTGATCGTCTGAAAGCGCTGCTGCAGCGTGAGCCGCGCCTCGCCCGCGTCCAGCGTCCACGTCCAGGTTCCCGCGGCCCGCGCCGGGACGATCCAGCTGTAGATCGGGCGGCCGTCGACGACCTTCTGCTGATCGGCCTTCCAGTCCTTCATGCCGAAACTGTTCGAGACGACGCGAGTGCCGGGGCGCATGCCCAGGATCTTCGGGCGCAGCCTGAGGTTGAGGTCCGTCATGAGGTAGAGGGTCAGGACCGTGGCCTCGCCGAAATCCGCGGCGAAGATGTCGGCCTGTGTGAAGGACGTCCGATCGGCGACGCCCGCGTCCTGCGCCAGGCGCCGGGCGAGCGCCACCAGGTCCGCGTTGTACTCGAGTCCGATGCCGCGCGCCCCGCGGGTCGCGGCCGCGATGACGATGCGGCCGTCGCCGGAGCCGAGATCGATCACGGTGTCGCCCGGGCCGACGCCGGCCATGTCGAGCATGGCCGCCACCTGGGCCGGGGAGGTCGGGCCCCACACCACGTCCTTGCCGTCCTGGCCGCGGGTGGGCTCGTAGCGCTGAGGATCGCGCGGCGCCTGCAGCGCGGGCAGGCCCGCGAGCAAGAGCGCAAGCGCCAGGCCGAGGACGGGAGTCTTCATGATTACGCCTCGCTGGGGCGAAGTGTACAGCACCCGGCCGACCGTGCGCGTCGTCGCCGCGCACGGTCACGAGCGGGCGGAGCGTGGAGCCGGGCGATCGCCGCGGCTCAGATGAAGGGGACGAGGGCGGAGACTCTGGCCGCGTAGGCGTCGTAGGCGGCGCCGAACTGCTCGCGCAGCAGGCGCTCTTCGGCGCGCGTGCGAATCAACGTGCCGGCCACGTACACCGCCACGCCGATCGGCAGCCACCACCAGCGCGTGATGGCGATGCCCGTCGCGACCAGCATGCCAAGCATGCCCGAGTAGATGGGATGGCGCACCAGCCTGTACGGTCCGGCCGTCATCAGTTCGTGGCCCTCGATGACGCGGGCCGTCAGGCTCCACTGCCGGCCCAGCGTCCGGACGGCCGCCACCACCATCCAGATCGACCCGACGACCAGCGCGATCGTCAGTGCGCACAGCAGCGATTCCGGCACGACGGCCTGGGCGAGGAGCGGGGCGGCCCAGTTGCGCCGCACGCTCCACACGGCGGAATACGCCACCATCTGGATCACGAGGCCCGTCACCGACGAGCGTTCGCGGCGTTTCTCCACCTGGCCTGAATGACGCCTCGCCGCGAACATCGCCCCGGCGAAGCCGAACCAGCCGGCGATCATGACGTAGACCGTGAAGTCGGAAATGATCATGCCGGATGCATTATCTCAGAAAGAGGGCACGGGTCTGGCTGGTGGGTCTATGATCGGTCCACTGGAGGTGCGAGATGTTCCATCGGTTCGCGGCTGCGTGCTCCGTGGCGTCTGTGGTCATCGCCGCCGGGGCCCTCATGAGTCTGGTGATGGGGTTCCCGCTCGAGGGCGCGTGGACGCTGACCACCGCCTGGTGCTTCGTTCCAGCGGTCTGGGGGCTGTGGGCGATGTTCGCGCCCGCACGCTGGGTCCCCGGCCGATTGCCGGCGTGGGGCGCAATCCTCGGCGTCGGCGGGGGGATCATGGGCGGTCCTGTGCTCGACATCCCCTCGCGCCTGGGCGGACCCAGTAGTGCGCGCTGGCTGGTTCTGGTCGCGGGGCCGCTCCTGTACTATGCGCTCTGGCTGCTGGTGGCCTCGGCGTATCGGTCCCTGCACGTCACCCTTGACGCTGCCAGTTCCACGCCTGCGAGATCGGCTCGACCGTGACGAGCCGTTGACACCAGTCTCTGCCTGGCGTGGCGGCCGTTTCACCGCCTTCGCGGGCCCGTGCAGGGCTCCGCGTTCATTCAGTCCTCGAGGATGCGGTAACGCTTGATGATGTGGCCGACGACGACCCTGAGAAAGGCCTTCTTGGCGATGGCCTTGAGCGTCCACTCTCCAGGCGCCCGCAGCCCCTGCCACGGCCAGAGGCGCATCCAGCTCAGGTAACTGTCATGGGACTGACCGGCCCGGGTCAGCCAGTGGAGGGCCTGGCGCATGTTGCCCAGGGCCAGGTGCATCAGGCAGAAGCACACGGGAGGGATGAACTCGCGCGCCGCGCGCTCCTCCAGCTCGCGGAAGATCGCGCTGGCCCGGGCGCTGCTCCCGCACCGCTGGTAGGCAACCCCGAGGCTTCCCACGATGTAGGGGGCTCGCCCGGACAGCTCCACGGCCCTCTCCAGCGCGGCGAGGCTCTCCTCGTACTGACCGGTGATCGCGTAGGCCTCCCCGAGGAATTCATGGAGGATGTAGAAGTCGGGGTTGGCTGCGACGCCCGCCTTGAGGGCATCGATTGCGTGCTGGAACTGCTTGTTGAACATGAAGCCCAGGCCGACCGCGAAGACGACGAAGCTGGAGTGGGAGTCGAGCCTCGAGGCTTCGAGCGCCTCGGCCAGGCCCTGCGCGAATCTCCCGGTGTTGATGAGCAGCCAGGAATAGTAGGTGTGGGCCATGGCCGACCTCGGGCTGAGCCGGACCGCTTCCCTGGCCTCGCGCTCAGCCGCCCGCCAGTTCCAGTCGTGGATCGTGTACACGTAGCTCAGCGCGCCGTGTGCGTTGCCCAGGGCCGGATCGATCTCGAGCGCCTTGCGGGCAGACCGCTTGACCTTCGCGCAGGCCTCACTGGGTGGCGTGGTCCCCCAGAACGCGATCTGCAGGTAGGCATCGGCCAGGCCCCAGTAGGCAAGGGCGTACCTCGCGTCCCTGGCGATGGCGCGTTCGAAGCAGCGGATCGCCTCGTCAAACCCGCTGCTGGAATGGGCCCACAGGTAGTGAAGCCCACGGAGGTACTCGTTGTGAGCCTCCACGTCCTCGGTCGCGCGTTTGAAGACGGCCTGTTGCTCCTGGGGCAGCAGGCTGAGCTTGAGGTGCTCGATAATCGCCCCTGTGACCTCGTCCTGCACGGCGAAGATGTCGGCAAGCTGGCGATCGTAGCGTTGGGACCAGAGCTGGTAGCCGTTTGCGACGTTGACCAGCTGCACCGTGATCCGCAGCCTCTTCCCGGCCTTCCGAACACTGCCATCGATGACGGCGTGGACGTTGAGGCGCCGGCCGATGTCGCGGATATCGGTCGTCCGGCCCTTGAAGCAGAAGGACGAGCCACGCGCGACGACATGCAGGTCCCTGATCGCGGTCAGCGACACGATCAGCTCCTCGGCGATCCCGTCGCAGAAGTACTCCTGATCCTTCTCCGCGCTCAGGTCGGCGAAGGGAAGGACCGCCAACGACCGGATGCGCGGGGACTCGGCGACACCGGCAGCGACCGTTCGTCCGGACTCGCGCTCGCGCTTCAACCGCGTCAGGTCGACGAACACCTCCCTGGCCGACTGGTAGCGGATCTCCCGCTCCTTCTCGAGCGCCTTGGTGATGATCCGTTCCAGGGCCTCTGGCACGTCCGGATTCAGGCGCACGGGCGAGGTCGGCGCCTGGTGCAGGAGGCTGTCGACCAGCGCCGCGGACGAGTCGCCCCGGAAGGGCAGCCGGCCCGTCGCCATTTCGTAGAGCACCACGCCGAGTGAGAACAGATCGGTCCGCGCATCCAGATCCTTGCCGAGCGCCTGCTCCGGCGACATGTAGGCCACGGTCCCCACGGCCGTCCCGGGACTGGTCAGCAACTCCGGAGCCGCCGCGGTTGTGGGCATCGCCGTCGGGGCCTCGGCCGCCGCCCGTCGGTCCGGCGCCAGCTTCGCCAGCCCGAAGTCGAGGATCTTGGTGTGGCCAGCCGTCGTGATGAACAGGTTGGCCGGCTTGATGTCCCGATGCATGATCCCTTTGGCGTGCGCCGCCTCCAGCCCGTCGGCCACCTCCAGTGCCATCGTCAGGATCTCGTCCACCGCCAGAGGCTGCCCGAGCAGGCGCGCTTTCAGCGTCTGGCCCTCGAGCAGTTCCATCGCGATGAAATGCAGGCCGTCGTGCTCGTCGATGTCGTGGATGGTGCAGATGTGCGGGTGATTCAACGCGGAGGCTGCCTGCGCCTCCCGCTCGAAGCGCTCCAGGGCTTGCCGGTCGCGCGCGAGCGTCTCGGGCAGAAACTTCAGGGCGACACGCCGCTTCAGCCGGCTGTCCTCGGCCTGGTAGACGACTCCCATGCCGCCTTCGCCAAGCTTCTCCAGGATCCGGTAGTGGGAGACCGTCTGCCCGATCATGGGACCCTCGTCCTCCAGCCCCTCGTCAACGCGGGGGCATCGTCGTACCCTGTCGCCGTTCCGGAGTCGACGAGCGAGCGGTTCGAACGACGGGCGACCCCGCGCTTGAGGCGCCGTGAGGTGGAGGCCGGACTCGTCTACGCACGGCCCGCACAAAGCGGGCCGGCGGCATACGGTGGGGGAGTCGCCGGGCAGTGATGTTCCTGGTGCGACGCTGGCCACCATACGCCCGGGTGGGTGGGGTGTCAAGAAACCGCTTTCCGACCCGCTTTCACCGACCCGCTTTCTGCTTGACACATCGGGCGCCGCCGCCATAATCAACGCTGTGTCTGGCTGTGGCGGACACGGCGGTACGGCGCACCCGACGCGGGGTCGCCGCGGCCGCCAAGCCCCCGTCGCCGCGGCCGCCAAGCCCCCGTCGCCGCGGCCGCCAGGCCCCCCGTCGCCGCGGCCGCCAGGCCCCCCGTCGCGACCCTCCTCTGGACATCTTCTGAGGCCGGAGTCCTGACGACCGACGCACGTGGCTGTGGATGCGCCTTCGAGCAGAGGAGAATCCGATGAACAAGGTTGCGATCGTGGGCGCCGGCATCACCGAGTGCCGGGGCCGCTGGGTGGAGGCCACCTACTGGGATCTGTTCCAGCAGGCGACGCGCCGCACGCTGGAGGACGCCAAGGTGACCGCCGCCGAGGTCGACTCGGTGGTCTACGGCATCTACAACGACATCTTCGAGCACCAGGCGATCCCCGAGAGCGCGCTCACCGGGATGATCGGGATGAACCTGAAGCCCGGCACCCGCGTGACCAGCGGCGGGGCCACCGGCTTCTACGCGATGCGCACGGCGATCATGGAGGTGGCTTCGGGCATGTCGGACACGGTGCTCTGCATCGGCGGCGAGAAGGCCACCGACTGCTACGACCCGCAATCGAAGTCGGCGACCCCGATGGTGATCGACACCATCGCGAAGTCCTGGGACCCGTTCTTCGAGTATCCGCTCGGCGCCACTGCGAGCGACTCGTACATGCAGATGTGCATGGGGTACAACGACATGTACCCGAACGACATCGGCGACTCGGTCGTCCGCGCCACGATCATCGAGATGCTCTGCCGGCAGGGGAACAAGAACCCCTTCGGCCAGCGGCGCGACGAGACCGTCACCGTCGCGCAGGTGCTCGCCTCGCGCTGGATCATCGCGCCGTTTCTGCGGCTGCTCGAAGCCTGCATGTACACCGAGGGCGCGGCGGGCGTCCTCTTCGCCAGCGAGAAGCGGGCCCGGGAGATTTCCGAGCGCACCGGTGTGCCGCCCATCTGGGTGAAGGGCATCGGCGCCGCGAACGAGTCGTACCAGGCTGGCCGCGGCGGCAGCCACAAGCCGCTCCATTCGATCGTCTCCGATCGGGTGGCTGCCGAACGCGCTTACGCGATGGCCGGCGTGAAGCCCTCCGACATCCAGCTGGTGGAGCTGCACGACGCCTTCATCGCCCAGTTCATGATCACCATGGGCGAGATGGGCTTCGTGCCGCTCGGTCAGACCCGCAGGCTCGTCGACGATGGGATCATGGCCGACATCCGGGAGCTGGGTGACACTAAACGACCGGCGAAGGGGCAGTTGCTCCTGAACCCGTCGGGCGGCCTGATCTTCGGCGGCCACTTCGTGGGCGGGTCGAACATGTTCTCGATGTGGTCGGCGCGCCGCGAGATGCTCAAACGGCAGATGCCGCTCGCGCTCATCCACGGCACGGGTGCGATCAACGCCGTCTTCGGCGGCGCCCTCATTGTCGAGCTGGAAGATGGAGGTGTCCGGTGAACGCGCGCAACACGATCCTCGGCGATGTGTGGAACCTCCCGCGGGAGGTGAGCGAAGTGACCGGCAAAGACCCCGGCACGTTCCTCCAGTTCAACACCCACATGGTCACGTTCTACCGGCAGACGTACGGGGAGCTCTCACGCTTCTTCCTCGCCCTGCGCGACGGCCGGCTCATCGGGAGCCGCTGCAGCCGGTGCGAGCAGGTGATGGTGCCGGCCGCGACCTGGCACTGCCCGACCTGCGACTTCGCCGAGATGTCCGAAGTCGATCTGCCGCACCGGGGGGTGCTGGCCGCGACGGCGCCCATCACCATCTTCCCGTCGGCGTCCTTCATCGGCGACGCCCCGTTCGCCCGCGGCTACGTCGACGTCGCCACCGACGCCCCCATCGCGTCGTTTCTCCCCTCGCGCCTGCAAACCACCACCGGCCTGCCCCGCCCCGGGATCTTCGTGAAGGGAGTGGAGCTGAAGCTGGTCTTCGAGGACACGCGCATCGGATCGATTCGCGACATCTTCTGGGTCCCGATGTCCGAGGTGCCGGCGACGCTTCGCGACCGGAGACCGCTGCTGGCCTCGGCGCTCAACTTCGAGACGCCGTCGGCGCCGGCCGTCGAGCGCAGCGCCGCCGGGGAACAGGCGCTCGCGGGCGCGCTCGCGGCGATGCACACCCTGGCCGGCAAGATCGGCCAGAGCCCGCGCGCACAGAAGGATCTCTCGGGGCGGACCCACGCCATCGGCGTCAAAACCGGCGGGGGAGACTTCACGCTCCACGTGGCGTCGAGCGCCATCCGCATCGAGGAGGGGCTCGCCACGAAGCCGGACTTCGTGATGGTGGCCACCGACCCTGGCGTCTTCACCCGGTGGGTCGCCGACGGTTCGCTGACCGACGCCGCGGTGGAAGGGGACCTCTGGCTGCCCCACAAGGAAGCCTTCGGGATTCTGCCCATCCTCGACCGGTTGCCCCGCTCGGTGCGCCGCGACGTGAAATAGCGGTCGCTCGACCTGGCGCTACTTGATCGTGATCAGGTCGATGTCGGCGCCGGTCGTCGCGTGGGTGTAGTACAGGAAGCGGTTGTCCTGCGTCAGCGTCGGACTGTCCAATCTCTCGCCCGAACGCGGGTTCGGCTCCGTCGGACGACCGGGTCCCAGCGCCGTTCCAGGCTTGCGGGTGCAGCCGCTTCCAGCGAGCGGCGAACAGGAAGAACACCGCCGGCCCGAACGACAGCAGCATCACGCCAATCCAGGACCAGTACGCAGGCTCGGCGAAGGCGCCGGCGGGATCGTCGACGTCCCCCAGAAGGCCACGGCGAGCACGGGCCACGTCAGCGCCAGCAGCGCGGCGAAGTAGAGCAGCACGACGACA
>Ga0315286_10003864_pt1 | contig 14299 bp, 12 predicted proteins | sample YL17G10_0_MG_FD_205038 | JGI IMG/M metagenome (GOLD analysis project Ga0315286, IMG submission 205038) | Sediment microbial communities from Yellowstone Lake, YNP, Wyoming, USA - YL17G10_0 | ecosystem: Environmental > Aquatic > Freshwater > Lake > Sediment | place: USA: Wyoming | collected...
ATCGTCGTCACCCAGTAGCCGCGGTTGAGGATGTTCATCGGGTTTTCGTCCTCGCGGCCGCGGACGAAGAACATGGCGATGATCGTGGAGAGCAGCCCGAAGGAGCGCACGACGAGCGGGAAGAAGATCCACGCCTCTGGATTCGCCCATCCCGCCTTCTGGGCGACGAAGTAGACGCCAACGCCCAGGATCATCGCCCCGATGTTCTCGGCGGCCGTGGACTCGAAGAGGTCGGCCCCGCGGCCTGCGCAGTCACCCACGTTGTCACCGACGAGGTCGGCAATGACGCCCGCGTTGCGGGGATCATCCTCGGGGATGCCCGCCTCGACCTTGCCCACGAGGTCCGAGCCGACATCGGCGGCCTTCGTGTAGATCCCGCCGCCGAGCTGCGCGAAGAGCGCGACGAAGCTGGCGCCGAATCCGTAGCCGACGATGAGGAAGGGCGCCTCCTTGATGGTCTCGGCGTTGAGGCCACCGAAGGCGACGAACATGAGGTAGACGCCAAGGAGCGACAGCGCGACGACGAGGAAGCCGGAGACGGCGCCGCCGCGCATCGCGACCTGGACCGCCTCCACGAGGCTGCGCCGAGCCGCCGCGGCGGTCCGGATGTTCGCCTTCACGCTGATGAACATGCCGATGATGCCGGAGGCCATCGAGCACGCCGCACCGACGAGGAACGCGATCCCCGTCCGGATGCCGAGCTGGGGTCCGAAGATGTTCGTGTCGGCGACGTCCGCCGTCTCGAACACGGAGATGAGGACCGCGATCCCGACGGCACCTACGAGCGCGAGGATCGCGATGGTCGAGTACTGGCGCCGGATGAACGCGATGGCGCCCTCGAAGATGGTCGCCGCGACCGCCTCCATCTCTTTCGTGCCGGTGTCGCGCCGCAGCACGTCCCGGGCGAGGAAGAGCGCGAAGGCCACGGCAATGAGCCCGGCCGGCAGGATGATGAGCTGGAGCGAGCTGGGATCCACGGCTGGTGCGAAACCTCCCTGGAAGGGCATGAGCGTCCACTCGAACGCGTCCATCGCGCCGGGACGAGGAGAGCCTGGCTCGCCTGGGCTGGCGCCCCTCCGGGGTGCAGGGGCAGGAGTGTCGGGGCAGGATGGCGCGGGCAGGCCCCACAGAGGATAGCGTCCGGTTGGGGCGAGGGTCAAACCGCCTGGGATGGCGCGTGGGGCGTCGCCCAACGCCAGCCCCTATACTGCCGGACTTGTGACCAGACGCCCCCTCGGGTGCCTCTTCGAGATCGTCGAGACGCTCGTCCTGACGCTCATCATCTTCTTCGTGATCCAGACGTTCGTGGCCCAGCCGTACCGCGTCGAGCAGATGTCGATGGAGCGGACCCTGGAGCCGGACCAGTACGTCCTCGTCGACAAGTTGACGCCGCGCTTCGACCCGTACAGCCGCGGCGACATCGTGGTCTTCGAGCCGCCCGACGCCTGGTCGGAAGGGACGCAGCGCACGCCGTTCATCAAGCGCGTGATCGGCCTGCCGGGCGACGTCGTCGCGGTCAAGGATGGCGCCGTCTGGGTGAATGGCACGCAACTCGATGAGTCGTACACCTTTGACCTGCAGCCCACCACGGCGGCCGAGGAGCCGGCGCACTGGGTCGTGCCCGAGGGCGAGCTGTTCGTGATGGGCGATCACCGGGCGGCGTCGGCAGACTCGCGTGCCTTCGGCACGATCGCGAAGGACCGCGTCATCGGGCGTGCCTGGCTGCGCTACTGGCCGCTGTCGACGTTCGGGATCCTGCCCACGCCCACCTACCCGGCCTCTGTCGGGAACGGCGACGCGAGGCCGAGCCCCGCCGTTCCGTGACCCCGCTCCTCGTGGCCGCCGGCGCCTTCGTCGCCATTGGGGCGGCGGTCGCGACAGGGGCGCGCAACGCCCGGATCGCGTCGCTGGGCCTGGCCCTCGTGCTGGTGGCCGCGCCGTTCGTGGCGGACCCCCTGCCGGGCCCGGGCCCGCTGCCGCTCGCGTTCAGCGTCGTGGCCGGCATCCTGGCCGGCTTCCTGGTCTTCGTCGCGGCGCGTCGCGTGCCGGACGGCTCAGGGTCGTCGCTTGGCCTCCCGGCGACTGTCGGCGCGGCGGCCGCCGGCTTCGCGGTGGGTCTCGGCGCGACCGCGGTCGCGCTGCCCCGGCTGGGCCCGGACGCCGCGCTCGCGGCCGGCCTGGCCGCATGTGCCGTGGCAATCTGGCCAATCGCCATCCCGCGTGACGTGTTCCGCCTGGGCTCGGCGCTCATCGTGCTCGTCGATGGGACGATCCTGCTCCTCACGGCGTTCGCGGGCACGCCGGAGGCGCTGAACGGCATGCTGGCGGGAATCGCCCTCGTGGCGCTCGCCGCGGCCGTGGCGGCCGTGACCCGCGGCGCCGTGGCGGCGACGGGCGGCAGCGCCGTCCCCGATGACCTTCCCGGGCGCCGGGCGGCCGCGGCCCGCGCCGGGGAGGACCTGCGATGAGCGTGCTCCCGTTCCTCGCGGTCACGATCGTGGGGGCGGTGATCGCGACGCTGCTGCGTGACCTTCGTCGGCTGGGGACGCTCGCGGGCTTCGGCGCCGTGGTCGCCGCGCTGGCCGCGGCCTGCTTCGTCCGGCCGGAAACCCCGCTCGGCATCGGCGGTGGCGCGCTGGCTGGCAGCGACCACCTCCGCCTGGTGCTGACCCTCTGCCTGGGCAGCGGGCTTCTCGCCCTGGTGGTCGCGCGGCTGGCGACGTGGCAGCCATCGGCGCCCGGAGCGCTCCTGGGTGGTGCGGCGGGCATCGGTCTGGCCCTTGGCCTCGCCGGCACGTCGCCGGGCCTGCTCGGCGTGGCGGCCGCCACGATCGCCGCAAGCGCGCTCGCGCTCGGGAGCGCTGCGGCGCCCAGCCGGATCCGGGCGCTGGCGCGAGAGCTTCGCGGCGCCACGACGAGCCTCGTCGTCGGCCTCATCGCCGCCGGGATCGTACCCGGGACGGCCGCGGACGCGGCGCCGGGCGCTGCGAATGCCGAGCCGGCGGCGACCGCGCTCGTGCTGCTCGGGATGGCGCTCGTCGTGGCACACCGGTTCGGGGCGATCCCGCTCCACGCCCGGGTCTCGCGCCTTGCCGACGCGGCTCCCTCCGGGGCGCTGCCGATCCTCGCCGCCTGGCTCCCGGCCGCCTGGGGGTTGGTCATCCTCGGCTGGGCGCCGGCGGCGCTGGGCCCGTCGTCGGGCGGGCTCAGCCTGGAGCGCGACCTCATCGTGACGCTCGCGCTGGTGACCCTCCTGCTCGGCACCGTCGCTGCGCTCATCCAGGACGAGGTCGAGCACGTGGTTGCCTACACGATCGTCGCGGACGCGGGCGTCGCGCTCCTTGCTCTGGCGGCGCTCGACCCGGCGGCTCGCGATGCCGCCCGCGCCTGGGTGCTGGTTTTCGCAACGACGCGGACGGCGATGATCGGCTGGACCATCGCCTTCCGGACCGCGTTCGGGTCGGGCCGCCTCCGCGACACCACGGGCTGGCTGCGCCGAGCGCCCACCCTCGGCGTCGCGCTCGCCGGGATCCTCGTGGCCTCGGTCGGCTGGCCAGGCCTGCTGGCATGGGATGCGCGGCTCGCCATCCTGCAATCCGCCACGGCCGGGCCGGCGCTTCTCATGGCCTACGCAGGATCACTGGGCGCGGGGGCGGCGATCTGCCGCGTGCTGGTGATCGGCGGCGGCCGCCCGTCTGCGATCGTGGCCGGCGCGCTCGGCGAGCTGCCCCGCCTCCCGGCGCGGCGCGTGGCTGAGGCCACGGCCCCGGGGACCCGCCGGGCCCGGCGGGGGGGCACGAGCGCGGCGGCGGGCGCGCTCGCCCGTCGACTCCGAGTGGTCGCCGGTCGGCTCACGGGGGCCGCGGCGGCGGCCGGCCGGGACGCACGTCCCACGCTGGAACTCAATCGGGTCCCGCTGCGGGCCTTCGCGCTGATCCTGCTCGCCGGGCTGGCTCTCCTTGCGGCAGCCGGCTCGTTCGGGATCGACGCGGCGGCGCGGGCGCCCGGCCCGGCGCTGCCCTCGCTGCCCCCGTTCGTCGGCGGCTGATCAGCCCTCGGGGGCGAGCGCCCAGCGATCGATCTCGCGGGCGTACTCCAGCGTCCCCTCTGGGAACCAGAGCCGGAGCTCGGCATCCGCGGTCTCTGGCCCGTCGGAGGCATGGATCAGGTTCTGGGCCACCTCGAGCCCGAAGTCGCCGCGGATGGTGCCCGGGGCAGCCTCCCAGGGCCGTGTCGCGCCGACCATGCTGCGGACGACGCCGATCGCGTTGGGGCCCTGTACCGCCATCGCGACGAGCGGGCTCGACGTGATGAAGGCGACGAGTCCGGCGAAGAACGGCTTGTCGCGGTGGATGGCGTAGTGGCGCTCCGCAAGCTCGCGTGAGACGTGCAGGAGCTTGAGGCCCACGAGCTTCAGGCCGCGTTCCTCGAAGCGGGCGATGACGCGGCCAACTAACAGGCGCTGGACGCCGTCAGGCTTGATGAGGACGAGGCTGCGTTCGGTCATTTCGGGCTCCATTCAGGATCGGGGGCGGCGACCGCATCGGGGGCGGTCCCTCGCGCATCGATGGGATCGACTGCACCCGCACCCGCGCCGCCGGCCGGCGACGGGACGGGCGCGCCGCCGCGGGCGCGCGCGTCGGCGACAGCGTAGGCGAGACCGGCGGCCTCGTGGCGGCCGAGCGCGCGGAGTGCCTCCGCCCGCGCGAGGTGGAGCGCCGCGCCCTGGCGCATGGCGAGGGCGGCATCGGCCCGCTCGAGGACCTCCGCCGCGCGGCTGGGCGTGGCGCGAAGCGCGAGCACGAGCAGGACGGCCGCGGCGGCGTCGTCACCCGCGCCGAGCCGCTCGCCCGCGGCCGCGATCGGATCGGGCGCTGCCGGGTCGATCAACTGGGTGAAGACGCGCGTGCCGGGCGCGCCGACGGACGACGGCCCGGTTGGCCCGGCGCCCGCCGGGCAGGAACTCGCGTCGTCCGGCCCAACGCTGGGCCAGGCGTCCGCTCGAGGGGGAATCCCGGCAAACAGGGCGTCGAGAGCGGTCGCCACGGACCAGGCGGTCGCCACGGACCCTGTTGAGAGCGCGTCGAGGGCGGTTGCCACATGGGCGGCGGCGTCATCGTCGCGGCCGCGGACCGTCAGCCCGTCCGCGATCAGCGCGTGGGCCAGGGCACGGGCGCGCCAACGGGCCTCCTCGCCCCCGGCCGGGTCCACCTCGAGGTCGTCGCGGGCCGCTGCCACCCCGGCCGCCTCGGCGCCGGTGTCGAGCCACGCGCCGGCCGCCTCGGCCGCACCGCGCAGGTCACCCGTCCGCCAGCGCGCCTCCGCCAGGTCCAGGATCCCATCCGTGTCGAGCCGGCCCTCGCCGGCCAGCGCCTCGAGCTCGACGCGAGCCAGGCGCAGCAGGCCGGTTCGAAGGTGAAGGTGCGCAAGTCGGCCGGCGCCCCCCTGTGCAGCTGCTCCGGACGGTGCGCTCATTGGCGGGCCGGCGAGCGGCGCACCGGGGCTCCCGGTGAGCGATGCACGGGGAGTCGAAGGGTCGACTCGAGCGCCCGACCCTTCCCGGGGGGGGCCACCACGGCGAGCCGGAGTTCCTCGTCGTGGAAGAGCCGGCAGGCCAACGTACGCACGTCCGCGACGGTCACCGCCTCGATCGCGGCGAGCGCCTCGTCGGGGGTGAGCACCCGATCGTGGAGCGCCTCCTGCGTCCCGACCCACGAGGCGAGGTAGCGGGTCTCGTCCAGGCGGAGCTCCAGGCGACCGGCAAGGTAGGCCTTCACCTTGGCCATCTCGCGGTCGGAGACGTCCTCCTCCCGAAGCCGGGCCAGCTCCGCGAGCACGGCCGCAATCGTCGGCCTGATCCGCCCCGGGTCAACCCCCGCATAGATCGAGAGCACGCCCGCATCGCTGTAGCCGACGATGGAGCTGCCGACGTCGTAGGCGAGCCCCAGCTCTTCGCGGACCTCCAGGAAGAGCCGGCTCGACATGCCGTCCCCCAGCACGGCATTGAGGACCGAGAGCGTCCATTGGTCGGGATGGTCGCGCGGGAGCGCCGGGACGCCCAGCACCAGCTGCGCCTGCGTGGAGGGCCGCGACGCGCGCATGCTGCGCTCGCCGGCGGGGATCGCGGGCGCGGGCAGGTACTGCGGCGTGGGTCCGCCACCGGTTCCGAAGGCGCCCGCGGCCAGCGCCACGACCTGGTCGTGGGGAAGATCGCCGGAGGCCGCGATGACGACGTTGGACGGCTGGTAGTAGGTCTGCCAGAACTCGTGGATTGCGGGCGCGGGGACGGCCCGGACGCTCTCCTCCGACCCCGCGATCTCGCGGCCGAGCGGCGTGTCGCCGAAGATCGCGAGGTCGAAGAGGACGTTCACGTGCTCAGCGGGGTCATCCAGGTACGAGCGGATCTCCTCGACGATGACATCCCGCTCGTTCTCGATCTCCGCCTCGTCGAGGTTCGGCCGGATCACGAGCTCGCCCAGGACCTGCAGCGCCGTCGCCGCGTGGCGCGCCGGGACCCGGACGTAGTAGACAGTGGATTCGCGGTCCGTCGACGCGTTGAACGTGCCGCCCAATCCCTCCACTGCCTCCGAGAGGGCCCGCGTCGTGGGGTACGCCCGCGTTCCCTTGAACGTCAGGTGCTCCATGAAATGGGCGCAGCCGGCCTGCCCGTCCGCCTCGTGACGCGAGCCCGCCAGGACGTGCGCCTCCACGGTGAATGAGCGGGCACCCGGCAGCCGCGCGGTGATGACGCGCGGCCCGGCAGGCAGCGCAGTTCGTTCGAACATCGGCCGAAGGGTAGCCGAAACGCCGCCGTCCCGAACGCCGACGGCCCATCCGCCGGGCCGCGGGCGGCTATCCTTGACGGGCGAGCGCACCCCGGGACGGACCTATCGCTGCGCGGCAGGCGCGTTCCCTGTCGCACGGGCCAGCGGCCGTCTGCCGGGCTCGGTGATCGCACGGAGGAGAGGACGAAGAATGGCCAGCCGACTCCTGAAGCCACTGTCGCTGCTTGCGGCAGGTGCACTGATCGTCAGCGCCTGCTCATCGGGCGGGAGCCCCAGCCCCGCGGCCCCCAGCGCGAGTGCCGCGGCCCCCAGCGCGAGTGCCGCAGCGCCCAGCGCGAGTGCCGCGCAACCGAGCGCCAGTCCGGCGCCGTCGAGCGCCGCCGGTTGCGAGGCCGGCGCGGCGGCGGGGGCCCAGATCCCCGACGTCGTCGATGGCAAGTTCAACGTCGCGATGGTCCTCATCGGACCCCACAACGACGGCGGCTGGAGCCAGGCCCATTACGAGGGCCTGATCTACCTCTGCGAGAACATGCCCGACTCGCACGTCGCCTATATCGAGAACGTCCCCGAGGGCACCGACTCCGAGCAGGTCTTCCGGAGCCTCTCGCGGAAGGGCTTCAACTTCATCATCGGCACCTCCTTCGGCTACATGGACCCCATGGAGACCGTGGCCAAGGAGTTCCCCAAGATCACCTACCTCCACCTGACCGGCTACAAGTCGAACGGCACGAACTTCGGCAACTTCTTCGGCGCGATGGAGGACTTCAAGTACCTCGCCGGGATGCTCGCCGGATCGCGCGCGAAGCTCGATGGCAACCCGAAGATCGGGTACATGGCCACGTTCCCGATCCCGGAAGAGATCCGGCTCGGTAACGCCATCATGCTGGGCGTCAAGCGGACCTGCCCCGAGTGCACGATGGATATCCGGTTCATCAACACGTGGCACGACCCCGTCAAGGAGAAGGAAGGTGCGGCGTCGCTCTTCGACGCCGGCGCGCAGGTGGTCTTCACCGGCGCGGACACCGGCGCCGTCGCCGACGTGGCCCAGGAGAAGGGCAAGTGGGGCGTCACCTACGACCACCCGGCGTCGTGCAAGGTGGACCGCTGCCTGACCGCGCCGTACTGGATCTGGGGCCCGGAGTACACGCGCATCGCCGAGCAGGTCAAGGCCGGGACCTACAAGGCCGGCTACGAGTACTTCGACGCCGATTCGAAGGCGATGGCGCTGCTCGGGTTCATGGAAGGCGAGACACCGCGGATGGGTGTGAAGGACCTGCCGGCCGCCGACGTCCAGCTTGTCAAGGACACCCTGGCGAAGATGCTCAAGGGCGAGTTCACCCGCTTCGACGTCTTCGCCGGCCCGATCACGGACAACAAGGGCAAGCAGGTCCTCGCCGCGGGCGCGAAGCTTGTCCAGACGGACCTCGACCAGTTCCCGCCGCCGCTGGGCGGGTGCACCGGCACCTGCATGCTCTGGTTCGCCGCGGGCATCAACGGCGAGCTGCCGAAGTAGCCGCCGCAAGATCGAAGCCCGCGACGACCCGTTCGTCGCGGGCCTCTTTGTTCTACGGAGCCCAGACGATCGCATGAGCGACGCCCCAACCGACCCCCGCCCGCTTGCCGTCGAGATGCGCGGGATCGTCAAGCGCTTCCCGCGCGTCGTCGCCAACGACGGCGTGGACTTCGAGCTGCGCATCGGGGAGGTCCACGCGCTGCTCGGCGAGAACGGCGCCGGCAAGAGCACGCTGATGAACGTGCTCGACGGGCTCTACCGGCCCGACGCCGGCGAGATCCGCGTCTTCGGCAGGCCGGTGGAGTTCCGCTCGCCGCGCGACGCCATCGCGGCGGGGCTGGGCATGGTCCACCAGCATTTCGCCCTTGTCCCCACCCAGACGGTGACCGAGAATGTCCTCCTCGGCCTGCCCCGGCCGCGCTTCCGCCTCGATGCCGGGCGCTACGACGACGAGATCGCGGACCTGGCCCGCCGCCACGGCCTCGCCGTTGACCCGCGGGCACGCGTCTGGCAGCTCTCGGTCGGCGAGCAGCAGCGGGTCGAGATCCTCAAGATGCTCTACCGCGGTGCCCGGGTCCTCATCCTCGACGAGCCGACGGCCGTGCTCGCGCCCCAGGAGGCGGCCGACCTGTTCCGCACGCTGCGGTCGATGGTCGCCGACGGGACGTCGGTCGTCTTCATCAGCCACAAGCTGGCCGAGGTCGCCCGGATCGCCGACCGCGTCACGGTGATGCGGCGCGGGAAGGTCGCCGCAGCGGGCATCCCCATCGCCGAGACGACAACGGCCGGCCTGGCGCACCTGATGGTGGGCCACGACGTCCTTGAGACGATCGAGCGGACCCAGCGCTCCGCGGGACCCGTGGTCCTCTCCATGCGCGACGTCGAGGCGGAAGGCGATCGCGGTCGGCCGGCCCTGCGGGGCATCACGCTGGAGGTCCACTCAGGCGAGACCCTCGGCGTTGCCGGCGTCGCCGGCAACGGCCAGTCAGAGCTGGCCCAGGTCCTCACGGGCCTCCGCCGCTGCAGCGCCGGGTCGATCACCGTCAACGGCGTAGAGACGAGCAGCCGGAGCCCACGCCAGGCGATCGGCCAGCGGGTCGCCCACGTGCCGGAGGATCGGACAGGCGTGGGCACCGCGCCCAACCTCTCGGTGGCCGACAACCTCATCATGAAGAGCTACCGTGACGCGCCGCTGGCGCGGCGCTGGACCATCGACTCCGGAGCGGTGCGCCGCTTCGCGAACCGGCTTCGTGAGACCTACGCGATCGCCGCGCCATCAGTCGAGACAGAGGCCCGCCTCCTTTCCGGGGGCAACCTGCAGCGCCTCATCCTGGCCCGCGAGATCGCAACGCAGCCGCGGCTGATGGTTGCCGTCCAGCCCACGCGCGGCCTGGACGTCGGGGCGATCGCGACCGTCCACCGCCTTCTCCTGGACCAGCGCGCGGCGGGCGCGGCCACCATTCTCATCAGCGAGGACCTCGACGAGGTCCTCGCCGTGGCCGACCGGGTGGCCGTGATGTACGAGGGTCGACTGGTCGGGCTGTTCGACGCGGAGGATGCAGACGTGGCCGAGATCGGCCTCCTGATGACCGGTGGCGGAGCCCCCACCGCCGGGACGCCCGTCAGCGCGCCGGGCGTCCCATGACGGCCACGGCCCCGACGCGCCGGCCGGCGCGCACTGCCGGCCGGCTGCGCTGGTCGCTCCGCCTGGAGCGCCGGCTGGAGGTCCCGCGCTGGCTCCCGGTCGCGACGACCGTCGGCGCCGTGGTCGCGGCGCTCGTCATCAGCGGGATCGTCCTCTGGATCGCCGGCGGGGACCCGATCGCCATCTTCGTCCACATCGCCCGCTCCTCCTTCGGGAGCCTGGGGGTCCTCTCCGACACGCTCGTCAAGGCGACGCCGCTCATCCTCACCGGGCTCGCCTGCGCGCTCGCCTTCCGGATGCGGCTCTGGAACATCGGTGCCGAGGGCCAGTTCCTCATGGGTGCGTGGGGGGCGTCGGCCGTGGTGCTGATCCCGATCGTCCCGGCAGGCGCGCCATCGATCGTGACGATCCCCGTGATGATGGTCGCGGGCATGGCCGCGGGCGCCGCCTACGGCGCGATCCCGGGGCTGCTCAAGGCCGTCCGCGGGGTGAACGAGATCATCGTCACCCTCATGCTCAATTACATCGCCTTCCTGTGGCTCTCGTACTGGGTGTTCGGGCCGTGGAGTGAGGGCGGCTTTCAGCTCTCCCGGCCGTTCCCGCCAGAGGCCTGGCTCCCCCGCCTCTCGGACGCGGCCGAGGCCGTCCCGGCGTTCGCCGGGCTGACCGTTCACCTGGGCCTCGTCTTCGGCCTCGTGGCGGCCGTCCTGGTGCGCTTCTTCCTCTTTCGGAGCCGGCGAGGGTACGAGGTCCGACTGATCGGGGACAGCCCGCGCGCCGCGCGCTACGCCGGGATCGACGTCACCCGGAACACGGTCCTGGTCTTCGCCATGTCGGGCGCGCTCGCCGGCCTCGCCGGCATGAGCGAGGTCGCCGGCGTGGTGCACCGGCTCCAGCAGGCCATCTCCCCGGGCTACGGCTTCACCGCCATCATCGTGGCCTACATCGCGAAGCTCCACCCGTACGGCGTCGTCGTCGCCTCGATCGCCTTCGGGGCGCTCATCCTGGCCGGTCGCGAGATCCAGCCCTCGGGCATCCCGGCGATGATCCAGGGGATCATCCTCTTCTCCCTCATCGCCAGCGAGGTCTTCCTGCGCTACCGGATCCTGTTCGAGCGGCGGGACGCCTGATGGACCCCACGATCATCCTTGCCGCGGGCGTCGCCTCGGGAACCGTGCTTCTCTTCGCGGCCGTGGGCGAGATCTTCGCGGAACGCGCCGGTGTCCTGAACCTGGGCGTCGAGGGGATGATGCTCATGGGCGCGGTCGTCGCCTTCGGGGCCGCCGTGGCGACCGGGAATCCCTGGCTCGGCCTCGCGCTCGGCACCCTTGCCGGCGGTCTCCTCGCCGTCCTTCACGCGATCATCACGATCAGCTTCCAGGCCGAACAGGTTGTCTCAGGGCTGGCCCTGACGTTCCTCGGCTCGGGCCTCGCCCGCGTCCTCGGCGAGGACCTCTCCAAGGCCGGGGCGATCTCGCTCCTGCCGAAGATGACGGTGCCCATCCTGTCTGCGGTGCCGGGCATCGGGCCCGTCTTCTTCACCGACCAGAGCGTCCTCGTCTACTTCGGCTTCGTCGTCGTGGTCGTCACCTGGTACTGGATCGGACGCACCCGGCCGGGGCTCCACCTGCGGGCAGTCGGCGAGAGCCCGACGGCGGCCGACTCCCTCGGCGTGGACGTCTACCGCCTGCGGTATGCGTACGTGATCGTCGGCGGCCTCTTCGCGGGGCTCGCCGGGGCGACCATCACGCTCGCCGTGTCACCGGGCTGGTTCGGCGACCTCACCGTGAACGGCCAGGGCTGGATCGCGGTCGCCCTCGTGATCTTCGCCCAGTGGAGCCCGATGCGGGCGGCGGTCGGGGCGTATCTCTTCGCGGCAATCCGGCGGATGCTCATCGACATCCAGGGGCCGGAGCAGATCTTCGGGATCCCCAACCCCTTCTTCTACGACCACACGCTGACGTTCTTCCTGGAGATGGTCCCCTATATCCTCATCGTCGCGGTGCTCGTGGCGGTGTCTGGGGAGGCCCTCCGAAAGCGCCTGGGGGCGCCGGCCGCGCTGGGGATCCCATACGTGCGAGGCGAGCGCGGCCACTGAGCCGCCGCCGCGGTCGGGCGTGCCTTCGGCGCGGTCGGGCGCGCCGTCAGGCCTCTTCCTCGTCCGGGGACGTGGGCAGCTCCATCTGCACGAACCCGCTGATGTCGAACGCGAGCTGACCCGGGGCCTCGGCCCCGCCAGCGCGCTCGCCGAGCGGCGCAAACTCCAGGACAACTCGCTCGTCGCCCTCGACCAGCGTGTAGACGAAGAGCCGGTCGGGCCGTGTCTCGAAGTCAAGGTGCTCGAACGAATCGACGTTCAGGCAGATCGAGAGAGGCGTGAAGTAGGTCGACGTCTCGGGCTCATCGATGACGACCCGCTCCACGCTTCCCGTCCCCGATGCGACCATGTCCCGGCCGCGGAAGTAGCGGTACGAGACGGTCTGGTTGACCAGCGGGCGGAGCAGGTTGTGGATGTCCGTCCGCGACGCGACGATGCCGTTGTTCACGTAGAACTTCGCGGGGATCGGACGCGCCATCGAGCATCTCCTGCCGTTCCGCCGACTCTCGGACAAGCCGCCCGCCCGTGCCATCTTCGGGGCCGGGGCGCGGACCGGCCGATGGTAGCGCAGCGCGCGGCGCCGGTTGCGACTGCGCCGGTTGCGATTCGGGATCGTTCCTCGGGGTGCCGCGGGCACGGCACCCGGGCGCGCCCGCCGGCGAACGGGCGGGCCTATCATCACCCCATGCTGCTCGTGATCGACGCCGGAAACTCCCACGTCACCGTCGGCCTGGCCCGCGATGGCGCCCTGACCGCCTCGCGGCGCGCGGCCACTCGCGCAAGCGCGACCGCGGACGAGCTCGAGGTCCTGCTCGAGGGCCTGCTCCGGCTCGATGGCCAGGGCCTCGCCGGAGTGGCGGCGGTCGCGATCGCGAGCACCGTCCCCGCGCTGACGGACGCCTTCGAGGCGATCGCGGCGCGCCACGAGATCCCCTGCGCGGTCGCAGCTGCGGGCACGATCCCGATGGCCGTCCACGTCGACCGGCCCGGCGACGTGGGCCCGGACCGGCTCGTCAACGCGTACGCCGCCGCCCACCTCCTTGGCACGCCGGCCATCGTTGTTGACTGCGGGACCGCCACCACGTTCGATGCGGTCGATTCGCGGGGCGCGTTCGTCGGGGGCGCGATCGCACCGGGCCTCCAGCTGGGCCTGGAAGCCCTGGCCGTGCGGACCGCGCGGCTCCCGCTCGTCGAGCTCCGCCTTCCGGACGGCCCGATCGGGCGCGACACCGCCTCCGCGATTCGGGTCGGCACCGTGCTGGGGCACCGGACCATGATTGAAGGAATCCTGGGCCGGATCCGGCGCGAGCTGGCGACGGGAGCGGGGATTGCCCCGCACGATGTTCGGGCCATCCTCACCGGCGGCCTGAGCGCGCTCCCCTGGGCGCGCACGATCGAAGGCCTGGACGGGATCGATCCGGACCTGACGCTCAAGGGGCTGGTCCACTTCCATCGAGTGGTGGCCGGGGACGAGGCCCAGGCGTGAGCCAGCCCGGGCGTCTCGCCGGTCGCCTCGTGGCGCTGGGCATCACGGGCTCGATCGCGGCGTTCAAGGCGGTGGATCTCCTGCGCCTCTTCCGCGCCGAGGGCGCGGAGGTGGCGGTGCTGATGACGCCGTCGGCGACGCGCTTCGTGGCACCGCTCACGCTCGCGGCCCTCAGCCGGCGGCACGTGGACGCGGACGTGCTGGACCTGCTCCCGGACGGGCGGATCGGCCACGTGATCACCGCCGACGCGGCGGACGTGGTGGTCGTCGCGCCGGCCACTGCCCACTGGCTTGGCGCGATGGCGCATGGGCTCGCCGCGGACGTCGTCACGGCAACCTGCCTTGCCACCTCCGCGCCCGTCGTGGTCGGGCCGGCGATGGACGGCGACATGTACGCCCACCCCGCAACCCAGGCGAACGTGCGGATCCTCCGCGATGAGTTCGGCTACCGGATCGTGGAGCCCGAGACCGGCGGCCTCGCCTCCGGCCAGGTCGGAGTCGGCCGCCTCGCCGCGCTCGAGCGGATCGTGGACGCGGCGATCGACGTGATCGGCGAACGTCCGATCCGGAAGCCCGACCCCGCCGACCGGCCACCGCGTCTTGCCGACACCGATGATCTCGCGCGGGACGCCGACGACCTGGTCGGCCGCCACGTGGTGGTCACCGCGGGCGGGACGGCCGAGCCGATCGATCCCATCCGCTTCATCGGCAATCGGAGCACCGGCATGATGGGCGTCGCCGTCTGCGAAGCGGCCCGCGACCGCGGCGCTCG
>Ga0315286_10003865_pt1 | contig 14298 bp, 18 predicted proteins | sample YL17G10_0_MG_FD_205038 | JGI IMG/M metagenome (GOLD analysis project Ga0315286, IMG submission 205038) | Sediment microbial communities from Yellowstone Lake, YNP, Wyoming, USA - YL17G10_0 | ecosystem: Environmental > Aquatic > Freshwater > Lake > Sediment | place: USA: Wyoming | collected...
CGAAGTGGTCGTTCGTGGTGGACACGGACTCGTACGCCGGAAACTTCGAGCGGGAGATGAGCAGCTACATAGTCGGGCAGTGCGACGAGTACGGGGACCACCGCGGAGGCCCGTACAAGAAGATGTATATGAAGGACTTCAAGGGCAAGGACCCCTTCGAGAACCTGGTTGAGGAACGGGTCAGCGACCCGGGGGACGACGGCATTACGCGCGCCCCGATGGACCTAGCCCCGACGCCCGGATATGAGAGCAACGGCGCGGGGGGCACCCTCTATTTTGCGTCGTCATGTCCAAAACATCCGGCCTACAACTCGGTGGCGATCTTCCTTAGCAGAAGGCCGACGGCGAAGGAGCTCACGATGCTGGCCGACAGGGCCAGGAGGTTCGCCGGGGCGACGAAGATTTTCGGGGAGACGCTGAAGGTCATCGGATGCAGGCTGGTCAAGGAGACGGTCCTGCTGGAGTCCGAGGACGTTGTTGCCCCGGAGTAGGACCGCCGGCCCCAGGAGAGAGGCCCACGACTGGGAGCACGGATGGAAGGACGTGCCGTCCGGGAAGATATACCCGTATGACCACGGACTTCCGTTCGAGGTGGCCCAAGACAGGCTCGTGAGATCCTGGAGGTGCAGGAGGTGCGGCGCATCGGAGAGTTCGAGCCGCAGGCCGTCCGTGTACAAAAAGGTCTACGCCGGAATGAAGAACCTTCTGTGCGACGAGTACGTGACCTGGCAGGTCATGGAGTCATAGAGGTCACTCGATCGGGAGTATCTGAGCGTCCCCGCGGTCCCGGAACTGAGGGAGCGAGACTTCGTGAAGGATGTTGAAGTGCTTGTCCGAGATGGCGAAGAACACGGTGTAGTACTTTCCGTACCTCGAATTCTCGATCGAATCCTCGAGGTCCTTCTCCGCCCTCTCGACCTCCTGGGAGTCCCTGCCCTGCTTCCGGAGCATATGAGCTCGGACCAGGAGCTCCTTCGCCTCCTCGGCGATGAGGTCCTTCACCTTCTGGAGCGCCCGGAAGAACCTGTGGCGGACGCGTCCCTGCGTCAGGTTCATCTGCTTGGCTATCTCCGACTGACAGGTGGTCTCATACATCCTCCACAGGATCTCACGGTCTTGATCCGAGAACTTCGGGCCGAGCTCCAGGTCGAACTGCTCCTGGTCGAGCTCCGGGATTGTCCTCAGAAACTGGATGCGCTTGATGCCGCGGTGCAGCCTGTACGAGACGGCCGCCTGCGTGATGCGGAACAGCTTGGCTATCTGCTCCTGCTTCATTTTGTCGTGGTGGTAGAGGCGTATGAGGTCAGCCTCGCGTGGCGGGATGCGATCCAGATAGTGCTCGATGGACCCGAAGTCGAGGGACTGGCCGTCGGCGTTCAGCTCCTCTTCGGCGTCCGGAGCGAGACGGTTCTCGATCAGGTCCTCCAGGTCCTGTTCGGAATCCGGGTCATAGCCGAGACGATTCTCGTTGCTGAACCTGGACGAAAGTGACGACGGATCCTGAATGAGGATGTGAGATATAGACATCTGCCTCCGGCCAGCGCGTTCCCGCGCGAAAGTGTTCCGTATGCGTATACGTATGGGCTCAGAGCCGGGTGCGTATCCGTTTCGGTATCGGTCTCTACGGAGGACTCAGTATGGCCGGAGGTCCGTCGAGTTAACACTACCAGTCAGATGTCGAGGAGCCAACTTTCTACCGGGACGGGGGTGGCGGAGCGGGGTCCGATTTTGAAGCCCGAGAAGTCAATCGACTTCATTCCGAGGTCCTCCCGGCACAGGTCCTTGGCCGCAGAGACGTCCTCGGAGCCGGGCCTCCTGCAGGCCTCGACGTCCAGACTCGAGTCGAGGCCGACGAGGTCGAAGTTCAAGGCAACCCGGTCCCTCAGGGACACAGTGGCCTCCCGCTCGGCCTTCGAGAGACCAGGGAGGCCGGAGGCGTACAAGGATGAGACGTCCGGGTGGGAGCAAAGGGCTGCGGCAAGCTTCTTCCGGATCCGGGGGACGCCCGGGATAGAATCGGACGAGTCGCCGGTCAGGCTCTTGAACATGCGTATCTGGGACGGGAGAACGCGGACCTTGTAGAGCTTCTCCATGTGGTCACCGACGCGCTCAGCGTCAAAGAAGCCGTCGTGGCCGGGCCTGTAGAGGACGACGCGATCGTCGACGAGCTGGAAGAAATCCTTGTCGGAGGAGACGATGATGTGGACCTCCCCGGGCCTGGAGTGGACAAAGCTGGCTATCAGGTCGTCGGCCTCCTCCCGCGGATCGTGGTAGACGTCGAACCCGAGCATGCGGATGATGTGGGAGAGCAGGTCCATCTCGCCGCGAACGGTCCTCCCGTCCCTGAGGGTCATGAGCGGCATGTCGTCGGACGGGGACATCTTGATTCCATGAGCGTCCCTGCCGGCCTTATACCCGGGGTCCATGGCTAGCCGCCGCGCCGGGGTCCCGTCGAAGAAGACCGAGACGGACGTGGGGGACTGGATGTCGTAGAGCCAGGACGAGAGCATGGAAAGGAACCCGTAGGCTATCCCCGTCGGAAATCCGGACGGGCTGCACAGGATCGGCTTCCCCTCCTTGAGCCTATTCTCCACGAAGACATAGTAAGCCCTGTGGAGAAGGTTGTTCCCGTCCACGAGGACGTTCCTGCGGATCTCCGACCCTCCGACGGACCTCATGTCCAGCCGTGCCTTCTAAGGAGCTCTTGATACTCGGGTCCGTCCTCGAGCATCCACTTCCCGCCGTGCATATAGAGCCTGCGCCCCTGCTCGTCATAGGTGCACCCGCCGCAACGCATGGGGGCGACCATGCTGGCCGCGAGCTCATTGCGCTGTTCTGGAGTGAGCTTCAAGATCTGCTCGGCGGTCATCTTCACAGGTCCACCTTCTCGAGATACGACGCGGGAAAGTCCATGAACATGGGCTTCGACCTGAGGCTAAGGCAGACCTGGACGACCTCGCCGCCATCGTACACGCACGAGATCTTCCCGGTCAGGTTCTTGTAGCTCCCCTTCACGACCTTCACCCGGTTGTCCTCGGAGAAGCCGCCGATCTTCATGACCTTCATGCCCACACGCATTGGATCAAGGTCTTTGTCGTCGAGGAGAGAGTATACGGTCTTCCTGGCGCCGTCCACGAACGCGGACTTTGAAAGAACTGTGGAGAAGTAGGTTGTCTCCTGAAGAGAGTTGTAGACAATCCCGTCGGAGAACCTGACGAACACGTATCCGTCCGAGTACCACGTGGTGAGCGAGTCGTCCAAGCCCTTCTGGGATATGGCCGGGACGAAGACCTCGAGCTCGCGCCGCTTCAGTATCTGATGGACGGCCCGGACGATCAGGCTGATATTCTTCTCCCTCTCACCCAACTGCGTAAGCTGGACTACGACCCACTTTGTGGAAAGAACGAGGACCGGAGGGGGAGCGCCCTTGGCGGCCTTAGTGCGCTTTTTTGAACCTTTGGACAAAGCCACGAGCAAACTCCTTATCCGGGATCGGAATCCTCGACGAGTCCAACTCTACCTCTGCAGACGGACCCTGGGCAGACGAAGGAGGCTGTGTTCGCGGCGTCATCTCAATTCTTGAGTCAAGCGTCGTAAGACTCTCTTCTCTAGTGAACTTGATCCCGTCGACCTCGAGCGGGGGAGCGTGTACCTGCGGGGAGGGGATCCTGGCGACGGGAGTGGTGACGGCGGGAGTGATCGGGGTTATGGTGGAAACCGGGATGACAACGGAAGCCGGAATGATGGTGGAAGCCGGAATGATGGTGGAAGCTGCCGCCGGGGCTGCCGCCGGGGCTGCCGCCGGGGCTGCCGCCGGGGCTGCCGCCAGGGCTGGGGCGAAGGACGGAAAGACATTCGCCGACGGGTGATCAGCAATCAGGGCAGCCTCAATGGAGGAAGCCATGGGCTTGTCCATCGATCCGAGAATTCTGGCCAGATCCGCCCATCTCCTGCCGCGAGACTGATAGAAAGCGCTTCCGAAGGGGAAGGTAGCCCGGGCTCCGACGCTCGTCCTCAAAGCGCTAGATATGGCCAGAACTATATTGTCACGCACCCATACCGGACCTTCTGAACCCATCAGGGCATCGAGGTCATCGAGTGCCAGGGACGGGTCAGAGTCGATTCGAGAGAGAATCGAGGCCAGAGTCTCGAGGCTCGCATACCTGAAATGGGCCTTTACGGCGTCGAGGGTAATCGACGGCGCGAGGAGCTCGAGAGTGGTGAGGCAGTTCCTCGGACACATCTCGAGAGAGCGAGCGATGAAGCCAAGAGCCTCAGGATCGCACTGGACGCCCTCCAACCGGCACACGTAGTCCATCCTCGCGACGATCTCAGCCTCGGACGGGGCAACCACAGGGAACTCCGTGACCCTGGACCTGATGGCACCCTGGATCTTGCTTGGCTCCGTAGTACAGAGAATGACGACCAGACGCCTGTCTTCGACGGACTTCAGAAGGGCGTCCTGGGCCTGCTTGGAGAGACGGTGGGCCTCGTCCATAACGAAAACAAATGGCTTGCCGCTCAGATTCCCGTATTCAAGACCGTCCACTATCGACCGCATGTGGTCGACCGTCCCCTGGGTTGCGGCGTCGAACTCTTCGAACGAGTCAGACGACTCGTGCGTCACGGACGTGCATGAGGCGCATTCCCCGCACGGCTCGCCGTCCCTGAGGTCGTCACAGACCACAGCTCTGGCGACTATCCTGGCGAGTGACGTCTTCCCGCACCCCTTCGGACCACCGAACATGATAGAGCGGTCCGCAAGGCGCCCCCCGGAGGCGAGCTTCAGAAGCAAGCGCACCACCGCCTGGTTACCGACTATGTCGGAAAGACGGCGCGGACGGTACTTCAGATCGAAGTTCGGCATCACAGGATGTTACAGCCGAGAGGTCTACTTGCCTTTCAGGCAGTCCCCGAGCTCGGCGAGCCCGTCGTTCCACCTACCATTGCGCTCAGCGACTTCGGCGAACTCCTGGACTTGCGGAGGACGAATGCTGTACTTCATCTCACCGGACTTCTCGTCTTCCTCCCCAGTACACCTGGTGAGAAGATGGTCCACGAGGGCGGTCCGCTGGGTGGGCTGGAGCTCGTTCCACACGTCCAGGGCGACGGTCATGATGAAATCGGGCTCGTCGTCTTCCCCGTCGAAGTAGTGACCGCCAAGATGGCGCTCGAGAGGGGAAGCCTTCTTCACAGTCCCGGGGACGGGAATCCCGCCCTGCTTCTGAGACTTGTTGCGACAGAGATAGACGATATTGGCGGAGGCGATCTCGGAATGGTGCTTCGGAATGAGCTTCTCGGCGATGGTCTTGGCAGTGTCGAAGTCCGCGATGATGAGCGGGTCGGGCTCCGCCCGCTGCTTCTTGTCCGCGACCGCGTCGTTGATCTTCTTGCCATTGCTAATGTGAACAGTCGTCATGCGTTCCTCCGCTCGAGAGCCTTGTTGAAGTATCGGGTGAAGGCCTCGTCCCCGACCCTCTTCCAGTAGTCGCCAGGATCTTTGTCCTTAGGCCCGATGCGAGGATATCTTACGTCGACGACATCGAACCCGGATCCGTTCCTCTCCAAGAACGACTTCACTCCCCTCCTCCCGGCCTCATCCATGTCCAAACACATGATGACCCTACGGGCGAAGCGGCGCACAAACTGCATCTGGGACTTGCTCAGGCCGGACGTAGTGAGGGCGAGAACATTCGGCGTAGCGAGGCGCTCCATGATCAGGTGATCGCCAGGTCCCTCCACGAGGACGACCTCCTTGGAGGCCCATATCTCGCGGAAGTTCATCTGCGATCCGAAGAAATAACCCTCAGGGCGGCGCTGAAGGACGAAGGTATCGTAGGACTTCTCGGCTATGGACCTGACCTGGAACCCGACAACAGATCCGGAGTACGAGGTCAGGGGGAACACAACGCAGCCGAGAATCTTTCGGCCCACAACACGGTCTCTGCCGACGCCCTCAATCTCCTCCCAAACGGAGGACCACTGCCTATAACGGCACGCGTCACACCAGAAAGCCCTCTTCTCTTTGTCAGAGCAGTCGTCGGAATGGCCGGGATGCGACTGCGGGTCGACGTCGAAGTCCCCGGCCACATAACCGAGACGATGCCGGGCCCACTGGTCCTTGGACACGCCCCTCCCCGAGAGGTACGCCTGAGCTTCTTCGCTCTCCAGGAGACCGGCGTGCGCCCAGTCAAGAAACTGCTCTACGAACATCAGCCCCCGGCGGGCGGGCAGAACGCAAACCCGTTCTTCACGTTATGAAGAACGATGCTGGACCTGCCGCCGACGAACTGAGTGTACATCCCGACGAAGTCCGGCCTCGAGAGGAATACCGGGAAGGAGACCTTGCACGGATAGACCCTACAGATCTTCCTGTACACGCCGGAGTCGGTGTCCCCGCCCATGGACTTGGACAGGGCCTCAGGGGTCCATGAGTCAGGGACGAGGCATGCGTGCGGCTGGGAGCTGACGCCGGCGGCACTCTGCACGTAGGCAAAGGCCTTGGTCGCCGCCGTCTTCCCGGAGAAGACGTTCGGCCACTTCTCTGTCAGGGAGAGAGCGTAGGCCGCGGATGCCATATCGCCGATAACGTCGTCAATCCTGTCGGAGTCGTGGGTGAAGACTCCGGAACGGATCCTGTCGTCCTTCGTCAGCTTCCTGGAGACGAGAAACTTGTTGCTGCGACTCGAGCTCACCACGGCAGGAAGGAAGCCCTTCTTCGCGGGGGTCTCCATCCAGAGGGGGACGGCGTCCAGACCCTTCTTAGACCTGTGGAGGTCGTGGTCGAGGATCTTCAGGAGAATCACGGTTCACCGTCCTGCCCGGTCTCAGGCGGAGTGTTGGGTGACGGACTACCCCACAGGTCCTTCGAAAGAGACTCGGGCGGGAGGAGGTGCGTCGGCTTTGAGGGTCTAAAGAGCTTGGCCCGAATCCAGAAGCCAAACCGCTCGAGGAGGGTGAGAGGCAGCTCATGCACGCGCTCGCCGAGAACCCACTGGAGGGTTGCCACGTCCCTGTAGTTGTTGAAGACGTACTCGTCGTCCGCCATGAGCTCAAGGAAGTCCTGCTTGGCCTGATCGAGGTCGACCGACGGGGTGAAAACCTTGCAGGCCCTCGCCACTTCATCGCTGTCACATATGTCGCCGTTCCAGCCGGACGGGTCTCCGGACCCGTACATGCAAAGGCATATCGGCTTGTCCTCGTTGAGGACGACGAGTGAGACCCGGCGGCTGGGGACCATCTTGCCCTCGGCCCGCACTTTGGGCACGGGGGCGGTAGGAACGGGGGACGGCATGTGCTCATAGTTGTGAACGCAGTTCACGTGGATCCTCTGCTGGGAGGCCTCCACATACTTGCGAGCATACCTTTCCCTGAGCTTCCGAAGGCGCTTCTCTATGTCTTCCCTGGTCTTCACGAGGATCCTGGTTCTGCGTCAGGACTGGTCGTCGCTGTGGCTCACTCTGAGCCTCTTCAGCTTCAAGCTCCCGTCCTTATGGCCCTCGTACGCTACGTGAGCGTGGTTCAGGAACTCAGGGTTGTGCGTGACCATGAGTATGTTCACGCCCGTCTGTTCGGACAGCTGGCGCATGAAGGAAGCGGCGAGGGGGACGTACGCGTTGGCGAGAGCCACCATTGACTCGTCGAGGAGAAGAAGGTTCGCCATCTTCATCCTCGCCATCACGGCGATGCGAAGGACGAGGGAGATTATCACGGCCGTACCTCCACCGTAAGAAGAGAGAGGATCGCCCTCGTTGCCGTCCTCTTCGAGGACGAATCGCATGGAGAGACGGTTGTACTTGGGTTCCTGCTTGATCTTGAAGGTCAGCTCCTGATCGTAGACCACGTGCCGGAGGCCGGTGGTGGCCAGCTCGGCCATCGAGTCAACGTTCTTCTTCATCGAGTCCTCAAGCCAGGTCTTGAAGACCTCAGAGCACTTTTGGTGAAGGTCGGACCTGTAGCGGAGCTTCTTTTCGTCGGACTCGAGAGAGTCGATCTGTGCCTGCAGGACGCTCCTGTACGAGGTGAGGTGCTGGACCCCGTCGCGAACGTCGGACAGCCTTTTCTCAAGGAGGGTGTTCACTTGCGCTCCTTCATGCTGCTGACGAAATGCCGGGCGCGCACGGAGCCGTCGGCGGACTCCTCGGCGATTTCCAGGACGTCCGGGAACTTCGGGTTCCCGTACTTCAGGAGAGCGCGGCCGTCACCGAGGTACTTAACTATCCCGCCCAGGGTCTTCACAGGAAAGTCGGCGGACAGTTCAGCGCCGGCAACGAAGGACACGGGAAGGCTCGACACCTCCTGGGAGCCGTTCAGAAGGTCCATCTTTTCACCGGACGCACGGAAGGAGATTCTCTGGGTCCCCTCCACGGCCATCGCACACCAGGTGAGGCTCTTGACGAATTGGTCCCTGTCGACGGACATGATGACCTGATACCCGGCCTCCGGGGCAAGGTGCAGAGGAGGCTTGACGGAGGAAACCCTGCTAAAGGAGACGCACGATCCGGTCGCCGGATCGGAGATGAACAGGTGCGATTTGTCCCTTCCGACCACGACGTCCGAGTCGCCCAGCCGGGCGCAGAAAGACCGGATGAGCGGGAGGTCCGCACTGACCACGGAGAGATCGAGAGAGAGCCCAGGCATCGTGGCCACAGAGGCATAAAACCGGGCGTTGGCGACAGCGCAAGACTCGTCAGGATAAAAGTGAACCTGGTTCACCCTCATGTCCTCGTCCGTCTTCGTCTCCTTTACGAGCGCGGAGCACGAGACCTGCCTGATGAGCTCTTCGAACCCGGAAGCCCGGAGAGTGGACCCGGAGATATGAGGGCGTGAGGGCATAGGGGGCCTCCTGGAGAGGTCCGCGCGCTTCCTGACGGAGGCCTGCCTTGACTGGCCGGACCCCTCGGTCCTGACCGTCAGGCCCTTCTCTCCAGTCACGAGGGAGACTGAGTCCAGGTTCGAGTCGAAGAAGGCCTGACGGTCGGCCGGAAGGAAGTATTCGTCGGAAGAAAAGCCGTCCGGGGCGTCGGAGGAAGCGGGTACGACCTCAGCCCGCGCAAACCGGCGCCTGTCGGAGGACAGGATGGAGAGCGAACCGTCGGATATCTTCAGGACGAAGTCCCCGGTCATGGGCTTCACGATCTTGGCGACAGCAAAGCCCTTCCTGAGGGCGTCCGGGGAGAAAGAAAAAGTCGGCATTACTCGGGCCTCGGCGATTCAATGAGCTCTATCGAGAAGCCAGGAGGCGGGTCCCACGGCTCCGCCATCCTCCTGTCATGCTCCTGGGCGGCTCGGACGAGCTCGGGGGACACGTCGCGGGGAGGACGACAGTGGCCGGTACGGCCGAGCTCAGATCGCCGGGCAAGGCAGTCAGCGCACAGGATGGGGCTACCCGCCTTGACACGGCACTCGTCGCACTCCAGGAAGTCCAAGATCAGCCGATCTCCTTGAGCATCGGACGCATCGCGGCCTCGGCGGCGTCTATGTCTGCCGAGAAGTTGTCGAGCTTTATCGCGAGGACCTCCTTGGCCCGGGAGATCTCGTCCTGAAGGTTGTCCGGGTCGTACCCGGCCTTCTTGCAGGCCTCCATCGCTTCCTTCAACGCCCTCTTTCGAGCCGACAGCTCGGCCTCCACCTGGACCTTGCTCTGCTGGACCGTCTCTTTGCGCTTCAGAAGGGTCTTGAACCGAACATCGACGTCCTCGATCCCCTTGTCGTCTGCCACCATGGTCGTCCTCCTCTCAGGGCCAGCTTACATCAGAATCCTTCAAGGTCGAACATCGAGTTCTCGATATATCCGCCCCCAGTCTCCTTGCGACGGTGGGCTATGTGCTTCCGGCCTTCCTCGCACTTGTCCTTGTAGCTGCAACGGTGGCACTCGCCGGAAGGGGTGGCGTCGAAAGACTTCAGCTGGATCTTCTTGGCTACGTCGAAGGTCTGGTCGACGGAGGCCCGCATCGCCTGGCTGTCGTATGCGACCCACTTGATCGGGTCGTCAGGGAATGACCAGAAGAGAAACCCGATCTTGGTCGGGGCCACCCGGTATTTGATGTAGTGCTGTACGGCGTACCAGATAAGCTGTTCGGCGTCGACATACTTCTCCCTGTGTTTGCTCGCCTTCCCGTCGACGATGGAGACGTCCCGCATGTCCGGACTATGGATGAAGTCGGCGCGGCCCCCAAGTTTTATGGACATCCCATATTTGTCGTTCCCGTACAGGACGGTCAGGTCAACCTCGGCGCGGCTGTTGACCGTGAGGAGCCCGAGCTTCCTGATGGTTTCGACGCCCGGCGGGATGTAAAGGAGCATGTCCTGGCGGGTCATCATGCGGAACCCCGGATCTGTCGAAGGATCGAGCTTCTCCTCACGAAGGACGGAGTCCAGTGCGTCGTCAACGACTGCGAGGCAGGCGGCGACCGGGTCAGGCTCCGCCCACAGCTTCCTGTCGTAGAACCATTGGAACACGCGTCCGATGGCGGACCCGAAGATGGACCCGCGCGGGTCTCCGCGGCTCTTGTCCTTGAGGATGTACCTATACTTGTACTGGAGGGGGCACACCAGGTAGGACTTACGTCCGGAGTAGCTCAGGTAGATATCGTAGGACATCAGGTCGGACTCTACTCGTCGAGGACTCCGGCCTCGGCGGCCTCGAGGGTGGACAGGGCTAGCTTTCTGAGATCGTCAGGATATCCGTCGAGCTCCTTCTTGCGAGCCTCCATGGAGGACTCGGACGCCATGTCGGCATTGCTCCGGAGCTGAGATATGAAGTCGTCCAAGGACCTTCGTTCCTCGTCCAGGCGCTTCTTCCTGTCCAGGTCAAAAACCTGGGAGGCGTCCTCGTGAGGGACGACATGCTCTTCGACGTAGATGCCCGTAGAGTCGGCCTTGATCAGAGAGACCTTGGGCTTACGGTCCATGTTCTCGAACGTAAGGGCCCCCCTGGATATGGCTCCGAGGTTCACGAACTTGACGCCTAGGTGCTCGACGACCCCCTGATCCTTGTGATAGTGGCCGAACACATAGACGTCGGGGCATCCGTCGAACACGAGGTCACGGTAGTCGAAGACGCGCTCGTTGAAGAACGATTGGATGCGCTCCTCCGGGGCCATGGCTGCGAGGGCGTGAACGAACGCGACCGTGTACGTCTCGTCCTTCTTCCTGACGAGGTCGTGTATGCCGTCCACGTCGATGTCGGTCGTGTACGGGACGCCGACGACGCGGAGCTTCATGCTCCCGGAGACGAACGTTTCGTCGCGCATGGGCTTGAACACGCCGGACTCGAACATGACGCCAAGGGGCTGCCCGGGGACTGAGTCGGGGTCGTTGTTCGACATGTCGTGGTTCCCGGGCATGGCGAACGTCGGACAGGGGTACTTGCGGTGGATGCGGGCGGCCATCGCCATGGTCCGCATGGTCGTCTTGTTCGCGGCCTTCACGTGGAAGAAGTCGCCGCCGCGGAGGACGGCGTCGGCCTTGAACCGCCTGGCCATGTCGCCCTGCCACTCGATCTTCTGGAGAATCGAGGCCCGGTAGTCGTCCTTCCTGAAGCCCGGGGCGAGATCTGCGAGGTGCTCGTCGGAGGAGGTCAAGAGGCGAATTTCGGACATGCGGGCATTTTACACCGCGGGCTCGCCCTTGAGCGCGTACTGGAACGAGACAGTCAGGCCGAAGGACGCCTTTCCCGGCTCCATGCTGACGCCGGACAGGGCCTGATGAGAGTTCGAGGCCGAGAGAGTCTTTCCGCTGACCTGGCGCTCTTCGTCGATATCCCAGGAGACGACCTCGTACGAGTCGGCGGACAGGCCGGCGGAGGCGCACTGGTTGGAGAACATCTTCTTGGCCTTGTCGAAGGCGTCGGAGAAGGCCTTGTGGTGGACCTCGATGCTCTCATCCACGTTGAAAACGGGCGTGGGGCTCTCGACGCCGACGATGCTCGTGATCGCGTCGTGGAGCGCGGTGGCCTCGGAGACGTTCTTGGCCGTAAAGGACATCGTGTACATAGCCTTGTATCCGACGAACTTGTACTCGGAGCCGGTGTGCTGATGGTCGGCGTCGACGGAGAAGGTCGTCCTGATATGGTCCTTGTCGACGCCAGCGCGCTCGGAGAAATCGCGGACGACGCCCCATATGAGGTCGACGCGCTCCTTGGCCTTGTCCTTGGCCTCCGGACCGGTGGCGCCCTTGGTGTTCACACTGGCCCTGAAGGACGTCGAGCGGAACACGGTGTCCGCGGTCCCGGCAGCCCTGACTTCGATGGTCCTCGGTTCGTGGAAGTGTCGCATGCCGGAGGGTACACCGGCCGGGCCTCAGTCGTCGAAGCAGCCTCCGCAGTCGAGGCTGGCACGGACCTTCGGGCCCGGGATGGGAACGTCCTTCCTGACGTACCAGTTCCCATCGTCTCCCTTGGACACGAACTTTGCGCACGTGTGGCAGAGGCCGCCGTCAGGACTGTCGATGCTGCCGACGGGCCCGATGACGGGCTCCACGCCGCAGAATCCGAAGCGATTCTCGCTCCAGGGGCCGTTCTTCTTCTTGACGACCGCATGGCAGGGGGAATGGCCACCGCTGTCGTAAATGAAGGCCGCCTGGACGCCGGCGACGGGCGACGAGTCCTCGACCGTCACCTTCCTCACCAAGATTTTGCGGCGGGTAGAGGAATGGCCAACGCGCTCTTTCACGCGCATCATCATCTGCGCGTCCGTGACGTCGTCGGGCGCCTCCACCTCGACAGTCATGCGGAACTTTCGACTCATGGGGAGAGCTTACGCTCGAGCCTCATGCCACATCCTCAGTCACCTCGTCGGGCAGATCAGATACGTCCGGGGAAGCGAGGACCCCGGAGTCGGCCGGATGGACGAACTCGTGGACGAGCTCCTTCAGGCGGGAGTTCCGGACGGTCTCACGGTCGTTCATGATTGCGAACGAAAACGCCCGCGGGTCTCCGAAGACGAACACCTTCTTCTTGGCGCGCGTGAGGGCCGTATATATGAGGTTCCGGTAGAGCATGATGCCGTACTGCATGGTCATCGGAAGAAGGACATAGTCGAACTCCTGACCCTGAACCTTATGGGCGGTGCAGGCGTAGGCGACCTTGAGGACGTTCCGAGCCTCCTCGACCTTGAAGGTGAAAACCTTGTCCACATACCTCGGGACCGGGGACTCGTTGTCGAACCAGTCGAAGATCTTCACCTCGACCTCGTCCTGCTTCACCGAGATCCGCTGAATCTTCCCGACCTCCCCGTTGAAGATCATGCGGTCATAGTCGTTCCGGATTACCATGACCCGGTCGCCCTCGTAGAGGTCGACGCTCCCGCTCTTCAGCTTCCCGGACTTCCCGGACGAATAGTCCGGGTTCAGGACGTCCCTGAGAGTCCTGTTCAGGTTGTTCACGCCAAGGTCGCCGTCGTACATGGGGGCGATGACCTGGAAGATCTTCTCCTTGGACTTGAGCATCGAGGCCATCTTGGAGATCTCCTCGACGACCTGATCCTTCGGGTAGGAGAGAAAGATGAACTCGGAGTCCTTGTTGAAGCGGGTGTCGACGGCGTCCCCGCGAAGGATGGAGTGAGCCACGGAGACGATGTCCGAGGTCTTCTCCTGCCGGTAGATGCGGGTGAGGGCCACATGGGGGACGTCGGGGCACCTCATCAGGTTGTTCAGAACATACCCGGCGCCGACCGACGGGAGCTGCGCGGAGTCCCCAACCATGATGACGATGGTCGTCGGAGGCAGGGACGAGACAAGATGGAAGAAGGTAGAGCCGTCCACCATCGACATCTCGTCCACGATGACCGCATCGCAGAAGAACTTGTTGCCAGCGTTGTTGGTCCAAGAGCCGTCACGGCCATATCCGAGGGATCTGTGGATCGTGGAAGCAGGGCGCCCGGTCACCTGCGAAAGACGCTTTGAGGCGATGCCGGTCGGGGACATCAGCACGTAGTGCAGGTTGAACTTCTCGAACAGATGGACGAAGGCCGATATGAGGAGCGTCTTCCCGGTCCCGGGGAAGCCCGACACGACGCATACCCTGGACTTCCCCATCATGAAGAATGACTGACGCTGTTCGTCGGACAGGGCCAAACCGTGCTTCTTCTCGAACTCCTCGAGGACGGCCTCAAGGTCGCCGAACTCCCTGGGCTCCTGGGAGACGAACTTGGAAAGGCAGTCAGCCGACTGCGACTCGTTCCACCAGTTGCGATGAAGGTATATGTGCGTCCCGTCGGAGACTACGGCGTCGGACTTCTGAAGCTCAGAAAGTGCAGTGAAGAAGTGCGAGTCCGACATGTACTCGCCGTGGGTGAA
>Ga0315286_10003872_pt1 | contig 14279 bp, 11 predicted proteins | sample YL17G10_0_MG_FD_205038 | JGI IMG/M metagenome (GOLD analysis project Ga0315286, IMG submission 205038) | Sediment microbial communities from Yellowstone Lake, YNP, Wyoming, USA - YL17G10_0 | ecosystem: Environmental > Aquatic > Freshwater > Lake > Sediment | place: USA: Wyoming | collected...
AGCCGAAGTCGAAGCCGCGGGTGAAGTACTGCCGGGCGCCGTCCACCGACCGCGCGGCCAGCAACTCGCCGGTGCGGACGAGGCCGAGCGCCGGGCCCAGCTCCGGGCCGATGAGGTTCTGCCCCCCCTCGCCGCGGGACAGCGAGAGGTATGCCGCGTCGACGCCGAGGCCCCGGGAGAGGAACGCGAGCAGCTCGGTGTCCTCGTCGTCGGGATGCGCCCCGATGACGAGCACGCGCCTGTTCTGCCCCAGGCGGTCGAGGGCCCGCGACAGCGCGGCGATGCCCCCGGTTCCGGGCGGGGCGATCTGCTGCGCGGCGGCGGGACCCGCGGCACACAGCACGAACACAAGGGCGGCGATGGCGGACCGGGACATCGGCGCAAGCTAACAGGTTGACGCCACTGCGGCGAAGGCGTATGTGTCACGGTCAATGCCCCCGGATCTTACGGCCTGGCGCGGGGAATTCCCGATCCTGGCCTCGACGACGTACCTCATCTCGAACTCCCTCGGCGCGATGCCGCGGGGCACGAGGGAGCGGCTCACCGCCTACGCCGATCTCTGGGCGGGCCGGGGCGTGCGCGCCTGGGAAGAGGAGTGGTGGGAGCTGCCGGCCCGCGTCGGCGACCAGGTGGCCGCGCTGCTCGGCGCGCCGCCCGGCTCCGTGGCGATGCTGCCCAACGTGACCCTCGCCGAAGCCGCCGTGCTGTCGTGCTTCGAGCCGGCGGGCCGGCGCACGAAGATCGTGTTCGAAGACGAGAACTTCCCGTCGGTCCAGTACTTCTACTCGCGCCAGCCGGGCTGGCGCGTCACCCCCGTGCCGAGAGAGCGTCTCCTCGACGCCATCGACGAGGAGACGCTGCTGGTTCCCGTCTCCCACGTGCTGTTCAAGAGCGCCTACGTACAGGACGCCGCGGCGATCGTCGCAAAGGCGCACCGCGTGGGAGCCCTCGTGGTGCTCGACGTCTTCCAGTCGGTGGGAGTGCTCCCCCTCGACGTGACCGCCCTGGGCGTGGACTTCGCCGTCGGCGGATGCCTCAAGTGGCTGTGCGGCGGCCCCGGCAACGCATTTCTCTACGTGCGCCCCGACCTGCGCGGGCACCTCGAGCCGAAGCTCACGGGCTGGGCCGCCCACCGGCGGCCGTTCGATTTCGCGCCGCCGCCGATGGAGTACGCCGACACGGCCTACCGCTTCTTGAACGGCACGCCGGCCGTGCCGTGCCTCTACGGGGCGGCGGAGGGCCTGCGCATCATCGGCGCGGTGGGGCCCCACGCCATCCGCGCGCACTCGCTGCGCCTCACCGACCGGCTGCTCGCGAAGGCGGACGCCGCCGGCCTCCCCAGCATCACCCCGCGCGAGCCCGAGCGGCGCGGCGGCACCGTCGCGGTGAACCCGCCGGGTGCCGAGGCCATCTGCCGGGAGCTCCTCGCGCGCGACATCCTCGTGGACTACCGGCCCGGCGCCGGGATCCGCATCGCGCCGCACTTCTACAACACCGAGGACGAGTGCGACGCCGCGTTCGCCGAGATCGCGGTGCTGGCCGCGGGACGGCCTGGGCTGCGCGACACTCTGAGTCGGTGAAGCGCATCTGGGACGTCACGCGGCCGCTGGCGCCGGGAATCCCGGCCTGGCCCGGCGACCGCGCGTTCACGAGCGGCTGGACGGCACGCCTGCGCGACGGCGCCGCCTGCAACGTCGGTCACGTGGCGATGAGCTGCCACACCGGGACCCACATCGACGCGCCCTACCACTTCGCCGAGACGGGCGCGACGATCGACCAGGTGCCACTGCAGGCGTGCGTGGGGCCGTGCGTCGTGCTCCCGCTCGCGCGCCTCGCGGAGGCCGTCGGCCACGAGCGGGTGCTGCTCCGGTCGGGCGGCGGCGCCCCCACGGTCGGGGCGCTCGAGTCGCTGGCCGGCCTGCGCCTCCTCGGCACCGACGCGCGGTCGGTGGACGACGCGGACGCCGCGACGCTCGACGTGCACCACGCCCTCTGGCACCGGGGCGTGGTGATCCTGGAAGGACTCGATCTCGACGGGGTGCCGGACGGACGTTACGAGTTGATCGCGCTCCCGCTCCGCCTCGCCGGGATGGACGCGGCGCCGGTGCGGGCGCTGCTGCGCGAACCCTGATCCGCTCGCGGAGGATCTCCCGATGACGACCCGGACGCTCGCCGCGCTGCTCGCGGCCCTCGCCCTCCCGACCGCGCTCGCCGCCCAGCGGCGGCCCGCAGCTCCGCCGACGCAGATTCAGGCTCCGCCGCCCGGACAGGCCGCGGTGGCCGGACTCATCGGCGGCCCGCAGACTCCGGCGGTGCAGCGCGGCGCCGTCGTCCTGGTGCACGCGGGCCGGCTCATCGACGGCCTCGCCGATCAGCCGCTCCTCGATCAGGGGATCGTCGTGCAGGGCGAGCGCATCACCTTCGTCGGGCCGTGGGCCGAGGCCCAGCGACGGGCCGCCGGGGCCCAGGTCGTGGACCTCTCGCACGCCACGGTGCTGCCGGGGCTGATCGACAACCACACGCACCTGCTGCTCCAGGGCGACATCACCAGCGACGATTACGACGTACAGTTGCTCCGCCAGTCCACGCCGTACCGCGCCATCCTCGGCGCCCGCAACGCGCAGCGCGCGCTGCAGCAGGGGTTCACCGTGCTCCGCGACGTCGAGACCGAGGGCGCGATGTACGCCGACGTGGACATCAAGCGCGCCATCAACAACGGCGAGATCGCGGGGCCGCGCCTCTGGGTGGCCACCCGCTCCTTCGCGCCGACGGGGATGTACCCCATCACGACGCCGAACTGGGAGCTCGACCTGCCGCACGGCGTGCAGGTGGTGGACGGCCCCGACGAGATCCGGCGCGCGGTGCGGGAGCAGGTCCGCTTCGGCGCCGACCTCATCAAGTTCTACGCCGACCGCCGCTACTTCTTCGACTCGACCCGCACCCTCCGCAGCTGGGTGAACTTCACCGACGAGGAGCTGCGGGCGATGGTGGACGAGGCGCACCGGCTGGGCCGCCCCGTCGCCGCCCACGCCGTCGGCCGGGACGGCATCGAGTCCGCGCTGCGCGCCGGGGTCAACACCATCGAGCACGGCTACGGCATCACCGACTCCCTCGCACAGGTGATGGTGCAGCACAACGTCTACTGGTGCCCCACCATCTACGTGAACTACTACGTCGGCCCCGGGCGCGCCGCGGGGGGCGCGCCGATCTACGGGCAGATGATCGAGGAGGAGCAGCGCGCCTTCGCCCGGGCGATGCGGGCCGGCGTCAAGATCTCCTTCGGCACCGACGCCGGCGGCTTCGCCTGGACCGAACCGATCGCCCGCGAATTCAGCTACATGGTGCAGTACGGGATGACGCCGATGCAGGCGCTCAAGTCGGCCACCAGCGTCGCCGCGGAGCTGCTCGGACAGCAGGCGAACCTCGGCAGCGTGTCGGCGGGGCGCTACGCCGACCTGATCGCCGTCGGCGGGGACCCGCTCCAGGATGTTCGCGAGATGGAGCGGGTGAAGTGGGTGATGAAGGGCGGTGTGGTGTACCGGGACGAAATGGGGAGATAGAACCAGGTTTCAGGAGCCAGACAGTGGGCAGGGGCCAGTAGGTCCGTCCGGTTGACCCCTGACGCCTGATGCGCTGTCTGGCTCCTGGCCCCGGACTCCTGGCTCCTGGTCCCTGCCCGAGTCCCGCCCTACGAACGCACCATGTTCTTCCCCCCCGCCTTCGCCCGGTACAGCGCCGCGTCGGCCGCGCCGATGAGCTGCTCCGGCGTCGGCCACTCGGAGCCGCCGTCGTATGAGGCGACCCCCGCGGAAAGCGTGATCAGGCGCGGGGCGCGCCCCACGTCGATCGGCAGTGCGGCCACTGCCTGCCGGAAGCGCTCGGCCGCCTGCTCCCCTCCCGGGACGTCGGAATCGGCCAGGACGGCGAGGAATTCCTCGCCGCCGTAGCGGCCCAGCCAGTCCACCGCACGCCCCGCGGTCGCGAGCCGCCGGCCGACCTCCGCCAGCACCCGGTCGCCGGCCTGGTGACCGTGCGAGTCGTTCACGGCCTTGAAGTTGTCGAGGTCCATCATCACGACGGCCAGCGACTGGTGGGTGCGGGCCGCGCGCCGGATCTCGCGATACAGTGCGTCCACCACGATCTCCCGCCGGTAGAGGCCGGTGAGCCGGTCGTTCAGCGCGATCGACGCCGTGTCCACGAATTGCCGCGCCGTCACGTACGCCAGGCTCGTCACGAACGCCACCGCGCCGACGTGGGTCCACAGCACACCGGACGGCGAGCCGAGCAGCCCCCATTCCACCGCCACGTCGTGCAGCACCGTGAGCCCGATGATGGCGAGGCCCCACAGCAGCGCCTTCGCGTGCTCGACCCCGCGCCGCACCTGCTGGACCAACAGCGCCGCCGCCAGGACGCAGGTGAGGAGGATCAGCGGGTTGAAGGCGTGCGTCCCGACGAAGCGCAGCTCGGTCCAGCCCGGGAGCAGCAGCGCGCTCACGCCGACGGCGCCGAACACGGCACCAAGCCCTCCGACCACCCGCGCGAAGTCCACCTCGAACAGCCGGCGGAAGGCGAAGAGGAAGAACGCGGCCGCCGCGCCGGCAAAGAGCAGGTAGAGACGGTACCAGTCGAGGCTCGGGCTGAGCGTGCGCCGCAGCTGCGGCTCCCACATCAGGAACATCACGCCCAGCGAGGCCGCAAAGACGAAGAGGTAGAGGTGCTCCATGGCCTCGGGGCGGCGCGCCCAATAGAGCACCTGGTGGATCGAGAGCCCGATCACGAGCAGCGCCACGCCGATGATGAACGCCGAAACCCGGAAGCCCTCGGCCTGCAGCTCCTCGAGCGGTCCGGCCTGTACGAGCTCCGTGATCCCGCCCACCCGCTCGTTCGAATAGACGCGCACCGCCAGGACGTGCTCGCCGCGAGTCACCGCTTCCAGCGGCAGGGAGAGGACCACCGCCACGAGGCTGCGCGCACCGTAGTGCGGCGGGAACTCGCCCGTGCCACCCATCCGCCGGCCGTCCACGAACGCCTCGAACGCCCCCGTGACCCCGGCGAAGCGCACGCCCAGCGGCTCCGGGGGAACGGAATCCACGGAGTAATGGAAACGGTACCATCCGAACCCGCGCAGCGCGGGGATGCCGCCGCGCCCCCAGGTGCCGGGGACCTCGATCGCCCGCCACTCCGCGTCGTGGTACCCGGGCCGAGCGTAGACGGCGCTGTCGCCAGAGGTGAAGCGCCATCCCCCCCGCAGTTCGGCCACGGCCGAGGCGGGGAACGGCTGGGGGCCTTGGAGGGCGGCGATCAGGAGGAGGGCAAGCATCGCCCGCTAAACTACACCGCGCAGGCCCGCGGGGCGAGAAGCGGCCGCGCACGGTATTATTGGGCCATGACCGCTACCGGCACGCCCCCGCGGGTCAGCGCGCAGGAGGCCCGCGACGTCGCCGAGGCCGCCCGCGAGACCGAGTGGACCTCTCCGAGCTTCGTCGCCGAGCTGTTCAACGGCCGGCTCCTGATGGACCTCGTCCATCCCTACCCCGCGCCCGCCCCCGCCGACGAGGCCGCGGCGCAGCCCTTCCTCGCCGCGCTCGAACGGCTCCTCCACGAGAAGCTCGACGCCGACAAGGTGGACCGCACCGGCAAGGTTCCGCCGGACCTGGTGCAGGGCCTCAAGGACATCGGCGCCTTCGGCATCAAGATCGCGAAGGAGTACGGGGGCCTCGGCCTCTCGCAGCTCAGCTACGTGCGGGCGATCGGGATGGTTTCGAGCCTGTGCGGCGGGACCACCGCCCTCCTTTCCGCGCACCAATCCATCGGCGTGCCGGGGCCGCTCAAGCACTTCGGGACGCCCGAGCAGAAGCAGCGGTACCTGCCGCGCCTGGCGAAGGGCGCCATCTCCGCCTTCGCGCTCACCGAGCCCAACGTCGGCTCCGACCCCGCGGCGATCGAGACGCGCGCCGAGCGCTCGCCCGAGGGAGACGCCTGGATCCTGAACGGTGAGAAGCTCTGGTGCACCAACGGCACCATCGCCGAGCTGCTCGTCGTGATGGCGCGGACGCCCGACAAGGTGGTGAAGGGCAAGGCGCGCAAGCAGATCACCGCCTTCATCGTCGAGACGTCCTGGCCCGGCGTCGAGGTGGTGCACCGCTGCGACTTCATGGGGCTCAAGGGCGCCGAGATCGGCGTCCTCCGCTTCACCAACGTCCGCGTGCCACGCGAGAACCTGCTGTGGCAGGAGGGCAAGGGACTCAAGCTCGCCCTGATCACGCTGAACACAGGGCGGCTCTCCCTCCCGATGTCGGCGGCGGCCAGCGCCAAGCGGTGCCTGGAGATCGTCCGCCACTGGGCGAATACGCGGGTGCAGTGGGGCGCGCCGGTGGGGAAGCACGACGCCGTCGCCCAGCTCATCGGGCAGATGGCGGCCAACACCTTCGCGCTCGAGGCGGTCGCCGAGCTGGTGTCGATGCTCGCCGACAAGGGCCACTACGACATTCGGCTCGAGGCGGCGATCGCGAAGATGTGGAACGCCGAGCGCGCCTGGCAGCTCATCGACGACACCGTGCAGATCAAGGGCGGCCGCGGCTACGAGACCGTCGCGTCGCTCACGGCGCGGGGCGAGCGGCCCGATCCCGTCGAGCGCATCATGCGGGACTTCCGGATCAACCTGATCTTCGAGGGCAGCGGCGAGATCATGCACCTGTTCATCGCCCGCGAGGCGGTGGACCGGCACCTCACGGTGGCGGGCGACCTCATCGACCCGCGCACCTCGGCGGGGAAGAAGGTGGCGGCGCTGTTCCGCGCGGCGGCCTTCTACGCCGCCTGGTACCCGAGCCGCTACTTCGGCTGGAGCGGCTGGCCGCGCTACGCGGAGTTCGCGAAGCTCGCGCCGCACGTCCGGTTCATCGAGCGGACGTCGCGGAAGCTGGCGCGCACCACCTTCCACGCGATGGTGCGCTTCGGGCCGAAGCTCGAGAAGCGGCAGTCGGTGCTGTTCCGGTTGGTGGACGTGGGTGCGGAGCTGTTCGCGATGAGCGCCGCGTGCTCCCGTGCCGAGGCGCTGCGGAAGCAGGGCAAGCCGGAGGCGGTGGAGCTGGCGGACCTGTTCTGCCGCTACGCACGGGGCCGCGTGCGCGACGTCTTCCGGACGGTCTTCGCGAACGACGATGTGCGGACGTACCGCTTGGCGCAGGACGTGTTGCAGGGCCGGCACGCGTGGCTGGAGGGCGGGCTGGTGGTGCCGAAGTGAGGCCCGGCAGGGAGCCCGGCCGCTGACGGCGGCCTCCTCCGGCGCCGTGCGCCGGGACGACCCCAAGACCCTCTTCGCCTGGTGCTTCTACGACTGGGCGAACTCGGCGTTCACGACCCTCGTCGTGACCTTCGTCTACGCCACCTACTTCACCAAGGCCATCGCCCCGAACGAGGTCCTCGGCACCGCCTGGTGGTCGCGCGGGGTGTCGCTGACGTCGCTCGTCGTCGTGCTCCTCTCGCCCATCCTCGGCGCGATGGCGGACCGCGGCGGGCTGCGGCGCACGCTGCTGATCCTCACGAGCCTGCTCAGCATCCTGGCGAGCGCGGCCCTGACCTGGATCGCCCCGGGGACGCCGCACGCCGCCCTCTACGCGGTGGCGCTGTTCGTCGTCGGCAACGTGGGCTTCGAGCTGGGGATCGTCTTCTACAACGCGTACCTGCCGGACATCGCCTCGCCGGCGCGGATCGGGCGCGTCTCGGGCTACGGCTGGGCGGTGGGCTACGTGGGCGGTCTGTTCGCGCTGGTGGTGGCGCTGGTGGGGTTCGTGCAGCCCGAGGTGCCGTGGTTCGGGATGACGAAGGCGGCGGGGTTCAACATCCGCGCGACGAACCTGCTGGTGGCGGCGTGGTTCCTGGTGTTCGCCCTGCCCTTCTTCGTGCTCGCGCCGCGCGAGGTGGTGCGCGGCTCGGCGCGCGTGGACCTGCGCGGGACATTCCGCGAGCTGTGGTCCACCTTCCACAAGGTGCGGCGGTACGGGGACGCGGCGCGGCTCTTGGTGGCGCGGCTCTTCTTCAACGACGGCCTCAACACCGTCTTCTCGTTCGGCGGGATCTACGCGGCGGGGACCTTCGGGCTGTCGTTCAGCGAGATCCTGGTCTTCGGCATCGTGCTGAACGTCACGGCCGGCCTCGGCGCCTTCCTGTTCGGCTTCGTGGACGATCGGATCGGCGGGAAGCGCACGGTGCTGCTGAGCCTCGTGGCGCTGAGCGTGGCGACGGTGCTGGCGGTGGTGGCGCCGACGCGGACGTGGCTGTGGGTGGCGGGGATCCTGATCGGCATCTTCTCGGGGCCGAACCAGGCGGCGAGCCGCTCGCTGATGGGCCGCTTCACCCCGGCGACGCGGGAGGCGGAGTTCTTCGGCTTCTTCGCCTTCACGGGGAAGTTGGCGTCCTTCTTCGGGCCGCTACTGTTGGGCGCGGCGACGCAGGCGTCGGGCAGCCAGCGCGTCGGCGTGGCGACGGTGATCGGCTTCTTCGTGGTGGGCTTCGCGATCCTGCTGGCGGTCGACGAGAAGCGGGGGATGGCGGCGGCGCGGGGCTAGGCGTCCTGCGAGCGTTGGTTGCCTTCGTGCGGCATCTGACGCCCGTGTGACGTCCGCTTGACCATTCTTCCTGCCACACGTCCCTTTGCTGGCCGGCACAACGTGACCGACGCCGCGCAATCGCACTCGCTCCGCCTCACCACCCTCGGGGCGGTCGGGCTCGCCTCCGTCGAACCCGGCGGCGAGGCGCACACGCTCTTGGCCGCCGGAAAGCCGACTGCACTACTCGTCTTTCTCGCGGCCGCTCCCCAGCGCACCGCCAGCCGTGAAGCGCTCATCGACCTGCTCTGGTCCAACGCCGAGCCCGACGCCGCGCGCCGCAACCTCCGCCAGACGGTCTTCCTCCTCCGCCGCCTCCTTGGCGAGGGCGCCCTGGTCGGCGACGGCGACGACCTCCGGCTCGCCGTCCCCATCGCCGTGGACCGCGACGAGTTCCTCGCCGCCGTGAACGCCGGCGACCACCCGCGCGCCGCCGCCCTCTACCGCGGCCCGTTCTTTCCGACGTACGCGGCGCCCGGCGGCGCCGACTTCGAGCACTGGGCCGACCTCGAGCGCGAACACCTGCGCGTCACCTACATCCGCGTCCTCGAAGCGCTCGTCCGCGCGGCGCTCCGCGCGCACCACACCCGCGAAGCCGTCCAGTTGGCGCGGCAGTTGGTCGATGCGGCCCCCGAACGCGAGGCCTCCCAGCGCATCCTTCTCGAGGCGATGATCTCCGCGGGCGAGTGGCTCCAGGCCGCCACGGAAGCCGACCGCATCGACGCCGCGCTCCGCGCCGACGGGCGCGTGCCGGAACCCACCACCGCCGCGCTCCTCCGAGCGGCGCGCCAGGTCACCGCCATCGGCACCCAGTCGGCGGAAGCGACGCTCGTCGCGGAACTCGTCGGCCGCGAGGGCGAGTTCGCCCGCATCGTCGAGGCGTGGGACGTCGCGCGCGCCGGATCGCCGGTCCACGTGCACATCCTCGGCGCCGCCGGCATCGGCAAGACGCGCCTCCTCGCCGAGGCCGCTGCGCGCCTCAGCGCGCTCGGCGCACGGGTCGTCGCCATCCGCGCCCGGCAGGGCGAGCGCTCCGTGCCGTGCGCCGCCGCCGCAGACGTGGCGCGTGGCCTCGCCGCTTTGCCGGGAGCGATGGCCGTCGCCCCCGCGTCGGCCGCCGTGCTCGTCGGCCTCGACCCCGCTCTCTCGGCGCGGTTCGGCGGCGCGCACGCCGCTTCGCACGCCCTCCGCGACGAGTCCCGCGTGCGCGGACTCGCGCTCACCGATCTCGTCGCCGCCGTGGCGGAGGAACAGCCGCTCGCGGTGCTCGTGGACGACCTGCACTGGGCCGACGCCGACTCGCGCCGGCTCCTCGCGGCGCTCTCCGGCCGGCCGCCGGGCCGTCCGTTCCTGCTCGTCACGTCCACTCGGCCGACGCGCGAGCCGCTGGGCGTGGGAGAGCCCTCGATCACGCTCGCCCTGCGCCCGCTGTCCGTGCAGGAGGTGGACGCCGTCGCCCAGAGCGTCGGCGCGCTTCCCGAGCCGCTGCGCGAGGCCCGCTTCGTCGCGGCGCTCTACGAATCCTCGGAAGGCGTCCCGATGGCGGTGATGGAGACGCTGCGGCTGGCGCTGGACCGCGGATGGCTCCGGCTCGCGGACGACGAATGGGGAGCCGCGGACCCGGCAGGGCTCGTCGCGCAGTTGCGGAGCGGCAGCGCGCTGGTGCGGCGCCTCGAGAGCCTTTCGGTCGCCGAGTCGTGGCTGCTCACGGTGCTGGCGGCGGCGGAGGAGGAGGTCCCCGCACCCGTCGTCGTGGCCGCCGCGACGGACCTCGGCGTCGTCGCCGAACCCGTGCTCGAATTGCTCGAGCGCCGCGGATTCGTGACGGCGGAGGGGGACGCCTGGGCCGTCGCGCACGACCTGGTGACGGAGCAGGTGCTCGCGTCCGCCGACCCACAGCGGCTGCGTGCCGCCCGCCTCGCCCTCGGCGGCGCTCTCGCCGAGCGCGCCGCGGATGACCGCGATGCCGAGCGCGCCGCCGTCCGGCACCTCGGGCGCGCGGGGAACGTCGAAGCGCTCGAACGCCTCTTCCAGGGCCACGAGCGCCGCGCCCGTCGCGAGGGCGACCGCCGCCCGATTGCGGCCCTCGCAAACGCGTTCCTCGGGGAGGAGCACGCGCGCCATGCCGGGGCGTTGGTCGGCGGCCTGTCGCTCGTGCGCCGCTGGCAGCTGACCTCTCCCGCGCGCGCGGCGACGCTGGCCGCCTGCGTGGTGCTCCCCCTGCTGGGCTGGTCGTTCCGCGACGTCCTCTGGCGCCGCCCGGACCACCTCGTCATCACGCAGCAGCCCATTCACGGCGACAGCTCCGTCCTCGACCCGGCCCTGCTGGCGGAGGTGGTGGACCGGCGCGGGCGGGTCGTCCCGTCCGCCGCCGAGAGCGTGGACGTCACGCTGGCCGCGGGATCGACGGGCTTCACCCTCTCGCGGCCGATCCGCGCGGCCACGCGCGACGGCAGGATCGCCGTGACACGTCAGATTCTGACCATGACCAGTGACAGCACGGGCCGATTCGCGCTCCTGCTGCGCTATCCCGGGCTCCCACCGGTGACGACGCGCCCGCTGCTCGGAGGCTGGCAGGGCTCCCGCATCTGGTTGGATTCGGCACTCCTCAACGGGCAGGCGCTCGGCTCGCGCCAGCGCACGGTCGAGGCACCGCGCGGAGGCCCGATCTCGGGGACGGTCACCATCCGGGCGTCGATCTTCGCCGGCCAGGCGTCGGTGCTCCTCGTCGCGGTGCCGACGTGGGGGAACCGCGCCCGCGACTTCGTCGTGATGCGATCCCTGCCCCCGGACGCGTACGACCAGCCACTGACCGTCCCATTTCACATCCGGGCCCCCGAGAAGGCCGGGCGCTACCACCTCATCCTTGCCGCCGGCACCGAGACGACGGGGGAGTTCGTGGCGTCGGGCACGAACTGGCTGGTGGGAACGCCGCGCTGGTTCGACGGGAACGACATCGCGGACTGGACCGAGGCGCAAGTCGCCCAGGCGAACCGCGAGGGGCGCACGCGAACGCGGTGGCGGCACCTCTCCCTCAGCGCAGGCGCGCAGCTCTACATCAGGGGCGGGGTGTCCGGGGAGAACCTGAGGGGCGTTCGGCGGGGAGTCTCTTCCACCTGGGTCCCCTGGGTCGTCCCCGCCACGGTCATCGACGTGGTGGTGCGTTAGCCCGACGCCTCAGCCGCCTCGCTCACGGCGAATGTCCAGCAGTTCCTCCACGTCCGCCGCGTCGCGCAGGCGGCCCGTCTGCTTCGACGCGATCAGATGTTCGATGGACGCCGTGGGGATCTTCACGCCGTCCACCTCGAAGACCGTGGCGTCAGGCGCCGCCTCGGCGTAGTGCACCGTGAAGGCCACCGTCAGGATATCGACGCGCGGGATATCACCGATGATGGTCACCGGCCGCGCCGCCACGTCCTCGGCGAGCAGGTCGCGCGCGAGCCCCCAACTCCCCGTCAACTCCACGATCGCGTCGAGCACGCGGCGCGCATTGTCCACCGTGGGCTCGATGAGCAGGTCGATGTCCGTGGTGGCCCGCGTCGAGCCCCACAGCTGGACGGCGAGGCCCCCCACCAGCACGTAGCGCGCCTCGTGCTCGTTGAGCAACCCACAGGCCTGAGCCAGCGTGCTCTTGGGAATCACCGTGCGCGGTCCCCATACCGCTTCCAGTCCAGGTAGTCCTCGTACGTGTCGAACTGCGTCACCCGCCGGAAGCGCGGCCTCGGCCGCGTCGACGCCGCGACCTTCGCGAGTTCCTCGCCGAGGTGCACCCGCTGTTCCGGCGTGAGCGCCAAGTCGCTCCGCAGGCGCGACAGGTCCGCCTCGTCGAACGCCTTCCGCACCTCGTACGGCGGGCCAGCGGACGCGCGGACGCGCGCTGCGGGCGCCGCCGCGGAGCCGCGCGACGTCACGTCGGCCTGGCGCACCTCCGGCCCTGCCGCAACCGCGGCCGCCCCCGCCTCCAGCCGCACGAGAACCTCCGCGTTCAGGCTGCGGCGGCTCCGCTTCGCCGCCAAGCGCAGCACCTTGAGCAGCGGCTCCGGCAGTCCGCGGATCGTCAGAGTGCGCAGTTTCATAATGCAGTCATTATATAGCCATCGGCGCCGCAGCGCAAGGGTGTCGGCGCGGCCCGCTGCGCCTTCTCCAACACAAAGGGCGGCCATCCCGGCCGCCCTCGCGTACCCCGAACGGTCACGCCGCGCGCCGCGGCCCGCTTCACGCCACGATGGACCCCTTGCCCACGCCGCCCGACGGCCGCGCCTTCCACGCCGCGAGGTTGCGGTCGATCTGACGTGCGTGCGTGTGCAGGTGCTCCGCGTAGGTCTGGAGCCAGATCTCCGCCGTGAACCGCCCGCGCTCCGAGTGCGTCCCCTCCTTGAGCCACCGCTCACCGCTCAGCCGCTCGAGGAGCGGCACCGTCCACCTCCGCGCCGCCTCCGCGATCTCGAGGCCGAGCACCTCGTCGAGCGCGTGGTAGTCGAAGGTCCGCGCCCACACGTCCTGGTCGTAGGCGATGATCCGCGCATTCGACTCCGCTGCGAGGTAGCGGATCCGCAGCGCCCCGTTCATCTCGCTGTCGGCGCAGTGGCAGAGGATCTCGTGCACCGACCACTTCGTCGGCGCGGAGCGCCACTTCATCACCTGCCCCGGCACGCGGGTGAGCGCGGCCTTGAGCACCGCGGGGCCATCGGCGTACTGGCGAATCAGCTTCGAGCGTTCGTCGGGTGTCATGGCAGAGTCCGGTATCGGGGACGCGTGATTGTAACTCGGAATGGCGCGCCGGGCCAACGGCGTACCGGGGCACCGGCGCACCAGCGCACCGAAATCGCGCACCGTGCGGTACGCCGGCACGCTGGTACGCTGGTACCCCGGTACCCCGTGCCCCTGTGCCCCCGTGCCCCTGTGCCCCTATGCTTCTCAATGCTCCGCTCCGTCAACATCGGCCTCCCCGCGCCCCTCGACACCGCCAAGGGTCGCGTCCTCTCCGGCATCGTCAAGGCTCCGGTCGCCGGCCGCGTCCGCGCGCACCGGCTCGGTCTGGGCGGCGACGGCCAGGCCGACCTCACGGTCCACGGCGGCCCCGCCAAGGCCATCTACGCATACTCGCACGATCACTACCGGTACTGGGCCGACGCGCTTGGCCGTGCCGACCTCGGGCCGGGCTCCTTCGGCGAGAACCTCACGGTGGACGGGATGCTCGAGGGCGACGTCCGCATCGGCGACATCTACCGCATCGGCTCGGCAGTCCTGCAGGTCACGCAGCCGCGCTCGCCGTGCTTCAAGCTCGCGGCGCACCTCGGACTCCCCGACTTCCCGAAGAGCTTCCTCGCCAGCGGCCGCTCCGGCTTCTACCTGCGCGTGCTGGAGGAGGGCGACCTGGGAGCCGGCGATGCGATCGAGCGGATCTCCTCGCCGCCCACGGGCCTCACCGTGCTGGAGGCCTCCCTCCGGTAGTCCGGTGCGCCGGTACGCCGGTCCGTCTGGCGCGACAATTGCGATTATTCTACAAGCCACACCGTCGCAGGCAGTTACACCTCCGGCTCCAGCCCACGGAAAGCGCCAGTGTACGCGATCATTGAAGCCCGGTTCCTCGCCCCCGACATCAAGCTGTTCCGCATCGTGGCGCCGCGCGTCGCGCGCAAGCAGCTCGCGGGGCAGTTCGTCATCGTGCGC
>Ga0315286_10003875_pt1 | contig 14274 bp, 11 predicted proteins | sample YL17G10_0_MG_FD_205038 | JGI IMG/M metagenome (GOLD analysis project Ga0315286, IMG submission 205038) | Sediment microbial communities from Yellowstone Lake, YNP, Wyoming, USA - YL17G10_0 | ecosystem: Environmental > Aquatic > Freshwater > Lake > Sediment | place: USA: Wyoming | collected...
GGGACAGAGGAGGCAGGTCAGGCGGTCAACCATGGCACCGGACCTCCACGTCCTCCCCAAAGGCCCGCTTGATCCGGATCTTCAGCATCTCGGACGGGACCAACCGCGGGAATTTCTTCCGGAAATAGGATGCCCCGGACGCGGCGCCCCGGACGGTCACCCACCGGTCGCGGCCGGGGACCGTGACCCGGAGATTCAGCTCGAGCCCTTCCATCCCCGCCCGGGCGGACTGGGGAAGGACATAGCGGACGTTCTCGCCGGGCGCGATGCGGACCCGGCGGCCTTCCGCGGCCGCCGCCCCGCGGACGACGAATTCGGCCGCGCGGCGGCCCGCTTCCAAACCTTCGAACGAGGCCCAATCCGCGATATCGTGGATATGGAGGACGTTGCCGCAGGAAAAGATCCCGGGAACCGAAGTCATCAGCGTTTCGTCCACGAGCGCGCCGCCGGTGAGGGGCGAGAGCTCCACCCCCGCCCGCTTGGAGAGCTCGTTTTCCGGAATCAGCCCTACCGACAGAAGCAGCGTGTCGCAGGCCACCTCGCGCTCGGTGCCGGCGATGGGGCGGAGCGCCTCGTCCACCCGGGCTACGACGACGCCAGAAACGCGGTCCCGTCCCCGGATCTCGACGACCGTGCTCGAGAGCTCGAGCGGGATGCCGAAATCCCCGAGGCACTGCCGGACATTCCGCTCCAAGCCGTTCGTCCAGGGCATGAGCTCGAACACGCCCCGGACGCGCACGCCTTCGAAAGTCAGCCGCCGGGCCATGATCAGGCCGATGTCGCCCGAGCCGAGGATGACCGCATCGCGCCCGATACGGAGATTCTGGAGATTGACCATATGCTGGGCGCTTCCCGCGGTCAGAATGCCCGCCGGACGCGTGCCCGGGATTTCGATCATCTCCCGCGTCCGCTCCCGGCAACCCATGGCCAGGACGACCGCTCCGGCCCGGATCAGCCGGTACCCGTCGGCCGCATTCACTCGCAGGAGCCGGTCCGTGGTCAGGTCGAGGACCATGGCCCCGGTCCGGGCGCGGACGCTTTCGCGCCGGGCATCGTCGATCAGACGCTCGGCATATTCGGGACCCGTGATCGACTCCTTGTAGAGGAAGAGGCCGAAGCCGTCGTGGATGCACTGGCGGAGGATGCCGCCGAGCTCGGGCTCGCGCTCGAGAATGAGGACGTCCTCCGCGCCCGCGCGCCGGGCGCCGAGGGCCGCGGCCAGGCCGGCCGGGCCTCCGCCGATGACCACGACATCGTGCGCTTCGACCGCGGCCGTCATGGCTTCATCCATCCGAAGAACATTTCCGAGCCTCTCCCCCGCTTGGCGATCTTCTCCGGGGGTACGCCCTCGGCCTGCAGGATGTCGGCGAGCCGGGGCCCGCAGAACCCGCCCTGGCAGCGTCCCATGCCGCAGCGCGTCCGGCGCTTGATCGCGTCCAAGCTTCTGGACCCGAAAGGATTGCGGACCGCCGCCATGACCTCCGCCCGCGTCACGTGCTCGCAACGGCAGATCATCTCTCCCCAAGCGCCGTCCGCGGCGACGCGGCGGGCCCTTTCGTCGTCATCGAGCAGGGCGAACCGGGGGACGGACGGCCGGTCGGACCAGAAATCGGGCCGGAGCGTGAGGTCTTCCCGCGCGCCGATGATATCGACCACCCGGGCCGCGAGCGCCGGTGCGGCGGTCAGGCCCGGCGATTCGATGCCGACAAGGTTCACCCAACGCGGCCGGAGCCGGCTCTCCTCCAGGATGAAATCGGCCAGTTTGACCCGGCCTTGGGGGTCGGTGAGCTTGGGTCGCAGACCCGCATAGGCATGGATGAACGGAAGCCCCCGAAGCTCGGGGACCAGGAGAAAGGCCTCGGCCTTGAGCTGGTCCATGACGGGACGGGTCGTGTCCGTATCTCGTTTGTCTTCGACATAGGCCGAGCTCGGGCCGAGGAGGAGATGGCCTTCGAGCGTGGGCGTGAGATGCACGCCGAGAAAGGAGTCATCGCGGGGAGGCACCGGATAGACGGGGATGTCGAGGACGGCGGCCGCCTCCTTATCCGTGATCAGGTATTCGCCGCGATAGGCATGAATCCGGTAGTCGTCGATGCCGGCGAGGGCCGCCACTTCGTCCGAGTACAGGCCGGCGCAGTTGACGACCCACCGCGCCGAAAACCGGCCTCGCGGAGTATCGAGCAAATACCCCTCGGGCAGGATGCCGGCGGCCGTCAGGGGAGTTTCGAGGAGGACCCGGGCGCCGTTTTGAAGGGCGCATTCGGCCAGGGCGACCGTGAATTCGTAAGGAGAGATGATGCCCGAATGCGGGGAGGACAGCGCCCAACGGCCCCGGACGCGCGGCGCGAGGGCGCGGATGGCGATTTCGTCCACGATCTCGAGGCCGGGCGCCCCGTTCCGGTCGCCCTGGGCCTTGAGCTCCTCCAGGCGCGGCCGATCTTCATCGGCCAGGGCTACGACAAGCTTCCCCGTCCGCCGATGGGGCACGCCGAGCTCCCGGGCCAAGCGATATGTCCGGGACAGGCCCTCGACGTTCGTCCGGGCTTTCAGCGTCCCCGGAGGGACATTGAAGCCGGCATGGATGACACCGCTGTTGCCCTTGCTGATCCCCTCGGCCAGATCGGACTCGCGCTCGAGGAGGAGCAGCCGGAGGCGGTAGCGCGAGAGCTCACGGAGGACGGCACAGCCGACGACCCCGCCGCCGATGACCGCGACGTCGAAGGCGGAGGGGAAAGGTTCGGACACGGCAGGAGCAGGCGGCATCGGGCGCATGGTGGAAGGGAATATTACCAGAACAAGCGTGTCATTGCGAGGAGCCCATATCGCATAGCGATAGGGGCGACGAAGCAATCGCTTCGCTCGGGATGACCTTGGGCCCTAACGATTGCTGCGCGGAAAAAGCGTAGCCTGAGGGGTCAGGTCTTAACATTTAACAGATTTGACTCGGCCTGACCCTTTGGTGCCAGGTCTCGCCAAAAATGTTAAATGTTAAGACCTGACCCCCGCGCCGAACCACGACCCCCCTCCCGCACAACTTGCCTTCTGATTTTAGGCCGTGTTAAAGTACGCCATCGAGCCGTGAAAAAAAAGATCCTCCTCACCTCGTCGCTCTTCCACATGCTGAACGACGCCGCCTCGGTCATCACCCCGACCGTCTTTCCGATCCTCTACAGCCAGGCGTTCCTCATCACCCGCTATTCCCAGATCGGGCTCCTATCGAACATCGGCCTGTTCACGACGCTCATCGTTCAGTTCCTGGCGGTCCGCCTCTCCTACAAGTACGAATACCGCACTCTTCTCCTCGTGAGCGGCGTGGGCATCTGCGGCGCAATGGCTCTCGTCCCCTTGTCGCGGACGTTCGGGATGCTGGTCCTCTTCTTCGTCTTCATCCGGGTCTTCACGAGCTTCTACCATCCGGTCATCGTCGCCTGGGTCTCGAAAACGATGGTCGGCTCGGGCAAGGGGTTGGACGATGCCATGGGGATCCAGAGCGGCTCGGGCAACGTGGGGGTCATGCTGGCCTACCTGACCGTGGGCTATATGGCCCAGCGCTGGACGTGGAAGACACCGCTCTTCGCCTGGAGCCTATTCGGCGTGGTGATCATTATCCTCGGCCTCATGGCTGTGCGCGGGATCTCCTCGCGGAACGCGGATGAGGCGCCTAGGCTCGGCGCCCGGTCCTGGGGACTGTCCCTCGTCTCCGTCAAGCGCTTCATTCCAGGATTCTTTTTCGGCGGAATGGGCTGGTCGGTCACGGTCTACTACGCGCCTTCCCTTCTCAACCACAAGTTCGGGATCCCCATGGGCCGGACGGGACTCTACCTCGCCCTCTGGATCGGCCTGGGCACGATCACCGGCTACAGCTACGGAGCCTGGAGCCGGCGCTTCGGGAGGAAAAAAATCTTTCTCTTAAGCCTGGGAGGCGCGGCGGTCTGCCTGTTCGTTCTCGGGTTCGCCCCGGTCAAGGGCCTGGCCGTGGCGGCCTTGCTCTTATTCGGCGGATTCCTCCTGATGACCTATCCCTCGCTCCACACGTTCGTCGGCTCGACCGTCCCGGCCGAGGGCCAGACCCAGGCCTTCAGCTGGGTTTCGAACATCCAGCTCATTTCGGGGGCCTTGGTGTCGCTCGTTTCGGGGTTCCTGTCCGACGCCCTCGGCATTCAGCTCCCCTTCATCCTCACGGGGATCCTGACGCTCGGGATCTTTGCCTTCTATGCGGGCCGAGGGCCCGAGTTCTTCGGCGGAGCGTCCGCCGAAGCGGATCACGGCGCCCGACCCGAGCCCAAGCAGGTCTGATGCCTTCCGCTCCGGCGGAAAGCCGGCAAGCGCCCGCTCCAAGCGCTAGTTCCCACGCCCTCCCATGGCCGGCGCCGGTGCGGGCGCGCCGTCGAGCTTGAGGGGAGGGATCCCCTTGCCCCCGACCGCACCGTTGAAAGCCGGAAGGCCTTTGTCGATCAGCTCCCGGAACAGGAGCTGGACGTTCTGCAGCTCCTTTTCGAGGTCGGCCACGAGACCAACCGCGGTTTCCGTCGGGCCGAAGTCGGCGCTCCCGGCCGTGTCGCCGCCTCCCGTGCCCAGCACCTGGCTGAGCCACAGGAAATTCATGTAGAGCTTGTAAGCCTCGACAAAATACTTGTCGTCGCTCATCGCTTCCGAGCGCGTGATCAGCCGGTATTCGACGTCCTGGATTTTCTTGTCAAACTCGTCGATGGCCTTGATCAAGCCGCCTTTGCCGGTTCCGCCGACGAGCGGCTTGCGCGCGTCCTCGAGCTGCTTCCGCAGCCACTCGAGCTGGTTGACCATATCAGACACCAGGCTGACGTCGTCCCGGACTCGGAGCTGGAGCTTGACCAGCGCCTGGATTTCAGCCTCGGTCCCCGAATTCCCGGGAGGCAGGAGGACCGGGAGCGGCTGGGTCGAGACCTGGCCGTCGACCGTCATCCGGACGGAATAAGCCCCGGCGGCGGCGATCGGACCGCCCTGGCCCTGGGCCACGCCCCAATGGGTGATGGGCCGCGTCACGGCGTTCTGGAACCGCGGCTCCTCCCAGATGTGCGGATTCAGGGGCGGCGTCGTCCGCAGGGCCACATAGCGCGGCGCATCGTGGCGCAGGTCCCAGAACACACGGTTCAGGCCGGGACGAGTCGCCGCCGGGGCTAGCTTTCGGATGACCGTCCCATCCACGTCGAGGATCTCGAACCTGACCGGCTCTTTGGGAGCCGCCTTGAGAACATAGTCCACCGGAGCGCGCCCTCCCCGAACGAGCCGGTAGGCGGGACGCGGGGCCACGAGCTTCGCCGCCGCGTCGGAACCGGGTTCCATCGCCCCCTGCTCGAGCGGCGTGAGGTTCTCCATGATGTAGAGGCCGCGGCCGTAAGTGGACACGACCAAGTCATGGGCTTGTTTCTGGACAACAATCCAGGACACCGGGGCCGGCGGCAAACCGTCCTTCAGCCGTTTCCAATGGGCCCCTTCGTCGAGCGTGTAGTAGAGGGCGTTGCCGGTGCCGGCGAAGAGCATCCCCTTGCGGTTTGGATTCTCGGCCACGATGCGGGCGTAGGACAACGGATGGCCCTTGGGCAGGTCGCCCATGATCGGAGTCCAGGTCTTGCCGAAATCCGCCGTCTTGAAGAGCCACGGGTCGCGGTTGTCCATCAGGTGCAGGTCGACGGCGATGTAGGCTGTGGCCGGATCGAAGCGGGAGGGTTCGATCTTGGAGATCGTTCCCCAGGCTGGCACGCCTTTGAGGTTAGCCGTCACGTCGTTCCACTTGCCGCCACCGTCGTCCGTATACCAAATCTTGCCGTCGTTCGTCCCGGCCCAGATGAGTCCCTTATGCACTTCGGAAGGAGCGATGGCGAAGACCACCTCGCCGTAGAACTGGCCGAGGTTGTCGCCCACGATCCCGCCCGAGGAGATGATATAGCGCGGGTCCTGGGTGGAGAGGTCGGGGCTGATGATGCTCCAGCTCGAGCCGCCGTTCGTCGTCCGGAAGATGAATTGGGCGCCGTAATAGACGGTGTTGTGGTCGAAGGGATCGATGGCCAGGGGCGGGGTCCAGTGGGCCCGGTATTTGGCCTTGTTCGGTTCGGAATCGAGCGTCCGGAGCCAAGGGCTCACCGAGCGGGCGAGCTTCGTCCGGTAATTGTAGCGGGTGACCTCGTTGCCGTAGCAGGTCGCCCAGATGATGTCGGAGTCGGTCGGGTCGGGGATTGTGAAGCCGGATTCGCAGCCGCCGATCCCATGGTCCCAGGCGCCCCCCGCTCCTCCGCGGCCGCCGCCCGCGGCGGCGCCCGGAGCGGCCTCAGGCGTCGTGCTGAGCCCGCGCATCGTCCCGTTGTCCTGCATGTTGCTGTAGATGCGGTAGGGAACGTCGTTGTCCACGGCGACATGATACATCTGCCCGATGGGCAGGGTGATGCGCCGGGACGTCTTTCCGTGGTCGTTCGTCATGAACATCCCGCCGTCGTCGGTGACCAAGATCCGGTCGGCGTTCCCCGGGTCGACCCAGATGTCGTGCGTGTCCCCGCCCCAGGGAAGGGTCCGGAACGATTTGCCGCCGTCGATGGACTGGTGGAAGCTACTGTTCGCCACCAGGACCTCGTCCGGGTTCGCCGGAGAGACGGCCAGACGGATGTAGTAGCCCGCCCGTCCGATCAGGCCCCGCTGCCAGCTCCCGACCTTCCAGCTCTCACCGCCGTCGTCCGAGCGCCAGATCGAGCCCTGGTCGGCCGTCTGAATAAGGGCGTAGACGCGCTTTGAGTCCTTGGCCGCGACGGCCACGTCGATCTTGCCGAGCGGCGGCTTGGGCAGGCCGCGGCCTTCGAGCTTCTTCCAGGTCGTCCCGCCGTCGCGAGAAACATAGAGCCCGCTGCCGGGACCGCCGCTGAACATGGCGTAGGTGTGCATCTCGACCTGCCACATCCCGGCGAAGAGGACCTGAGGATTGGTGGGGTCCATGGCCAGACCGGAGCAGCCGGTGTTCGGATCGACGAACAGAATCCGGCTCCAGGTTTTTCCGCCGTCCTGGGAGCGATACACGCCGCGCTCCTGCTGCGGGCCGGTGAGGCGGCCGAGCGCGGCCGCGTAGACGATGTCCGGGTTCGTGGGGTGGACGACGATCCGACCGATCCGGCCGGTCTCATCGAGGCCCATGTGGATCCAGGTCTTCCCGGCGTCGATCGATTTATAGATGCCGTCACCCATCATGTCGACGTCGCGGATGGCCCAGGCTTCGCCCGTGCCCGCCCAGACGATGCTCGGATTGGAGGGCGCGACGGCCAGGGCGCCGATGGCGGCCACGGGCATATCGTCGGAGACGGGCAGCCAGCGCGCGCCGCCGTCGGTCGATTTCCATACTCCGCCCGAAGCGGCGCCGGCATAATAAGTGCTCAAGTCGCCGGGGACGCCGGCCGCAGCCGAAATGCGGTTGCCGACGGCCGGACCCATGAAACGAAAGCGCAGAGGCTCGAGCTGTCCGCCGCCGGGGGCCCCTCCCCGCTGGGCGAGGCCCAGTCCGAGGACGAGTCCGAGAACGGCGAGCCCCAGAACGACGCGCGGAAAGAAGCAATATTTCGGGACCATGGCGACTCCTTTTTTCGGTCGAAAGGCTTATCGGGCCTTTTTCTTATAGCTGACGGCCAGGCTGCTGCGGTCGGCGGCCATGCTCGTATCGAAATCCGGCAGGCTTTTCATGTAGTCATAATAGCCGCCGTTCCCGCCGCCGAATCCCCGCCCGAAGCCTCCCCGCCCCGGCGAGATATTGTGCGTGGCGAGGCAGCCCCCCGGCAGGAGCTTCGGAATCACGGCCTTGGCGTAATTGACGTACCAATCCTTGTCGGCATCGCTGAAGACGAAATCGAAGGGACCGGGGAGCTCTTCGACAAACTGGTGGGCGTCTGCCAGGCGGGCGTCGATGAAGTCGGCCAAGCCCGCTTCCTTGAAATGGGCCAGAGCTTCCTTGTGGCGGCTCTCGTCGATTTCGATCGTGATCAGCTTGCCGCCCGTCTTGCTCAGAGCCCAGGCGATCCAGATGCCGGAATGGCCGGTGGACGTCCCGATCTCCAAGGCCTTTTTGTAATTGTTCTTCAGGACGAGATCGTAGAGCAGCTGCCCGTCCCCTTCGGGGACGTTCAGGTCGGCCCACCGATGTCTCATCTTCTCGAAAAAGGCCTTCACCTGGGCATCGAGGGCGGACGGATTATCAGCCGCCTGAAGCGAGGAAGGCGGGATGTTCGGACCCGTCGCCGCGAACGCCGCGAATCCGAGCAAAGCTATGAACATGATCATCGCCGTGTTTTTCATGAGGTCTCCTTGATCTCATCGAAAATGGAGTAGCGGCCCTCGCTCATCACGAGCTCCGGGCGCCCGTCCGGATAGCCCAATGTCACGGACCCGACGGCGACGCGCGGCATCGATTCGGGAATGTAGATCCGGTCGAGGTGGATAACCTCAGCCGGGGACGAAAAATCTTTCGGGCCCACGACACCGCCGAAATGCTCGCTCCGGCCGAAAGCGACGTGCAGACCGAGCTTCTCGTCAAGCAGAATCTCCCCGACCGGCGCGAGGCCGAAAGCCGCGAGCACGCCGAAGCCCAGCTCGGCCATATTGCCATATGCCGGCTCGCGGCGGAGGTAGTCGCGCTCCGCGGCCGCGGCCGGCCCGCCGCCCTCGACCCGCACGGCTTTGTTGGCCGCGATGATGAAGAGGACGATCTCGCCGTCGATTTCGACCGGCAGGACGCCCGCCGTTTCGCTCGCTTCGCCCTTCTCGCCTTCATAAGGCACGATGTAGGCTTCCCCGCTGGGGAGATTGCCGGCGGTCCCGGCTTCGGGGAACCGGCCCGTGCTCGCATGGGCCGTCCGATGGCGGAGGTCGAAACGGACCGCATATTCGAGGCGGCCGTCGACCAGGAACCGGACATCGGCCCGGACCGCTTCGTCGAGGCGGGCCTTCAGCGTGTCCACGCGGCGGGCCACCTCGCCATAGTCAATCCGGAGCGCCGGGACCATGGACGGGGCGAACCCGGGCATGGTCGCCGCCCGGAAGCCGAACCGCTTGGCCGCGACTTTGAGCGGCGCCGTGGTCGAAAACTCCGTCGGCGCGAGGAAGATCTGGTTTTCGGCGAAGACGTGGGTGAAGGTCACGCGCAAGCCGGAACGGATGAGATCCGGCGCCTCGTCGGGCGGCGGGGTTTCCAACAGAAACGCTTCCTCGGGAAGGTCGGCGTTGTTCGAGCCGACATCGGGATAGGCGACCAGCCGAACGTCCTCGAGGGGGATGTCGGCTTTGGCCGCCTTCAGAGCGGCATACCATTCGAAGGCGAGCGCCCGGCGAGCCTTCCAAGGGGAATTGTCGCGGCCGGGATCGCGCGGGACGTCGACGAGAAGGACCAACGCCCGGTCGCCGGGAAAGCGGGGAAAGACCGAACGGACGAGATCGACCAGATTCTGGGGGGACAAGGTCGCCATCGGAGGCCTCCGTCCCTGGCACCCTGATCCGAATGCGAGGGGCAGGAATTTCATATCACAAATCGCGGCCTTTTTCACCTTTCGGCCTTACGCTCTCCTCGACGGCGCGGCTCCCGCCCCAGTCGCTCTCGCGGCTCACCCGCAAACCGCGGGTCCCCGCCGCTTCGAGCGACCGGGGCTCGCGCCGCGCGATCCCATTTTCAGCGAATTTCCGGTGTCACCGATTTCCAGCGAGCCGGGCCTGCCGAATGCGCAGGGCCCGGACCTGCAAAAACACGAACGCCGCCGCGAGGAAGGCCAGCCCGAAGATGAGGTAGGCATCGTGGGCGTAAATGAGCACGAGGTCGACGTAGATCCAGAATCCGGCGATGAACGCCCAGCCCCGGCGGCCGAGGGCGCGGAAGCCAGCCACGATGAGCGCCGCCGCCGTGAAGCCGGTCAGCGTGGATTTGGCATCCTTGGTCAGGATCAGAATCAGGAAAGCATAGAGAACGGGGACAAGGATCCAGAGCTTTTTCTTCTTCCGGGACAGGATGACCGCGGAGGCGATGAACGCGGCCAGGAGAAATCCCAGCGCCGCGGGCACAACGAGCAGTCTCATCGGTTCCGGTCGGCTCTCGGCCAGCCGCTTGACCTCGACCATCATCCGCTTCTCCATGGTGAAATGGATGGGATCGAAGAAGAGGCCCAAGAGAGCCCTGGCGGCCGGATTCACCGCGACGCCGCGGCTGCGGACGAGGAGGCGCGTTTGCGTCGTCCCTATGGGCTCGACGACGAACGGTCCCCACAGGGGATCGAGATAGAAAGCGCGACCGTCCTCGACGATTTCGAACCGCCAGCCGTTCTGGCCGGGTTTATCGGCGCCGAACTGGAAGGACCGAACATAATCTCCGGACTTGCGGGACGGTGCCGCCGGATCGGGCTCCTCGCCGTTATGGATGCCGGCGAGAAAAAGATTTTCAAGCCAAGTATAGCTGTAGAAGCCGCCCCGGCCGATCCCGAGCCGGATGAGCCACGGCCAGATTTTTTCGGGCGGGGCATTAATGGTGATCGCCCGGGTGTTCAGCGAAGCGGCGGGGGGGATGCGGCCTCCCGCGCCCTCCCCGGGCAGGACGCGGGCGTTTTCCTCAGCCGTCGCGCCCCAATGGAGAAAAGCGGGATGGACGACGGCGAAATAAAGCGCGAGCCAGACGGCGAGCGCTCCAAATACAACGAGCATGAATCCGCGCTTGGACTTCATGAAAACCTCCAAAATCGCCGATCGAAAGCCGGTCCGCCCTCTAATACAGCCCCGTGCTCCCGAAGCCGCCCTCGCCGCGCGAGGTGTCGTCGAGGTCATCGGCTTCCCGGATTGCGATTTCATGGACGGGCTGGACGAGCATCTGGGCGATCTTCATCCCCGCCTTGATCGCATAGGCCTCGCGGCCGAGGTTGATCATGACCACCTGGACCTCGCCCCTGTAGCCCGCGTCGACGACGCCGGCCAGCTTATGGACGCCCTTGAGGGAAATGCCGCTCTTGTCCCAGATGAGGCCGACGAACCCGCGCGGGATGGCCATTTTGATGCCTGTCGGCACCGCCTTCACCTCGCCCGGACCAAGATCGAGGTCGACGCAGGCGAAGAGATCGAAGCCCGCGTCGCCGGCATGCCCGTAGACGGGGAGCTTCGCCGCGGGGTGGATTTTTTTGACCTTGAGCTCCATGAGTTCCTCTTTATTCCGGGCCTCAGATGCCCTCGACCCGGACCTCGCCGAAGTGCGGCTGGGCGATCTTGGCCATGGCCAGGATCTCGTCCCGGCTGAAGGGCTTGACTTTGGACATTTCCGGATCGAGCGTATTGAAGGGGGAAAACGATTGGATCTGGAAGACGGCCGCTCCGCTCAGCCGGCGCGAAATCTCCCGGATGTCCTCCGCGCCGACCAGGCCAGGGACGACGGTTGTCCGGAAGACCGTCTCGATTCCGGTTCGGCGGACGATCTCGAGCGTCCGCTCGATGTCCCCGGTCTGGACTTTCGACCGCGTCACTTCGGCGTAGCGCTTGAACGAGGCCTTCACATCCAGAGCCAGCTTGTCGACGAGCCCGGTTCGGATGAGCTCATCCAGCCGTTCGGGGAGCGAGCCGTTGGTGTCGAGCTTCACAAGCAGCCCGCGCTCCTTGATGACGGCCAGCAATTCCTCCAGCCCGTCGGAGAGGAGCGGCTCCCCGCCGGAGACGCAGATGCCTTCGAGCCAGCCTCTCCGGGCGTCGAGATAGGCCAGGAAGAAATCGCGCGGGATATCGGCCAGGGACTCGGGCCGGATGACGAGGTCGGGGTTGTGGCAATAGGGGCAGCGAAAATTGCAGCCTGCCAGGAAGACCGTGGAGGCGATGAAGCCGGGGAAATCCTTTGGGGCGAACTTCTCTAGGCCCTTGATCGCGACCACGCCTCGAGCTCCTGCCGGTTGTTGACAACGGCGGCCACGGCCCCGTCTTCCTGGAGGACGAGCGTCGGGAGGATGATCGAGCCTTTGTCGTCGCGCCTGACCGAGGGCAGGAACTCCCGGATCTTCAGCCGGCCTTCCTTCTCTTCGACTTTATAGATCCGGGCCTCGATGCCCGTTTCCCGGAGGTAGGCCTTGAGGTCCTCGCATTTTTGGCAGTTCGGGTACGTGAAAAGCAGGTAGTTCATGGCCGCCCGTCAGCCGAGCGCGACGTACGGCGTGCGCTCCTTGAACTCCTGCTGCTTGCCGTCGTTCCAGGTCCGGACGGGCCGGAGATAGCCCACGATCCGGGAGTAGACCTCGGTCGACGTGCCGCATTCCGGACAGGTCGGCTGCTGGCCGCGCAGGTAGCCGTGGTGCTCGCAGATGCTGAACGTCGGGGTGATGCTGAAGTAGGGGATGCGGGTTTCGGAAATCTTCTGGACGAGCTTCCGGCAGGTGGCGCCGTCGATCGCCTCGGGCAGGAAGGTGTGGAAGATCGTCCCGCCCGTATAGAGGCTCTGAATGTCCTCCTGGTGCTTGAGCGCCTCGAACACGTCCCGGGTGGCGTCGACATTGAGCTGCGTCGAATTGGTCAGGTAGGGGTACTTTTCGGTGCCGGCAGTGATGATGTTGCGGTACGTCTGCTTGTCGAGGCGGGCCAGGCGGTAGGAGGTGGATTCGGCAGGCGTGGCCTCGAGGTTGTAGAGGTTGCCCGTCTCCTCCTGGAAGCCTTTGAGGATCCCGCGCATGAAGTGGAGGATGTCGATCGCGAACTCCTTGCCCTCCGGCGTGCCGATCCCCTTGCCCAGGAAGTTGAGGCAGGCCTCGTGCATCCCGCAGATGCCGATCGTCGAGAAATGGTTGTTGAAGTGGCCGAGGTAGACCAGCGTATAGGGCATGATGCCCCGGGCGAGCATGTTGTTGACGATCTCGCGCTTGGCCTCGAGAGAATCCTTGGCCAGGCCCATGAGCTCCTCGAGCCGGGCTTTATATTCTTCGCGGGTCTTGGAGGTGTAGCCGATCCGGTTGAGGTTGATCGTCACAACGCCGATCGAGCCGGTGGAATCGCCCGGGCCCCAGATGTTGCCCGGCCGGCGCATGAGCTCGCGCTGGTCGAGGTTGAGGCGGCAGCACATGGCCCGGATATCGCCCGGGTTCATGTTCGTGCCGATGTAGTTCTGGAAATACGGGATCCCGTACTTGGCCGTGGCCTCGAAAAGGAGCCGAGCGTTCGGCGAATCCCAGGCGAAGTCCTTGGTCAGGTTATAGGTCGGGATGGGGAAAGTGAAGACGCGGCCCTGGTGATCGCCTTCGACCATGAGCTCGAGGAAGGCCTTGTTGATCATGTCCGCTTCGGCCTGGTAGTCGCCATAGCAGGAGTCGAGCTCCTTGCCGCCGACGACGACCTTTTTGGCCTTCATGTCGTCGGGGATGGTCCAGTCGAAGGTGAGATTGGAGAAGGGCGTCTGCCAGCCCCAGCGGGAGGGGACGTTGAGGCCGAAGACGAGCTTCTGGATGTCCTGCTTGACGTGGTCGAAATCGAGCTTGTCGTGCCGGACGAACGGGGCGAGGAGCGTGTCGACGCTCGAAAAGGCCTGGGCGCCGGCGAACTCGCCCTGCATCGTCCCGATGAAGTTGACCATGTGAAGGGTGGCCGTCTCGAGGTGCTTGGCCGGGGCGGAGTGGACCTGGTTGGGCACGTGGCCGAAGCCGCGGCGGAGGAGGATATCGAGCGACCAGCCGGCGCAGTAGCCGACGATCGGATAGGACAAGTCATGGAGGTGGAAATCGCCTTCCTGGTGGGCCTTCTTGATCGGCGCGGTATAGATCTGGTTGAGGGCGAAATTGGAGAGGACCTCGCCCGAGACGCGGGCGTTCAGGCCCGAGAAGCTCATCGTCCCTTCGTTCGAGTTCTCGCGGATCTTCCAGTCGGCGTCGTTGATATAATCGCGAACCAGCCGCTCGAGGTTGAGCCCGGTCGACCTGGCTTCGCGGATCGCTTTGTGCCGCTCGCGGTAGAGGATGTAGGATTTGGCCACATCGTGGTAGCCGCGGCGCATGAGGACCATTTCCACGATGTCTTGGATCTGCTCGACCGAGGGGATCGTGTAGCCGCCGAATTTCTCCTCGCAGACGTAGGTCACGATATCGGAAACCGTCTTGGCGTCTCCGTTCAAGCTGACGCCCGACGAGGCCATGGCCTTGGTGACCGCGGTGGTGATCTTGTCCTGGGTGAAATCGACGATGCTGCCGTCCCGTTTTTTGATCCGCGTGACGACCCTGGAATTCATAGCGCACCTCTCCTTCCCGCCTCGTCCCTTTCCCCAAAAACAGCAGCCGT
>Ga0315286_10003876_pt1 | contig 14272 bp, 31 predicted proteins | sample YL17G10_0_MG_FD_205038 | JGI IMG/M metagenome (GOLD analysis project Ga0315286, IMG submission 205038) | Sediment microbial communities from Yellowstone Lake, YNP, Wyoming, USA - YL17G10_0 | ecosystem: Environmental > Aquatic > Freshwater > Lake > Sediment | place: USA: Wyoming | collected...
ACAACTTTTGCAAAACAATTAACTCCAAATGTATTTGAAGCAGACCATTATTTTTATGATAATGACGATAACTACAATTTTATTGCATCTGAAATAAAAGAAGCTCATAAAGAGTGTCAACAATATGTTGGATATGCAATGGAGTCAAACACACCAAAAATTGCGGTTTCTAACACATTCACACAAGAGTGGGAACTTCAACCATATTATGAATTGGCAATTAAGTATGGTTATTATGTGACCTCTATTATTGTTGAAAACAGACACGGAGGCACAAATGTACACGATTGCCCTGAAGATATGATCCAATTAATGAAAGATAGATTCAATATAAAATTATAAGAAATGAAATTTGATGACATATTAACAACGGGTGTAGTTTGGGTCACATCAGACACACACTACAACCATAAAAACATTTGTAGATCTGTGACTAATTGGAGAACCCAAGATGGGGATGTCCCTACTTACAATACTAGAGATTTTCAATCGATAGATCAGATGAATGATGCTTTGGTAAACAATATTAACTCTAAAGTTGGTCAAGACGATACTCTAATTATGTTGGGCGATATTGCTTTTGGTGGATTTGAAAGTATTGGTAAGTTTTTAGATCGTTTGGTTTGTAAAAACATTCATCTTGTTTTAGGAAATCACGATCACCACATTAGAAATAATCGAGAAAACATTCATGATCGTTTTATAAGTGTTAGCGATTACTTACAAGTTAGAATTAATAATCAAGACTTTGTTTTAAGTCACTACCCATTTGCAAGTTGGAATGGGTTAAACAAAGGAGTGATTCACTTACACGGACATGTTCACTTATCTAATCAAAACAAATGGGGTAATGGAAAACGACTAGATGTTGGTGTGGATGGTAATGGATATTTTCCTTATAAAATTACTGAGATTGTTCATATGATGGATCGTCGTGAGATTGGATCTGATTTAAGTAATGATCACCACCTTGATGGTTTAGTTGGGGTTGTAGGATAAACTATGACTTTAATATATTTATTAGTATGAAAAATATTGTCATAACTGAAAGTCAATTAAAAATAATTACAGAAGCTTTAGGGGTTCCAGATAATATTTTGGATGCTGCCGATATGTTATATGATGTTGTTGAACAAGACATCAAAACAATCGATACCATTCAAGACGAGTACAACTTTGATGGAGAAATTAACTTTGAATTGGGAAATAAGAAAAAAATTAAAATTGATTCATATACTCTTACTGTAAAAATTGAGGAGATTGAAGACGAAAAAGGAGGTGTCTTAGACATTATTTCAATGGGCATGGAAGGTGGTTTTGGGTTTAATAGAGATGTTTATATGAAAGAAACAGAACCCTCAACAACTTTAGAGTTGAGTATAACTTTTGCTGTTGGTGAAAATTGGGAACCTGAAGGACTAATTCAAAAAATGGAAGAAGAAAGAGATGAGCATGTTTCATCTTTATCTCATGAAATAAAACACAAATACGATAAACAGTCAAAACAATTTGGTTTAATGGGTCTTGATGCTGAATATCAAGCAACACAAAAAAGAGGTACTTTTGGAATACCTGCAATTGATAGTGTTTTTTATAGGTTTATGTATTATATCCATGCAATTGAAAACCTTGTCAGACCTACAGAAGTTGCATATTCTATGAAAAGAAAAAATATTACAAAGTCACAATTCAAAGAGTTTTTAGAAAACAATAGAGTTTATAAAGAGTTGTTAGAAATTAAAAACTTTTCATTTGATGATTTTATTTCACAATTAAAAGAACAAGAAGAAAGATTAGATGCTCTCTTGGAACACATTAATGATGATCCATCCAATATGACAATAGATGAAAAAATAAAAAGAGTTTTAGAAGTCGTTCATATTGATTTGGTAAATAATAAAATGGACTTGTTTGTAGAAATGACCTCACACTCAAGCGACGATTTTTTACGAATGGCTTTAGACATAGGGTTATTACCCCCAAACGCTGAAAAAAATATAGAAGGACTTAAAAAAACAAATGAAATTAGACAAAAGTTTTTTAATTATGTAATTAAATACCAAGAAAACCCAACTAAATTTTTTGAAAATGAGTTTAAAAGCTTTAACTTTGTTGCAAACAAAATGTTAAAAAAAATATCAAAATTATATGCTATGGCAAAAGACGATGAACAAGTTAGCGAATCAATTATTAATTGGGAACTTCATCAACAAATTATGGAAAAAAAATATGGTAAAAGAAAAATAGAAACCAAATACAAATACAAAAAATAAAATAAACCCCACAAAAAAAGTGGGGTTTCTTGTTTTTAATCAAAAAACTTTATTATCTTTGTTTTATGGAAACTCCCTGCAAAGAATGTCCGCACTTTATTAAGAATCGTCATAATGATATGATTGTTGAATTTGGTCGTAGGACTGGTAAGAAACATAATTGTCATATGACCGAAGGGGTGAAAGATTTGTGGAATGTTACAGATAAAAAATTAGAATGTTATGGATCAAAAAAAAATATATAAAAATGGATAGTAGAGAAATTATTTACGGAGTGTGTGATAAAACAGGGAAATGTGATTCCTATTTTGGGTTCTTCAAAAATGAAAAAGATGCGGAACACGAAGTTGAAATCCAATCCAACAGGCTTAAGGAAGACTTGGGTATGATGGATATTGATATTCAAACAGACCGAGCATTATTCAATGGTAAATTAGTAATAGTAATTCATAGATACGTATTAAGATGAAAACAAGAGAAACTAAATTTGGAACATATATAGAAATGGAAACAGAAACAAGCACAAAATTAACTGGTGATAAGATCACAGTATTTGTAGAAAGATTGAAAAAAATTGGAATTGAGGTTAAACTTCAGGGTAATTTCCCATGGGTTTATATTAATGAAATCTGTGGTAAAAGAGTTACTGAAAAGTTTGAGGGGAATCACGGTTTTACTTTAATATTTTTACCAGGTAGAAACGATAGTCCACCATCAGAATTTACAGATATTACAGAAATTTTTAAACTAATACGAAAGTATATATGAATAAAAAAATATATCTAGATGATGTTCGTACACCGGTAGACCCAAGTTGGATTGTTGTTCGTTCTTATGATGAATTTGTTAGTAAGATAAATGAAATTGGTTTAGAGAACATTGAGTTAATATCTTTGGATCACGATTTGGGTGATAGTGCTATGAGAGAATGGCATTACGGTGTTGTAAAAAACTATACTATCAATTACGATAATATAACAGAAAAAACTGGTATGGATTGCACCAAGTGGTTAGTGAATCAATGGTTAGATGGTAAACATATTGTTGAAGTTGTAGTCCATTCGGCAAACGCTGTGGGTAGTGGTAATATGATGGGATACATCAACAACTACCGACACTTAAATAGATTGGAACAAAATTGTGTAAGAGTTAAAATTGAACATACAGTATAAAAAAATATAGAAAATGGAAAATTTAAATAGCGTATGTTATGTTGGTGTAATCGGAGAGGTTAAACCAATAGAAGGTGCTGACAACATAGAACTTGTGATGGTTAATGGTTGGAATGCCATAACTAAAAAAGTAGAATATAAAGTTGATGATTTGGTTGTTGTTGCAACCACCGATGCGGTTATACCACAAAAACTTTCTGATGGATTAGGTGTTACAAGTTATCTTCGTAAAGGTCAGAGAGTAAGAACTATAAAACTTCGTAAGGTTTACTCTGAATGTTTAATAATACCAATAGAGTTTGTTCCGGAAAAATATAGATACGATGGTTCTGACTGCATGGAGTTACTTAAAGTGTTCAAATACGAACCACCTGTTAAGATGGTTCAGTTAAGTGGGGGTAGAAAATTCAAATACCACCAAAACCCTAACTTTCATGTCTACCACAAGTTTCCTAACTTAAAAAATGCGCCTGAAATGTTTAACGAAGAAGACATAGTTACTGTTACTCGTAAACTTCACGGAACAAATGCTCGTTATGGTATTGTAAGAAAGAAAAGACTTTCATTCTTTGATAGAGTTAAAAAGTTATTTGGAAACAAATGGGTTAACTACGAATATGTTTATGGATCACACAATGTGGAGAAAGGTTCTGACTCTCAAGGTTTTTATGAAACAGATGTTTGGAGAACGATCTCAGATAATTACAAAATAAAAAATAAACTATGGGATTATGTTAAGACATTTGGTAGTCCTGACTATTTGGGTGATGGGTTAATCATCTATGGTGAGATATATGGTCATGGTATACAAAAAAATTATGATTATGGTTTAACCGATGTTAAGTTTGCTGGTTTTGATGTTGAATTAAATGGTGATTACCGACCTTATCATGACGAAAAGAATGTCTTTGAATCGTTGGGATTACCAAGAGTTGAGGTTCTTTATTTGGGAACTTGGTGCAAAGAAAAACAAGATAAATATGTGTTCAATAACAATATAGAGGGAACCAAAGTTCCTCACGAAGGTGTAGTTGTTAAATCAGTTACAGGTGATAGGCACAAAGTTGGTAAAGTAATCAATCCTGATTATAGTATATTCTGTGAAAAAAATAATGTAGGTGACTCACATTAACTTGACAATTTTATTTTTTTTTATTATTTTTTTTAAAAAATAAAAAATATGCAAACATTAACATTTAACACAACAAAAAAAGAAGTAATTTTGATTAATTCACAAGGAGATATAATTTACTTTCAACACAACGTCCCAACAGTAAAAGTGATGGACCAACATTATGAAGTTTATGTTGAAGATTTTGATGGTAAAAAAATTCCAGAATTTAGAGCTCCAATTGCTAATACAAATATGATCATTGAAAAATAATAGGGTATGGATGAGAATCAAGAACGTATAAAAAAAATGTCTTTGAATCGTTGGGATTACCAAGAGTTGAGGTTCTTTATTTGGGAACTTGGTCCAAAGAAAAACAAGATAAATACGTATTCAATAACAATATAGAGGGAACCAAAGTTCCTCACGAAGGTGTGGTTGTTAAATCCGTTACCGGTGATAGACACAAAGTTGGTAAGGTAATCAACCCTGATTATAGTATATTTAGTGAAAAACATAATGTTGGTGACTCCCATTGATGGAGTCATTAACTTTTATTGTTATTTATAAAAAGAAAAAATTATGGCAACATTTTGGACAAAAACGGAAATAGATTTGGATGTTAATGAAATCTATGAAAATTTATCAGATCGTGAGATTTTACAACTAGTTGATTTACTTGTTGAAGAAAATTTAGTAATCTCTACTAATACAATTAAGAGTGAAAGTATAAATTTTTTAGATGATGAGTGGAGGAAAACACTTATGGGCCTAATAAATAATAGACACAGACTTTCAAATGAAGATGAAGAGATAATTAAATCAATTGCAAACAAATTATGATAGTAAAAGACAACGACCTGATATATGGGGTTTACGATAGAACAAGAGGTATCGGAGGATGTGATGACTATTTTGGATATTTTAAAAAAGAAAAAGATGCAAAAAATGAGATGAAAATCCAATTTGAACATTTAAAAAGTAAAAACCCAAAAGAAACTTTTAAAATATATAAAGACAGAACGGTTAGGGTAAAAGAAAAAACAGAAGAGATTTTAATAATTATACACCCAATTTTATTACGGTAAAAGTATAATATTGTAACAAACCACAAAAAAATAATTAAAAATGACAGATAAAACTTTAGAAGAGATGAACGAAGAATTGACCAAACTTATGGATGATATAGAAGATAGGCATATTGATGGTGTTGAATACTCATTACATAATAAAGAATTTAATGGATCAAATAAAAAAAATGAAAATTCGGCAACTCCAACATGTTGGGGGACATTACCTGACGAGGAGTTTGTTCCGGCTTTTAAATCGGTAGATAAAGTCCCTGCCGGTATTTATGAAATAGTGTATAATAGATCTTTAAACCAACACACAATAAAAAAACAACCATTCAAAACAGATGAATTATACCAATTACCTTCATACGAGATCCAAGACATCCTCAGGGATATCCAAAATTTTTGGGATCGTCGTGACAAATATAGAGAATATAATTTTGTTCATAAGCGTGGGATTCTAATGTATGGCGAACCAGGATGTGGTAAGTCAGGAATCATTCAGTTAATTTCAAAACAACTAATTGAAAACGATGGGATTATTTTAAACATTAAAGATCATGACGATGTTGAATACTTTATTGATTTTATTGCAACATTTAGAAAGATTGAAGCTCACAGACCTTTAATTGTTTTGTTAGAAGATATTGATTCAATTGCGGGCGAAAATAATCATGCGACAAGTAAATTATTAAACATTCTTGATGGTGTAAAACAAATTGAAGATGTTGTTTATATTGCAACAACAAACTACCCTGAGAAATTACAAGAACGAATTACAAACAGACCTTCTCGTTTTGATAGACGATACAAAGTAGAACTTCCAAACAAAGAGATTAGAGATGCATACATTCGTCACAAATTGACAGATGAAGATCTTACAAATGTTGATATTAACGAATGGGTAAAAAGAACTGAAGGTATGTCTCTTTCACACTTGAAAGAAGTTGTAATTTCAACTATAGTTATGGGAAGAGAGTTTGAAGAGGTCATGGATAACCTTGAAGGATTAAAGAAAGCCCCAACAATTAAACCATCAAGTAAATTAGGATTTGGACGATGAAAAAAGGAATATATTATTTACCGTTGTGTTTGATATTACTATTTGTAATGGTCGGGACATTTTATGTTGGTGATTATTTAGGATTTGTAATGTCAATAATATCAATTTTATTGTTAGGTGAAGTTTATTATCTAAGATTTATAAAATAATTTATAAAATTTCCCTATATCAAAAAGGTGGGGTTTTATATTTATAGAATATGAAAAGATTAATAGAAAGAATTATCAGAGAATATCTTTTGGAGGAAAGAAAATTCCCCAAACAAAAAGGTAGTGAAGTCTATGATAAAAGGTTATATAGTATCATATCCACATACCATCAGTGGTTTGATAGGCATGGAGATAATTCGTATGATCAAAATATTGATTTATTTTATGAAAAAAATAATTCAGATAACAATTATAGGATTGGTGTTAGTGATAGGTTATTAATACCATTAATTAAAAAAAATATTGGTAAGATTATTGATAGTTTTAAAATGCACAATCCTTGTAATAAAAGAATTATTTTTACAAATAAAATATTAAATAATGAGAATGAAGAATATTTTGATTTTACAGAGTTTATTATCCAAAAAGATGAGAATGAATTAAAAATTGTTAGTTCTGCTTTTTCTGAAGACGGTAACTTTTTATATTTTGGTGTTAGACCAAGAAGTAAAAAAGAAAATTTAAAAGAAAATTCATGTAAAAGTGGAGATATAGTTGTAGAATTATAAAAAAGTATTATCTTTGTAAGACAATTGATTGTTATTGGTTCAATCATTAAAAAATACCAATCGTAGGGTGTCTGGCGTAATCCGACACAGGTTGAAAATCCCACCCTTAGGTAAAATCAATCCCCACTGAAATATGTGGGGATCTTTTTTTTTAGATACCCCATCTTAATTGATGGGTTTTAGGGCCGTTATCCGTTAGGGTAACGATTTAAAGGGGGAATTCGCTACTCCCCCTTTTTTTATTTAATTCTTTTATTTATATTTGTATTATGACAATTGGAACCATATTGTTTATTGTTTTAATCCTATGTATTGGGATATGGGGTAAACACGGAAAACACTTTAAAAAATGAAAGTAATATTTTTAGATAACGATTCCGTAATTTGTCTATCCAATAATTGGGGTGGAAGAACAAAGAAATGGGCAAAATACCGAAGAGCAAATCCTGACAGTAGTGATGAAAAAAAAAATGCTCCTGTATCTGTACGATTTGATGACTTTGATAAAAAGGCAATTAAAATCCTTAATGAGATACTTGAAGAAACAGGATGTGAAATTGTTGTAAGTTCTGATTGGAAATTACACGCAACTCTTGAAGAACTTGGTGATTACTACAAAAGTCAGGGGATCATCAAACGACCAATTGCGTTAACACCTGATATACAAAATTGTACGGTTCAGGGTAATGTTTTTATATGGTCATCACGATGGGATTTGGAACAAACCAGAACTATTGAAATTAGACAATATCTACACGATCATCCTGAGGTTACACATTGGGTTTCTGTTGATGATTTGAATATGGGTAAAAATGGTGAGCCTTGGAAAGATGTTTGGGCAATTGACAATTTTGTTTTAACTCCAAAATCAAGTGAGGGAATCAAACAAAGTGGTATTAAAGAAAAAATATTAAATTATTTGAAAGATGGGTAAAAAAATATATAAGGATGATTTATGGTGTGAATATAGTGATATGCCATCACCCTTAGCCTATACAAAAAATGAGGGTGATGTGGAAAATTATAAAAATAAAAAAAATGGAAAGATGAGAAGAATGGTTCAAAAATTTACGTTATGGTTATCATTTAAGTTTCCAAAGAAAAAACAAAAATCAATTTGGGATTTATAAAATTAATATGAAAAACATAAACCAAATATTCAAGAATAATAAACATCTAATGGATGAGACTGAAGTTATAGAACTTGCTGAATATACAAGAGAACTTGAGGAAATTGTACTCCAAAGAAAAATTGAAGATTCATATGATAAGGAACATATGTTAAAATCTATGTTATCAGATATATTAACTAGTTGTCGTGATATGGAAGACACAAATCAATTGGCTGATAGATATCCTGGTATGTATGAAAAAAGTGATGCGGAATCTTTAGTTAAAAATTTAAAAACCTATATTTTAGATATGAATTATAAAAATAATTTAGGGATATGAATAAGATTAGTTTAAGTGAGAATTGTTTTGGTGTTGACGTTGAAATAGATGACGAATCACTATTTATTCATGAGTATGATAATAGGAGTCCTGAGATGATTAATGGTTTGCAGGATAAATTAATTGATAACCTAAGATTGATAAAAAATAAATTAAGTATGAATGATTGGACAGAGATTGTTCAGATGATTATTAATCACGGAGATGAGTTTGAGTATGACGTTGAAAATTCAATGGATTATAAATCTTGTGATCAGTGTGGTAATTTAAATCATAATCATATATATAACAAAAAGAAAAATGACTAGAGTAAAATTATTTGTAATTGATGAGAAACCATATCTTGGATCTACCGAAGAGATATTTATTGGTGATGATGCTATTGTAACCGTAAATGGACAATACCCAATGATTGTTAAATGTGAAAACGAAATTGTATTAAATTTAATAAAGAATCCTAAATTAAGTTTAACCCGAAGTTTTAAGATTCACGCTAAACCTGAGAAATTAAATTTAACACCAGAAGACATTGATAGAATATTATCTATTGATGAAGGATTATGTGAGGTTGAAAATTTTGAAGGTAAGATTAGGTTTATTTAAAAATAATATATATCTTTGATAAAAATAAGATATGGTTAAAAAAGCCGAAATATTGAGTCAAGAGTTTAAGGTTACGTTTGCACAAGATGCTGACTGTTGTACATCTGAAGATCAATTCTTAACAATCAAAACTGATGATGGTGGTGGTGGTGATTTTTTTGTTATTGAAACAGAAAGATGGGCGTTTGATTCCGTTGATGAGTTAATAGAGTTGTTTAACAAGTTCAAAGAAAAACACGAAAAAATTAAAGAAGAAAAATTATGAAAAAATTAATGTTTATTATGTTATTGGGATTAACTTCCTGTGTTGAGAAAGAATATAGGTATGAGATTCGGGGTAAGGTTTACGTACCTACTTCAGGTCTAAACCCAATGCACGACGCTATATGGTACACGGATACTATTAGTTTTGATGGAGATACCGCATATTACTTTAATAGTGATGGGTCTGAAGTAAGAATTTATCCACCATATGTTTTAAAAGATAATTCATTAAATAAGGAATAATGGAAAAGAGAAGTACACATTACGGAGACGTAGAGAAATGGGTAAAAAAAGTAATTGATTCCTGTGAGACATATCAACAAACTTTTGGAGCAAAAAGTTTAATTAAAAATTTTGAGGATCAAATGAAAAAAAATAAAGTTGATAGTAGTTTAATTTGGTCTGTTAGTTCTTCCTTATATTTTGAATTAAGTTTAAAAAAAGATGAGATAATAAATGATTAATAATTATAAAGAATTAAAAAGAAAAGAAGTTTTATTTGAGATTATAAATGATGTCATTGATGGTATGGATATATATAATCATAATGGATCTCTTTGGTTAATTAAAACTGAAGAATCAAAATGGGCAATTGAATTTACCAAAGATAAATCATTGTGGTATAATTACAGTTTATTTAAAAATTTATTTAAAGCAATTTCTTTAGATCTTAAGGAAAATCAAAAATATGTGACTGAGTGGTTTGAATCAAGATTTTTGAATATGTCAAAGGTTGAAGATTGTTACGAACGATTTTTTGATCAAGATCAATGTGTTGAAGATACCATTCAAAATGGGGTAAAAGAGACTAAACGACCACTACTACCGAGAAACCTTAAAGCTAAATATGTTATAGAAAATGGGGTGAAAGAAACCTTAAAGGGTTATAGTCAAATTCGTTTAGGAGTTAAGGACACTCTTCAAAATGGGGTGAGACACACCATAGTCGGTTCAGACCAATGGAGAAAAATTGTTGAATACACAATTCAAAATGGTGTTAAATATACCGAAGATGGTGATTGGTTAGATGGTGATGAAAGAATAGGTGATATTATTCAAAACGGAGTTAAAGAAACATATGATGATTGTTCAGACAATATTGCAAGAGTTGAAGGTATAATTAGAGTTGGAAAAAAAATAATTTAAGATGGGATTTGATGATAAAATAATAAAACTAAGTAGGACAATATATCAAACGTCGGTGATGAATCATGGGTCAAAAAATAACCCAACGGGTCAAATCAATAAGATAAAAAATATGATCCGGGAGTTTATTAGAATGGAAGTGGTACCATATGAATTAACAAACCAAGAAAAACTATCATTCATTCTTGATAATGACTATAAAATAACTTCCGCAGTTTTGAATGGACATAAAGCCAGTGACGGTGATGAGTTCCAACCTGTTAGAGACAAAATAAGAAAATACAGAATTGAATTAGGAATTATTAAAGATGGAAAATAAAATGGAACAGACCGCACTAGAATGGATATTTAATGAAATAGAAAGACTTAGAGTTAATGCAGAAATTAATAATATGGATGATTATAAGTTTATAATAAGAAGAGCTGAAATATTTGAAGAAGCCAAACAAATGGAAAAACAACAGTTGGAATCTTTAAAAGATTTTGATACTTGGAAAGAATGGAAAAATAAAACAGAATAAATTATGAATAAAGAAGAACCAAAATTTAAGGTTGGTGATAAGGCACACAAACCAAAAGGTTATAAATTTCCTTGTACAATCGTAGGTGTATTTGAAACAATCGGGGGTGAAATCCGAGTGATAGGTGAAATGGACGAATATGGACTATTACACATCTTCAACGAAAATCAATTGGAAAGTTATGAACAAAGCTGATAAATATTACATTCAGAATATCCAAAAAATTATGACAGAAGGCTCTTGGGATAAAAAACCAAGACCAAAATATTCTGATGGAACACCAGCAAACTCAAGATTTATCACACAGGTGTTTGAGGAATATGATATTTCAAAAGGAGAATATCCAATTCCAACATTACGAAATACCGCAATAAAAACAGGTATTAAAGAGATACTATGGATTTATCAAAAACAAAGTTCATCATTGGAGGTTGCTCGTGAAATGGGTATTAATTGGTGGGAAGAATGGAATATTGGTGATGATACGATCGGACAAAGATATGGTGCAACAATCAAAAAATATGATTTGATGAATAAACTTTTGGTTGGTTTGGTTAGTGATCCATTTGGTAGAAGACACATTATGAATATGTATCAGGAACAAGATTTAAGGGAAACTAATGGATTATTTCCTTGTGCATATGAAACAATATGGTCAGTTAGAAAGGTGGAGGATGAGTTAGTTCTTGATATGACTTTAATTCAAAGATCGTCAGATTTTTTAATTGCTGGATTCATAAACAAAATACAATATCTTGCATTACAAATGATGGTTGCCGGACATTGTGGGTATAAAGTTGGTAAGTTTTGTCACATGGTTCAGAATCTTCATATTTACGATCGTCATTTTGATGCCGCTATAGAAATAACTCAAAAACTACCATTTGAAGAAAATTATCCTTATATTGTCTTGGGAGGAAATAAAGATTTCTATAATTACACAATTGATGATTTCAAAATTTACAACATAAATGACATAAAAAAAATTGATAGCCAATTAGAGTTGGCAATATAAAAAAAAATAAATTAAAAATAAAAAAAATGACAGAAAAAATTATATTAAAAGAAACAATTACTAAAGGAAAACCTGAGGTAGAAAATAAGCCAAAGAAAAAATATTATAAACCTAGAAAAAAAAGAGAAATTTTAGATATTAAAATTGATAAAATTGGACTTAATAATTTTCATAAAATAGTTCATACAGAAAAACCATATTTGGAATACAAAAAACTAATAACAAATAAAAATGTTGGTAGTTATTTTATGGGCACCGGAAAAGGATTTCACATTCATTTAGAGAAAAAACCAAATTGGTTACACAGAAAATGTATGAAACTATTTTTAGGTTGGGAATGGAGTGATTATACCAACAAGTAAAACATTATTAATAATAAAAAACAAAAATTTATAGATATGAATAACAGGGTTGAATTTTTTGGTGATATATTTAAAGGGATTGGTTTAGGTCTAACATTTGGATATGAATATAAACTTTTAGTATGTTCAGCAACATTTTTATGTTTTAATTTTTATATTGAGGTATATTTGGGAAAAAAGTAGTATATTTGTATTATGAAATTAACAATATTTAGCGATACTCACGGCAAACACAAACATATTCATCACGATTTACCTGGTGGTGATATTTTGATTTGCTCAGGTGACATCAGTTCTATGGGTTACGAACACGAGATTACTCAGTTTGCTGCTTGGTATGATAAAATCGTAACCTACGATCATAAAGTATTTATTGCAGGTAATCACGATTGGGGATTCCAAAACAATGTTGAGAAAGTAAAAGGTATCTTGACAGGTTACAAAACTATTGAATATATTCAAGATGAGTTAATGACCATCCAAGATGGTGATGGGCCTGAGATTAAAATTTGGGGATCTCCTTGGCAACCTGAGTTCTACAATTGGGCGTTTAACTTACCAAAAAATGGTGAAGAGTTAAAAGCGGTATGGGATATGATTCCTGAAGGAATTGATATATTGATTACTCACGGACCGGCTTGGGGAATATTAGATAACGTTGAAGGTAACCGCAATGTTCACTTGGGTTGTGAATTACTTGGAGAGAAAATCAAACAAATCAAACCTAAGATCCACATCTGCGGACACATCCATACAGGACACGGACATTATTTTGATGGTCACACACACTACTTCAATGCGTCTGTATTAAACGAGCAATATTTTTATTCTAATACGCCTTGGAATATTGATTGGGATCCTATAACTAACAAGATTAATTTTTTATAATGGAAGAACCAAGAATAATCAACAACAGAATATTCTACGATGAGAGAGGATCATTTAGTCCTCTTTCGTTGTTTGAATTAGATAAGGAATGGAAACAAAGTAACATTAGTATGAACCCAAAAAAGTTCACATTAAGAGGATTACATTATCAAAGTGGTGAAACTGCTCAGTCTAAATTAATAAAAGTAATTAATGGTAGAATTTTAGATTTTGTTGTTGATTTAAGAATACCACTTATATCATACAATAACTGTCAATTTTTTGAAATGAAAGAAGGTGATGAATTAATTGTACCAAGAGGATTCGCACATGGTTTTATAACGTTAGAAGAAAATACTGTGGTTCAGTATTTGGTTGACAATGATTATAATCCAAAAACTGAAGGATCTTTATTATGGTCATCATTTCCTGAGATTAAAAATGAAATATTAAAGTTAGATGGCACGTTTGATATTTCCAACATAATTATATCCCAAAAAGATTTGATTGAAAAATCATAAACTTTGATATATTTATTAATAAAAAACTATGGAAAAAGATTTAACAGAAAAATTGTTTGAAGAATTAAAAAAACAAGGAATTTACGAACAGGAAGATACTATTGAAGATGA
>Ga0315286_10003879_pt1 | contig 14266 bp, 13 predicted proteins | sample YL17G10_0_MG_FD_205038 | JGI IMG/M metagenome (GOLD analysis project Ga0315286, IMG submission 205038) | Sediment microbial communities from Yellowstone Lake, YNP, Wyoming, USA - YL17G10_0 | ecosystem: Environmental > Aquatic > Freshwater > Lake > Sediment | place: USA: Wyoming | collected...
TTGTTTTTTGCTTAAATTAATCCTGCCTAATTCATCTATACCGATAACCTTGACTTTAATCTCATCTCCCAACTTAAGGACTTCCTCGACGCCTTTGACAAAGTGATCGGTTAGCTCGGAAATATGCACCAGCCCTTCTTTAGTAGGAGCAATCTCTACAAAAGCACCGAAGGCGACAATGCGTTTTACCTTACCTATATAGATACGCCCTACCTCGATATCCTCGGTTATCGCCTTGATCATCTCAATGGCCTTTTCCGATTTAGAAGCCTCGTCCGAAGCGATCAAAACACTGCCGTCATCCTGAATATCGATGGTGACACCGGTTGCGGCGATAATCTTTTTTATGGTTTTACCGCTGGGGCCAATAAGTTCGCCTATCTTCTCCGGATTTACCTTAATTATCTGTATGCGCGGAGCATAAGAAGAAAGCTCCTGCCGCGGCTGGTTAAGCGCTTCCTGCATTTTATCTAAAACAAAGTATCTGGCCTCTTTTGCCTGCTGGAGGCACTTCTCTAATAAATCTATCTCAATGCCATCGATTTTTAAATCTAACTGTATCGCGGTAATTCCGGCCTTGGTACCGGCAACCTTAAAGTCCATATCCCCAAAGTGATCTTCTAGGCCCGTAATGTCGGTCAAGATAACTGTTTTATTATTTTCTCTGATTAAACCCAAGGCGATGCCGCCTACGGCATCTTTTATCGGTACTCCGGCATCCATTAATGACAAGGTTGCCGCACAGACGGTAGCCATGCTCGATGAGCCGTTGGATTCTAAAATTTCAGAGACTACCCTAATGGTATAAGGAAATTTTTCCTTGGTGGGCATCACCGCCATAAGTGACCTCTCGGCTAAAGCACCATGGCCTATTTCTCGGCGACCCGGGCCGCGTACCGGAGCGGTTTCCCCAACACTAAAAGGCGGAAAACTATAGTGTAACATAAAGGTTTTATATTTCTCGCCTTCCAATGCCTCAATAAGCTGTTCGTCTTCTCCCGTACCTAAGGTGGTTACCGCCAAGCTCTGGGTATGGCCGCGGGTAAAGAGACTTGAACCATGGGTGCGCGGCAACACCGAGACTTCGCAATTAATGGACCGAATATCCTTGAATCCCCGACCATCGATACGTACATTCTCCTCTAGTATTTTCTTCCTAACCTGCTCTCTTTCTACTTCCACTAAAGCCATTTTAATATCAGAGGATAAATAACCTTCCGGAGTCAGTTTGGCTTCTAACTCTTTGGATAAAAGAGCGACTTCCTCTTCGCGCTCCCTTTCTTGCTTAGCGCATAAACTTTAACCAACCTGTCTTTAGATAATTCTTCAATCTTCTTCTCTAATACAGGGTCTATTCCTTTATATTCTATATCTAGCTTCGGTCTTGCGTATTGGCGGATAAATTCTTCTTCCAGATGAATTATATCTTTAAGGTTCTTAAAACCGAAATTAACTGCCTCCAAGATTATATCTTCGGGGACCTCCTTGCTCTTGGCTTCCAGCATGATAATGCCCTTGATGTTTGCGGTGACGACTAAATCTAAATCGGAATTCTCTAATTCCGCGTAGGTGGGATTAAGAATAAATTGATTATCTACGTGCGCCACGCGGCAGCAAGCCAAAGGCCCATTAAAGGGGATATCGGATATGGATAAGGCTACCGATGCGCCAATTACCGAGAGTATATCAGGGTCATTTTCTCCGTCGCTAGATAAAACCAGAGCCATAATCTGGACTTCATTGAGCATACCTTTAGGAAAAAGTGGCCGAATCGGGCGGTCAATAAGTCTGGCAGTTAAAATCTCGCTCTCGGAAGGACGGCCTTCTCGCTTAAAGAAGCCGCCGGGAATTTTTCCTGCCGCATAGGTTTTTTCTTGATATTCGACAGTTAAAGGAAAGAAACCTTGTTCTTCCCTGGCTTCCTTGGACATACAGGCCGTAACCAAAACCACGGTTTGGCCGTATTGCACCGTAACCGAACCATTGGCCTGCTTGGCAATCTTACCGGTCTCTAAACTTAAGTCGGATCCTCCGAATTTAATCTTCATATTCTATTATTTGATTTTTATTTTATTTTGTAATCTCTGATCCTTAAAGTTATAAAGACGCTGGTATTTATTTTCTCAAGTTAAGTTTCTCTAGCATCTCTTCATATTTCTTGATATCTTTTTTCTTGAGATAATTTAACAGTCTGCGGCGTCTTCCTACAAGCGTCAGGAGCCCGCGCCGGGAATGAAAGTCTTTCTTGTGTTGTTTAAAATGCCCGCTTAATATATTAACCCTCTCGGTTAGAAGCGCAATCTGGACTTCCATCGAACCCGTATCCCGGCCATGGATCTTGAAATTATCAATAATCTTTGTTTTTTTATCTTTAACAAAAACCAAATCTTTTTCACCTCCTTATCTTTAAAAAATATTATACGCTACTTTATATTATAAGTCAACATATTCGTATATATTTTTGGCATAAAAAAAAAAAGGAAGGCTTTATCAGGGGCTAAATGGCCTCCATAGTTGACGGGGGTTTGGAAGTTATATTATAAGTCACGCTGACCACAAAAGGAACCTCAGCCACTATCCGCCTAGCCAACCTTTCCAAAGTCGGATAAGGTAATCTGGTGGGCTTGGCGCATCTGGCGTCAACACTATCCCAGCATCTAATTTCAATTTGTAAACCAAAATCTCTTTTTCCCTGGCGTATGCCGGTTACCCGATCCTGATGTAAAATAGCCATGCATTGAAAGGCCTTGACAGAGGCCAGTTCTTCTTCGGTAATTACGGTTGCGCATCTTACGATTTCTATTTTTTGCGGAGTAACTTCTCCGATAACTCGGGCAGACAAAGCCGGGCCCGGAAAAGGCATTCTCTTGTATACCGAATCCGGCAGCCCCAAAACCTCGGCTACTTTCCTGACGCCGTCCTTGCGTAGCTGTACTAAGGGTTCTATAATTTTATATCCAAAAACTTTTTTGGGGTCAATACCTAATTGCGCAAAAACATTATGCTGTCTTTTTATCCCGGCAACAGTTTCATCCACATCCGTTAGAATAGTCCCCTGTAAAAGGTATTTCGCCCTACTTTCCCTTACCAGGCGGCCGAAAATATCGCGGTAAAAAGTTTGCGTGATGGCTTCTCTTTTTTCTTCGGGATCAGTTACGCCCTTAAGGGCGCGAAAAAATTGCCTCTGGGCATCAACGATCTCTACAGGTACGCCTAATCCTTTAAAAAGTGAAACAATTTTTTTTGGTTCATCCTGCCGCATCAAACCGTTATCGATGAAATAAGTTTTTAGCCTTTTACCTAAAGCCCGGTGGCCCAGCATCGTTACTGCTGAAGAATCCACGCCTCCGGATAAGGCATTTATCGCCAGGCCGCTTTCGACCAGAGAAGAAACTTCCTTTATTTTTTGGGTGATGAATCTTTTAGGATTTAATGCTTTAAGTTTTATTTCTGCGATTTTCATATTTTCCCCCGAATAAAAAAATTTTTAGTTCTATAGTTTAGGAAAAAACTATACTTGCGGTTTCTTTATTGATGCCATCTTAACAAAATTAGCAATGGCAACTTTATCCTGATCATTAATCTGCGTAAAATGGATGCCTAAGCGATATTCATTTTTACCTAACAGGACATTGGATTTGACCTCTCCGGTTATTTTCATGGAGTTAGTTCGTTCATCGCCTTGAGCCTCAAGATTAATCAAGGTAAATTTCATGGCAATAATTGTGGCCGCGGGAATATTATAATTAGTGGAAACGGCCATGCCGTTCTCGCTTAAATTCAACATAAGAGCAATCGTCTCAATACCCGCGCCCGTGATCATACGCAAGGATAAAGGATGATTTATCTGGTAGGTCAGGATAAAGGCTACATCCAAGCGTTTTGATCTTCGCCTATCTTCGCCAGAGTACGCGTTATTCATATATTTAAAGCCAGTAAGGCAAACACAGGGTTTTGTTTATATATATCTCTTGATGAACTGCAATAACTCCTGCCAGTCAAACGGCTTGATAAAATAATCTACGGCTCCGAACTTTTCGCCTTTGAATAAAGAATCAGTCTCACCCTTAGCGGAAAGTATAATCACGGGTATATCCCGCGTGGATAGGTTTTTCCTCAAGTCCTCTAACATAGCAAATCCGTCTTTCTTAGGCATGACGATATCTAAAAGTATTAAATCTGGATTCTCCTCTGTTGCCTTATTGAATCCTTCTGCTCCATCCTGTGCCGAAATAACCTGATAACCACTATCTTGTAGACGTTTTTTGGTTAAGGCGATAATATCCGGGTCATCATCTACAACCAGTATTTTCTTCATCTTTTCATATTTTACTACCAAAGAACTGATTCTGCAATAAAAAACCGTATAGATAGGTTAGTCTATTTAAGTTTTATGAGTTCATCTAGTCTGGGTGAACGGACAGATTTGGTTATAGGCACAATAAGTGCAGGCCATATAGGCGGGGGTAGCTTGGAATTTTCCTTGACGAATACCTAAAGAAACTTCCTTGACTGCGCCCTTTACTTTTTCCAAATCGCACTCTTCTATTTTGGCCCTACCGATAATTCCGGATTCCAAGAAATATAGTTCTACGCGCTTAGGTAAGATAGCGAATATATTTTCATAGGCCAGGGCATAAAGGCTAAGCTGCAGGCTCTCCTTGGTGCGCTTATCCGCATCCTTCTGGGTTTTAATCTCTGAAGTTTTAAAATCCATGATTACCGCCCCGCCATCTTCAGTATCCACCCGATCAAACCGGCCGTTAATCTTATTATCTTGTAGAATAAACGAGAATTCTTTTTCAATAAATTTAGGCCGAGAGTTGCGCTTCTCTTCTTCAGCGAAGAAACGGACTAAGGCAACTTTGCCGATACGCAAGCGCTCTTTTTGGTGTTTTTCATCCAGAAAACCCTGCGGGTTAAAGCTCTGGTTGAATACTTCCAATAATTCTGCCTCACTCATCTTGCGACCTGCGAGCTTAAATTGAAAATACTTCGTTACGGCATCATGCATTGCCCGTCCATAGATAACCGTATGGTGCTCCATAATGGGCACGCGCAGGATATGCACATATTTATATTTTAAAGGGCAGGTTGAATAATCATCTAGATGATAATAACTCAAACTTAAGAGCTTCCCTTGCGGGATTTTTACCGACTCAGCCCGAAAAGATTCTTTTTGCGGGGCAAAACGCTCAATAACTTCCAGGGCGCGGGATTTCTGTTTTTCTCCTTCCGCAGCCTCCTTACCCAACGCCTCGATGACAAATTGACTGATACGCCTTAAGCGATTTCCGCCGTAATCTAAAGCGCTGGTCAAATACAATTCTTCCTTTGCCCGGGTCATCCCCACATAAAATAGCCTGCGTTCCTCCTGAATATGAAAGTCTCCTGCCGGCAATATTTCCTTGATTAAGGCATCGGGAAGTTCGATAGGTTGCCTGCGGTGCGGCCAAGGAAAACGGCCGTTGACTAAACTTACTAAAAATACTGCCCTGAATTCTAATCCTTTTGCCTTGTGTATGGTCAACACATTTACCGCGTCCGAATCGAGATCGGCCTCGACAGTAGAAGGGTCATCGCCGGCCTCGATTAAAAGATTCAAATAATTCACAAAGCTGATTACCCGGTCTTCTTTGGCTACCAGCTCAAAGTCCCGCACGATATTAAAAAACTTGGCAATATTTTGGATCTTAGTTTCGTTTTCCAGGCTAGGAATCTGGGTAAGCTTTTTTAAAAAATTCGTCTGCGTCAAAAAAGTATATAGTAACCTCCCTGTCGTCTCTTCGCGGGAAACTTTTAAGAATTGTCTTAAGTCTTCTAAAATATTTTTTATCTTTTTGCGGAACGTGTCGTTAAGATCTCCTAATTCCGCGATGTTCTCCAAATCCCGGAATACTAAATAGAGAGGTCTATTCCTGCGTTTGGCATAATGCGCGCACAGGCTAAGCTCAGAGAGGGCTAAATTATAAACTTCCGAGCTGACTAAATAATATAAACTTAACGAATCCGAGGGATCAGCCGCCACACGCAGGAAATTAATGCACAGTTTTACTTCTTCCCGGGAATAAAGGCCTTGGTTTCCGCTAAACTGCCAGGGTATATCCAGCATATTTAGCGCCTGTAAGAATGCTTGGGCATCAGAATTGGAACGTACCAGAATGGCAAAATCGCGGTATTTAAAATTACCCGCGGATACCTTTTCTTTAATTATCTTGGCTGCGTTATCTGCCTCATTAGAATGGGTATCAAAATGCAAGTGCTTAGGGGATAGCCCTTCTTTAGCGAGAGCAACGAGTTGTTTGTTGATATTTGCCTTTATTTCAAAGCGTTCGGGATTATTATGTTGGATAAGCCGATAGGCGCTATCCAGAATTACCTGCGAAGAACGATAATTCTGGATAATACTTACCTTTTTCGCATCGGGGAAATCCTTGATAAAATTCAGAAGGTTGGAATAGGCAGCACCACGAAAGCGGTAGATGCATTGGTCATCATCGCCGGTAACGGTAATGTTACGGCTTTTATCTGCTAAGATTCTGGCTAATTGATATTGGGCGAAGTTAGTATCCTGGAATTCATCTACCAAGATATATTTAAACTGTTCTTGATACCTCTTTAAGATTAAAGGATGCTCTCTTAAAAGGTTTAAAGCTAAATAAAACTGATTGCCAAAATCAACCAGGCCTTCCTGAGCAAGTAACTCCTGATATTTCGCATAGGCGCAAGCAACCTCCATCTGCTGCCGCGCCTGTTCTTCCAAGGCTTTATCTTGCGGGTTATCTTTAGATTGCAAAATCAGCTCTTGCGCAAAACTAGAATACTCCTTGGGGGAGATATCTTCATCTTTAGCCCGGCTAAATAGTGAGATTAATGCCTCAATAAAACGCGTAGGGTCGGCTAAAGGCCGGTAATAAGAAAGCTGGAATTCAAAAAGATGCTCGCGAAAGAATACCGCTGCCTTGGGCCGGGTCAAAACCTTAAAATCCGGATTTAGGCCAGCAACCAGTGCATTCTCGCGTAATAACCTATCGCCAAAGGCATGAAAAGTAGAAATCCAGATGTCGGTATAGCCATAAGGAACCAGCACATCCACGCGTTCCTGCATCTCGTTGGCGGCCTTATCCGTAAAAGTAAGGGCTAAAATTTCATGCGTCTTAGCCAGGCCTTCACAGAGAAGCCAGGCTATTCTACGCGTAATCACGGTGGTTTTTCCGGTACCCGCTCCGGCGATGATAAGTAACGGCCCTTCTTTATGCCTGGCCGCCTCTAATTGTTCTTTGTTCAAGCCCTCTAAGATTTTATTCATCTTTTAAATAAACGCATGCCTTGCGCAAAACATAATAATACGTAAGTCATATCTTCACTTATTTTACCTTGACAATATTTGATTTTCAAGTATACTTTTATTTCTATAAGGATGGAGTAAAAATGTTAAAAATATGCGCTATATGCGGGAAAGGCTCACTAACAGGTAGAAGTATCGTACGCAAAGGTTTAAGCAAAAAAAAGGGCGGCACCGGTAAAAAGATAGTCCGTTCCACCAAACGCGAATTCCTTCCTAACCTTCAGAAGATACGTATCTTAATAAATAATCGGCCAAGCAGAGCCTATGTCTGCACAAAATGCATTAAAAAAGGCCGTATCCAAAAAGTTTAATCCTATCTAAAAAATATATCCTTGACTTCTAAAAGAACGCTTTCCTCGCCTTGCCAATTATCTATTTTAGGGGTATAGACTAAATCAAAATAATCTGCACCGCTTAAGCTATCCTTAGAACCACTCATCCCAAATCCTATGGCCGCATAAGTAGTATTTCCATCGCTAACCCAGAATTTTAATGTATCCCTGCCTAAAACTTGCGGTTCGCCTTTTATTTTTAGATTGCGGGTGTAAAATAAGGGTTTAGGATTAGCGGTGCCATAAGGCTCTAATAAATCAAGTTCAGCAATCACTTTCTCATTTAAATCTAAAAAATTTAACTCCATATCGATATCCAAACTAGGAAGCAAATCCTGGAAACCCAGTTTCTGGTTAGCCAAGCCATTAATTTTATTTTTAAAATCTTCAATATTGTCTTTGGCAATGACCAGGCCGACAGCATATTCATGCCCGCCAAAACTCTCTAAAAAATTCTTACATTCTAAAAGTATCTGGAATAGATGGAAATTTTTTATGGAACGGCCGGAGCCTTTACACAAAGCTGAGGTTTTAGATATTACAATAACCGGCCGATAAAATCTATCTGCCAGCTTGGAAGCCACTATCCCTAAGACCCCTTGATGCCAATCTTCCTTGGCCAGCACAATAATTTTATGTTCTTTAAAATTAATCTCTTTCTCAATCAAATCTTCTGCCTCTTGTAAAATCTTATTTTCTACCTTTTGGCGCTGACGATTATATGCTTCTATAACCTTAGCCAGTTTATCTGCTTCATCTTTTGTCTCACTCATCAATAAATCTAAGGCGGTATCAGCCGTATCCATGCGGCCACTGGCGTTAAGGCGCGGTCCGATAATATAACTGATCAGGCTAGGGGTAATCTTTCTATCTTTTATCCCGCTAATTTCTATGAGCGCCTTGAGACCTAATCTTTTGGTCTGGCAGATTCTTGATAAGCCCTCTTTGACAATGACGCGATTTTCGCCCGTTAAGGGAACAACATCCGCAATTGTGCCTAAAGAAACTAAGTCCAGATGCTCAAACAACATCTCGCCGGTTAAGGCCTGACAGAGCTTATAAGCTACGCCCACCCCGGCTAAATCCCGGTATGGATAACGTGAATCTTTTAGTTTAGGATTTATAATTGCCGAAGCGGATGGCGGTTCAGCGCTATCCGGTTCGTGATGGTCGGTTACAATCACCCCTATATTATGGCGCCTTAGTTCTTTTATCTGGGTATGGCTGTTTGTTCCACAATCAGCCGTAATCAAAAGTTTAATATTTTTCTGTTTTGCTATCTGTAGGATATTTTTATTTAAACCGTAGCCTTCTTTAATCCTATGCGGTAAATAATGAACTACGTCCAATCCTATTTTAGAAAGTATAGCCTTAAGTAGCGCAAGGCTGGTTATGCCATCGACATCGTAATCGCCAAAAATCATGACCCGCTCTTTATCCTTAGTTGCTTTCTTAATAATATTGACGGCACTATGCATATCCGAAAATGAATAGGGATCTAAAAGGTGGCCTAATTTTACTTTGAGAAATTTTTCTGCTTCTTCTAAGTTTCCAATACCGCGATTTATTAATACCTGGGAAAGAATCTTAGAAATACCGAGCTCTTGGCTAAGCGTATTCTCTAAGTGAAGATCGGGCGAAGCAATTTTTAATATCTTGTGCGCATACATAAAAAATATTTTTACATTTTTTCGGGCTTGGACACGCCTAATAACTCAAGGCCCACGCCAAGGACAACTCGCGCAGCTGTAATAAGCGCAAGCCTCGCCCGGGTTAGTTGCTCATCCTCTCCTAATACACGGTAGAGATCATAGAATTTATGAAAGCATTCGGCTAATTCTTTTAAATATACGGTCAACATATAGGGATCCTGGGTATTGAAACAAATTTGCAATACAAAAGAAAGCTGCTGTGTCTTCTTGATCAGCTCTATCTCTTCTTTTTCTTCTAGCAGCGTCAAGTCTAGATCCTTAAATTCAGTTTTTGAGGGGCTATTACGTAAGATACTGCAGATCCTGGCATAGGCATACTGCACATAATAAACCGGATTTTCAGGCGTCTGTTTTTTGGCTATATCCAAATCGAAATCTAAGTGGCTGGAGGTACGGCGCATAAGAAAGAAGAATCTGGCCGCATCAGGGCCTACTTCATCAAGCACTTCTCTTAAAGTAATGTATTGGCCTTTACGGGTAGACATCTGTAATGGCCTTCCGTCTTTAAAGAGAGAGGCTAATTGTACGATAATAACCGATAGAGAATCCGCATCTTTACCTAAAGCACTTACCGCTGCCTTAAGTCTATTTATATAACCGTGATGGTCAGGGCCCCAGAGATTAATCAGCCAGCTAAAACCGCGTTTAAATTTATCCTGATGATAAGCGATGTCTGGGGCCAGATAGGTATAGCTACCGTCGCTTTTGACTACTACCCTATCTTTATCATCCCCGAACTGAGTAGATTTAAACCAAAGGGCGCCGTCCTGCTCATAGAGGAAACTTTTCCTTTTTAAAAAATCTAATGCCTTTTTGATCTTGCCGCTCTTCCTTAATTTTTTTTGACTGTACCAGTGATCGAACCTAATTGCGAAATCCGCCAATTCTTTTTTTATTATACCCAGGATATAATTTAGCGCATAGTCGGAAATATTTTTCACTTTTGGCTTTTGGCTTTTGACCTTCTTTGCTATATCATAAATATATTCTCCCTGATAATAATCCGGGGGGAACTCTATGCTTTCTCCGGATAATTCTTTAATTCTTAACTCTATGGATTTACCTAATATATTAATCTGGTTACCCTCGTCATTAAGATAATATTCCCTTTTAACTTTAAACTCAATAAAATCCAATATATTGGCCAAGACGTCTCCCACTACTGCCTGTCGGGCATGGGCAATGGATAAAGGACCGGTAGGATTTGCGCTCACAAACTCGATCAGAACCGGCCGGCCTTTACCGAGATTCAACCTTAGCGCATCCTTGCCTTTTTTGGTTAAGTCTTTTAGCTGTTCATAAAAATAAATATCTTTTAAATAGAAGTTTATAAATCCGGCACCCTCAACTTTAATTTCCTCTACATAATCTTTTAAAGGGCTTTCGGCTAAATATTTTTTAATCTGGGGGATGATAATACTGGCCAGCTCAAAAGGAGATTGTTTTGCTAATCCACTTAACTTTAAAGCAATGTTCGTAGATAGGTCGCCAAAGCGGCTATCCTTGGTAAGATCGAGGAATAAATCTTCCTTTTTGACCTTGTCTAAATTCAGATCTTCTAGGGCATTCTTGATTATTGGAATCAATAAATCCTGAATATTTTTTTTCATCGGTAGAGAGACTTTCTGCGGTCAGAAAAGGTGGGCGTAAATTAAATTACCATCTGCTTAAAGTCCTATGGCATGGAATTTATTTACGAATTCTAACTTTTTTAGCGCCGGCCCATAAGCGCTCTAAAGAATAAAACTCTCTCATCGGTTTATAAAAGATGTGGGCCACTACACTTAAAAAGTCTAGAACCAGCCACCCCGAGGCATCGTTGGCCAGAACCTTAGAGAGAGGTTTTATTCTATCTTTATCTAAATCTTCTTCTATGGCTTGCGCAATTGCGTTTACCTGCCGAAGAGATGTCCCGCTTAATATAACAAAATAATCGCAGAAATTGCAGACACCCCGCATATCTAAGACGGTTAAATTCTGGGCTTTCTTAGATCTAGCAACCGCGGCAATGCGTAGCGCTAATTTTTTTGGCTCTATTAGTACCTGCCTCCTTAAACTAAAATTATTTATTACCTAAAATCTTATACATTCCGGTACCGCAATCAGGACATTTGCCTTTCATAGCCAAACGACCATTCTTCATCGTTACGCGTTGTTCGTCCTTCATTTCTTTTTTTGATTTACACTTCACGCAATAACCTTTCTCCGCCATTTGATTCCCTCCTTTCTAATTTACATTTTCATTGTCTCATTTTTATAAAACATATTATATAACAGAAAAGGCAAAGGTCAATTAATTCTTGTTATGATGGCTTATGTGTTTTTCTTCAATTTCACCGACAATTTCTTCCAGGAGATCTTCCAGGGTTACTAACCCTAGCGTCTTTTTGTGCTCATCAACCACGATAGCAATTTGCAGTTTCTCTAATTGAAATTTTCTTAAAAGTTCATTTACCCGCAGAGTGCCTAAAACACAATATGGCTGATGCAGTAAATCCTGTAAAACAAATAATCCTTTGTCCCTCAAGATATAGAGCAAATCACGGGCATAAATTATCCCGACAATGTTATCAACAGAGTTTTCATAAACCGGAAGCCTGGCATGACCTTCTTCCACAAAAATATTCAATAATTGCTCGTGGTTTGCGTTAATATTTATAGCAACCATTTTTTCTTTCGGCATCATGACTTCATTAACCTTGGTATCGCCAAACTCAAAAATACGATGCAGCATCTTACGTTCTTCATCGCTTAAGACACCTTCTTCTTTACCCACCTCGATCATCAGGCGTAACTCCTCTTCGGTAATTAAAGGCGACCTCTTAGTAGGGCCGACGCCTAATACTTTTAGGATAGAATTACTTATCCCGATAAATATAGGAATAATATAATGTAATATTTTAATCACGATTGCCATGAGGGGTGCGCTAAATAGAGCGATTCTCTCCGTATGTTTAATCGCTAAAATTTTAGGAGTCATTTCGCAAAAAATGAGGATAAACAATGTGGCGGTAAAAGTTGCAATAATTATGCCCCAGCTATAACCGAATCTTTGTACAAATATTGCGGTCACAATAGCCGATATAGCTATATTCACAAAATTATTTCCTATAAGAATAGCGGCAATAAATTTATCTAAATTAGTAACTAGGCGCTGAATATGCGTGGCGCGTTTTATTCCTTGAGCAAGCATATGGCGCAGGCGTATCTTGCTTAAGGCAATGATAGCGGTTTCAGAGGCAGAGAGAAAAAATGAAATAAGCGCTAAGGCCAATAAAGAAATTATGGTGATGGGTATGGATAAGATATTATTCATTCTATGTGTAAGTAACTGGGAATCTCTTGCTTTCTATCATTAAGCGGACCGATAAGTGCCAGGTTTAAACTTTTTTCTTTAAATATATACCGGGCAACTTCCCGGATATCTTCCCGCTTTATTTTATTGACCTCTTTAATAATCTCATGCAAAGTAAAAGTCCTATCTAAGGTAACTGTAGATTCGCCAATCCAGAGCATGTGGTCTAAGGTATCTTCCAAAGCAAGTAGCAGTTGTCCTAAATAGAACTCTTTCGCACGCTTAAACTCATCAAGGCTTACTAGCTTATCCTTGGTCATACTTAATTCTTGTAAAATCAATTTTATTGCCTCTGCTACTTTATGATTATCAATACCGGCGTGGACAACAAATGCCCCGGTATCCTGGAAGCGTTTAACCTGACTGCCAATCTCATAGGCCAGACCTCTTTTTTCTCTGATCTCATTAAAGAGACGGCTGGACATATTTGCTCCCAGGATCACATGCAATAATCCCACCGCGTGCTTTAAAGGATGGGCTCTTTTAAAGCTATGAAACCCTAAGGCAAGGTGGGTTTGTTCCGTATCTTTAGCTAGGAGATTAAATTTCGGTTTATCCTGTTCCTCTTTGACCTCGGAAAAGGCATTTGTCTTTTGATTTTTGAGGCCACAAAATTGCTTTTCTACCTTCTGGATAAATTTATTATGCCCTAATAAACCTGCCGCACTAACGACAATATTCTCTGGCGTATAATATTGCTTCCTGAATAGGGATAAATCTTCTTTCTTAATATTACTGACAGATTCAACTGTGCCTGAAATAGTCATGCCCAGAGGATGATTAGGCCACAATAACTCATCGAGTAATTCATGCACGTAGCTCTGGGGCAGGTCTTTATACATCTTTATTTCCTCTATAATTACCGTTCTTTCTTTTTTAATTTCTTCTTCAAGCAAGATCGGGCTCATGACCATGTCGGATAAAATATCTAAAGCTAAATCTAGATAGCCAGCCGGTATCTTCACCAGATAGCAAGTTAACTCTTCGGAAGTGAAACCATTCAAAGAACCACCCACGCCTTCAATGGATTCTTTTATCTTCCGGCAGGAATACCTCCTGCTGCCTTTAAAAGACAGATGCTCTAAGAAATGGGCAATCCCTTTAAGTTTCGCCGATTCATATCTACCGCCTACCTTTATCCAAATACCCAAGGCCACAGACTGCATTTTAGGCATAACATGGTTAATAATCGCCAGTCCATTAGCTAATCTTGTCTTTTTATACATTTTTTAGGTAACCAACGAATCTTGCTACGATTTTAATTAAGTCTTTTTTCTTGAGATTTTCTTTGATCTTTTTAATAATTGCGCTACCCACTATTACGCCATCAGCGATTTTATAAATCTGCCTGACATGGGAAGGCTTGGCTACCCCGAATCCAACACAAACGGGCTTGGTAATATTTTTTTTGATTATCTTTAGATTATGCACTAAATCTAAGGGCAGATTTTCGCGCGGACCGGTAACTCCGGTTAAAGAAACATAGTAAATGAATCCTTTTGAGGTTTTGGAAACTAAT
>Ga0315286_10003880_pt1 | contig 14265 bp, 6 predicted proteins | sample YL17G10_0_MG_FD_205038 | JGI IMG/M metagenome (GOLD analysis project Ga0315286, IMG submission 205038) | Sediment microbial communities from Yellowstone Lake, YNP, Wyoming, USA - YL17G10_0 | ecosystem: Environmental > Aquatic > Freshwater > Lake > Sediment | place: USA: Wyoming | collected...
CGGGGATTCTCCGGACGCGGCCGCCGATCTCGATTTCCGCGGCCAGAGCGTGCCCCCAGGGATCGCGCGGGAATTCGTATTCGAACTTGTCGCCGCGGCGGGCCATGGGGACTTTGTGAAAGAACGCGCTGCTCGGGAGGGGCTTGACCAGGGCCCAGGCGCGGGTGAGACCGACCGCGGGAACACTGATCCGGACCGATGCCGGACCCGGATCGACCGTGATCAGGGGCGGACGAAGCTCGGACGGGGCTTCGGGAAGCGGGTCAGGGATGGGAGCGGCGATTTTCGCCATCCGCTCGGCCTCGGCCTTAACCTTGGGTCCTTCGAGGGACCAATGGAAAGCGTTGGTCCGCATCCGGAGCCGCTCGGTGAAAGGCTTGTAGAAAGCGCAGGCGGCGAGCTCGGCCCATTGCCGTTCCGCTTGTTGCATGTGCCAGGCGGCCTTACCGGCCGCATCGGCGGCGCCGGCCTCCGCCTGGCCCGTCCGCCAGGCGGCCAGGAACCGGGCGGCGTAATAGCGGCCGAGCCGGGCGGCCTGGGCGCAGGCCGTGGTGAGCTCCTTAAGGCGTTTCGCCTCGCCGGGCGAAGCGGACGGGGGAGGAATCGCGCCGGCTTTATCGGCCGCGGCGGCGAGGGCCAAAAGGCGGGCGGCCGTGGCCGGAGTCGGAATGCGGCCGTCGAGGCCGCCGGCTGCATTGCCGGCGACCGTCTCCCGGATCGAGGCGAAGACGTGGGAGTCGAAAGGCTCCGCGGCCAGATAGGCCGGCGTGTCTCCGCCCCACTCGAGCTCGACGGCATGATTGCGATGGTCGGGACCCAGAGAAAAGGCTGAGAATGCGGTCGAGACGATCCGGCCGGCCGCTTTCCAGGCTTCGACGAGCGGCGAAGCCGCCGGCCCGAGCTTGTCGGCGACCAGGGCGTCGAAGCGCTCGTCGGGCGTATCGGGGTCGTAGCCCAGGCGCCCCCAGAGCGTGAGATACATCCAGTCGCGCTCATGGGTCCAGTCGCAATAGGCGTCTCTGGGGTCGGCCAGATAGTAGCGCGGAGATTTCGGATAATAGGTTTCGAGGCCCTCGACGATGAATCCGGACGCGGTGCCGAGGGGCATGGAGCGGACGGCCTTCCGCACGGCCGCGGGATCGTAGACGGGCAGGATCCGGTGCGTCCCGTTGGCCCGGACCTGCCAGACGATCTTGTAGGGCTCCGCGGGCCAGCTGCCGCCGGAGGGCGCGGGATTTCCCGGCCAGAGCCTGGCGCTGGCTTCCGGGGCGCCCGAATCGCTGAGGTAGTCCTCGAACGAATAGCTGTACCAGCCCGCCATGCGCCCGCCCATCAGCATGTAGGGAGCGCCCCACTGCTCTCCGTTGAACTTGATTTCTACCGTGAAGTCCCGGGCCGCTTTGGCCAGAGGGACGACCCGCGATTTCCGGGCGAGCCAGCTTCGGGTGACGAGCGGAATGTCGCGTCCCGAGGCCTTCACGGCTTCGAGGTAGCAGTTGAAGAACGCCTCCCCATGGCCGCTCTCCCCGATCCGGAAGCCGATGGCGTCGAGGCCGGGCGCCCGGCGGATGAGCTTCTCGACGACTTCACGCGTGTAGGCGTAGAGATCGGCCTCGTTTTCGGGGTAGGGGGCCGGCGCGTGGGGCGTCCGGAAACGGGCCTCGTAAGCCATCAGGCTGACCCGGACGCCCCGGGCATGGGCCATCTTGATGATCGCGTTGAGCCGTCCGAGGTTGGCCGCCTTGATCTCCGGAGCGACCCCGACCTTGGGGAATTTCTCACTCTGGACGAAGTAAGCGTAGAGATTGGGCGCATCCGTGACGCTGATGTCCCAGGTCCCGTGGAGGTCGATCCAGTTCAACCGGGCGCGGGCCATCTGATCGAAGAGCGTTCGCCAGAAACCGTCGTTGGCGAACCACCAGCGGGCCGGGTCGAGGAGCGCGCGGGGGTCGTAATCCGTATTGGCCGCGGCATCGTCCCAAGGCAGGGTCAGAAAGATGTTCCAGCCGCGATCGCGGAGAAACGGCCGTCCGCGGACGGCATCGCCGGCCAGGGCGTCCTTGCCCCGCCGGAGGACTCGTTCGGCCAGCTCGAGCGCGCCATAAAGAGCCCCGTTGGCGTCCGGCGCTTGGACGGATGCGGTCCCGCCTTTGAACGTGATCGCGTAGCTTTCGGGAAGCCCCGGCCCTCCCACCCGGATATCGACCGCGGCCTTCAGTCCGCGCGCGGACAAGGCGTCCGTGACGGCCTTGCGCCCGAACGCGACCATGTCATCGGGGGGGGCGGCGGATGCCGCTCCTACAAGGAGACCTGCGGCGGCCAGAAGCGTCAAGAAGGGGCGGTCCAACCTGCGGTTCATTGACGAGAAGCATATCAACAGGTCCAGTCCCCCGTCAATATCCCTTTGGCCGCGGAGACAAGTTCCGGAGAGGGGCGAACCGATGCCTCGCCCTCTGACAAAGCTTCGGTCACCAGCCCTGGACATCTGAAATCGATGTTGATATTCTGAAGAAAACAAGATGGCAGCTGATCAAGACGGCAAGCATCGGAATACCCTGATTTCCGGAGAGGCCGGAGATCAGCCGGTCGTTGATATCCCGGGGCTCGTCGAGATCATCACGGAATTCAACCGGGCCCGGACCAATTCCGTCATCTACCCGCCTCGACACCCCCAGGTCGCCGCAAGCCTGGACCGCGCCTATCAAGGGCTCCGGGAGCTTATCGAGCCGGGCCCGGAGCTGACCTTGGGCGCGGCGCAGGACGTCCTGTTGATGGCGGGGAAGCCGCTCGACGCCCGGAGCGCGGCGTTCCGGGAATTTGCGCTCGCGTTGAGTTGCCGCAACGTGCTTTCGATCACGTTCGAACGGGGGTTTACGAGGGAAGACCTGCTCCGCCTCCATCAGGTCCTCAGCCGTTCGCCGGAGGAGATCCTGAAAACGGGAGGCATTCGGCAGCTTGGAGCGCAGGCCGGCGTGGAACACGTTCGTCTTCAGGAAGTGGACTACAGCCATTTCCGGCTCACTGAAGAAAGCGAAATCTCTCCGCGGGAGCCGGAAGAGGAAAAAGGGCGGCACGATCGGATCTGGATGGAGTTCGCGAAGCAGATCCTGGAGGGCGGCGGAGCCGAAACGAGGACGCCGGCGCGCCGCCCCATGGAACACGACGCGGATCCCGCTCAGCTGTCCGCGTTCATCAACGCCGATCCGGAAGGCGCCCGGGCTGCCTTGAGAGAATACGAACGGCTGATGGCCCGGGGGGGAGGCGGAGTCCCCGAGCCTCGGACGTTGGAGAAGCTGACGATTCTTCTCCGGCGCCTCCGCCCCGAGCTCAAAAGCAAGTTTTTGGCGATGACGTTCGACAAAATGAATGAGGCCGACCCCGGGGCGTGGAAGGGATTCGGGGACGATTTGGCCCTGCAGATGCTCCATCAGGCCGAAGAGAATGAAAAGACGATTTCGCCGGCTCTGGTGAACCTGGTGAAGGCGCTTTCCGGAATCGGCGAGGCCTCTTCGGTCCCGTCCGCGTCCGGTGATCGGGAAGGCCTTCTCGACAAGTCCTCCGAAAATCCGCTTAAAAAATTTGATGCCTTTTTCGTCCAGGAACGCCAAGAAAGCTATATCGATCCTCAGTACCAGGCGGTCTTGGATAACTTGAGCCTGGCATCGGCCGAAGGCGTCGCGGTCGGGAGCGGATGGCAGGACGTCCTCGCGTCTCAGCTCCGAGACACCCTCGACGAGGGCCGTATCGCCATCCGGCTTTGCCATCTCCTTGTCGCGTTCCTGGACACGGCGGTCGAAGCGGATGAATATCGGACCTTTGTCGACAGGATCGTCGCGCACATCCCCGACATTCTCGCGGCGGGGGATTTCGATCTGCTCCTGAGAATATTGGGCATCTTCCGCCGCCATGCGGCTGAAAAGCCGGAGCCCTTGTCCCGGATGGCCGAAAAGGCTCTTGGGGCGTTCGCGGCGCCTGATTTCCTTTCGCGGGCGATCCAGGCCGTCCCTTCAAGGCGAGACAGAAGGGGCGCCTCTTTGTCCTTCTTTTTAGCTTTGGGTCCCGCTTGCTTCTCCGCGCTCCTGGATCTTTACGTTCAGGAGGAAGGACCGTCCGGGAGCAGGCCCCTGATGCGGCTCATGGGCGAGTTCGGAGCGGTCATGGCCAAAGAAGCGGCCAAGCGGCTTGGGGATTCGCAGGTCGATACGGCCCGGCGTCTGGTCGCTTTCCTGAAAAAATATGGAGGTCCGGAGAGCCTCCCCTCATTGAGGGACCTGCAAAGCGGCGAAGACGATCGGCTGCGGAGCGACGCTCTGGACGCCCGCCTGGCTCTGGGCGATGCCGAAGCGCTCCCCGACTTGCGGGCGGCCCTCCATTCTCCGATCGATCGCGAATCACAGACGGCCATCCGGCTCGCGGGACAACATCGCGTTGTGGGGACGACCGCTGAGTTGGCCCGGATGATTAAAATCGGAGGGTTTCTGGGCGGGTGCAATCGGCGCAATGAGGACCTTGTCCGGGCGCTCGGGAAAATCGGCGACCCCGTCGTGCTGCCCACGCTGAAGAAAGCGGTCCGCCGGAGGAGCCTTTTTTATCCTGGCGAACGCCGGGATTTGAAGGCTGCGATCTTCGAATCGCTGGACGGATATCCCCGCGAGAGCCTGGCCGGAATGCTCCGCCTCGGCGCGAAGTCCAGGGACCCCCGCATCCGGGCGGCCTGCCATTCCCTTCAAAAAGACGCTGCCGGGATAGAAATCTCTCCTCGGGCTTCCCGCCCGGAGAGCGGGGGCCGATGAGCGACTTCGATATCCAGGACAAGCTTCTCGGCGTTCTCCGCGAAGCGGCTTCGGCCGTCGGCAACTTTCGCTATTACGGCGCCGGGCATCCCCATACTTTGGAGCGTATCGGGACCGCCGGCCGCGAGCTGGCGGCCCTCTTGGAGAAAGTCCCTTCGATCACTCTTTTCTTTGTTGCCGACCGGCTCGTGGTTAATGATCACCCTCTTTCAGCCATCGGCCCGTCCGTGGAAAAATTCGTGGACCTGCTGAAAGAGAAAGGCGTCGAACGCCTGACCTTCCAGCGCGGCGTCTTGGCCCGGGAGCTGACCGATTTTTTGGCCCAACTGGCGGAGAAGGGCGGGGCGCCGATCTGTTCGACCCCAGGCATCCGGCTCGGCAAAGTGGAATTTGAGGATGCCGGGGGGGCTCCCGGCGAACCGGCGACTCCGGCCGAGCCCGGCGGCCCGATCAAACCGGCCGAAGGCTTCGTCGTTCTTGGCGATGGGGAATTCGACCGGATCCGGGAGATATATTTTCGGGCGGAGCGCCGGAAGCGGCTTGATGTCCGCGACGTGGACGTCATCGTCCGGAAATTCATCGGGGTGCTGCTCACGCACTTGAACCCGGTCCGCCTTCTAATTACGGTCAAGAGCGCTCACGAATATACGTTCACCCATGCGGTAAACGTCGGGATTCTGACCATCGTTCAGGCGAGAGCTCTGGGTTTCGCCGGCCGGACCCTCCACGAGATCGGGATCGCCTCCATGCTCCATGATGTCGGGAAGATCTTCATTCCCGCGGAAATCCTGAGCAAGCCAGGCGAATTGACGCCGGCCGAACGGGCCGTCATCGAAACGCACACGATCAAGGGAGGAAGGTATCTGCTCGAACAGGAAGGCCTCCCGATGGTCGCCCCTCTAGCGGCCTTCGAGCACCACATTAAATTCGACGGGTCCGGCTATCCCTTCATCACATCGGATTGGAAGCCTAGCCTCATCAGCCAGATGATCGCGATCGCCGACGTCTTCGACGCCCTCCGGAGCCGACGCAGCTACGGTGAACCCAAGACGCAGGAAGAAATCCTGAAGATCTTCTCGGAAAACCGGGGCGTCGCATTCCACCCCCTTCTCCTGGATAGCTTCCTGGCGCTTATCAAGCCTAGCCTTTGACGCCGCGGGGACCGCGGTTCGGCCTTAACGGCCGATCCGCCAGGTGCCATTGACGGTCTTCCGGTTCGCCGGTTGCATGATCGTGAGAGCAATCTGGCCTGAGGCGGAAGTGGGGGAGAGAGCCGTTCCGGTGAGGGTCCCCTGAGCCGCCGCCAGTCCATCGCGGCCGCTGCAGCGGAGGGAGAAGGCGCCGTCGCCCGGATCATAAGTTCCCTGAAGGGTGAGGCGGGTGCTGTTCGTCCTTCCCCCGGAGGAGACAATTTCGCCCGAGACGATGTTCGCCCTGTCGATCTCGATCGTCAGCTCGCGCGTGGTGCCGTCATCGAGCCTGATTTCGCCCCGCCACGACGTCCCGGCCAGGACGGCTTGTCCTCTCGGGCCGGGGGATTCGGTCGAGCCGGCATAGACTTCGATTTCGGCGAATTGCATGTAATAGGCCTGTTCCGCGCCGAGGTACCGCAGGTTCGTTCCGACGATCCGCACGAACCGGCCGCCGACCGGGTTGAAGCCGAAGCGCTGGACATCATCGCCCGGCTTTCCGTAGCCGGTCTTCCGCACGACCGCCGTCCAGGAGCGGCCGTCCTGGGAGACTTCAATGGTGAAATCCAGGGGGAACCCTTCGCCCAACCGGGCAGGATCGTTCCGGGGATAAATATCGACGCGGCTGACGGGGTGGCTTCCGCCAAGGTCGATCTGGATCCATTCGGTGTGATTACGGGACTTGTCCGCTTCGCTTGACCAGCCTCGAGCGCCCCGATTTTCGTTCCTCTCCCCGTCGACGGCCAACGCGGCCCCCCAGCTGCCTTGCTCATAGGAGCTCGAAACCGTCACCCTCTTGTTGAGGGCCAGGTTCGTCTCCGCCTGGGGATTCGATGCCCGGGCGGGCTTGGACAGCGCGGGAAGGGCGCAGCCCAGGACGAGAAGGACGATCAATAGAGATCGAAATCTGATGCATGTCATGGGGCTCTCCTTTTTTCCTTTATAGCACTCCAGCCGAGGGCGCGTCAATTGGAGAAATCCCGCTCATTAGGAAAAAGGGGACGGTTCTATTTATGGAATGCCCTTGTCGATGATAGGAAGCCGCCGCCGATAAAGAGAACCGTCCCCTTTTATCTCCTTCAAATTGGACAAAAAAAACTGCACCCCCCCCCATCCCGCCGGGGGGATGAAGGCGGGTGCCGGGCGAATCCGTGAGCCGGGACGGCTCCTTATTTCAGAGGGATGGTATGGATGGCGCCGTCGCCATACTTCTTGGCCAGGCCATCGATCGTTCGTCCGCCGAATTTGGCCGCCATGGCGTCGATCGTCGCCTGGTTCGGTAGCATCTTGTCCGCGCCGGCGCGGCATTCCTCGATGTTCCCGGCGACCATGATGATCATCTTGTCCGGCTGGAGCCACTTCTGGGCGACGCGCTTGAGGTCCGCGATAGTCACCTTCTCGTACTTGGGCAGATAAGCCTCGTAGTAATCCATCGGCCGGCCGTTGAACTCCAGATTGGCGAAGTTCTGGATGATCGATCCGACGCCGGAGAACATGGACGGAAACGCATTGACCCGGGCGCTCTTGGCCATCTTCAGGTCGGCCTCGCCGATGTTGCCGTTGCGCATGTCTTCGATGAGATCGAGCATGAGCTGCGAGGCGAAGACGACCGTCGAGTTCTTGGTCTGACACGACGCGGTGAACATGCCGGGGTAGAGGATCCCCGCTCCGCTTCCGCCGCCCCGCCCACCGCGCGGGCCGCCGCCGCCCCCGCCGCCGCTGAAGCTCGAGCTTGTGGAATAGGCGAGGCCGTTGTCGGTCCGGACGACTTTCGTGATGCGCGACGAGAAAGACCCGCCGCCGAGGACGTAGTTCATCAGGTCGACGGCCGGATAGTCGGGATCGTCAGACCGGAGGCCGAGATGACCGATCCGGATGACGCCCTGGTTCGGAAGGACCTCGGGCTGGACCATGTACACGCCCGCCTTGGCGGCCTGCTGGACGCGCGGGAGGGCCGGCACGGCCTTCTCGGCCTTGGGCCACTTCCCGAACGCGGCCTCGAGCCTTTTAAGCATATCGGCCTTCTTGAAGTCGCCCGAGACGACCAGAATGGCGTTGTTGGCCCCCCAGTACTTCTTATGCCAGGCCAGAAGGTCGTCGCGGCCGATGGCCGTTATCGTGGCTTCGGTCGGATCTTGGGCGATGGGCGAGTCCTCGCCGTAGATCAGCTGTTCATAGACGCGGGAGGCGACCTGCGACACGTTCTTGTTGCGGTTGCGGATGCCGGGCAGGGTTGTGTCCTTCTCCCGCCGGAGCTTGTCCTCGGGGAAGGCGGGGTTGTTGAGGATGTCCAACCATATCTTGAGGCCCTCGTCGAGGTACTTGATGTTGATCGAGAGGGCATTGGCCGAGACCGTCCCGGCCAGAAAGTCCATCCGTTCGTTGATTTGCTCGCCGGTCATCGTCGCGCTGCCGCCTGAGCGCATGATGGACGTGGTGAAGCCGTCGATACCGAGCTTGGCCTTGGGTTCGAGGAAAGGCCCGGTCCGAACGAGGAGGGAGGCGCTGAACCAGGGGATCTCGTGGTCTTCGGCGATATAGACCACCAGGCCGTTCGCGAGCTTTGTCCGGAACTCGGCCGGCTTGGGCGGCTTGAAATTGAGGGGGGGGTAAGTGAACTGCTCCGGCCGGGGCCCTTGGGGCGCCTGGAGGCCGGGCACGGGGTCCGTGGAATGGGCGGGCGCGGGGAGGGCGAGGGCTATGGCCGCCGCGAGCAGGATCGGAATCCATATCGAGAGAGAGCTTCGTCTGAACATCGTCTTTTCCTTTCCGCGGAGGGTGGTCACTTTTCCCTCTCCAGCACGCCGGTGACGCAGTTGTTCCGGACGAAGTACTTCTTCGCCACGCGCATCAGGTCGGCCGGCGTCACGGCCATGCGGCTCTTGTATTGATCATCCAGGAACTGCCACTTGTAGGCCACTTCCATCGAGGCCAGCTGGGTGGCGATGCCCGTCCCGGCCAGGCTTTGGAGAAAGCGGGCTTCGATGGAGTTCTTCACCCTCTGTAGCAGGGTGTCGTCGACGGTGGTGTTCTTGATGTCCTCGATGTAAGTCCAGAGTTCCTTCTCGAGCTGGTCGAGCGGGACGACGGTCTGGTTGCGGACTTCCTTGGCCGTGGCGCTCACGCGGAATTCTCCGTCATACTCGGAATTGGAGGCTCGGGCCATGACATTCGTCGCATGCTCGTTCTTTTGGACGAGGTCGAGATACATCTTCCCGGTCCGGGCGCTCATCACCTGGCCCAGCACGGACAGCGGGGCGAGGTCCTCATGCCAAAGGGGCGGGACGTGGAAGAGGATCTGGACGCTGGGGTTCGTGGCCGCCCGGCCCATGATTCGCTTCTCGATGTAGGGGGCCTTGAAATCCGGCCCGTTGACCTTTTTGAAGTATTCGGGAGTCGGCTCCTCGGTGCGTACTCGGGGCGAGGGGCCCTTGGAAGGAATGGGCCCGAAGTACTTGGTCACGAGGGCCATCGTCGGCTCGACGTCCAGGTCCCCGGCCAGGACCAGAACCGCGTTGTCGGGGCGGTAGTACTGATTGCGGTAGTCGATCATTTCCTGCTTGGTCACGCGGCTGACGTCGGACATCCAGCCCAGGACTTCCCAATGGTAAGGGCTGGCCGCGTAGAACGTGGCGTCGAGCTGCTCGTTGAAGAAGAATCCGGGCTGATTCTCGCTCATCCGGCGCTCTTCGACGATGACGTCGCGCTCGGAGTAGAACTCGCGGAAAATCGGATTGGCCATTCGATCGGCTTCGAGGGCCATGTACAGCTCGAGCTTGTTCTTGGGCAGGGTGACGTAGTACTGCGTCATTTCCTTGCCCGTCGAGGCGTTGAGGCCCGTCCCGCCGGCTTCCTGGTAGGCGCCCCAGATCTCCTCGCTGACGATCGTCTCGGCCTTCTCCTTGGTGAGCAGGTCGGAGGCCTGTTTCTTGAGGGCCATGATCTTGGACTCGTCCCGGCTCTTGATCTTGCCTTCCTCGGCCACGATCTGGGCTTCCAGGGCGTCGATCTGGCGGTTGTACTCGGTGTCTTTTTCGAGCGTACCCAGCTTGATGCCCATGGTCGAGGTGCCTTTGAACATCATATGCTCGTGAAAGTGGGAGATGCCGGTGATGCCCGGCCGCTCGTTCACCGAGCCGACGCGGTAGGCCAGGATGCAGCGGACGGTCGGCATATCGGCCCTTTGGACCATGAGGACTTTCAGACCGTTCGGCAGTACGCGCTCGATGACCTGCTTCGACAGGCTGAGCTCCTGGGCGGCCAGGGGCGCCAAGCCGACGCACGCCGCGAGCGACAGACAGAGAGCCAAATGCATGAGTCGTCGACGTGTCATTTGAAATTATCTCCTTGGGTGGTGCGGATCGAGGGACCGGAAACTGCCTGGGCCGAGGCGGCCGTCCTCTCCCTTTCTCAGCAGCTGATTTTTCCTGAACATCCCGATTCAAGTATATGTTGGCAAGAGGAGGCTGTCAAATCAGCGAAATCAAGGGACGAGCCTACGGCTTGACACTCGCCCGTGGCATGTAACCATGGGCGAGTACGGCGGAAATGGACCCCCGGGCAAGCCCGGGGCCCCGGCCGCCGTGGGTTCTGTTCCAAGGCGGAGACGCCGCTTGAGGTACGCGGGGCGAAGCCGGAATGCCGAAATATTTTTTTCGAAAACTTGACAATCCCCCGTTCGGGCTCTATCTATGTATTGGCAGATATAAAGGCGCATTCGTTGGGCCTCTGATAAAGCGCCACGGCGGGTTCGAAACGAGGAGCTTTTTGGTTGGAGGTTTGGTTCTCCTCAACCCGCGGCTTTTCCGAATCGTCTTTCGCCTTATCAGGGGCCCTTTTCTTTTACCCGTCTTCCTCCATCCACTTCTCTGAAATGCTCGACGCGAATCGGATGTGCGCTCCTGTCCGCTTGGGTCGGCAGGAGGCTCAGGTCTGAGGCTCGTCCTTTGGATATAGGGGGCTATAGAGGAGGGTGTCCTTCCGGACAGCGGGCCGGCCGCCTCGCGCTATGGATCGAAATATCGGCGGGGGGTATCATAGGCTCGATCCGATCATAATCCCCTCGCGCGCCGAGTTCAAGCATTGACAGAAGCTCGCCCCTTTGGCTACAAAGAGATGTCCCGTTGCGGACGGCGGCGGGTGTTTTCCCCTTGCGCAAATCCGCGACCTCCGGTATCATCTTATACTTATCGCATAGGAACAGGAGGATATCCATGAAGAAGCTGATCGTTATCTTCGCCGCGGCGGCGGTCCTGGCCGGACCGGCGTCGGCCGGAGTCGTCAAATCATCCAAGTCCCAGATCGTCTTCAAGGGCTTCGGAACGTTCGTCTCGACCTCGAGCGACAGGCTGACCGCCGACCGGAAGCTGACCGAGGCCGAGAGCGAATTCAAGGGCAAGGGGCTTTTGGGCGGACTGGCCGGGAAGACGTTTCTCCGGCCCGGCAAGACCGGCGACCTTGTCGACCTGACCGGCTCCACCTTCACCCAGATCGACCACAAGCGCAAGGAATATACCATCACGCCTCTGCAGAACTGGGCCGAAACGCGCCGCCAAGCCATGAGCGGCTCGGATAGCGGATCCTCCCAGAAGACCGAATCCGAAATCCGGATCGTTAAAAGCGAATTCAGGGTGTCCGATTCCGGCGAATCCAAGACCTTCAACGGGTTCGCCTGTCGGAAGTTCACGTCCCTTTGGACTGTGGACTGGGAAAACACCCGGACCGGCGAAAAGGGGACGGACCGGCTCGAGACCGCGGTCTGGACGACACCGCCGACCGATGCCCTCAAGGCGGCTTCGGCCGAGGAAATGGCTTTCTATAAAGGCTATCTGAGCGCTATCGGCCTGCCCTCGGAAAAGCTCCAGCAGGACGTCCTGGGGACCGAGTGGATCGGCCTGCTCGCTGCGTTCGATCCGGCCGGAGGCAAATCGAATCTGAAGCCGGACGCGGCGGTTGTGGCCCGGGAGATGCAGAAGATCGAGGGCTATCCGATCGTCGTGGACGGCAAATACTACCCGGCCCCAAAAGCCAAGCCCGCCGAATCGGAAAGCCCCTCCAGCGGACTCGGGGGGATCGGCGGAGCTCTGGGCAAGATCGGCGGCGGTCTCCTCAAAAAGAAGCCCGATCCTGAAGAGGAGAAGGCGCCGGCGATCTCGTTCTACACCGAAATCATATCCCTGAATTCGGCCTCCGTGGACCCGGCCGAGCTCCAGGTTCCAGCCGGCTATAAAAAGAAGTAACCGCTTCTTTCCCGCGGCGGCCGGGGCTTCGGGCTTGCCCGGGGGTCCTTTTCCGCCGTTCTCGCCCGTGGTTAAAAGCCACCGGCGAGTGGCGAGCCAAAGGCTCGTACCTTGACCCGGCGCGCTTGACAGCCTCCTGAGGCGGGGTTAGGTTAAAGGCGGGCTCTAAAACGCATCGGCGTCCGCCGCTTCCCCGACGGGAAGTCCGGACGGGGAGGTCGAGATGGCCCGGTCCGAATCCGCCGGATGGCAGAGTCTGATGGAGGGATTCCCCTGGTTTCGGCAGAAAGGGGAATTCCCGCTTCCCGCATATTCCGAATACATGCCGCCTCCCCGGCTGGGACGCCGGCCTTATGGTGAAGCCGATCCGGGGCTCTTCCGGGACGACGATCCGTTCGGCTGGGCGATCTCCGAAATCGAGGAGGAGTACGAACTCCGGCCCGGTTTGCGGCGCCTCGGACAGGAGATCGTGGCCGCGTTCGTCAGGCTGGGTGAGGGGCGCCCCGATTTTCGCCTGGCCGGCCATAGCGGCGGCCGTCTTGTCGACAATCCTTACTGGCCCTCGGAGCTTGCCTCCCTGGCCGGCCGGCTCGGCCATGAAAAATACGCGGTCTTTCTCCCGCTAGCCCTCTCCCGGACCCAGGACGACAAAGGCCGCATCCGGTGGACCCTGTTCGGCTCGAGCGAGCAGGGCCCCGAGAAGGCTTTTTGGCAGAGCTTCTATAAAGCCCCCGGCCAGGAACAGCCAGAACAATCCTCTCTCGCTTTTCTGCTCCGGATCCTGAACGAGGGATTCGGCAGAAGTCTTAAAAGGGCGGCCGATCTCAAAACCGCCGGGTTCCGTGTCCTTCCCAGCGAGCCGGATGGACGGTTTCCCTACTGGCCCGAAAGCCTATTGCCCTCGTGGACGCGCGGGCTGATCCTGAAGGAGGGGGAGGCCGTCGAGGATGTCCGCTATCTCCTTACGTTTAGTCCATACGGCCGCCTCCCGGCCGAGGTCCGGACCCGCTATGCGTCCGGCCGGCTGGCCCTTCTCCCGTTTCCCGGAAGCCTGTCCCTCTGGGGCGTGGGGGCGACGATCCGCCGCCAGGAAAAGCTTCCCTTGGCGATTCAGGTCCCGCTCCTGCGATTGGTGGGCAGGCGCGACGCGCCATACGGTTTGCGCGTTCCGCAGTCGGGGTGGTTCCATGAGCCGGGGCCCGATTCGCCGAGCAAGGAAATCGCTTACGACCGCCTGGTCAATACCTACCGGCGGTCGAACCGCTGGGACCGCGTCCTGCGCCACGAGGAGGACGCGGCCGCGAACGCCCTCGAGGACAAAGTCTCGCGGGCTCTCTTCGCCACGACGGACGCGGCGCTGGGTCTCTATTCCAAGCCCATGGCCCGCAACTGCCAGATCTGGACGGAAGATTCGGAGCTCCTGCTCGACGGACCGCGGGCGTCGGCCGATGACATCCGGAAGGCCGCGCTCCGCGTCGAAGGAGGGGGGCTCTTTCGTTATCGGTTCCTGTTTCCGGCCATGCGGGTCGGCCGATACGAAGTCTACTGGCATCGTCCGTTGACCGCGTTCTGGTCCCAGGAGAAAAAAGCCGCGGAGGTGATCGTGGATGGCCCCTCGGGCTTCCTGACCGCCTATCCCGCCGATGCGCCCGACCCCTCGCGTCCCGTCCGTCTCTGGCCGCGCTTCATGAGGCGCGAACCCCTCCTCGCCTCTCTCCGGGGCTTCAAGGACGAAATCGATCTTTACGCCCATCAGACCGCGCTCAATGTCCAGTCTCTGTTTGACGCCCAAGCCCACTGGGGAAGGCCGTTGCCCCGGAGCTTCGCCCGGAACATCCTCCGAGTGGCTGAAGGGGAGAAGCTGAGCCGCTGGCTGGCCGGACTTCCGGACAGGGCCAAAGTCAAGGAAGAGGGAGAGAAAATCCAGGCCGCTCTGGACGCGCTGATCGAGCCTTCCGTCGCTTCGCTCCCGGCAGCCGATCAGGAACAACCCGCCCAGCGGCCGGAGGAGCTTCCCCCGCCGCTGACGTTTGCCGAAACCGC
>Ga0315286_10003883_pt1 | contig 14263 bp, 22 predicted proteins | sample YL17G10_0_MG_FD_205038 | JGI IMG/M metagenome (GOLD analysis project Ga0315286, IMG submission 205038) | Sediment microbial communities from Yellowstone Lake, YNP, Wyoming, USA - YL17G10_0 | ecosystem: Environmental > Aquatic > Freshwater > Lake > Sediment | place: USA: Wyoming | collected...
TGGACAAAGCCATTGAAGGCTAAAGTAGCCAAGGCTTAATCAGACCATCCAAACTTCTAGACTTTTGTCAGTTTCTATATCATTTATTCTTGCTTTTATGATATAGCCTAAATCAAGAAAATTGTATTTCTTTTCAGGATAGCCACCGAAATCACACGGGTAAAAGCGACTCATTTGCACTGCTTCTACAAGAACATCTAAGAATCGGCCTCTGAAAATACCCAAATCATCTCTTTTTTGGCGAGGCTCATTGGTACCAGTTAATACATAATAAGTACCGCTTATAAGTTCCCAAATGTCAACTTTATTCGGCTCTAAACAAAGCTCCAAAGATTCGCGCCTTTGTTCATATAAACGGCTAATCTGCTGGTCATGCCAGTGGCTTCCCTTTTTCTTTAGGAATTCTTTGCCGCTCTCATTCGTTTTTCGTGCATCTTCCAAATAGGCTTTAACTCTTTTGCCTATTTCTTTTGGGTACAAATTTAAATCTCCCTTTCGTTTGCAAGTCTTGCAAGAATCTGTTCCCATAATTTCAAATAATCTGCAAAGCCAAATAAATCTTATGTTTCTTCAAGCTGAATATCAAAGCTTGACATGGATAATAGTCGTTGGCTGGTATTGCGGTAATATGGTATGCGTAACCGCCCGATTAATAACAAGCTTTTTATTCATGTTATTTTAATGGCTTTTAGAGGTGCTTATTGAAATGGTCACAAAAAAAGCTGCTCCAAAAAAGACAAAGGAAAAACCAAAAGATATTGTAGCGAAAGCTAAACCAGAAGGCGCTATGGCCGGAAAGAAACTGGTTGGTACAATAACACACTTCTTCGACAAGATTTCAGTTGCTGTGCTAAAGGTCAGTTCACCAATAGCGGTAGGCGACCAGCTTGCAATTGAAGGCCCGCAGACAAACATCAAGATGAAAGTAGAATCAATGCAGGTCGAACACGACAAGATAAAGACGGCGAAGAAGGGCGACGATATTGGAATGAAAGTTCCTTCACCTGTCAGAGCAAAAGACCTTGTTTACAAGGTCTAGATTTTTCCTCTTTTTAGTTTGGTTTTCTCAATAGTTTCGTTTAAAAAAGTACTTTGAATCGAATTTTCTATGAGTAACGTAATATTGACAAATATTATGAAGGTGCGGGACTACAGCTGTGCTCCAGTTAGCCTGCCTATACTGGCCAGCTATGTTGAGCACAACACCGAAGCTGATGCTGAGATTTTTGACATGACACTGGAGATGGCTAAAACCCAGTCATACAAAAAGTCGCTCCGGAATCTTGAAAAAAGGCTTGACAATTGCGAAGTCCTCGGCGTCCATACCATAACCCCAAATTATTATCTTGTTGTAAATATGCTGCGGGGCCTGAAGAAGATTCATGGAAAACTCCCCACAGTCGTGCTGGGAGGCCCGCATGCAACAGCAGTACCGACCATAACTCTTGAACAGACTAAAGGTCTTGTTGATGTCATAGTTATAGGGCCTGGCGAGAGGCAGCTTGCTGAGATTGTAAGAGGAACACCTCTAGAGGATATCCCAAACATAGCCTATAGGGAAGGCAGAAAAATAAAGTTAAGCAAAAGGAAGCTGATGGAGCCTTTCGATGAAAAAATCGAAAGGAAATTCCTTGAATTTTGCATGACTCCTAAATTCAGCAAGCGCATGGGCAAGTTAAAAGAGCTCTCTGACATCAGCAGGTACAGCTGTCCAAACCAGTGCGATTATTGTTCCTGTGTCAGGGTCAGGGGAGGGACATTCAACAGAGACCCTGATATCGTGGCTGAGGAAATTGCAGAAATCAACGACAGGAAGAAACTGGAAAACATAATCTTTGTCGATGACAACCATTTCCTGGATTTTAATCACGCTGTGGCTCTTGACAAGGCACTGAAAGAGCAGGGCATCGAAGCCTCAAAAACAACCTATGCAGACCTTGACACGCTTACAAAACCAAACCTGCAGAGCATAAAGAACATGAATTACGATGCGCTGTTTGTCGGTCGTGATTTTGTCACAAACAGGCTTGCAAGAATATATGGCAGAAGGCTGGCAGGCAGAATAAGGGATGTTGAAAGCGAAAAGAAAATATTGGACAGGGCGGCGAGGACAATCCCGCTTACAATCAGCTATATCATTCCGGCACCGCATTACACCATAGAAGAAGTCAGAAAGACTGTAGATGACATGTGCGATTATTGCTGGCAGGGCATAAGGTACGGAATATTATCGCCACAGCCAGGCACAAAAATAAGGGAAAAGCTACGGAAAGAAAAACTTCTGAACAGCTGGGCAGCAAACTGCGACAAGATGAACGGAAGGCCGCTGGATTTCACATTCAGATTTTTGGACAAGGATGTTGAGACCTGGGCTTACAGCAATGCCGTGGAAGAAATAAAACTTGATTATTACGAAAAAAGCCATAAAGGCACCTGGAAGCTTCTCAACTTCGGCAAGGCAAATCTGCTTATTGCCACCGCAATAACATATCCTGATGACAAGCTTGACAGTTGCATGAACAGGTTTGCAAAATTCTGGGATGAGGAACAAATTTCTGCCTCGAAAGATTACCTGAAGGTTTCAAAAACTTATATGAAAGACAAGGACTTTGTCAGCTTCTGCAAGAAAACCATAAAAAATTACACCTAAGGTGCTTTAGCGCAGATTTTAAATCTTTAACTAACGGCTTTGCAACCCCAATGTTCAACTATACAACCATAGATGACAAAACAAGAATACTGGTTGCACTTACAAAGATATTTGTTGAACACGAAAACAAACCAATGGACGCCAAAGAACTCTATAGAGAATTGTATGATAAATACAAAATAGACTGCCGGAATGCATCAGCAATCCATAGGCGCTTAACAGCTTGCAAACTATTTGATAAGAAAGACATCAAACGGACTGAAAAACGCTTTAAATCAGAGGATCCTTCTGCGCCTCCGTACGCAGCTCCTTACGAAGCCAAAGATGAATTCTTCATCAAGCCGCAGCTGTACGATGCTATCATCAACAATATTGGTTATAATATCTGCAGGATGACAGTTTCTTCTGCCGCCAGCAAATTAGAAGAAACCATCAGCAAAGAATTAGCAGTCCAAAGCGCGGCAGTCTAAGTTTCTGCCAGCTCTTCTTCCAATTTGCTTTGTCGCTTCTGTTTTAAAACTAACTTACGATGCTACTAGTCCTTCTAGATTGTTGGCCTGATCTAAAAATCGTTTAACGGTGTTTCTTGTTATCTCAACGCGGTATGGATTGAATATCCTGTAAGCGTCGTATTGTTTGCAATTGCCATAACCTGGCTGCATGTTCTGATTGGTTTCCAACACTTTCAATTTGCTTAACACTTTCAACGCAAATAATATGTCTAAGCGAGGAATCCGCACGCCAGTTTTAGCCCTATATCGATTAAGCAGATCATCCATTTGAATGAAATCGCGCGTGCCATTCAATATGTCGTAGACAATTCTAACTTTGTCTATATTGTCTGGTTTTTCACCTTTCATACTTTGTGATATATACTATCGAAAATTATAAACCTTTCTTCTCATAACTAGATTTTTAAAATCTGCCTTGTAATGAGAGTTGTGATAGAATGGAACAAGAAGAATACAAAATAAAGCCATTAGAACAATACGCGGTTTTTCCGCTTGATGTTAGAGAGAGCATAGATTTTAGAGCCACTTTGAGCGCCCTCAATCCTAAGGGACTTGTCAGCGGACAACAGTTAACTGACATAATAGAGGCGCAGGGCCTATTTGCATTGGAAGAATCTGGCGGGCACATGAGCATTTACGGCAAAGGCAAGAAAGAAGTTGCGCGAGTTGTTCCTTTAATAAGCACTGAATAATCATGGAGATTCCTAGGCGCTACAGATGGGATGGTAGCAGTAACCACTATACTAAGAACTGTTCTTCATGCCAGTGGTATCGTAAAATCGAAGATTCTGAGTTATGCGGCTGGGGCGCCGCTTTCAAGTATCTGATTCGAGTAGAAAATATGCGAAAGTGTGAAATCAGAAACAGGCCGCAACCCGAACACCCTTCCGTCGAATACTTAGATGAAATAATCGCAGCATTGTCCAAGCAGAAAACCGAATTTGCAGAACAAAACCCTTCTTTGGATTCGTTTTCTACTGATTAACTTTTTAAATCGGATTTCTCAATTATTTTCATGAAAACTATACCTTCTTCCGCTAAAGAGCGAAAGCGTTATATAAGGATAAAAGTTGACGCTGATTGGAAGGTCGAGAAAGAGGATGTTTCGAGGCTAGTCATTCAGGCTGGTCTGCAATTTCTCGGCGAGTTGAATATGGCTCGCGCGGGAATACAATTACTCCCGGAAACGTGGAAGGACAACACAGCTGTTTTGCGTGTTGGCCACAAGTATGTTGATGAAACTAAAGCAGCACTAGCACTAATAAAAGAGTGCGAAGGAAAGAAAATCACAATCTCAGCAACAAGAGTATCAGGAACAATTGAAGGAGTGAGATAAAATGCAAGTATTACCACAACAAGTAATGGGTTATGACCGTGCAATTACCGTGTTTTCGCCAGAGGGCAGATTACTGCAAGTTGAATACGCCAAGAAAGCTGTCGGCGCGGGAGCTATGACTCTCGGAATCATGTTTAAAGAGGGCGTCCTGCTTGTAGCAGACAGAAGAATACGTGAAAAGCTACTAATAGCGGAATCTATAACTAAGATTTCACCAATTGACGAGGCCATTTTGTCAACATTCTCAGGCATGACTATGGATGCTCGTGTTATAGTAAAGAAGTGCAGAGTCTTTGCACAGCAACACAAGCTGACTTACGGAGAAAAAGTTGATGTTGAAGGTGTTGTAAAATTTGTTTCCGATACGGAACAAGCTTATACTCAATACGGAGGTATTCGACCTTTCGGAGTTTCACTGCTTTTTGCAGGCGTTGATAAAAAAGGCGTACATTTGTTCGAGACTGACCCTAGTGGAATATATGCCTGCTACCACGCGCATGCAATGGGCATGGGTTCGCCAGATGCGAACAAAATATTGGAAAAAAGATTCAAAGAAGGCATGAAACTCGAAGAAGCCACAAAGCTGGCGGTTGATGTTTTCAAAGAGGTCTTGCTGAAAGAATTCTCTAGCGAAAGACTTGAAGCATCTATTGTAACAGCAAACGGCGTAGAAAAGGTTGAACTAAAAGAATAAAATGTCAATGGGAACTTATGCGCCAACCAAGGAACGAATTAGTTTTAACCTTGCAAAAATGAAGAAGGGTGGCGAGAATTTTGAAGTTGTCCTGAAAGACCCTGACAAAGCTCTTGAACTAAGACAGGGAAAAGCTGTTGACATAAGAGATATTTTGGAAATGCCAAAAGTTTTCTCTGACGTGCAGAAAGGCGAAATTGCTGCGCCGTCAAAAATGATCCAATGGCTAGGCACATCAGACCCTTACGAAGCAGCCAAAGTCATAATCACAAAAGGTGAACTTGCTTTAACGCAAGAACATAGAAAGAAGCTGTTTGAGGCGAAGAAAAAGAAGATCATCGAGTATGTTCATATGAATGCTTCTGACCCGAAGACTGGCTTGCCACACCCAGTACAAAGAATAGAGCTGGCAATGGAGCAGGCTAAAGTACAGATAGACCCGTACCAGCCTGCAGAAGCGCAAATTGAGCCAATAATCAAACAACTAAGATTTATTCTGCCGATAAGCATGGAGAAATTTAAGATAAGAGTATTGATTCCTTCAACATATTCTGGGACTGCTTATTCTGCGGTGAAAAACAAATTCACACTGCACAATGAAGACTGGAAGAATGACGGTTCTGTAGAATTCACGATTGAAGGACCTGCCGGAATAAAGCCGGACGCACTTAATCTAATCAACAAGCTCACATCTGGCGAAGCAACAATCACTGAAGCGAAATCATAATTTTGGAGAAAAAAATGGAAAAACTATATGTAAACGACAGGGACATTGTAGTCCCTGGGGAACAGCTTGCAGACGGCATTGAATATCTGCCGGCCGGCAAGGCTTTCCGAGACGGAGAAAAAATTCTTGCCTGTACGATTGGAATTGTCTCTGTTAAAGGCAGAGTCGTAAAAGTAATTCCGCTCGCTGGCAGGTACATGCCAAAAAGAGGCGATGTCGTAATTGGAAAAGTTACTAACATCGGACACTCTGGCTGGACTTTAGATGTAAACAGCCCATATATGGCGGACATGAATATAGGCGAAGCCACAACTGAATACATTGATCTGGCAAAAACAGAAATGTCAAGATACTTTGACATAGGCGATTATGTTCTAGCAGAAGTAATAGCAATTTCTGAGGCTAAATTCATCAAGATTAGTGCAAAGCACAAGCCTTACAGACGCTTGAAAGGTGGAAATATAATACAAGTAAGCCCGACGAAGATCCCGCGAATAATCGGTAAACAAGGTTCCATGATAAATTTGCTAAAAGATACTTCCGGTTGCGATGTAGTAGTCGGACAAAACGGACTTGTATGGATTAAAGGTACCGCCGACAAAGAGGCACTTGTTGCAAACGCAATAAAGATAATTGAAAAAGAAAGTCACAAGAAAGGTCTGACCGACAGAATCAAACAGGTATTGGAAGGAGGTGCAAAATGAGTAAAGCTGGCGCACCTGACAAATTAATTGTCAACGGAAAAAGATTAGACGGAAGAAAATTCGATGAAATGCGTGAACTCACGATAAAGACTGACGTCATACCAAACGCCGATGGCTCTGCGCAAGTTGACCTTGGCGGAACAAGAGCTGTTGCAGCTGTTTATGGCCCAAGAGAAGTTTTACCTAGACACCTTGCAGAACCTGATAAAGCCTACTTACGTGTAGTATACAGCATGGCGAGCTTCTCAACACCTGACAGAGCAAGGCCGGGCCCTTCGAGAAGAAGTGTTGAAATCTCTAAAGTCATAAAAGACGCATTAGCACCTGCAATCTTCCTTGAACGTTACCCAAAAACAGCAATCGACGTTTATGTTGAAATCATAAATGCAAACGCAGGAACTAGAACCGCAGCAATAATCGCTGCTACTGTTGCTCTTGCTGATGCGGGAATTGAAATGCGCGACTTAGTTTCATCTATTGCCGCAGGTAAAGCCGATGGCGAATTACTTCTGGATTTATTCGAGCCAGAAGACAACTTTGGAGAAGCAGACATGCCTTTTGCAATGATGCCCCGAACAAAGGAAATCACTTTGCTGCAAATGGATGGTGAACTCACGAAGGAAGAGATCGCGACGCTAATTCAAATGAATATGAAAGCCTGTGAAAAAATATACGAAGCACAAAAGAAAGCTCTTAAGGAAAAGTTTGAGACGGAGAAAGATCTGCTTTCACAGGAGACCGAAGGAGAGGTGAAAAATGAGAACCATTAAACCATACTTATCAGCGCTCCTTGCAAAACAAACGCGTGAAGATGGCAGAGGAGTTTTTGATTACAGACCAATTGAGATTGAAATAAACCCGATTGCACGTGCAAACGGCTCTGCTAGAGTCAGAATAGGCGCTAGCGAAGTTCTGGTCGGAATAAAAATGAATGTTGATAAGCCATTTCCGGACACGCCAGATGAAGGAATATTGATTGCAAATGCTGAATTGAATCCAATTGCGAGTGCGGACTTCGAGTCTGGACCTCCTGGACCAGATGCAATTGAACTGGCAAGAGTTGTAGACCGCGGTATTCGAGAAAGTCATGCAATTGATTTCGAAAAGCTGTGCATAATACCAAAAGAAAAAGTCTGGGTAGTCTTTATTGACATTTATCCGATGAATGATGACGGAAACTTGTTTGATGCTGCTTCATTGGCAGCAATGATTGCACTCAAACACACAGTTCTTCCAAAATACGACGAAAAGGAAGACAAAGTCTTGTACAAAGAGCTGACAAAAGAGAAATTGCCTATGAAAGCGGCACCACTACTGACAACTTTCGGAAAGATAAGTGGCTCGCTTTTCGTGGACCCAACAAAACGGGAAGAAAAAGCTCTCGATGCAAGATTGTCAATAGCAACCTTGGAAAATGGTCAGATTTCAGCCATGCAGAAAGGCGGTTCAGGCACATTCACTCAAAAAGAGATATCGGAACTGCTTGTTTTGGCTGCAGAGAAAAGCAAGGAGCTACGCAAGCTTTTAAAATAAACTTGTAGACTTTGGGATACAAATGGATGAAGGATACACAAAATTCGAAATCGCGCGCATTATAGGCGCTAGAGCACTTCAATTATCGATGGGTGCACCATTGCTGATTAAGAGGCCCGAAGAGCTCTATGATACTACGGAAATCGCGAAAAAAGAGCTTGATTCTGGCGTTCTTCCAATATCAATCAAGCGCCCCAAGCCAGTAAGAATGTAAGTTAATGTTTTAAATTCCGTTTTTCTATTCTTTATATGCTAGTCACTGACATTAGAGCTACAAAGATTAAGAATTCTCGTGGCGAACCAACCATTCAAATCTCAGTAAACAACGCGGGCTCGGGTTCTGCACCTTCAGGCGCCTCAAAAGGCAAGTACGAAGCCGTAGCTTATCCTAAAGGCGTTGACTATGCCATCAAATTTGTAAATTCAAAACTGCGAAAATCTCTGCTTAAATTCAAATTTGAGAAATTCGAAGATTTGAAGAAACTGGAAGCAAAACTGCCAAGGGATTTCGGAGCAAATCCGACAATTGCCTTGGAATTTGCACTTCTGAATGCACTTGCTATTGACAAAGACAAGCCGTTGTGGAAGATTTTGAATCCGAAAGCAAAGAAAATGCCGCGGATTCTTGCAAATGTTGCTGGCGGCGGCGCACATGCGCACAAATTCAAGACTTTGGATATTCAGGAAATTCTATTATCTCCCAATACTCGAAGAATAGAGGACGACACTCAAGCTACATTGGAATTTCATGGCGAGCTTGGAAAACTCCTGAAGGCAAAGAAACAGACTGATGAGGGCGCCTGGATACCCTCAATTGGCTTTGGTGAAACCTTCGAGACTCTGTTGGGCGTAACAGGCTATGAACATGGCATAGATGTTGCTGCAAGTCAACTTTACAAAAGCGGCAAATACCATTGGAAGCATTTATGGGATGGAAAATCAGAGATTGCCGATAAGGAAAAACAAATTGAAATCATAACTTCAATTGCAAAGGAATACAATTTATTTTACGTTGAAGATCCTCTTGAGCAGGAAGATTTTGCTGGTTTCGCAGAATTAAGAAAAAACCTGCCTGATGTGATGATTTGCGGCGATGACCTAACTGCAACAAATCTGAACAGATTGAAAAAAGCCGTGCAAATGAAGGCTATCAACGCCATGGTAATAAAGCCGAATCAATGCGGTTCTTTAATCAAAACAAAGGAAGTCTTTGACTATGCTATCAAACACGGAATAACACCAATAGTATCACACAGAAGCGGCGAAACAATGGATGCGACTATTGCACACATAGCATTCGCCTGGCAAGCTCCTTTTGTCAAGTTTGGCATAGCCCAGAAAGAGCGAATGGCAAAGCTGAATGAGCTTATTGATATCGAGAAAAACCTGTAGTTCTGTTTAGCGATACGCTTAAAAATACATTCAGAAGGTATGGTTTATGGCAGCTACAACTGAAACTGAAACATTGCTTGCACCATTAGAACAATATCTCGCTTCTGGTATTCACATAGGTACAAAATTCAGAACAAAGCACATGGAGCCATTTATCTACAAAGTAAACCCTAACGGTCTCTGTGTTTTGAATGTTCAGGAAATAGACCGAAGAATTGGTCTTGCGGCTAAAATCATTGCAAAATACAATCCCGAAGATATTCTTGTTGTATGCAGGCGTGAAAATGGCTGGAAAGCTGTCAAAGCCTTTGCAAAGGTCACAAATGTAAAATTCTTCGCAGGAAGATACCCTGCAGGCATAATAACAAATCCTAATCTCGAAACTTTCTTTGAACCTAAATTGATGGTTGTTGTCGACCCCTGGCCAGACAAAAATGCTGTCCATGACGGCATTATTTCGGGCATTCCAATAGTTGCTTTGTGTGATACTAACAACACAACTGAAAATGTTGACTACATTATTCCATGCAACAACAAAGGTTCAAAATCACTCGGCTTAATATTCTACATTCTTGCAAACAAATACCTACAAGAGCGCGGCTTGCTGCCAAAAGATAAGGTAATAGAAATGCCGCCCGCAGACTTCGTCGGCGAGTAATCAGGCGCCGTTCCACTCTTTCAGGAATTGGTCTAAGAAATTCCTTGCATGTATCTTTCGTTCCTGAACCATTTTCTTTGCTGCCTTGGTATTAAGATTATCACCTAAGCTAAGATGCCATATTAGATTGTGAATTGCGCTTTCGAGACGACTTTTCTCTAAGTCTTTAGTAAGAGATAGTTCTGGTTTGTAAAGCGGGGTTCCTGCCTGAATATTAAATACTAAAACTCGCACCATCCCTAAAATACCAATTGCTTCGAGATTATCTGCGTCCTGTATGAGCAAAATCTCTTTGATATCTGTTGGTATCCTATTAGCAAGCCCCCAAGGTTTTGTTTGGTCGTGCTGCAATATGCCCTGCAAAACAACCGGAATTTTTTGTTCAGGGAAACCGACTTCTGCTAAAACGCGCTTCGCGATTTCTGCACTATACTCCATGTGTTTGTATCGGTATTTATCTCCCGTGCGAATTGAGCGCTCATGACCTGCATCATGAAGCATCGCGATTGCGAATAGAATGTCATCATCAAACTGCCAGCCTTCTTTTTTCGCTATTTCTTTTGCAAGATTGTACACTCTTGTTGAATGATATATGTCATGACCTGTTGGGTCATTTTTTAGAAGCTCTTTGGCGGCGACTTCAAGTTTCTCTCTGTGCATTTACTGCTTGAGAAAAAAGAAATATTTAAACTGTTCGTCAAACCAGCGCCAGCAAATAAGCAATTGCAAATCCGATTATCGAGAATGCCGCTATGGCTGGCAATGCCGGAATTGCCCTGAATTTCTGTGTCAAGAGATAGTGATTCACAAAAATTCCAACTACGGTGCCGGCAATTATTGCAAAAACTGCAAACCAGCTCTGGTAAGCTGCAAATGCTGAAACCGCAAAAACTGTCGGGAACGCTATATCGCCTGTGCCCAACATTATTACTTTCCTATCTTTCTCTTTCAGTTTTTGCTTGCTAATATGATGTATTCCCATCATTATCGCCTGTGGTTTTTCAGGTATGACAATCGCAAAAGGCGCACCAACTTTCAGCATGCCTTTGAACCAAGTTATCATATACTTTGACTTGAAGACTGCCCAGTAATCATAAAAAGAAAGTGCTATGAGTATAATTACGACTGCTGCAACTGGCAAAAGCAGGCCGAGCTGTGCTGATACACCAGCTATAGTCAGGAACATCGCTATATTATGAGTAAGAACATTTGGCCAAGCTAATCTGATTCCTGCGATTGCGGCTGCTGCAGCAATTGACCAAAGTAACGGCATGAATGCTCCAAAAACTATTTGCGAGCCAATAAAAATCAAGACTGAAAAAAATATCCCGAATGAAACTGGTCCTCTCAGAAATCTCAGCGCCAACAAAATCATCGCAATAGCTATCGCAAAGGCTATCAAAAATGATGAAAGCGCCTCCGTTACAGGTAGGGTTACTGGCGGACCTGCTGAAATCATAATTAATCTGCTAACCCACAAGCCAATAGCCATTATGGAAAGGAACATAGCTAGCTCTGTCCCTAGCATCTTGAGCTTGAAATCGGCCATATTACCTCTGCTTTAACGGAGCATTTAAATATTGCTATTTAAGCAGTATATTTATGGCATTCACCATACCTGCGCCGGCAGATTTGAACAGCTGGCTTTCAATAATCAAGATTGTCGTTTCTATAATCACGCTAATTTACGCTTTTGATATTCTGGTCTTGCATCGCAAGTTTTCAGACCTGGGTAAAGCCATGGCATCAAACGTAACGATTCTCACCTTGGGAATCTTCATACTGATTTTAAGTTTAGTTTTTGACAGCTTTAATATTTTGCAAACCATTGCAACAATTGGCCAGATAATAGGTGTAGCAATCTTAGGCATATATTTCAGGGGCTGCGTTCACTCTTATATCAAAAAGAGTGGTGGCAGTTTTATGGAGAAATACAAGTAGGGAGGCAAAATGGCAAAAGAAGAAGAAATAGGGTTTCACAAAGGCGCGATTTCAACGCTTATAAAAGAACGACAGGAAATAGCTAAGATGCTTAGCATCGTTGATGCTTTGCTAAAAGCACACGTAGAAGCTTTGAAGAAACTGGGCGTTGATATTACCAAGGCTCCAGAAGAGAAGAAAAAGAAATAATGGTTAAAATACACTGTTTGGGCGGATGCCTTGAAGTAGGCAGGAATGCATTTCTTATAGATGCAAAATCAAAGGTAATGCTTGATTACGGCGCAAAGGTCGAGACTGGCGAGACGCCGATGCTGCCTAAAACAAAGGTTGACGGCCTCTTCATAACGCACGGACATCTTGACCATCTTGGACTGGCCCCGTACCTGCACAAGATAACTAATTGTAAAGTTTACTCTACCGCTCCTACTTATGATTTTTCAAATCTGCTTTTGAGAGATTCCTTGAAAGTCGCAAAAATCAAACAAAGAAAAACTTACTTCTCTCCGGCAGACATCCTTTCTATGAATAAAAACTACGCGAAAGTTCGATACGGGGATGACATAAAAATTGGCGATATCACAATTGAAACATGGGATGCTGGCCACGTGCCAGGCAGCGCAATTTTTGTTGCAAAAACTGAAGGCAAGAAAATTCTTTACACAGGTGACTTTAACTTGAATCCAACAAGGCTAGTTCATGGCGCGCATCTTGATACAAAAAACATTGATGCTGTGATAATGGAAAATACCTATTCTTCCAGAGACCACCCGCCAAGGGACGAACAGGAAAAAGAGCTTTTCAAAACGATAAAAGAGACAATTGAAAAAGGCGGTGTCGCTCTTTTGCCGACATTTGCTGTCAGGGCACCTGAACTTTTGATGATTCTGGACCATTTTGGCGCTAATTTCCCCATATATCTTGATGGAATGGCTAAAGATGCGTTGACAATTATGTTAGATCACCCCGAATTCTTGAAAAACCCAAAAGCGTTGCATGATGCCGCAGATAAGGCAATTAAGCTGTATGAAAACGACGAGAGAAACAATGCAATGAAGGATCCCTGCGCCATCATCACAACTGGAGGTGCTATGGAGGGAGGGCCAATAGTGCATTACATGAAAACCCTATACGCAAGAGAAGATTCTTCCATTTTACTGACGGGCTTCCAGATACCCAAAACTGCTGGCAGGTACCTTGCAGACACCGGCCGCTACATCGTAGGTGCAATTGATTTCAAAGTTAAAATGCAGATGAAACAATTTGATTTTTCTGCTCATGCAGGCCGTTCAGAGTTGATAAAATTCGTACAAAAAGTCAGGCCAGAGAAACTGATTGCTATCCACGGCGAATACTGTGAGAAATTTGCCACAGAGATGAAAGGCCGTTTTGGCATACAGACTTATGCGCCGCAAGTTGGCGATATAATCAAAGTCTGATTATTTTTTCTTTTCCCAGTAGTTTTTGCTTTTGGGCATTTCTGAGTATTTGTCCTTGAGCATATTTGTGATGTCTTCAATCTTCTTGGTGTCAACTACTGGCGTTTGCGGAGTTGCAGGGTCTTCCTTCTGCTGTGATTTCTTCACAATTGATTGCAGGAAATCAGCGCTTTGAGCTCTTACAGCTATTCTTTTTGCGTTGTTCATGGTATCTATCGAAAAATACACATATATAAATATTTTAGCTGCCAATAACGCCTAGGCCTTTCAGAACTAAGGCGCTCATAAGCCCATACGTCTGCAAGGCATCTAAATCATACATAACGGAATAGCCTATGGCTTCTTTTCTGCTGAAAAGGGGATTTCTCCAGCCGTATTTAATAGCGCTAAATGTTGAGTAAAATGGAATCAGTCTAAGCCAATCAGAGTGTTCTGGCAATTTGTCTTCAAGAGATTCTTTTTTCATAGACGTAGTGATTGAAAGGGTGGGCGGCGGTTGGCCACTGACGATTAGAAAATCGCGTTCCACTTAAGGAGGTAAATACCACCACCCACAGCTGCCCAAACCGGAGTAAGGACAGTAGTATAGTGTAGAGAAAACAGATTATTAAATCTTTCGGTAATTCCTTACTGTTTAGTGAACAAAATCAGATAATCTTATATATTGCGCTAGGGCAATT
>Ga0315286_10003884_pt1 | contig 14262 bp, 9 predicted proteins | sample YL17G10_0_MG_FD_205038 | JGI IMG/M metagenome (GOLD analysis project Ga0315286, IMG submission 205038) | Sediment microbial communities from Yellowstone Lake, YNP, Wyoming, USA - YL17G10_0 | ecosystem: Environmental > Aquatic > Freshwater > Lake > Sediment | place: USA: Wyoming | collected...
CATCCCCCTGAAACCATCAAAACAGGGGGTTGTCAACTGGCTTTCTAGAGACGTGGGCGAGAACCCTACACGAGAGTAGTCATGTTCGGAATATGAACAGAATTCGGAGACAAGAAGTGCAGAACGTACCTTTTCGCCCACGTTTCTAGGGTATCCCTTTCGTTGTGCCTCCGTCCACAAGCAAATTCACGCCGCTCACGAAGCTGGCACGTTCCGACGCGAGAAACGCGACAACTTCCCCCACTTCTTCGGGTCTCCCCAGTCTCCCCAGCGGAATTGACCGGGCCTGGTCAACAAGGTATTCCTCCATCGTCATCTTATTATCTGCTGACCTGCTCGCCGCCAGCTCTTCCTGACGCTTCGTCAGAATTAAACCCGGACAAACCGTATTCACGGTGATGTTGTGTTTCGAATACTGATTGGACAGAACTTTGGTCAGTCCGGATATTCCCGGCCGGACTGTCGATGAGAGGAGCAAATCATCAAGCGGCTGCTTACTCGTGATTGAGGTGATAGTGACGATCCTTCCCCACTTTTGCCTGATCATGTACGGGAGGACCTCCCGGGTCAGACGAACCATACTCATGAGCGTAAGGTCGTGGGCCTTCTGCCATTGCTCGTCTTTGAGAGTCAAGATATCCCCGGTCGGCGGCCCGCCGGCGTTGTTCACCAGAACGTGGACCGATCCGAATTTGTTCACAGCCTCCTTCACAAACCTTGTCACATCGGCTGGATTGCAGACATCGACGGTCACAGCGAGCACTTCGGCCCCAGTCAGGTCGTGGATTTCCTTCGCCGTTTCGCCAATTGCACTCTCCCGCCGAGAGCAAATCGCGAGTTTCGCCCCTTCCCGCGCAAGTGCCAACGCGCATGCTTTGCCGAGACCCTGACTTGCGGCAGCGACCAAAGCTACTTTCCCTTGCAATCCCAGGTCCATAACGATACCCCAACGTTGGTACTTGGTTTTCTTCTACCTGCCGAGCATCCCGCTCAGTCCAACACGAATCATCATCACGCCGATGGCGACCATGAACAATGCTGCGATCTTTGCGACAGCCCGGGCTACGGTCTTCCCGACAATCTTGCCGACAACGTGCGAATAGTGAAACACAAGCCAGACAATAAACAAATTGAGAAGGAGGGAGATAATGGTAATCACATAGCCGTACGTGTCCACGAGAATGAGAATGGTCGTGAGCACTGCCGGCCCGATGATCAGTGGAATGCCAATCGGCACCACCCCCACGGCATCCTCCGGACTGCGTTGCGAATCACTGCGGGACACAAGATCGATGACCGCGAGAACCACGAGGACGACTCCTCCACCCACCCGGAAATCGTTTTCGGTGATCCCCAAGAAGCGAAAGATTGCCCGACCACCGAAGAGAAATATCAATGCCACAGCGAGTGCGGTCATCGTGGCGTCCGTAACCAGTTTATCTTTCTTAGGCCGGTTCAGTCGTTCCGTGAGCGAAAGAAAGATAGGAATTACCCCGAAGACATCGATGGCGACAAAGAGCGGAATGAACGAGAGAAGCAACGAGTTGAAATCGATCCCCATGGTGAGACTCTACGAAAAGAGGTACTATGGTGAAGTCGCTGTGACGGCGTGAAATTCACAGCAGACTACTTTGTCGCAACGCCTCGCTCTTCGAGACGTTTCGAAACGATGCGAAGGACCTCGGAGTAAGGAATATGCGTGCGAGATCCGGAATTCCGTATGGCCTGCTCAAGTGTGCCTTTGCGGTCACGCAGCCAGGCCCATAGACAGTAACCGAGCCTGTTCTGATCATTGAATTCCTGCACCGGGATATCCGACACGGAGCTGTAGGCAATTTTCTCGAGCGAATCGGCGGGAAACTCGAGCACAGCAGAAGGAGCCTTTGTTGACATTGAATCCTCGCTTGTTGATTGGTCAGGAGAAACATCTTCCCTTGATACTTTGACAATATAGCGACTTTTCGCAAAATGAGAAACGGACTGTCATCTGGACTTTACAACGACGACAGTGACATCGTCATGCTGTTCGGCTTCTCCCTGGAATTCTTCGGCCGCCGCCACTACGACACGTTGGAGACCCTCGGCGGGGAGCGACCGCTTCGCTTTCACGAGCTTTGACACCGTCTCTTCACCGAACTCTTTGCCCTGACGGTTCATGGCCTCGGTCAAACCATCCGTATAGAAAAAGAAGAGGCTTTCAGACTTGAGAGGCAGGACAATCTCTTCCAGCTCATTCTCGAACAGCGGGCCACGCTCCAATCCCAGTCCGATCCCGCCGCCTTCCAGGAAATTGAGTTTTCCGTTCTGCCCAATCAGCGCCTTGTTGTGCCCTGCACGGCAAATACGCACTTGCTTCTTCTTCATGTCGAAGAGTGCAAGGATCATGGTGATAAAAGACCTGCGTTCAATTCCCTCGAAGATTCTCCGATTGACATGCTTGAGCATTTCCTTCGGAGAAGAGTACATGTGCGCAGCCAGCTGCACCATTCCCTGCACCTTGGACATATAGAGTGCCGCAGACATTCCTTTGCCCGAGACATCCGCGATAACGACAAGAAGCTTGGACTTGTCGATTTGGATAAAATCGTAGTAGTCTCCGCCGACCGTTGACGCGGGGATGGATACGCCGGCGATGTCCAGACCCATGATGCTTGGATTGCTCTTGGGCAGCAGCCCCTGCTGAATGCGCCGGGCAAGTGACAATTCTTCCTTGATTTTCTCTTTCTCGAGCTCCGACTTGTGCAACCGCGAGTTCTCGATGGCAACGGCGGCTTGCGCACCAACAGTCGACAGGAGATCAATATCATCTTTCGAATACACTTTGCCGGACATTTTGGGTCCGACATTGATCATACCGATGAGCCGATTCTGCAAGAACATCGGGACTGAGAGAATCACACCTCCACGGATGAGTTTCTCTTTGTCACCAGGCGAGAGATGAATCGAATCAGGTTCTTCCGCAAGGAGAGCAAACGTTTGGGGCGCATGAGTCTTTCTCAGCAATTCGAGCAAGCCAGCATGTTCGGTCTTGAATTTGCAGCAATCCTCGTCGATCTGCCGACTCACGATGGAACAACCCTCCTGTTCGTCGCAGAGGATCACGGCAACCTTTTCGATATGCATCGTATTGGATATACGCTGGACGATCGAATTCAGGATATCCTCAAGCCTTGTGAGTCTCGGGAGTTCCTGGGTAAAATCGACCAGCGCTTTCTGATAGTTGTGTCTCTCCTGATAGAAGAACCGGTCAATCCAGTCCTGCATTCTGCGTTTAACCGGGTCGAAGGCAAAGGCGATCACGACCAATGCCAGGAGGTTCATGGTGCGACTATCCTCCAAACCGACAATAGTCGCTGCCAAGGAACCTATCCCATAAACTGTGACGAGATAGACCACCGCCATGGTCGCCGTCACTGTCGCATAGATCAGACTGCGCTTTACGATGAAGTCCACGTCCATGAGTCTGTAGTGAATGATCGCATAACCGAACATAATGGGGACGATGATGACAAGGAGCGCCGGCAGTAGCGAAACCGGATTGAGATAGATTGCGAACGGATTGGACGTCGCCACGAACGCAGTGTACGAGAACGTCAGAATCCCGATAACCGAACCGATGAGAATCGGCCTTAGTTGTTTCTTCCGCTCGCGTTTCACCAGCCTGAAGTAACTGTCGGCAAAGATGCCAAGGCCGACGACCAGCGTTCCAAAGCGCAAGTTGAGCAACAATCCCCTATTATTCTGAACAAACTTGATCACGGATTCCCCGAAGACTTCATGAAGAGGGGGAATCTGGGGGCTGAGAAAGGCGGCAAGTGAAACAACCGAAATACAATAGAGACTTGCAGTGAACCACCACTTGTCAAAGAACTTCCTTTTGACCGGGAAGAACATGAAGAACCGCACAAATAGCACTGGAGCGAATATGTTCGCCACCATAAATGAAGAAGAGAGAAGACGTATCTTCCACATCGGATCGATCGATGGATCGAGGTTGAGGTACGTCAGTCCAAAAAAAAGCATCGAAAGAAGACTGTAGTAGGCAAACATCCGCTGAGTCTTGCCTTGTGGTCTGAGCATTACGACGACGAAGCCAACAACCAAAAAAACCACGGCGTACAAAAACTGCGCGAGATATGCCAGATTGAAGGTTTTGAGAATCTGCACCTTCATCTCAAGCACTTCTCCATTCCGCTCGACGACATAGCTGATCGAATCTCTGGCTGCAACGGCATTGATACGTGTTTGGGCTTCTGAGGCGGACTTGAACGGTTTTCCGCCAACCTGCAAGAGAATATCACCATCGCGAATGCCAGCCCGATCTACCACGCCACCGGGTACGATGCGGTCAATCCGCAGCCGTGAACCCAAAGGATCCACGTTGGTCCATGCACATTGGTCGTTTCCCAAAACCTTGTAAACCATAACATCGAAGAAGTTGATTCCGGAAACGCTGATGACGGCGAGAAAATACAGGAGAAAGAAGATCCTTGCTATGCGGGGAGAAAACCATTCGAATGGATTCTTCATGACACACTTTCTCCTTCGCCGAACACAACTGATTGGCTGCTCTGTCGTTTCCCAGGGTTTGTCATAGCGCGAAACCTATGCTGAAATATGCCATGAAGGGCCCAAAACTCACAGGTTGTTCCAGGATGTCCTTGCGCGTAAAGAAACTCCGCCCGACCGAGAATTCCGCCGGTCCGATCGGCGTATCGAATGCAAGTCCCACACCAATTCCGTGCCGGAGATCAACGAGCCGAATTTCCTTCGCCGATGACCAGGTGGAACCGAGATCATACCGCGCTTTGAAGTACGTGTCAAAGAAAAGCCTGAACGGCAGGTGCGATTGATACTCCAGACTGACGCAAAACAGTTGACGGCCGCGGGAGTCGTTTTCTGCGAGACCAAAGAAACTGTGTTGACCGCCCAGCGCAAATTGCTCGGTAATCGGAAGCGTTTCGTCGGCAAATCCAAACACGATTTTTGGATGAAGAGTTTGCCGCTTAAACGCCGTTTGGTATGATTCGTACGAGAAATAGAACTTCGTGAATCCAACTGCATCAATGATCTTTACGAGCGCCGACTCGTACGACAGATTCAGTACGATTCCCTCCGTGGGAAACGGGATCTTATCCTGCGTATCGACGGCCAGGCCAAGCTTTATGGCCGAAATTGCATAAGTCTCAGTCCCGTTGAGCGGATTTCCCGAAATATTCCAGAGGCGTTGATCTTCCAACCGGCCTTCCATCGTCAACATCCCCAAACGCTCCAGCTGTGTCCCAAATGATGCCGAAGCGCCCTGACGTTGCTCCCGATATTCTCCCACACGAAAGCGTTTCCAATTCAAATCATCACTTGTTGCCTCGTCAGCATAGGTATAGTAATCGTGGAGCTGGTAGTACCCTCTCAGATTGAACGTAAAATAAGAGTTAAAGATGCGTGTGGACTTGAATTCACCAAAGTAGTTACGGTTGCGAAGGCCCCCGAAAAATCCGACGCCAAGTTCAGCCCCCATCCCCAGGAAGTTGTCGTCCCGAACGTCGATGGAAGGCTGGAAATTGCGCTCCTGATCGATGCGGATGCCCAGCCTGACAAGTTCGGTGCTCCGTTCCCTGACGCCGATAGACACGACGTTATGCTCGCCTTCGCGATGCGTACTAACGGAAACCCGTTCAAATAGATTTATGCCGTTGAGATTGCGGATACCCTCTGCGGCTTTGGAGATTTCGAAAACCTGCCGTTCGCTGAAAGGAAGCTCTCTCCAAATCACATAATCCCTTGTTTTGGATGCCCCGCGAATGTCGATCCGATATATCACGCCTTCGTCAACCGTGACGATCGCCTTCCCACTACTCTTGTCGAATTGAAGGTCCTTGATTGTTGCGAGGGAATATCCGCGATCGCGATACAGCGTCAACATTTGTTTGAGTGCACGCTCGCTCGTGTGGGCATTGAGGTTCCTGCCGAAGAGAGGAGCGAACACCGGAAGGAGGGAATCGGCGGCAATCCTGGTATTGCCCCTCACCTCCATCATTGTCAATTTGGGATATCTCGAACCATGAAGGGTGACGACGGACGAATCGGGGTACTCGTCGACCACCGCCTCTACGGCCTCGAATTCACCACTCTCATAGATATCTCCAAGCATCGTCTGCAATGCCCGATCGGTCAGTTGCTGCGAAGAGGAGAACCGCACAAGCTTTGCCGATTCGTTCCCCGTAAGTACCGGGTCAACCACAATCCTGGGATTACGGAAAATGCGACTTTGTCCTCGAGCCGACATTGCGGTTTTGAGCAGTCCGATCTTGGTTCGTATCGCCTCGACGACGGCATCGGCAGATTCTTTGCCATGCCGGATAACTTCACCAAGATTTGTAAAATCCGACGAGAGATGATTCTCCAGCCTTGGACGGATGACGATGTCGGCGTTCGCCAGCTGTTCTCTGTTGGATGCCTGCATCATGATCCCCATAATTTGGTCACCCACTTCCCAGAACTGATTCAACAACGCACGCGGGCGTAACGGGCTCGTCACATCGAGGGCAATCACGAGATCGGCTCCCATCTCCCTGGCAACATTCACCGGGATGTTTGCAATCAGTCCCCCATCCACCAGTTGCATTGAGTCCATGGCGACAGGAGTGAAGAGTAGTGGAACGGCCATGCTGGCCCGCATCGCATTGGAGATATCTCCTTTGTCGATCACAATCTGTTTACCGGATACGAGGTCGGTGGTGACGGCTCTGAAGGGTATTTCGAGGCTGTCGAATGAAGGATTCGGATGATAGAGCGCCTGAAGGGTCAGGAGATTGAGAAAATTGGTGAGACTTTGACCCGTGGAAAAAGCCGAGGGAATGATCGGTTCGAATCCTTGAAACCGGAGAGCCAGGAAGCTCCGTTCGCGTTTCACTTTTTGATCAAAGAAGAGATCCCGACGGGCGGACTCGTCCGCATAGGAAATGACTTGGTTCCAGTCTGCCGAATCGACCATCTGCTGCAACTGCTCCGTGGAATATCCGGAGGCATACAAACCGCCTGCGATACTTCCCATGCTCGTGCCGACGATCAAATCAATCGGGATATTGTTTTGCTCGAATGAACGGAACACGCCGATCGCCGCCACGCCACGTGAACCGCCGCCGCTGAGAACGAGTGCGACCTTCGGCTGCCTCGTCGCTTTGTGGTCGATAAATCCGTGAATCCTGTTCCTCGACTCAACGAATTCGGGCTGATATCGGGTGGATCGAAACGGACCTGGAGTCGTCTGTTGTGCCTTCATCAGGGAAAACACAAGAGTCGAAACGCCAATCCCAAAGAGGATATTCAATCGTTGAAGTCTCATGCTGTCGTGCAATTTGAACAAAAAGTACCGAAAATACGGCCGAATAGCAAAACGACCGGTCGACACAGGACACGTCAGCCCTCGTCATCGTTCAACCCGGTCTGAAGCAGTTCTTCTTGATTTTACTCCAGAATCGCGCTATGTTGTTTTTGAACTACGCAATCAAAGTGCCTCGATGACGTTTCTAAATCCTTTTGTCTTCATCGGTCTTATCGCAGCTGGAATTCCGATCCTCCTGCATCTTTTCAATCTTCGAAAGCTGCAAACAATCGAATTCAGCACGTTGACCTTTTTGAAGGAACTTCAGAAGACCAAGATCCGCCGTCTGAAGCTCAAACAACTACTCTTGCTTGTTCTTCGGACCCTTCTGATCATTCTTGTCGTCACCGCATTTGCACGGCCAACGCTCAAAGGTACTCTTGCTACGGGAACTGTTGGGGGAACCAAAACCACCTCGGTGTTCCTGATGGACGACTCCTATAGCATGACGTCAGTCGAAGATCGGGGTGAACTTCTCAAGCAAGCCAAAGAAGCCGCTCTCACTATTCTTGATGTCATGAAGGAGGGGGACGAAGTATACCTTCTGAAACTCTCAGACATGACGGCAGCGGCGCCACAGAAGGAGCCGGTGGCGCAAAGGAACCTCCGGGCGGTTCGCGCAGAAATCAACGCCATCAGACCTTCGTTCATCCACCGGACACTCGAAGATGGACTCCGATATTCGGCAAAGCTCCTTGCGGCTTCGAAGAATTTCAACAAGGAGGTCTATGTCTTTTCGGATTTTCAGATTGGAAGTCTTCGAAACAAGACCCATCCAGGTGTGGCGGAGAACCTTTTCCCCTCCGAAGTGCGGTTCTTTCTTCTCTCATTTGGCACGAAGCCCCGTCAGAATCTCGGCATCGAGTCTGTGAAGCTCGGCAGTTCTATCCTCGCGACCGGAAAACCGTTCACAATAAAGGTGAGCGTGCAAAACAGGGGCGATGTGGAATCCAAGAACTGCGTCGTGAGCGTTTTCCTGAACGGAACACGCGTTGCGCAAAAAGCGCTGGACATGCCCACGGAGAAGACGGTACAAACCGAATTCACGCTAACCTCAACCTCCTCCGGATATGTAGATGGCATGGTCGAACTCCAGGATGATGACCTCGAATTCGATAATCGAGCACAGTTCACGGTCAATATCCCCGAGAAACTGAAGGTGCTTCTTGTCGGTTCCCCACTCGATCTCCGTTACATCAAACTGGCTCTGTCGTCGCGGCCGACACAAGGCGAATCCATACTCTCCGTAGCCGAAACCACACCGGAACGATTGTCACTCACGGAAATCAACGGGGCAGACGTCATTGTATTCTCGAATGTTGGCGACCTCTCCGTCCCACAGAGAGCGAATCTGCATACCTTCATCGAGGGTGGGGGCGGTATTGTGTACTTCCCCGGCGCAAAGACCGACTCTGCGTCCTTTGCCTCCACCTGGTCGGGCGAATTAGGAATGCCTCGATTACTTGCTCTCCAGAACCTCGGTTCCCAAAAAGACCGCGTTACATCGGTCGTGAGTTTCGGTCGAATCGATTTTCGTCATCCCGTTTTTGAAGGCATGTTCTCCGACGACCAGATCCCGCTCGACAGGACCGGACGCGAGAGCAAACTCCTATCCCGCTCCCTTGAGTTTCCCGGGATTTCCATGTATGCACGTTTTGCTTCGAACGCGATGTCGACCGTCGTGATTGGTCTCTCGGACGGATCGTCATTTCTCCTGGAGCAGGCAAGCGGAAAAAGCACTGCATTCCTTTTCGGCGTCTCCGCCACGACTGATTGGTCCGACTTTCCGACTCGAGGCCTTTTTCTTCCTCTGTTACATCGGGCCGTTTCCTACGTTGGTCAAAAACAGTTCTTGCCGGCCGAATTCGTGGCGGGTGATGAAGCCCGGATTGGCCTGGGAGGGATATCGACAAGCACGGTCACGGTCCGCAATCCGGATCACGTCGAGAACCTTCTCAATCTCATAAGGGTTGGTCGGGAAGGAATAATCCGGTATGATGAAACCGTTCTTCCGGGAGTCTACGGAATCTATGTCAACAATGAGCTGACGAAGAAATTTGTCGTGACGGTGAATCCGGATGAATCTCAAACGAAGAAATCCGACGCCTCAACGATCGAGTCCATGTTCAAACGATTGGGAGTTTTGCCATCGGCCCTTTGGCCGATCACGCAAACCTCGGAGGCGCAACAGGAAATCCTGGAATCCCGGTTGGGGACTGAGTTGTGGAAGAGCATTCTGCTGGCGGCGTTGATCGTCGCAACCATTGAGATCCTTGTATCCAGAAGCAGACGCAAAGATCTGACACTTCAAACGCAACCTTAGTCGACCAGATGCAATTGGAGTATTGCCGGGCACACCTTTGACAGACGAAGAGCATGATTGAACTAGCACAGTTGGGAAAAGAGCGATGCGTCCTTGTCGGAGTCTCCACAAGGAGCTTCTCCAGGGAATCGACAGACGAATCCCTCGACGAACTGGCGCTTCTCGCCGATACGGCGGGAGCCGAAGTGTATGCGAGGGTTACTCAGGACCGCGATCGGTATGACGCCAGTACCTTTATCGGAAAGGGAAAGGTCGAGGAATTGCGGTTACTTGTCACGGAAAATGCCATTCCGTTGGTTATCTTTGATGACGACCTGTCCCCCGCACAGGTGAGAAATCTCGAGGAACAACTACAATGCAAGGTCCTCGACCGCAGCGGTCTGATCCTGGACATCTTCGCAACGAGAGCCAAGACAAACGAAGCGAAAACGCAGGTTGAACTCGCCCAGTTGACATATCTTCTTCCGCGGCTCACACGCATGTGGACCCATCTTTCAAAGCAGTTCGGTGGAGTCGGAACCAAGGGTCCGGGCGAAACGCAGATTGAGACTGACAGAAGAATCATCAGGAACAGGATCAGCCACCTGAAAGAAAAGCTGGACCGGATAAGCCAGCAGAGAGTGACGCAACGGAAAGGAAGAACCAAGCACATTCGCGCGGCTCTTGTCGGCTACACGAACGTCGGGAAGTCGACACTGCTCAACTTGCTATCGGGATCCGAGGTTTTCGTTGAGAACCGTCTCTTTGCAACACTTGATCCCACCACGCGTCTTGTTCCGCTTTCCGCAAGCACAGAAATCCTGATGACGGACACGGTCGGGTTCATTCGGAAGCTGCCCCATCATCTCGTCGCTTCTTTCAAGAGCACGCTCGAAGAAATCACAGAAGCTGACATCATCCTGCATCTCTGCGACATTGCCAGCAAGACGTTTCAGGACCAAATCACGGTTGTTTCAGAAACGCTCGCCGATCTGGGCGCGGCAGACAAGCCAACCCTGATGGTGTTCAACAAGATTGATCTCCTCGTCGACAGGAGCATCATTGCCACCGTCACCGAACAATTTCCACAATCGGTCATCATCTCGGCTGCCCGGGGGATCAACATCCTTGGATTAAAAAGCGAGGTCACCAAACTTCTTCAGCAGGAATTTGTCGATCAGACTTTTACGATATCACAAGGGGACCAGAAACTGATCTCATATCTGCATACCGTCGGCGAGGTGCTGGACAAGGACTACCAGGAGAGCTCCGTCGTGCTTTCGCTGCGGATACGGAAGAAAGAGTTCGAAAAAGTGGTCAGCATGGTGGGCAAGGGGAATCTGTCCTCAGCGCAGTAAGGGCCCGGGTCGCGCACGTCAGAACATTTCTAACGACGTTCGGGGACTTTCACAATTGTTTCGCCTTTGAATCGCCTCCCAAACTCCTCGGCGTCTTCTTTCGACCCCACGATATCCCCCCAGTGCATTGGAATGACGGCCTTCGGACCAAACGTATTTGCCGCTGCGGCTGCCTCGCTGGCAGTCATCGTGTAGGTTCCGCCACTCGGCAAGAAGGCAATGTCGCATTCCACCTTCCTCATTTCCGGGATTGCATCGGTGTCACCCGCATGGTAGATTCGTTGACCCGACGAAAGTGCCACGACGTACCCAACCCACTTGTTCTCCTTCGGGTGAAATTTCTTTCCCAGATTGTAGGCGGGGATTGTGAAGACTCTCGTGCCATTCACGTCGTAGACTTGGGATGGTTCGACGGCACGGGCTCCTTTGATCGACTTTGCCACGTCATATGGCGCAAGCACAACTGTTCCCTCTTGCCGCAGTTTTTCTATGTCCTGAGGTGAATAATGGTCAAAATGAGCGTGGGTGATGAGGATAACGTCCGCTCGGGGCATCGAATCTGCGACTTTCCACGGATCGATATAGATTTGTTTTCCCGCGTCTTCAATTCTAAACGATGCGTGCCCCAGCCAATGGATATGTTCATGTTCCATGGGTCCCTCCTTGATCGACTCGGAGCAAACAACCGGGATGATGGACTTCAACATCCTCGCTGTCTTTTCGACTATCCTTTCTTGCCGAGCTTTTTTCTGGCTTTGGCGAATCCCGGCTTTAACCTATCATAAATGAGCGCAATGCGCTGCTTGTAGGGGATGAAGGCGCTCTTCATTGCGTTGATCGCCAGCTTCTCGAGATCATCCAGCGTGAGACCAAAAACCCGGGCCGCCAGCTCGTATTCATCTGTGAGCGTGATGTTGCTCATCAAACGATCATCGGTGTTGAGTGTGACACGGAATTTGTATCGGTTGTAAATCCCGAACGGGTGATGTTCGATCTTGTCGACAGCTCCCGTGTGCACATTGCTTGTCAGGCACATCTCGAGGGGTATGCGCTTATCGAGTACATATTGCGCAAGCGTTCCCATGCTCAGGACTTCGCCATTCTTTATTCGCATATCCTCGATCAGGCGAGTCGCATGGCCGATTCGATGCGCGCCACACCATTGAATGGCCTGCCAAATGGACTCTTTGCCGAACGCTTCTCCGGCATGGACAGTGATATTGAAGTTTTCCCGCTGGATATAGTGAAAAGCGTCAACATGCTTTTTCGGAGGGTAGCCCCCTTCCTCACCGGCAAGATCCAATCCGACGACTCCGCGAGTCCGGAAATCGACAGCCAGTTCAGCCATTTCGTGAGACAGAGCGGGATCCATGTTTCGCATTGCGCAGATGATCAGTCCATAGTGAACATCGAAGTCCTTCTTGCCACGCTCCAAACCTCTCAACACCGCGCGCACGACTTTGTGCGTGTCCAGGCCCTTCTGCAGATGCAGTACCGGGGCAAACCTCGTTTCCAGGTAGACGACACCATCGTTCCTCATGTCTTCGAGTGTCTCATACGCGACACGTTCGAGCGCGTCCTCCGTCTGCATGACGCCGCAGGTATGTTCAAATCCCTCCAGGAACAGCGGCAGACTTCCTCGATTGGCACCGCGATGAAACCACTCTGCCAACTCTCCCGGATCGTGTGTCGGGAGTTTGCTGTACTTGTGTTCCTTCGCGAGGTCAACAACGGTCTGGGGGCGCACACCACCGTCCAAATGGTCGTGAAGAAGTACTTTGGGAACGGTCAGAAGAAATTCTTTTTTGAGTTTCATAAGGTCCTTTGGCGTTGGTTCGAACGAGTAGAAAATAGCCTTTTTGGTTTAACGAAGCTCACCCACGGCAGCTTCAACGCTGCGAATGATGCTGCCATCGTGAACAAGGGAAAGAGACCGCTGTATATCGTCGTACAACACTCTGTCTTCGTCGAGATACTCAATATGTCGGCGCACTTCCCGATAAGCAGCCTCGACACCCGTTCCTGCTTTCAGCGCTGTATCGGTGTTCATGGATCGGGCGAAGTCAAGTCCCTGGGAGGAACAAAGCAACTCGATCGCCAGCACCGTTTGCGCATTCCTCAAGACCTTCGCTGCTTTTTGAGCGCTGATAGAACCCATGCTGTTGTGATCTTCCTGATTGGCAGACGTCGGAATGGAATCGACGCTCGCCGGATGGCACAGCACCTTATTCTCAGACACAATCGATGCCGCCGTATACTGAGCGATCATCAGCCCGGAATTCAGCCCACCTTGTTTCGTCAAAAATTTCGGTAATCCGCTGAGCGAACCGTTGACCAGCCGCTCGGTCCTTCGCTCTGAAATGTTCGCGAGCTCCGAAAGCGCAATAGCGATAAAATCCATCGCCAATGCGATCGGCTGCCCATGAAAATTTCCTCCTTCCAGATGAATCCGATCCTCCGGAAAAATCAACGGATTGTCGTTCGCGGAGTTGATTTCGACATTAACTTTGTCATACGCGTACTCGATTGCATCGCGCGATGCACCGTGGACTTGCGGAATACACCGCATCGAATAGGCATCCTGAACACGGGTATCGTTGAATCGATGTGATTCGCGAAGTTTGCTTCCTGCCATCAAGCGTCGGAGATTCGACGCCACATCCTGTTGACCTTTGTACGGCCGCAGCTGGTGAATTCGTTTGTCGAAGGGAGTATCACTTCCCCGAAGCGCCTCGACACTGATAGCGGCGGCGATGTCCGCAATTTTTGCCAACTGTCGCGCCTGATGAACGACCAGGCACCCAAACGCTGTCATCATTTGAGTTCCGTTGATGAGCGCAAGACCTTCTTTCGCGGTCAGCTTCACCGGTTTCAGGCCGTTTCGTTGCAATGCGATGTCGGATCCAATGATCCGCTCTTTGTGAGTCTTCCCTTTCGCAGAATCGTACACTCTTCCTTGACCCATCATTGCCAGGACAAGGTGCGATAGCTGTACCAAATCGCCGCTCGCCCCTACAGATCCCTGAGAAGGGATGACAGGGAGAATATCTTTGTTGAGCATTTCCTTCAGCAAGTTCACAGTTTCAAACCGTAGACCGGAGTATCCTTTTGCCACCGCATTGATTCTCAACACCATCATGGCTCTGACTGCTTCGGGGGGCATGGGTTCCCCCGCTCCGGCGGCGTGGCTCTTGATCAGGTTTTCTTGCAATTTCTCG
>Ga0315286_10003886_pt1 | contig 14260 bp, 15 predicted proteins | sample YL17G10_0_MG_FD_205038 | JGI IMG/M metagenome (GOLD analysis project Ga0315286, IMG submission 205038) | Sediment microbial communities from Yellowstone Lake, YNP, Wyoming, USA - YL17G10_0 | ecosystem: Environmental > Aquatic > Freshwater > Lake > Sediment | place: USA: Wyoming | collected...
AGAGTGTCAATTCCCGCTCTCCTCCCATCTGTTGCGCTTGTGGTGAGGGCTGGGAGCTATGGCAATCAAAGACCTAGGCAGATGGGAAAGCCTAGAAATGTTGCAGAGATATACCCGCTCGGTCTGTTACCTTCCACGACAGCCTAAAGTTCTACAGAGCGCCGCTGTCTTGAATAGGGCTAGCGAAAACTATGCCAGAAATGAACGTGGCTAGCATTGTCCGATGATGGGCCGCTGGAAGATTACTTGCTAAGCTCCTGGATGAGACTCCTGGCTGCACTCACTAAATCAGGGCCTTGCGACAATTGAATAGCCTTGTTGTAGTCAGCGATGGCCAAGTCGTACTGTCCCTTGTTTATATAGATGAAAGCCCTAGTGTTGTAGTACTCAGTCACCTTCGGGTTAAGCTCTATGGACTTGTTGGCGTCAATGATGGCCAAATCATATTGCCGAGTACTTCTTAGCCAGCTTGCCAGCGAAGGGCAGCTTGTAGCACACCCCCTGGTAGGCTTTCACCATGAGCACCACCCAGAGTGCGAAGGCAAAGAGCGCAACCAGCGCCTTAAGCGCAAAAAACCCAAAAGCACCCCATAGAAGAAGCCGGGGAATCAATACGAAGATAACTTCAATTACTGTCACTGCACCGAAAACGATGATGGACTGCATGGCGTGGTAGCGGACATACTCGTCCTTGTCCTCCCGTAGGAAGAATATCAACCCCGTAACCCAGCCCAGTAAATACGAAAGCATCGCGGCTATATTGGGCTCAAGCCCTCTAGTGCTTGTCTTCTTCTCGCTCATGCCTTGCCTCTTCTAACATTTCACAAACATAAACCTGCGTAACCACCAGCACAAAATACCGGGCTGCTCTCCACTTGTCAAACATACTCATCGACACCGCACTCGCTTTCACACTTGCACTAAGCCACCAAGCTGCATTATACGTGTTTGGAGCACAATGTCAACAGAGCGGCACATCTTAAAAAATGCCCCAGTCTTTGTAGCCTTGCCGTATGACGGCTAGATACTCCTGCGAAGGTTGTTTCTCTTCTGATTGTTCCCGCATAATATAGGTTATGGTTTTTACCGGGTCGCCATCCTCCGTTATCACCATTACATTCAGCCGGTCATAGACAGTGGGATAGCCTTCATATTTGTCCAGCGACTTCAAGTCCTTTTCCGAGATTTCATATACCGCCCCAGTGACTTTGCTGCCTGCAAACGGCTTGATACTGGCAACTGCACCATGCCATTTTCTTGACCATCCGGTAAATATCAGCTTGTAATTGGGGAGGTTCGCTTTGAATCTGGGCTGGCTACCCGGGCAGCGTTGTAGCATCTGTTTATGACTAAGATTGGAACCGTATGCAAAATAGAACATTCCACCCTCTCCATATCAACCTGGCTAGACATTCTGCCCGAATAATATGCCCAATTGCACTGGCTGTCAAGACTAGTAAGTGAGGCTGAATAGGATTGACATCTATCAATATGGTGTTATATCCGGTCTACGTAGAATATGGAAAAAACCAGTGATTTTGCTTTAAAAACTGGAGCGGGTGAAGGGATTCGAACCCTCGACGTCTTGTTGATAGATCAGTACTGCGATCATAATCTGATCTGTTAGGCAAGTGTTGAGAAGGCCTTCAGTTCGTTTCTGATCCAGTTAACCCAGCTATTTATGCCTTCGCCCGTTTTACACGAGGTCATGAAAATGTCAATGTTCTGATTTAGCGCGCGTACTCTCTTTTCAAAAGCACGAAGGTCGAAATCGAAGACCCCCATGGCATCGATCTTATTCACCACAAGGACGTCGCAAACGGTGAACATCAATGGGTACTTCAGGGGCTTGTCATCGCCCTCCGGTATACTGAGAATCATTGCATTCTTAATCGCCCCTGTGTCAAACTCTGCCGGGCACACAAGATTGCCCACATTCTCTATGATTACCAGATCAAGATCCTGCGGTCCCAGGACATTCAATCCTTCTGATACCATGGTAGCATCCAAATGACAAAACCCACCGGTTCTCAGTTGAACGACTTTGACCCCGCGGCTGGCGACCTTTTCTGAGTCAACAATCGATTCTATATCTGCTTCGATAACCCCCAGGCAGAGCTCGTCTTTTAAAGCCTCGATAGTTCTCAATATCAAGCTGGTCTTGCCTGAGCCTGGCGACGACATGAGATTTAGCATGAAGGTTCCCGTACTGCGTAGTCTATCTCTCAGTTCGTTAGCCTTGGACTTGTTGTCGGAGAGTATATTTTCCTTCACTTCGATTAGCCGTATCTCTTCCACTACACTATCTCCAAGTTCTCTACTATGTACTCTCGGCCAGAGACATAGGCCAATTTAGTTCCCTTGCACCGAGGACACTCGACCTGTCGCCGCTCGTTGACATTAACCTGGAAGGATTCGGAACACAGCTTGCAACGCATCACCAGCGGTACTCGTTTGATTACCAGCTTCGCACCCTCCACGATCGTCCCCTTGCTAAGATAGTCAAAATAGCGCTGTATCCATTGATCCTGCAAATCACTGACTTCCCCTACCTTGAGCGTAACGGAAAGGATTTTCTTCGCGTTATTGGCCGTGGCATGTTTGACACATATATCAAATATGCTTTTTACTATGGGCAACTCATGCATGGTCGACCGCTTGACCCCCTCGCTATAGACTTACCGATTCTTCTTTTTACCAGACTACACCGCCTCTAGCTTCCTCACCTCGATATTCAATGTATCGGCATCTAGATCGCACTGGGGAAGATCAGACTATTGGGAAGCTTATTAGATACTGTTGTAGTCGAGTTTTGAGGCTGTTTCACCAGGGAGTATCCTATACCAGCTTTGGTCAGGATTAACTTTGGATTATTGGGGTTTGATTCAATTTTTTGCCTGAGCCTGTGAATGTAAGTCCTGAGGCTGACTATAGCTCCAGGGCTATCCTCACCCCATATGGCCTCAGCCAGGTCCGAATGTGTCACTATGTGACCTGTCTTTCTCATGAGCTTCTGAAGAATAAGGCACTCTATGATGGTGAGGCCTATCACTCTCCTGCCAAAAATGAGCTGGCATGTCTTGGGGACAAGGCGCAATTGCCCGCTGATGATTGACATCTCTCCTTCGGCAGGATTCCCCCCGCGTAATTGCGCTCTCAATCGTGCCAGAAGTTCTTTTCTCCTGAAGGGCTTGGTTATATAATCATTTGCTCCCAGGTCCAGCGCCCGCGTTAGATGTTCCTCAGCTTCTATCTGCTCTCTCAGTCTGCGCTCCTGCTCATATAGCCCGCGTAGCTTCTCCTCATATCTCTTGCGCTCGGTGATGTCCCTTACTACAGAAACAGTGCCTTCAACTTTGCCACTTTTTATGCACGGCTTCTGATTTACCTCAACAAAGACTGTGCTGCCGTCCTTACGTATAAACTCGATTTCATGTAATTGTCGGTTGTGGCCTTTTAATAATTCGTCAAAAATCCGACGTGTCTCATTAAACCTGCCGTCCCCGAAGATGGGAAAATCAAATATATTCTTTCCCAGCGACTCTTCGCGCGTGTAGCCAAACAGATCCTCAACCCGGTCATTTTCATAGATAATCGTACCATCGGCATCCGTTAGGGCAATATCGTCTCCAGCACCATCCAAGATAGATTTAAGATTCTCCACCTGTAATCTGAGACCATTCTCAATCTCATGAGCTTCTTTGACAGCTCTGTCACGCTCGGCCAGCAACGATTGTAGTTCGGCATTAGTTCGTTGCAAAACAGTCAATTTTTTTAGGAGTTGCTTTTGGCCCTTGCCTCTATCTTTCATCCCACACCTCAAAAGCCTGTGATGGCAGCTCACTTTGACTCGGTAAAAAAATCTTAGCACCGCCAGCTTGGCTTGTCAAACAATGTTAAATAAGCAATGACCTAGGAGTACCCTGTCCTTGAGTTGTCTGGGGAAATCTTGGGGCTTATGGGACATGTACAGTTGGAGAAAGTTTTTTACAAAATCCTTTTCATACATTTTTCATACTCTCAGTGTACTATATAAGAAATACTCTATAACTGTAACTTCTAACCAGTTCTAGTCTGCAGCAGCAAGAGCATAGTGAAGTCAAAGGGGGTTTGGGCCTTCTAATTTAGAGGTGATAAGTGGGTCAGTCCACAATATGCAAGAAGCAGGAAAATACTATCAACTGAATACATCTGCCTAGTAGAAGGAGGGTATCATGCCTAAGAAGGAAAAATCTTCAAAGATCGATAAGCCTGATTATGAAAAGGTAAACCAGGATCTTCTGAACGCTTTTAAGCTTGATGACAAGAGCGATGCCCTGGCCGGTTACATATATATGAAGTACCCGTACTATTTCACGTATACAATTTTGAAAACGGCTGGTATTCCGGTTAAGAAACCTGCCTTCCAGAAGGTAAGCAGAGATATTGCTGAGATGATGCAAATGCTCGTCAACCAGATCATTTTGAGAGGAGCAACAAAAGATACCAGTATATTTCATGGAAAGGTCATACGTCCCGAGGAGGCTGTGAGGCTGGTCAGCCAGAAAGAGGACATGCATTTGGTGCCATCGGAGAGGGTAATACCATTCAAGTTAACCAGAGAAATACTCTTCGAGAACCCCAATACATTCGCGCTTGGACGTTGTATGTGCCGTGCGGTTGGAGAGAACCCCTGTCTTCCTCCATCAGAGCAATATACTTGCTTATTTATAGGCGAACCTAATGTTTCCTTCCTGGTATCTCAGAACCAGTACTTCCGCAGAGTGACGCAACAGGAAGCTTTAAAAGTTCTTGAAGACTGCCACAAGGCGGGTTTCGTTCACTTTGCTTACTTTGAGAAACCGGCTTCGGACAGGCTCAACGCCATCTGTAATTGCTGCAGTTGCTGTTGTATAGGTATGCAGATGTGGAAGAATATGTATCCCCATAACGACAATCCCTTTCTGATTCCTTCCGGTTTTGTTCCAGAAGTGAGTGATCTTTGTAACGGCTGTGGAGAATGCACAAGGTTCTGTGGTTTCCAGGCCGTCAGTGTTGACCAGAAAACGCAGAAAGCTGTTGTTGATATGGACAGATGCATGGGTTGTGGCCTTTGTGGTGATAATTGCTCTGTTGAGGCCATCAAACTACGCCTGGAACCAAAATTCGGCGATCCATTAGATATCGAGGCGCTGAAGCTTGAACAAGCATCAGGTAAGAGCCAGGACTAAGGAAACAATTTTTGGCAATTCAAACGTTTTGAGTGTGTTAGTCAGCAGTGCAAGATAGGTTAACAATGCACAGGGTAGCAGGAGGTGGTTTATTATGTGTCCAAAGAGGAGTCTGCGGAATAAAATTGTCGTTCTGGCCTTAGCCTTAGTCTTGATAGTACCCATATTGGTTGCCTGTGGCAAAGAGAAGGAGCAGACTCCTTCATCTACGCTTACACCTACAGCCACTTTTAGCCCTACAACGACACCCGTAGCCACGCCCAGCGCCACGTCGACATCTACCACAACACCAACTTTAAAAACATCTGGTCCGGTTAAGATCGGTGTTATAGGGCCCTGGAGCGGGCCGTTAGCCATGGCTGGCAACCTCACGGACCAGGCTATAGCTGTGGTGGAGAAGCAAGTTAAAGATATGGGGGGCATAATTGGCGGTAGAGAGATAAAGTTTGTCAGAGCTGACGACCATGGTGTCGTTGCCGAATCGGCAGCCCAGGCTAAAAAGCTGATATTGGATGATAAAATATCCATCCTCACCTTGGGGGGCGTTTCCGTGGCTCACATGACTGCGGTAGCTGAAGTCGCCGAAGAGTACAAGGTGCCATTTGTGGCCCTCGGCACAATTTATGGTGTAGAGGCTATGAAATACAGTGCTTTACTATACTCCAACGAGGTTTTAATAGCTCGAGCTGCCGACTTCATAGCAGATGTGGTGAAGCCTAAGACAGTTGCTTTCCTGGGCTTTGACTCTGAAGACACACGCGGTATAATTAATGGTGTGAGGGGTGTTGCGGGTTGTCGCGATAGTTGGAAGGCTAAGGGGCTGGATATTGATGTCGTGTATGAGCAGTATTTTCCCCAGGATGTGCTAGACTTCTCTCCGTATCTGACCAAGATAAAATATGAGAAGCCAGACATCCTGATAGGGTGCCTCAATAGTACGGGGCAAGCAATTACACTCCAGAAACAGATGATGGAACTGGGTGGCTGGGGTGGTATCAAGTATTTCGGTGCTGCCGAGTCAGACTACACTAAGACCGTTATTAACATGCCGTCATCGGTAGGCATTTATTTGAGCGTGCTATGGCTGCCGGGAAGCGATGAACCGGGCATGAAGGCCTTCGAAGATGCCTTCATACAAACGCTAGGCCGGCTTCCCGACCCCAACATGTCTTTCTACTACAATTGTTTCTGGACGGCCATCAAAGCCATCGAGCTTGGCCGGCACGAATGACCCTGATAAAGTGGCTCAGGCTTTGCGCTCAGGTAACCTGGAATGGGACTCAGCCTGGGGGCCTCTGCATATCGCCTCTGATGGAGTTGGCGTGATCAGCGGCATGGTGGTACAGGTACAGGAGGGAGGCAAACTGGTTAAGGTGTGGCCTAAGTAAGGCAGCAAGGCGAGCAATACCGGTTGAAATTACTCCAGTGAGGTGGACAAAATGTCATTCTCATCCATCATCGTAGAGAGAGCAGACAGAATAGCGAAAATTATATTGAATCGACCTCAAGTGCTGAACGCTTTGAATACAGCCATTAGACAAGAGCTTTACACCGCTCTGGACGAGATGGAGAAGGATTCAGAGATAGATGTCATAATTCTTAGCGGAGCTGGGCGAGCCTTCTGTGTAGGTCAGGACCTCAAGGAATTTGTACAGAAGGAAGAGATGCAGTCTGGGGAAAAATTCCCCTGGGACATCTGGAGCAAGGTGCTCAATCTTGATCGTCCTATCATCGCAGCAGTCCATGGCCATATTTTAACTGGTGGACTGGAGCTTGCCCTGGCCTGCGACATAATAATCGCGTCTGAGGATTCAATATTCGGCGATACTCATGCCCGTGTGGGAATGGTTCCAGGGGGAGGGAATACTCAGATATTGCCACGATTAGTGGGTGTCAAGAAGGCGAAGGAGATGCTGTTTACCGGCAACTTTATCTCCGCTCAGGAGGCTCTGGACATCGGACTAGTCAACAAAGTGGTACCTCATGACAGGCTTGAAGCAGCAGCCCGGGAAATGGCCGAGAATATACTGAGCTGTGATCAAACTAGCGTTAGAAAAATCAAACGAATGATCGATAAGGGGATGAAGGACTTAGAGGCAGGGCTTATATTCGAGAAGTTGGAAGCCAGGCGTTGGTATGAGCAAATTGAAATGGAGGGTGTGGAGCGACGCTGGCCAGCCATACAGGAGAGGGGCAAAAGCCAAGCTAGAAAAAAGGCAACACATGATTAGTTTCTCCTTCCCTTATAAAGAGTGGGGTTCTGGGGGTATCCCTCAGCTTCAAAAATCCCCCAAGATTGGGGGACAAAGGGGGCTGATAAAGCCTTTTTCATTACTCTCCAATGGGAGACATAAAGGGAGAAATTGTGGAGAATCAACTGCGAAAGCTTTTTGAGCCCATTAAGATTGGGCCGATGGAGATAAAGAACCGGATAGTTATGCCTGCCATGGGGCTGAATCTCGGAGCCGATGGGCAGGTGACAGACAGCTTCAAGGCCTTCTATGAGGAGCGGGCCCGGGGAGGAGTAGGTCTTATCGTCATCGGTCTAGCCCCCCTGCTTGATTTGGGGCCTATTTTGTCCTCGATGGTGGGTGTTTATAGCGATGAGCTTATACCGGGTCTGCGCCAGTTTGCTGATCTCATGCATAAGTGCGGAACCAAGGTAGCGGTGCAAATATCTGCCCTTGGAGTCTTACCTAAGGACGATGGCAGTCTTGAACTGGTAGGGCCTTCGCAGGTATCTGTTGACCGTCGTCCATTCGTGCCTAAACCAAGGTCACTGAATGTCGAAGAGATAGAGCGGTTTGTACAAGCCTATGGCGAGGGTGCCAGGCGAGTACGAGATGCGGGGTTTGATGCAGTGGAGATTAACGCTATTGCTGGTACGAGCCTCATTTGTCATTTCCTTTCCGCCCATACCAATAAACGGACAGATGCTTATGGCGGTGATATAAAGAACAGGGCTAAATTCTTGCTGGAATGTATTGAAATTGTCAAGCAGAGAGTAGGTAAAGATTACGCACTCTTATGCCGGGTTTCCGGAGCTGATTTTATGGAAGGGGGCAATACCCTGGAGGACACCAAAATAGTGGCTGGCATGATTGAGCGGGCTGGTATTCACGCCATCAATGTCTCCACTGGATGGCATGAGTCTCCTGTCCCCTTCATTCAAATGTCGGTACCTCGAGCAAACTGGATATATCTGGCAGAAGGCGTAAAGAAGGTGGTCCACACTCCGGTAATCGGAGGTACCAGGATTCCAGACCCTCGCCTTGCAGAGCGGATTCTGCAAGAGGGAAGAGTGGATATGGTATACGTGGCCAGGCCTCTTATCGCTGACCCGGAGTGGCCTAACAAAGCCAAAGAGGGAAGGTTTGATGAGATCCGACCATGCATTGCCTGTTGTTCTTGTTTCGATGGACTACCGGATGGACAGAGTGTCCACTGCTCGGTTAACTACAGAGCAGGCCGGGAAGTAGAATACAGCATTAAGCCAGTAAAGCAGGCGAAAAAGGTGTTTATTATCGGAGGTGGACCCGCTGGTATGGAGGCAGCCCGGGTGGCAGCATTAAGAGGCCACCAGGTTACGCTGACCGACAATAAGGAACAGCTAGGCGGTCAACTACTTGTGGCTGTACAGCCACCCTATAAAGAAGAATTGCAAAACTTTATAGCATATTTGGCAAGACAGATGGAAAAGCTTGGGATAAAGGTTCATCTCAGAGAGGAAGTCACCTCTAAAATTATCGAAGAGTCGAAACCGGATGTGGTTATAGTGGCCACAGGAGCACAACCGATTATTCCCGAGATCTTTGGGGTAAGCGGTAACAATGTGGTTACTGCTATTGAGGTTCTCTCCGGGCGTAGACAAGTGGGAAAGAAGGTAGCTATAGTAGGGGGCGGGCTGGTCGGTTGTGAAACAGCCGAATTTCTAACCCAAAATGGCCACCAGGTGACTATTCTAGAAATGCTGGAGCGAATAGGAGTTGATATAGGAAGGACCACACGCTGGGTAACCTTGGGTCGATTGAGGGAACTCGGGGTGAATATGGAGAGCAATGCCAAGGTAGAGGAGATAACCGACAAGGGTGTAAAGGTAGGTCGACAGGGCGGGAATGAGTTTTTTGAGGCGGATAGTGTAGTTCTTGCGGTGGGGATGAAATCAAATCGCCGGTTGGCTCAGGAGTTGGAGGGCAAGCTGAAGCGCCTTTATGTTATTGGGGACGGCGCAAAACCTGGCAAGATTGCTGAGGCTATGGAGAGTGCTATGCAGGTTGCCCTTGAGGTTTAGGAATGAAAAGGAACCGCTAATATCTGGTCGGAGCACAACTTGTAGAACAGCTTAAAGGTGAATAGTATGAATCAGACCGATGTTTATGAGAGTCTGGCCGGTATAGCCGGCCTTCCACAATCTAAGTTTATAAGAGAGGTATATAAGAGACTGGTGACACCTGAAGAAGGTGCGACACCTCAGCAAGAAAAACAGCGGCTGATGTCTTAAATGAAAGGAGCCTGCTATGGATGACTCGACCAAGGCCATCTACGATATACTTCCACAAGAAGATAAAAATCATGCATTTCATGCCTATATTTACTTAAAGTACCTGAATAACTTCCTCTACCACGCACTTCAGAAAGCTGGTCTCCCTGCTAAAGAACCAGAAAAAAAACTGGACCCGGCACTGGACAATATGATCGAAATAATTCTAGAGGAAATCTTCGAAACGGCTGCCAGCGTTGACACCAGTATATATCATAGCAAAATAGTGAGGCTACAGGACGCAATACAACTGGTGACCCAGAAACAGGACTTATCACTTGAGCCCCCCGAGCAGGTTATCCCATTTAAAATTGCTAGAAACATAGTCATCAGAAACCCCAATTCAATCGCCGTAGGAGAATGTGCCTGCCGCGCTGCTTCTGCAGAACACTGCAGCCCCCTGGAAGTTTGCCTTTTTGTGGGAGAACCATTTACCAGCTTTGTGACAGAGCAGAACCCCGATAAATTCAGAAAAATTTCACAAGAAGAAGCAGTCAGCATTCTTGAGGCAGAACACAAAAGGGGACATGTCCACTCCGCCTATTTTAAGAGAGAGACAGGCAATGGCTTTTACGCTATCTGCAACTGCTGCCCCTGCTGCTGTCTCAATGTCAGGATGTGGAACCTGCTTGAAGGGCAAATTCCCACATATGTCCCATCGGGATACAGCTCTATAGTAAGCGACCAGTGTAACGGTTGCGGAGTTTGTGTTGATGCCTGCCCGTTCAAAGCGATCAGCATCAACGAGGATGAGCAAAAAGCTGTAGTGAACGTCACAAAGTGTATGGGCTGTGGCGTTTGCGAGGATATTTGCGCTGTGGGCGCATTAGAGTTGGAGAGGAACCCCGCCAGAGGAGAACCTTTGGATGTGGAAGAATTGACCAGGGGTTAAAAGTGTTGGTGTTGCCCCCCAATTATCATGAAGCATGAAAATGGTAAATCAGCCGTTCGTGCTGAGTGTAGTCGAAGCATGAACGGCTCAATGAAACTCGCCCTTCGACAGGCTCAGGGCGAACGGGAAAGCACTTATTTTCGGGAGAATCTATATGACAATCTCTGCAAGCAAAGGAGATTAACATGTCTAAAAAGGAGAAACGAAGGGAAAAGATTGAAAAGCCCGACATGGAGGCGCTGAACAGGAGTATTTTCAACGCTTATCCACTGGATTTTAAAAGCGATTCCCTAGCTGCCTATGTATATTTGAAATATATATTGCATTTCGGGTACACCATGCGTAAAACTATTGGTTACCCGTATGCGGAACCTGAGCAGAAGTTAGATACAGGTATTTCCGAGTTGATGCAGATGTTCGTGGACCAGGTTTGTACCAGAAGCTTTTCTAAAGAAACCAGCATCATGCATTCTAAGATAGTGCGCACCGAGGATGCCAAAAAACTGGCCAGTCAGACGCAGAACATGCATCTAGTGCCATCGGAGAGAATAATACCCTTTAAACAAACCAGGGAAATACTTCTGGAGAACCCTACTGCCATTGCAGTGGGACGTTGTACATGCCGTGCTGGCGCAGAACATGCCTGTATTCCTCCATCAGAGCAAAATGTCTGCATGTTTATCGGTGAACCCAACGTTTCCTTCCTTTTATCCCAAAGTCAGTCTTTCCGCAAGGTTACCCCAAAAGAGGCCGTGAAGATACTCGAAGAATCACACAAGGCAGGCTTCATTCATTGCGCTTATTTTGAAAAACCATGTGCAGACAAGTTTAATGCAATCTGCAACTGCTGCCCCTGCTGCTGTATAGGTATGATGAACTGGAAAATTTTCAACTCCAATGATAATCCGTTCGTCGCTCCTTCAGGCTACATCCCCGATATAAATAAGGCCTGCAACGGCTGTGGGCAATGCGTAGATTCTTGCCCATTCATGGCTCTTACCATGGACGAGAATACCCAGAGGCCTGTGGTCGACCTGGGTAAATGCATGGGCTGTACCCTTTGTGAGGACAAGTGTCCTGTAGGAGCCATAGGCTATAAATTGGAACCCTCAATCGGAGATCCACTGGATATCGAAGCTCTGAAGATTGAAGCGGGGATAACTGACGAAAAGTAGAATATCAACCATCAAGGTTGCAAGGGAGGCTAAAATCCGACTCAATGATGCAGGTGCTATCAGCACCCAGATGGCATCGCTTGTAACCCTGATGATTTCAATCTTTGTGCAACAGGCTCTTAACTGAATTTAATGTACTAGATCACACCTGCGGGACAAACTTGTAGCCCACTCCTCGCTGACTGATGATCATCCTATCATTGCCGCCGCGACTTCGCAGTTTCTTACGAAGTCGATACATATGGTCCTTCACCAGGCTAAGGTCATTGGTAAATTCTACCCCCCACACATTCTCCAGTAGTGCGCGGTGAGTGATCACTCTGCCCTCATTTCTCACCAGTTGACTGAGAAGACTGTTCTCTATCTGGGTGAGGCGTATTGGTTTCCCTGACACTAATACCTCTCGTTCTGCCAAATTGATCTCTAGGTTCCCGTTGACAAAGTACGATTGATCAGATCTTAAACTATTGCCCTGTGCCCGGCGTAGCAATGCATTCGTCTTCGCCAGGACATCGCTGATGGCAAATGGTTTGCGAATATAATCATCAGCCCCAGCCTCCAGCACCTCAGCTCTGTCCAACTCAGTTGAATCCCCTATAAGGACAGTTAAAGGGGTATCTGAGAATGCACGAATGCCCTTAACTAAGTCTAGACATCTTATATCCGTTAAAGAGAACTCCGTCATTATAAAATCGGGGTCCTCGGTTTTTACCATCTCAACACCCTTGGATCCTGTATTAGCGAAGACAATATTAACACTGGGCCATCTTAAGCGTAGACATAATGGAATATGGTCCACTGTCTCTCGGGTGTCCCCTACTATTAATACTTTCATTTTCTATCTTCCATCCCCACAAGCTTTATTAATATCACCTCATGAGTCATGACCAATGTTCATCCACCGTCGTCATCACTTTATCGCTATACAAACCGACAACATGCTAATGTTTAGTTTTACCGGAGTTTCACGGCAACTCCATAAGCCATAGAATCATGACCTAGTCTAATTGTACATAATTAACAGAAAGTCGTCAATAGCCACATAGTTGGTGGTGAATCAATTTGCCGCTGGTTGAAAAATACATAGCAGATAGCAGTTCAACAACTTTCCACGTGTATTCAAATGTGTTTACTCTGACAGGTTAGCGGTGCAGACCTCTACGAGTGGAATGGTATAGACCATACTTATACAATATATTATCAATATCTATACCAACATCTTCGACTATATTACGGCTATATGTTATAGTGGTTTAGTTGCGACATTATGTTAATAATGCTATTTTGTGTTTCAGTTGATAATTAGTTCACTGCCCTCTGCCACAGGTGAGGTGTACATGGACCATGAATTGACTGCCACCCTGACCAAGGATGGGGTTGCTGTTGCCGGTCAGAAGGTCAGTTGGTGGAAAAAGGGGGGTGGCAGTTGGGTTGGAACGCCAGATGCCAGTACTGACTCGGATGTGTAGAATTTCAGATGTAGGGCAGTGCCAGACTAAACACTATTTGGTTTAACCTCGCTCACACTCAGTGCCCTTATGCTCTCTTTGTTGGGTAGCAAAACGGTAATGCTGCACAGCCCTGGTATTGTGCCAGGTTGCAATTAGTGCCCGAAGCATCTAGAACGCCCTCCTAATTTTGGGTAGCCATAAAACAATGACAACCAGGGCTGCTATGCTTTGACTGGCAAGCCAGGCCACTCCAGCCCCCATGATACCCATTCGTGGTAGGAGAATCCAGCTCAGAGCTATGGTGGTGATGGTGATAAAGGCATTCAAGCAAATAACGCTTTCCATTTTCATCTCCACCCTTTTCACCCCTGAATAGATATAATTGAGGCTTAAGGGCACAGCCGAGAGGGCCAGAACCCATAGGACCCTGGTGGCATTCTCGGCATAAACCGGGCTAAAAAAGGAAAGCACTTCATGCCCCAGTAGGATACTAAGCAGAATTCCGGGTATTAATATTACCAATATTAATATCAAGCTTCTTCTGGTATCCGCGCCCAGTTTCTTCTCATCATGTGAGCCCTCAGCAAAGAGGGAAAAGGTTATACCTACAGGGACAGCGAACAAGACACCAGCTATTGCCCAGGCAATAAAGAAGTAGGCATTAGCCTCAGCGCCTGCTAGATTCACCACCATGACCGGCAGGATAAAGCCAGGAGCAGACCATAGAAGTGCGCTAATGTAGTTAGCGAATGAGTAGGGTATCAGCTCATTTACCACTTGTCGCTCTATTTGTGGCACGGGACGGTAGCCAGGTTTAACTCGAGGCTGGAACACAAGTGCCCCAATCACAAGGGCTACCATAAGGCCAATTCCCCAGGAAGCATATATGCCAAATACAGTGGAAAATACGGCCAGTATAAAAAGAAAGGGAAACCTGAGCAAATTGAACACTATATTTTGTGCCAGGCTAAAATCAGCCCTCCTCATGGCAA
>Ga0315286_10003888_pt1 | contig 14259 bp, 14 predicted proteins | sample YL17G10_0_MG_FD_205038 | JGI IMG/M metagenome (GOLD analysis project Ga0315286, IMG submission 205038) | Sediment microbial communities from Yellowstone Lake, YNP, Wyoming, USA - YL17G10_0 | ecosystem: Environmental > Aquatic > Freshwater > Lake > Sediment | place: USA: Wyoming | collected...
CGCGTTAGCTGCGGCACGGAGGGGGTCGATACCCCCCACACCTAGTGTCCAACGTTTAGGGCGTGGACTACCCGGGTATCTAATCCGGTTTGCTCCCCACGCTTTCGCGCCTCAGCGTCAGGGTAGGTCCAGAAGGCCGCCTTCGCCACGGGTGTTCCTCCCGATATCTACGCATTTCACCGCTACACCGGGAATTCCACCTTCCTCTACCCCCCTCTAGTCCGCTAGTATCCGAGGACCGCTCCCAGTTGAGCCGGGAGATTTCACCCCGGACTTAACGAACCGCCTACGCGCCCTTTACGCCCAATAAATCCGGACAACGCTTGCCACCTACGTATTACCGCGGCTGCTGGCACGTAGTTAGCCGTGGCTTATTCGCAGGGTACCGTCAGAGCTTCTTCCCCTGCAAAAGGGGTTTACGACCCGAAGGCCTTCATCCCCCACGCGGCGTTGCTGCGTCAGGCTTTCGCCCATTGCGCAAGATTCCTCGCTGCTGCCTCCCGTAGGAGTCGGGGCCGTGTCTCAGTCCCCGTCTGGCTGATCGTCCTCTCAGACCAGCTACCCGTCATAGGCTTGGTAGGCCGTTACCCTACCAACTACCTGATAGGACGCAAGCCCCTCCTCCAGCGCCCGAAGGCTTTCCTCCCGCGGCACTTCCCCGCGGGAACGAATGCGGTATTAGCCCCCCTTTCGGGGGGTTATCCCCCACTGAAGGACAGGTTGCTTACGCGTTACTCAGCCGTCTGCCGCTATCCCAGCGGCCGAAGCCACTGGAACCGCTCGACTTGCATGCGTAAGGCACGCCGCCAGCGTTCGTCCTGAGCCAGGATCAAACCCTCATCAAATTTCAACCCCGCTTGCGCGGGACCGAAAACGAGGTAAAGGGCCCACACTCTTCCTTCCGCTATTCAGTTGTTAAGGTGCCGCCTCAGACAATTAGCAAAAATACAACAAACACCCCCGCTTGTCAACACTGCTCGATGACAGGCGCGGGCTTGCCGATATTTGTTAATGAACTCTAAGGCCATGATCAGCATATCATATTGGCCACCGTTGTCAAGATTTTGACCGCCGAAACCGCAGGCGGAGGACGGTACGTGCATTCTCACCCACCTTCGCCCGCTCATCCAGGCGGTGGCCGACGACCCAGGCGATGCCCCAGGCGGCGCAGACCAGCGGCACCCCGTCCCGCTGATCTTGCGGTACCTTGGCGTCCACCAGTAGGTCTTGGAGCTTCTTCTCGCCGCCCAGGCCCAGGGGTCGCAGGCGATCGCCCGGCCGGCGGCTGCGCACGGTGAGGGTCGAACCCACGCCGTCCAGATCGAGGAAAGCCTCGTACGGGTCGTCGACGGGCCCGGCGGCCTCTGCCGGGAGGATCTTGGCCTCGACCCGCCAGCCGGCCACTTTCGTGTGACCGGGCAGGGCGAGCGGAGTCTCCGGGATGGGTCGAGCCGCAGCCTCTTCGCCCACCGTTAGGCGCACCGACTGGCCCTGCGCGGCGAAGACGAGGCCGCCCGGCAGAGAGAGACGACCCTTCCCACGGGAAAGGCCGCGGACGGCCAGGGCGGCCTGCATGGCCTGGAGGTGGATGGCCTCGATTTGGGGCATGTCGCCGAGCAGGCTCTGAGCGGCCGCCAGCAGGAGGCGGCTCTGCAGCGCCGGCGATAGGGCGGCCAGCTCCAGGCGGGGGAACTGGACGGAACGTTCGGAGCGCTGGGCCAGGGCCTGCCAGAAGAGGTCGGCGGTCTCGTCGAGGTAGGCGGCATCGGCCGAGGCGGCGCCGGCCAGGCGCAGGAGGGCCTGCTCCACGCGCGGGTTGTAGCGACGCAGCAGGGGCAGGAGCTCGTGCCGCACGCGGTTGCGCAGCGGCTCCAGCATGAGGTTTGTGGCGTCCAGGCAGGGCGAGAGGCCCTCCTCCAGACAATAGCGCTCGCTGTGGCGGCGGCTCACCGCCAGTAGGGGCCGCACGAGAGTCAGTCCGACGTGCCCGGGGAAGGGCCAGGGAGAGCGGGGCTGCATGCCAGCGATACCGGCCAGGCCGCTGCCGCGGATGATGTGCATGAGCACCGTCTCGACCTGATCGCTGGCGGTGTGACCGGTGGCGACGGCGCCGGCGCCCACGCGTTCAGCCTGGCCGGACAGGAAGGCGTAGCGCAGAGCGCGGGCCGCCTCCTCTAGAGACAGACGATGCCGGCCGGCGTGGGCCCGCGTGTCTCCCTGGCCGAAGAGGAAGGGCAGACCCAGCTCGTCGGCCAAGTGTGAGACGAAGGACCGCTCGACTTCTCTCTGGGTGGGGCTGCGCAGGCCGTGGTCGAAGTGGGCCACCCACAGCTCGATGTCCAGGGCTTCCCGCAGGTGGGCCAGGATGAGCAAGAGGGCGACGGAGTCGGGCCCGCCGGAGACGGCCAGCAGGACCCGCTTCTGGCCGGTGAAAAGGCCCTGTTCCCGAGCGAAGCGCAACACCAGCCGCTCCAGCCGCTGGCCGAAGCGGCTGGCAGCGACGGTTGCGCTGGGCTTGGGCGTATCCGTGGTCACGATTGGCTCCTGGGCCAAGAGTGCGAGCGGCGGCCCCCGCCGGGCGGACGATTTAGGAGACTCTAGTGACCATGAGGCGAGGGCATCAATGCCGCAGCCCTATGGTCATCAAGGAAATAATAACACCCCTGAGGGTTGAAACCCTCAGCTTTGGGGAAGCTGCGGGATTTATCCCGCGGGATGAACCTAAATCGTTTGACGCCTTCAGGCTGCGGTGCTGAACCTGACCGCGCTAGTCGCCGCTAAGGGCCTCCCACACGGGCTGGGGCGGCTCGGCGGGCGGCGTCGGCGTCACCGCCGATATCACGACGATGCCCAGCTCGCCGGGGCGTACCAGGCCAAGCTCGGAGCGGGCCACCCACTCGATGTACTCGTCCGATTTCCAGTAGTCGCGGAGAGCGGTGAGCCGGTCGAAACGCTCCGCCAGGCCATCCACCTCTTGGCGGAGGTTCGACTCGTCCTGGTCGATCTGAATTGCCTGGAGGGTATTGCTGGCTGCGGTGAAGATGAAGTAGACCACCATCACAGCGGTGGCGAGGATAACCCATCGCCTGGGCGAGAGCCAGGGGCTACGGCTCAGGGCGTGCCTCCCTGGGGTGGCAAGACCTTGCCATCAGTGTCCAAGGTTAGCACAACCTCTCGAATCTCACAATACCTTCCGAAGAAAGCTCTAGCCTACCGCTTCCAGATGGCAGGTATCGTTCAGGCCCAGCACCGTCATCTGCCCGTTCTGTACCTGCAGCACGCTTACGGCGGCGACGTTGTGCCGCAGGCGGCGGAAGTCGGCCAGTTCCAGGCCCAGCACGCGGCAAAGGATGGCCAGCAGGACAAAGTTGTGGGTTACCACCGCCACCGTCTCCTGGGACCAGCTTCCACAGATGTGGTCCAGCGCTTGCCAGGCCCGCTCCTGCACGTCCACCAGCCTCTCGCCGCCGGGCATCGGCTCGTAGGCAGCGCGGCCGCCGAGCCACAGCTGCAGGAACTGCGGGTAGCGTTCCCGCACCTGCTGGAAGGTGAGGCCCTCCATCTCGCCGATGTCCATCTCGATGAGGCCTTCGTCCACTTCCACCGCCAGGTGGTGGCGCTCGGCGATGGCGCGGGCGGTGTCCACAGCGCGGCGCAAGGGGCTGGAGTAGACGGCAGCGATAGGCTGGGACTGGAGGGCATCGGCGACCCGCTGGGCCTGCCAGCGACCGGTCTCGTTCAGCTCGACGTCGTCGCGGCCCAGGGCGAGGCTGGCCTTGTTGGAGTCGGTCTCGCCGTGGCGAACGAGGATCAGGCGCATGGCTGCATCCGTGCCATTCTACTCCGGCTGGCCGTGGCGCCGCCAGGACTGGACGGCAGGCGACACCTCCTCCAGGATGAGGCGCCGCCGATGGATGCGGGTGGGCGCCTGGAGGCCCAGGGCAGCGACCACCTGCTCGGCACGGCCGGACGCCTGGCTATCGCTCCGCAGGCGCATGCTCAGGACACAGCCGCCGTCCTCCACGCCTTCGATCCACACATCCTGAACCAGGGGGCGAAGGTCGTAGCGGCGCACCTCCCGCTCACGCTGGTGCTGCCAGGGGATCGACCGGGCCGCCAGCAGGTCCTCCACCGCCCGCCTCACGTCCTCGGCCGGACGGTCCGTAGGCGCGTCCACCTGATACTCGGCCCAGCGCACCTGCGACTGGAGCGAGGGCAGGCCCAATCCCACCTCGCGTACCTCCAACACGACGATGCCGGGCGGGATCTGCCCGCTCATCGCCTTGACGAAATGCTGGGGCGTGACGCGCTTCGCCAGATACACGTCCATCAGCTCGCCGGAGCTGGTGACACCCACCGGCAGGGGCGCCGCTAGTGCCAGGCGAGGGCCAGGACTGAAGCCTTCGGAGTAGGCCAGAGGGATGCCGGCCCGCCGCAGGACTCGCTCCCAGAAGCGCATGAGGTCGAGGTGGGTGATGTACTTGACCTCTTCGCCGCGGGCAAAGGTGACCCTAAGACGCTGAACTTTCATCGTGAAATCGATTTCTGCGGGCTACGCACTCCCCGCGGGTTACCCGCGGCTTGCGGATACGCGGCCCACCCCGCCAGATGCTTCGCTTCGCTCAGCATGACGGCGAGTGAAGGTGTCACCCTGAGCGAAGCGAAGGGTCTGGGGTGGGGCGTTCCAGTCCTCGCTCAACTCTCTCCGGTTGCAGATTCGTGCGCCATCCCGTCCCCAGATTCTTCGCTGCGCTCAGAATGACAGTTCACAGCCGCTGAACCAGGACGAGCTCGATCTTGCGCCCGTGCATCTCGGTGACCACTAGGCGCAGGCTGGGGCCGGAGGCGCGTCCGTCTTCGGCGGAATCATAGACGATCTGCTCCCCCTCCTGGGGGATATGCCCCAGCCGGCTCAAGACGAAGCCGGCCACCGTCTCGTACTCACCCTCGGGGAGGCCCAGTTCCAGTTCCTCGTTGGCGTCGTGGATGCTCATGCCGCCGTCAACCTGGATCGTGCGCTCGTCCACCGCCTCGAACTCGCGCTCGCGCGGGCGCAGCTCGTCGCCCAGCTCTCCCACGATCTCCTCCAGCAAGAGCTCAGTGGTCACGATGCCAGCGGTGCCGCCGTATTCGTCCACCACCACCGCCATCTGCTGGCCAGCGTGTTGCATCTCCCAGAAGAGGGAGCCTATCCGCTTGGTCTCCGGCACGAAGAGGGCGGGACGCAGGCAGGACTCGATGGGGCTGCTGTCCTCCACCTCATCGCGCGATACCGCCCGCAGCACGTCCTTGATCCCCACCACGCCGGCGACATGGTCGATGCTCTCGCTGAACACGGGGAAGCGGGAGTGAGGATGCTGGGCGTAGAGGGCGTAAAAGTCGTTGATAGTGGTGCCCGCCTCCAGCCAGACGACCTCGGTGCGGGGCACCATGATCTCGTTCACGCGCCGATCGCGGAACTGGAAGACGCGCTCCAGGAGTTCCGCCTCCTGCTCGGCCACCGCGCCTTCGGCGGCGCCGATATCGAAGAGCATGCGTAGCTCGGCCTCAGTGACGGTGGGCGAAGCTACCAGCCTTTGTCCCAAGAAGAGGCGAGAGAAGAGGTTGGGGATAACGATGAGGGCGGCCACCAGCGGGCGCATGGCCAGGGTGAGCGCCTCGACGGGACGGGCCACGGTGAGCGCATAGCGCTCCGTCGCCCTGGCCGCCAGGATCTTGGGGGCGAGCTCGCCGAAGATGGCGAGGACGATGGTCACGCCGACGGCCGAGATCAGGAAGCCGTAGGCGCCGGCCGCCTGTACCGCCAGCACCGCACCGATCGAGGATGCCAGCACTATCGCCAGGTTTTGCACGAGGACGATGGCGGCGAAGAAGCGGTCATGGTTGCTGCGCAACCGCTGCAGGGCCTGAGCGCTCTTGCTGCCTCCCTCCGCCAGGTGACGGACGCGGATGCGGTTGGCCGCCACCACCGCGATCTCGATGCTGTTTATGAACGAATAGGCCACCACGCTGACGACAAGCAGGACGATCAGCAGGGTGAGATTATTGGAGACGAAAGGGATGGTTTCCTGGTGGGGAAAGTCCGGGGCCACCTGAAACGGCCCGAGGATAGTCATGCCTAAGGTTCAGCCCCCTTCGCTGGGGCGCCGGCGCTGGCCTGCGGAAAGAACAAATCGGCGATCTCTCGCCGACGACCCACGCCGATCATAGCACAACACCGGAGGGAATCAAGGGCCGTAGGGGCCTGGGCCACCCCTGCCCCACCCCCACGCCGGTGGGGCTAGTTCTGGCGGGGGTGGACGTTGGCCCGCACCCAATCCACGATGTCGTTGGTGGAAGCGCCGGGCCCGAAGATGGCCTGGAACCCCAGATCCCTGAGGCGAGCAATGTCCTCCTGGGGGATGATGCCGCCGGCGAAGAGGATCACGTCGATCAGGCCGCGCTTCTTCAGCTCCTCTACCACACGTGGGAAGAGCTCCATGTGGGCGCCCGAGAGGATGGAGAGCCCCACCAGGTCCACGTCCTCCTGGAGGGCGGACTCGGCGATCATCTCCGGCGTCTGGCGGATGCCCGTGTAGACCACCTCCAGGCCGGCGTCCCGCAGAGCGCGCGCCACCACCTTCGCCCCGCGGTCGTGTCCGTCGAGGCCGGGCTTGGCGACGAGAACCTTGATTTTGCCCTCGCTCATCCCTCCGCCTCCAAGACCTGCTGAAGCCGCGACATTTCCTCGTCCAGGTGCTTCTCCAGGTCAGCGCGGGACAAGGCCACGATCTCCAGGACAAAGAGCATCATGGAGCCGATGACCGGCCACGGGGGCCCGTACTGGAGGGTCTGAGTGATCTCGGTGCCGCCCTCCGGCAGGGGGCGATATCGGTAGGAGCCAGCCATGAGCGGCAGAGGGATCATCTTCCAGGCGAAGCCGCCGGGCTCCATCTTGGTAATGACGCCCCGCGACGACGTCTTGCGGCCCTTGATGGTCTGGACCGTGCGAAAGGTTGACCCCACCTGCGGCGGCCCCTCGGAGATCTCCTCGTACGCCTGGTGGCCTTCCGGCCACATCTCGACATAGTGCTTGCCCATGTTGCCAAAGAAGTCCAGGACACGGGCCGGCCCCGCTTTGGTCTGGATGGTCTTACTGATCTCGATCATGCTTCCCCCTATTTGGAGCGTTGAACTAGAGCGATCGGGACGCCGTGGGTGGAGGCTGTGTCGACCAAGGCGAAGCTAACGCCGGGCGCTCCACCCTCCTGCGGCTCGGAGACTTGGGCGCCTCGCGCCCGCAGGTGAGCGATTGCGCCCGCCAGGTCGTCCACCTCGATGCCCACCAGGCACATGCCTTCCGCCTGCTGGCGCAGCCAATAGCCGTAGGGCCCTTCGCCCTCGGGCTGGGCCAGTTCCAGGAAGGCGTCACCCACGGGCACGGAAACCGAGCGGACGCCGACCATCACCTGGGGCGCCCTCCCTCTCAGGCCGAGAACGGCCTCCCAGACCTCAGCGGCCTCCGCCGCGTCGTCTGTCTTGATCGTGAGGTAGTCGATACGCTTGAACATAGGCCTGACCTCAGTCCAGGGGCTCCGCTAGCTCCACCAGCACGCCCTTCATGGCCCGCGGGTGGAGAAAGCAGATGCGGCCCGCCAGGCCGAGGCGGGGCTCCTGGTCGATGAGCTCCACCCCCTTGGCCTTAAGGCCGGCCAACTCCTGGTTGATGCCGTCGGTCTGGAAGCAGAGATGATGCAGCCCCTCGCCGCGGCGCTCCAGAAAGCGGCCCACGGGCGTCTCGGGGCCGAGGGGCTCCAGCAGCTCGATCTCGCTCTGGCCGATGGTGAGGAGGGCGGCCTTCACGCCCTGCTGCTCCACCGTCGCCTGCTTGTGAACCGTGAGGCCCAGGGTTTCGCTGTAGAAGCGCAGGGCTTCATCCAGGCTCTTCACTGCGATGCCGATGTGGTGGATCTTCTGGATCATTAGAGCCCCTCCGCCTGCCGCCACTCGCGGACCTGGCGGGCGTGGTCTTTCTCATGGTTGGTCATGATAGCGAAGATGTTGCGCACCATCTGGCCCTGGGCCAGCAGTCCCTCGGGCAGGTCCTTGAGGGCGGCCACCATCTCGGCCCGGGCTTCCTCGAACTCGGCCCGGACCTGGGGGAGAGGGAAGAGCTTGCGGGGCCGGATGAGGAAGGCGTTCCAGTTGTCCACCTCCGCCTCCCGGAAGGCGGCCAGGCAGGGGAGGCGGCCGCGGGCGATGCGCCTCAGATCGCTCACAGTGAACTCATCCCAGGCGGTGATGTGGCCCATGAAATCCTTGGCCGACCAGTCGCCAGCCAAGGGTACAGTCAGCTTGTCGTCGGGCAGCCCCTGGATGGCGCTGGACAGCTCGTTGCGCGACTCTTGCAGCATAGACAGAAGCTCGTCTCTATCGCTCACCGGCGTCATCCCTCCTAAAACACCATGAACTCGCGCTGCTCGCCGAAAACGTTGCGCAGGATGGAGCAGATCTCGCCGAGGGTCACGTAGTTCTCCACGCACTCGATGAGGACGGGGATCAGGTTGGCGTCCGAGCGGGCTGTCTCTTCCAGGCGAGCCAGAAGCGCCTGCGCGCGAGCGCTGTCGCGCTGGGCCCGCACCCGCTTCAGTCGGTCGATCTGGCGCTGGGCCACCGCCGCGTCGAGGCGGAAGCCCCCCTCCACCGGCGCCTCCTCGGTCTGGAACTTGTTCATCCCCACGACGGTGCGGCGGCCGGCCTCCACCTGCTTCTGGAGGCGATAGGAGTTCTCCTGGATCTCCCGCTGCTGGAACCCCTGCTCGATGGCCGCCAGGGCGCCGCCTATTTCCTCGATGCGCTCGATGTAGCGGCGGGCCTCCTCCTCGATGCTATCGGTGAGGGTCTCCAGGTAATAGGAGCCGCCCAGAGGGTCTACCACATCGGCGGCACCGCTCTCGTAGGCAATCACCTGCTGGGTGCGGAGGGCGATCTGCACCGCCTTCTCGCTGGGCAGCGCGAGGGCCTCGTCCATGGAGTTGGTGTGCAGCGATTGGGTGCCGCCCAGGACGGCCGCCAGGGCCTGGATAGCGGTGCGCACGATGTTGTTCTCCGGCTGCTGGGCGGTGAGGGTGACGCCGCCGGTCTGGGTGTGGAAGCGCAGCATCATCGAGCGGGGGTCCTTGGCGCCAAAACGGTCGCGCATGATGACCGCCCACAGGCGGCGGGCGGCGCGGAACTTGGCCACCTCCTCCAGCAGGTTGGTGTACGAGGCGAAGAAGAAGGAGACCCGCGGCGCGAAGTCGTCGATGGCCAGGCCGGCGTCCAGGGCGGTCTGGATGTAGGCGATGCCGTCGGCCAGGGTGAAGGCCACCTCCTGCGCCGCCGTGCAGCCGGCCTCGCGCATGTGGTAGCCGCTCACGCTGATGGTGTTCCACGAGGGCAGGTTGTCCTTGCACCAGGCAAAGACGTCGGTGATCAGGCGCATGGAGGGACGCGGCGGGAAGATGTAGGTCCCGCGCGCGACGTACTCCTTCAGGATGTCGTTCTGAATCGTGCCGCCGAGCTCCTTGAGGTCGGTGCCCTGCTTCTTGGCCAGGGCCACGTACATGGCCAGGAGGATGGCCGCCGTGGCGTTGATGGTCATGGAGGTGGTGACCTTGTCCAGCGGTATCTCCTGGAAAAGGATCTCCATGTCCGCCAGGCTGGCAATGGCCACCCCTACCTTCCCTACCTCGGCGATGGCCTTGGGGTCGTCGGAGTCGTACCCGATCTGGGTGGGCAGGTCGAAGGCCACGGAAAGGCCGGTCTGCCCCTGCGACAGCAGATAGCGATAGCGGCGGTTGGACTCCTCGGCGTCACCGAAGCCGGCGTACTGACGCATGGTCCAGAGGCGGCCGCGGTACATGTTGGGCTGGACGCCGCGGGTGAAGGGGAACTCGCCGGGGTAGCTCAGATCCCGGATGTATTCCCATTGGTCCAGGTCTTCGGGGGTGTAGAGGGGGTCTACGGGCTGGCCGGCGCTGGTCTCGAAGGGGTCGTCGCGTTCGGGCAGGCGCTCCAGAGTTCGGGAGAGAGTCGTATCCTGCCACTGTTTCTTGCTTTGGCTAGGCACCTCACGCTCCTCAGCAGCTATCGGGAGAAGCCGAATCTAGTCTTGCGGGCTGAAGTGTATCGCAGGGCCCAGGGGGTGTCAATTGAGATAACGCCGTGCTACACTAGTCCAGCCGATGACGCAAACGCAAACGAGGGTCACGGGCCAGGGCGCGCCTCACCCCGCGTCCTGCAACGTGACCCTCAACGATTCGTAGACCGTGGCCAGCCCCACTCCCGTCGGATAGCCCGTGAAGAACGCTGCTGCCCTCAAGAGCTGGCTCCTGGTAGCGGCCCTGGCCGCCCTCTCCGCCCCCGCCATCGTCCTCCGCGGCCTCGACGACCTCGCCGGCGTCGCGGTCGTCGAGGGGAACGTGGAGCGGGTGCTCATCTTCGGCGGGGCCATAGTTGCCGCCGCCTTCCTCCTCACCTGGGCCTCGGAGACAGCGGAGAAGGACATCTCCCAGGGATTGGCCCTGGCGGCCATCGCCCTGATCGCGGTCCTCCCTGAGTACGCGGTGGACGTCTACCTGGCCTGGACCGCCCCCGGCGACGCTCAGAATGCCAGCCTGGCCACGGCCAACATGACCGGAGCCAATCGTCTCTTGGTCGGCGTGGGCTGGTCCATGGTCTTCTTCCTGTACTGGCTGACGACGCGCAACAAGACCCTGCGGGTCAGCGGCCACGACACGTCCCTGGCCCTCATCTTCCTGGGAGCGGCGACGCTCTATAGCTTCATCATCCCGCTGAAAGGCAACATTTCCCTTATCGATACCGGGGTGCTGGTCAGCTTGTTCGCCGCCTACGTCTACCTGGTGTCGCGGGCGGAGGCGGAGGAGCCGGAGCTGGTGGGCCCGGCCCAGACCATCGGCGCCCTGCCGGACGTACCCCGCCGGATCGTAGTCGCCGGGATGTTCCTCTATTCGGCGGCCGCCATCATCGCGTCCGCCGAGCCTTTCGTCGAGGGACTGAAGGGCATAGGCGAAGAGCTGGGCATCAGCGAATTCGTCCTGATCCAGTGGTTCGCCCCCCTGGCCTCGGAGTCGCCCGAGCTCACGGTGGCCGCCATCCTTAGCCTGCGGGGCCGCGCGTTGGCGGCCATGGTCATGCTCATCTCCTCCAAGGTTAACCAGTGGACGCTGCTCATCGGCACATTGCCCGTGGCCTACAGCATATCCGGCACGACCTTGTCGCCCCTGCCCATGGACTCGCGCCAGGTGGAGGAGGTGTTCCTGACGGCGGCGCAGTCGGCCTTCGCCATCGCCGTTTTCGCCAGCATGAGCATCTCTTTCCGGGAGGCGGCGCTGTTGCTGGGGCTGTTCGGCACGCAGCTCGCCTTCACCGACCCCGAGGTACGCTACGGTTACGGCGCAGCTTACCTGCTGCTGGCCGCCTTCACCCTGTTCCAGGACCGGCGCACGCTACCCGTCGTCTTCCACGAGGCGAGGCACCTGGGCGGCAGCGAGCGAGCCGTGTCCACGAACCCCCGCGGCCGCCCGCGAGCCGGCGGTCGTACAAAGAAGCCGGGCTGAGCCTGGCTTCTGATGTGTCGAGCGCACGGGGGCGCCGCCCCGCTGTTTCATTGACGGCGAGCCGGCGCCCCTTTCTTGCGTCTAATCTGTTCGCGTCGTCCTGCTACGGCGTGTGCGTCACCGCGTTCAGTGCGTTGACCTGCCCATGACCGTAGAAGGAATTGTAACCCGGACCGCCCGTGCACGTGGCCCCGAAGATGAAGGGCGGGCCGGGGTTGAACGGGTTGGGCGGGCAGGGTTGCGGGTCGGCGGTCTGGTTGATGAAGGCCTGGACCTGCCCCGGCCGTAGCTTCCCGAACTCGCTCATGACCAGCGCCGCGACGCCAGCGACGTGGGGGGAGGCCATGGATGTCCCTTGGGCCAACGCATATCGATTGCCCGGGAAGGTGGAGAGAACATAGCCTCTCGACCCGTCGCCGGGATCCTGGAAGCGACGATCGCCACCTGGTGCCGTAACCTGCGCCACTCCAACGCCGTAGGTGGAGTAGTAGGATTTCTGCAGATTGGCGCCGTCTGCAGTGACACCGATTACGCCCGGAATCTCGACCGGGATCACGACGCAGGCATTCGTCACCTCGCGCGGTGTCGGGTTTGGATCAGTATCGGGGCTGATGGTGTCGATGTTCCTCTTGGAAAGGTCGATGTTCTCATTGCCCTGAGCTGCCACGACCACCACGCCCTCCTGCATGGCGTAGCGGATGGCCCGCTGCTCCGCCTTCCAGATGGCGCGCTGCTCAGCGTCATTGCGGCAGTTAAACAGCCAGGGGTCGGCGAAGTAGCTGTTGTTGGTGACGTCGATGTGGCGTGAGCCTGCCCACATGAACGCGCAAACGACCGCCTCTGGGAAGAAGTAGCCGTCGGCGTTGCCGGCCTTGATGCCGGCGATCTTAACGTTGGGGGCGACGCCGACGATGCCGATGCCGTTGGCGGCCGCGGCGATAGTCCCCGCGGTGTGGGTGCCGTGCCCGTTGTCGTCATTCCACGCGGCGGGGTTCTGATTCGGCACTCCGCCTACGCAGGAGACGCTGTTGGCGAAATCGACGTTGGCGGCAAGGTCCGGGTGCGTGTAGTCCAAGCCGGTGTCGATATCACCGACAACGACGGACGGGCTTCCGGTAGTAATCTCGTGCGCCTCAGGGACGTGGATCTGGCGCATGTCCCACTGCGCGTAGGACAGCGGATCGCCCCAGGTAGCCACGCTCGATGCCATGGCGCTGGCGTCCTGTACGACCATTTCGTCGTCCAGACGGACGCCGAACGCAGCGGTCGATGAAACGCCCTCGACCTTCTTGTCGGCCATCACCTTCGCCTGAAACGAGGCGCTGGCCGACTGGGCGATGGCGACGCCGATGGCGTCGTAGCTGTAGACTAGCGTCCCGCCCGCTCTCTGGATCGCGCTCGCGGCACCCGCGGGGACTGACTGCTGCTTGTAGAGGACGAGGTAAGTCTGCGTCGTGCCCGCCTGAGCGCCCTTGGCGGACTCGAACACGCCCGTGGCCAGGATGAGCGCCAGTACGGCGAGCCCAACGACGCCGGCGGCTATGGTCAAGCCGCGAGTGGCTACTGGTCGCGCAACGATGCGCCTAAGCATGGGTCCCTCCTTTCCACTACCCTTACCTAGAGCCGATTGACCGATTATAGGTCGGCCACCTAGGATGATCAAGGGCAACCCTCGACGACCGCCTACAATAAACAGCTAACGCTGCGGGGGGCAAAACGATGCGCCCGGTCGGCTGTGCGGCCTAGAGCCCGGGCGCCTAAGGCTTTCGATCTACTGGAGTTGGCGGTCTACGTCCTACCGCCTCACCTGTCTGGGGCGCATTCTGGTGTCTAGCAACCTTCCTCCGTTGACCTGAAGGGAGACCCCGCCGTCCGTCTTGGCGCCAGCAGCCGGGCGGCGTCGCTCTCGGGGACGGTGGGATTCGCCCAAGACTCCAAACCCTCACCCATCCGGCGCAAGGCCCTGCCGGCCGCGCGGGCCAGGGGGCCCAGCACTGGACTAGGCGCCGGCCGCGGTGGAGCGCGGCGGGCGAGGTCGATGTCCAGTTTTCGTAGCTTCTCCGTAACGTAAGGGTCGATCAACACCGCCAGGTCTCCTTCTAGAGGGTCATCGCCCCTGAGTTCGCGCCGGTGCCAGGAAAAGCTCCAGCGTCTTGCCCAATTCATCCCGCATGGCGGGGTTCAACGAATAGAACTTCATGTTGCTCTGGCGGCGGCCGATCACCAGCCCCACGGCACGCATGAACTCCAGGTGGCGCGAAACCACCGACTGGTGCAGGCCCGTCCTCTCCACGACCTGCTGAGCGTACAGTTCGCCGTCACGGAGCAGGCGGAGGATGCGCAGCCGCTGCTCGTCGCTGAGGGCTTTGTGGATGCGCGCCAGCCGCCGCGTCTCCTCGCCCTCCTCGGCGTCGGCACCCACGAACCGCGCCTCGCAGGGGTAGTACACGCCGTGGATGGGGGGTATGTCCGCGCAGGAGACCCAAGGCCCCATGTCCAGCGACGGCGCGAAGATGTGGTGGGTGTAGGCCCCAGGCTGCTCTGTCAGGCACAAGATCGGCCGGTGGGTGAGCGACTGAAGCAACTCGTCGACGTCGCCGACGGGCTGATTGCGGTGGGCGGCGACGCTGCGCTCCAGGCAGGGGAGCCGCTGGGGCAG
>Ga0315286_10003890_pt1 | contig 14257 bp, 12 predicted proteins | sample YL17G10_0_MG_FD_205038 | JGI IMG/M metagenome (GOLD analysis project Ga0315286, IMG submission 205038) | Sediment microbial communities from Yellowstone Lake, YNP, Wyoming, USA - YL17G10_0 | ecosystem: Environmental > Aquatic > Freshwater > Lake > Sediment | place: USA: Wyoming | collected...
GGTGGCCCCGCCTGCCGCAGTGCCGTCGTCGCCGGTGCTTGACGCGCCGCCGTCGCCGACCGGCCCGGCCGACTTCGTGAAGGGCAAGGCGCCGTACCTGCGCTTCGCCTTTGCCAACCCGTATAACCTCTCGCTGCTCGGGGGTGCGCTGGCGGCCTCGGCGCTGACCCTGAACCCGCTCATCGCGCTGGTGGCGCTTGGTGGCGAGGCGCTCTGGCTGCTGCACGCGCCGGGGTCGGAGCGGCTGCGGCACCTGCTCTGGGATCCGCGGTTTGCCGACCTGAAGGCCGCGTACGATGCCGGGCAGCGGGCGACCCGCATGCAGTTGCTTGGCGCAACCGACCGCCAGCGAGTCGAGAAGCTCATCCAGTTCAAGCAGGACATCGGCCGGCTGGCGGGCCAGAACCCGTCGTTTACGAGCGAACTGCTCCAGGGCGAACTGGTGAAGACCGATCGTCTGGTCGAGTCCTTTCTCGACATGGCCGTCACGTGCGCACGATATGAGCACTATCTGGCCTCGGTCGACATGGTTGCGCTCGATCGCGACCGCGAGCGTTGGAACCGCATCGTTGCCGACGGGCACTCGGAGGCCTCGCAGGCCAGTATCGCCCGCAAGAACCTGACCGTCATCATGAAGCGGTTCGAGAAGGTGCAGGAGATCCAGCGCTACCTCACCGTGGCGCGCGGCCAGCTGGATCTGATCGAGAACTCGTTTCGTCTGCTGGCCGACCAGATTGTGACGATGCAGTCGCCGCAGGAGCTGTCTGGCCAGCTCGACGAGCTCCTGAGCGGGGTCGAGGCGATCAAGGCGAGCACGGCCGACACCGAGCGCATGCTGAGCAGCATGGGACTCACTAACAGCGCCTGACATTCATATGGCTGACGATCGCTTGCTTCCCGCCTGGGCCGAGGATCTCCGCCGCCGGTACCTGCGCGGCGAAGCGTCGATGTTCGTTCTGCACGGCAACGTGTACGACGTCGTAGTGCACGGGCAGCGGAGCTACGCCCTGACCGAGTTCCTCTGCGACGTCCTTCTCAGGGAATCGCGAGAGACCCTGGCTACGTACAACCTGGCGAGCGGCGTCCGCTTTCCCAAGCGCGCCCCGTCGGTCACCGGGCTTGACGATCTGCTGCTCGCGACCGACAAGGCCAGGGTGCTCCCGGCGCTCGAGCGGCTGCTGGTCGGATCGACGCGCGTGGCGGTCATCATCGAGTACGCGGAGGCGATTGCGCCGTCAGGCGACCCGACGTTCCAGGCAGATTCAGACCGCGCGGCGATCATCACGCTGCACCGCTGGTCCTCGCTCCCGGCTATCGAGAAAGGCGACAACATCATCGTTCTGGTCGCCGAGAACCTGAGCGAACTGGCCCCGAAGATTGTCTCGAACCCGAAGGTCGCCGTCGTCGACATTCCCATGCCGGATCGGGACACCCGCATGGCGGTGGCAAAACTGGCCGATCCGAAACTCTCCGACAAGGACACCGAACGCTACGCCGACATCACGGCCGGATTGAAGAGCGTGCAGATCGCGTCCATCCTGACGCCGCCTCCCGCGTCGGAGGAGGAGTCAGCCCGGCGCGAGGCGTTTATCCAGGGCATTCTCGGAGCCGGACCGGACGTGCCCGAGCGCGCAAAACGGTTGGCCGGCATGACCGCCGGCATGAACCCGGACGAGATTCGCCGACTGCTCGCGCCTACCGCTTCGGCACCCCGGCCCGACGCCGCCGCCCAGGCCGAGCGCGCCCACGCCGACATCGACCGCGTGATTGCCAGGCGCAAGCGGGAGATCCTCGAGCGCGAGTGCTTCGGGCTGGTCGAATTCGTCGAGCCCGAGCACGGGTTCGAAGTCGTGGGCGGGATGGACGAGGTCAAGAAGGATCTGGCCCTCGTCGCCGAGAACATCCGTAACGGCCGCACGAGCCGCGTGCCGATGGGCATTCTCTTCACCGGTCCGATGGGCACCGGCAAGACGTTCGTGGCCGAGGCCTTCGCGAAGGAATGCGGCCTGACGACGATCAAGCTGAAGAACTTCCGGTCGAAATGGGTGGGCGCGACCGAAGGCAATCTGGAGAAGGTGCTCACGGTCATCCGGGCCATCGGCCAGGTCGTGTTGATCATAGACGAGGGCGACCGGGCCTTCGGCAACACCGATGGCGAGGGCGATGGCGGCACTTCGTCTCGGGTCATCGCCCGCATCAAGGAGTTCATGTCCGACACGTCGAACCGCGGGCGGATTCTCTTCCTCGTCATGACCAACCGCCCTGACAAGCTCGACGTGGATTTGAAGCGGGCGGGCCGGCTCGACCGGAAGATCCCGTTCCTGTACGCGCAGACACCCGAAGAAGTCGAGAACGTCGCGCGGGCCTCGGTGCGCAAGAACAAGGTCAGGACGCTGGTCGATTTCGCGGCGATGCGGACGGATTTCTCGGCTCGCCTCATCGGCTACAGCAACGCCGACATCGAAGCTGTCATCCTCATGGCCAATGACGATGCGGCGCGGGAAGCGAGCGGCGAAGCGGACGTCCAGGCACGGCACTTCGCACGTGCAGCAGCCGACTATTTCCCCAGCCGCGATACTGAGTTGCTCGAGTACATGGAACTGCTGGCGGTATTCGAAGCCTCGAGCCGGCGCCTGCTGCCGGCGAAGTACGCCTCGATGACACCGGAGGAGCTCGATCTGCGCTTGCGTACGCTCAGAATGGCTGTGGGTAGCCGCCGATAGCCAGGTGCCGTGGCGCTTCGCTTCGCGTCCCCGCTCACACAAGCCGCCCCTCGACGTTGCTCGGGGCGGTCCTGAGCTTGTCGAAGGGCCGGCAAAACGAGCCTTGCCGGGATCCGACTTGGGGCAACCACGGGGGGTTGCCCCTACACCTGAATGTGTCCGTCGTAGGGGCGGCCCCCTGTGGCCGCCCCGTTCCGGTCTTGGCCCCTACGGCACGTTTTGCAGACTGACGCTGTCGGCTTGGTTCGAGGGGCCGTTTCGCGAATCGCCGCGTCACCCTGTGCCCCGACCGAGGCATTCGAATAGTCAACCGCCCCGCCACATCTGCAGCCGCTACAATTGCCAACCGTGTCTCCTTGCGCGGCATCTACAGATCAAGTGACGGACGCCGAGTTGGTCGAACGCGCGCGCGCCGGAGACTCCGACGCGTTCGGCGCATTGGTCGATCGCTATCAGGCTGTGGTCTACCGCGCGGCGCGAGCTGCGCTCAGATCGCCGACCGAAGCCGACGATGTCGCACAAGAGGCGTTTGTTGCGGCGTTCCGGAAGTTGAGCGAGTTCCGGGGCGAGGCCGGGTTCAAAACGTGGTTGCTGGCCATCGCGTGGAATGCCGCCAAGATGCACAGGCGGAGCGCTTGGCGTTGGCTCGAACGGTTCACGCCTGCTTCCGGGTCGGCACCGCCGGACCCGCCCGACAATGAGTTGTCGCAGGAAGACGCGCTCGTCCGCCGAGACCTACGGGAGCGGGTCCAGAGGGCGGCCATGACGCTGCCTAGGAAGTACAGAGACGTGTTGCTGCTGGCAGCATCCGGCGATCACACCGTCGAGGAGATCGCCAAGATCCTCGGCATCCCGGCGGGCACCGTAAAGTGGCGAATGAACAAGGGCCGGGAGCAGTTGAAGGTCAAGTTGACGCGGTTGGGGATTCGGGATGAATAGTGATTCCGACAGGCTGGACGGCGTGATCGACGAAGCGCTCTGCGCGCTGACGAGCGGCGAGCCAGCCGAGGGTCTGCGTGGGCGGGTGCTCGAGCAGGTCGACACGGAGGCTGAGCCCGCATGGCGCGGCTACCGCCGCGTCTCCAGCTTGCGCGCCAGTTCACTCCGATGGGCGACAGTTGTTGCGCTCGCGGTGGTTGCGCTGGCGAGTTCGCTGGTCGTGTCGAGATTCGTTCATCCAAGACCGAAAGACACGCGTCAGACGGCGGCACTCACCACTCGACCTGCGCCGTTCCCACGTGCCGATGTCGTGGCCAATGCACCAGCGCCGGGTACTGTATCCGCGCCGATGGTCAACCGGACGCCGCGGCCGCTGCCTAACCAAGCTCAGATTCCCCGCGATGTGCCCGGGCTTTCGCCTGCGGCGGTCCATGAAGAAACAGACCCTGACGCGGGGGGCGGGATCGTTCCGTTGTCCGCCCCGAAGCCAATCGCCGATCGCCCGATTGAGATCACGCCACTGGTCATCCAACCTGTGGTGAATCGCGAGATCCAGATTCCGTTGATCGAAACCGACCGGTCCCAGAAAGGGCCGGGCCAGACTGACAAGAGGTGATGTGATGCGAAGCCGCCAATGTCTCATTCTCGTCCTGTGCGCCGCCGTCGCGGTGGCGCTCGTCGCGACGCCCGCGTGGACACAAGTCGTTGATCAAGCGGTACCTCAAGGTGAGAAGTCGTCCGCCCAGACACCCAAGCCCGCGGCGGTGCCAACACGGGAGGCCGGAGAACTGCTCAATCAGGTCAAGAGTACGTCAGCACCGACCCCGGCGCCGACGAATGCGCCGCTTCCAAAGGACTGGAACGCCAACGTCCGCGTAGACGTGACGATCACGGACGCCAGCCGCGGGGGCGCGACGAACCAGAAATCGATCAGCGTGACCGTCCGGAACGATGGGCGCGGCTCGGTGCGGTCCGGTGTCTCACTCCCGGTCCCCAGCACGACATTCACGCCGCTCGCGCAGGGGGGAACCGCCTTCAACCCGATGACCTCCTGGCAGTACAAGGACATGGGGCTCAGTCTCGACGTGACATCCGTACTGATCACGGAGAACTTCGTCAGACTCCGACTCGCCGTCGAATACAACCCGGTTGACGAGAAGACGGCCAATGCAGAGGGAGCCACCGCCCTTCCGGCGGGCCAGAGCATGGCCTCGTTCGCCCAGTTCCGCCAGAATCTCGATGTCGTGCTCGAAAGCGGCAAACCACTCGTCGTCGCGACATCCTCCGACGCGGTACCGAGTCGCGAGCGAAAGGCCAGCCTCGAGGTGAAGGCGACGATTCTCAGGTAGACCTGACGACATCGTTAGACCCACTGGTTTGCGCTCCACGGCGTCGCGGTCTCTCGCACTTGCGTCGTGAGTGACGGATCGCGAGGTCGTTCCGCCCGTGCTTGTGGCGATCCGCATCGAGAACTGACAAGATCGGCACTGGCAGGGAGCCGAACCTCACAGCCAGACTGTGGCGGGGAGCTTTCCAGCCGCCGAGGCATCCCATGAAAGCCCTGTCAGCTGTACTCTGCGTGATTCTCCTGGCGGCCCTCCCCCCCCACCGTCAGGGCCTCGCGGCTGCAGCATCCTGTGAGAGTCTGGCGTCGCTGCCGCTTCCACACACCCAGATCACGCGCGCGCAACTCGTGCCGGCGGGCCAGTTCGCCGGGACCCCAGCGGGGATCCTGGCGCCGGGCGCCCCCTCGTTCCGTCCGTACAACGCGCTGCCGGCGTTCTGTCGCGTCGCAGCCACCCTGACGCCGTCCAGCGACTCGGGCATCAAGATCGAAGTCTGGATGCCGGCCGAAGGATGGAACGGCAAGTTCGAGGCGGTCGGCAACGGCGGATGGGCGGGCCAGCTTTCGCTGCAGGCTCTTGCCACGGGACTCGCTCGGGGCTATGCGATCACGACCACTGACACCGGACATGCCACACCCGGCGCCGGCTTTGCCTTCAACCACCCGGAGAAGCTCACCGACTTCGCGTATCGCGCTGTCCATGAGATGACCGTGCGGGCCAAAGCGCTCGTCCGCGCCTACTACGGCAGTGCTCCAAAGGCGTCGTACTGGGTCGGGTGTTCGACCGGGGGACGTCAGGGCCTGAAGGAAGCACAGCGCTATCCCGACGACTACAACGGCATTGTCGCCGCTGCGCCGGCGAACTACATGACGCACCTGCTCGCACACGGCATTTGGGTGGCGCAGGCCGTGCTGAAGGATCCCGGCAGCTACATTCCGAAGGAGAAGTACCCGATCCTTCATCAGGCTGTGCTGGAGGCGTGCGACGCACTCGACGGCATCAAGGACGGCGTCCTCGACGATCCCTCTCGTTGCCGTTTCGATCCCAAGACGATTCAATGCCATGGCGACGACGCGCCGACGTGCTTGACTGCTCCCCAGGTGGAGGCGGCTCGCAAGATCTACTCACCGGCAAAGAACCCGCGGACCGGTGACGAGATCTTCCCCGGACTCGCGCCCGGCAGCGAAATGGGATGGGCGGCTGGCCTGGCCGCCCCAACCCCGCTCAGCATTGCCACCGACTACTGGAAGTTCGTCGTCTTCAAGAAGCCCGACTGGGACTTCAAGACACTGGACTTCGACAAAGACGTCGCGCTGGCAGATGCGATGGATGCCGGCGACATGAACGCGACTGACCCAAACCTCAAGGCGTTCGTTGGCCGGGGTGGAAAGCTGTTGATGTATCACGGCTGGAACGATCAACTGATCGCGCCACAAAACAGCGTCAACTACTACACGAGCGTCGCGAAGGCTCTGGGCGGCTCGGCCAGAGTGGGCGACTCGATTCGCCTGTTCATGATGCCGGGTGCGAACCACTGCGCCGGAGGCGACGGCCCAAGCAACTTCGATGCGCTGGCCGTCATGGAACAGTGGATGGAGGAGAAGAAAGCGCCCGACCAGATTGTTGCGCGGCGCGTCACGAATGGCGCCGTCGACCGCACGCGTCCGTTGTGCCCGTACCCGCAGGTCGCGGTCTATCAAGGGGCCGGTGACACGAACAAGGCCGAGAACTTCGTCTGCAAGGTCCGGTGATTGCAGGCCGTTGGTCCATGACGCCTCCGCGTTCGTCCGGCGCAACAGGGATCGCCCAATCGCCGACACTCGTGTACCGGTCCGCGCCAGGTAGGGGGTGCGAATGACCGACAGCGGCACGCCCGTCACGCTCCACGCCGGGTTGCCGAGCGCCGTGACGAAGAACCGCATCCCCTCTTCCAGCGCGATATCAAGCCAGCGCCGCCGACATTGTCAAGACGGCATCGACCCCCGTATCCCCGTCCTTCCGCATCGTCAACGTCACCCTCAGCGACGGCCGCACCGTCGTCGCTTCCCCCGGCCACCCCACCTTGGGCTGGCGTCCGCTGGGTGATTATCGGGTGGGAGACATCTTGGATGGGGCGGCGGTGACATCTGTCGAGCACGTGCCCTACAACGCCTCAGCGACGTATGACGTGCTGCCGTCGGGCCAGACCGGTCGGTACCGTGCGAACGGGATATGGCTGAAGAGTACCCTGGTTGGGAGATAGGCGTATGATTCGACTGGACGAGGATTCATGACAGGAGACTGGTTGTGACCCGAGAGGAACTGCTGGCGAGGATTTCCGTCGATCCCAACATCTGTTTCGGGAAACCGTGCATCCGGGGCCACCGAATCTGGGTGTCATTGATCCTCGACATGCTGGCGAGCGGGACGAGCATCTCGGAGATTCTCGACGACTACCACATCGAGGAGGCGGACGTACTCGCCTGCATCGCCTACGGGGCCGAGATGTCACGCGAACGCTATGTGACAGTCGAGGCGGTGACTCGCTAGTGCGGCTGAAGCTCGACGAGAACTTCGGCAGGCGGGGCGTCGAGCTCCTCACTGCCGCGGGGCACGACGTGGCGACCGTGCCGGCAGAGGGCCTGTGCCGAGCGAGCGACCATGAGGTGGCCCGCGTCTGCCGCACCGAGGCACGATGTCTCGTGACACTCGATCTCGATTTCGGCAATCCACTCGTGTTCAACGCTGCTGACTACCCGGGACTCGCGGTCGTCCGGCTCCGCGGCAAGGCCGAGCCCGTAGACCTCGAACGCGCGCTGCGAGTGCTCGTCGCCGGGCTCGATGGCGCCTCGATCGTTGGCAAGCTATGGATCGTGGAACCCACTCGACTTCGGGAGTACCAACCCGACAACTAGTGCGCGCGTCAACCTGAGTCCGCAACGGAGGACTTCGATGGGATGCCCGTCCTGTGGCGGCGAGATCGCTCCATCGCACAAGTTCTGCCCGTTGTGCGCCGGGCCCGTCGGCTCGCCCTCGGAAATGCCGACCAGGACCGTGCCGTCGCATGCAGATCCCGTGGATGACGCGCTGGCGGTAGACGCGCCGATGATGTCGGCGCCGGTCGGCCGCGTAATCTCGTCCGGCCCGATTCCCGCGGGCGGATTCACCCCGGGGATGGTGCTGGCCGGCCGGTACCCCATCATCGGATTGCTCGGGCGCGGAGGGATGGGCGAGGTCTACCGCGCCGACGAACTGAAGCTGGGGCAGCCGGTGGTATTCTACGTGCACATCGGTCCGTGACGTTCGGTGCGGGTAGTTGATACCACGTCCGCCGGAGATGGACATGATTGGTTTTGGGACGGCGATCGCCACGCTCAACGAGATGAAGGCCGTCGGCGTCCTGAGAGACTACGCCATTGGCGGCGCGATGGCGCTGGTCTTCTGGACGGAGCCGGTGGCCACGTACGATCTCGATGTGCTTGTGTGGTTGCCGGACCAGCACGGCCCGGTCATCAGCCTCGGCGGCATCTACGAGTGGTTGACGGCACGCGGATGGGAGGCTCACGCCGAACACGTTCTGATTGCCGGTGTTCCGGTGCAGTTCCTGCCGGCCCACGATGCCCTCGCCGACGAGGCGCTCGTGACTGCGGCCACGCTGGACTATTCGGGCGTGCCTGCCCGAGTCGTGCGTCCGGAATATCTGGTGGCGCTGTACCTCGAGCCACAGGCGCAGACGTCCAAGCGCCGCGAGCGGGCTGCCGCCCTCTGCGAGGCTCCTGGCTTCGACCACCAGCGACTCGAGGACCTCATGATGCGATTCACGCTGACGTGGCGGCGCGATGGCTAGTCCAACCGGTCCAGATCGGCCGACGCCGGAGTTGCTGGCCGCCCTCCGGGAGGGGAAGGCCCAACTGCGTCGCGAGCGTCGTATGTTGTCGCTGCCCGACAAGGTGCACGCAGTGATCGAATTGCAGCGGGTCTGCCTGCCGCTCCTGGCGCATCGACGAACGCTCCGGCCATGGGAGCGCATCTGGGAAACCGAGTCGTAGGCTGCGAGACGTCGGGCAGCTTGCGCCGTCCACGCCGGGCGCGGCATGCCGCGAAGATGGGGTCCCAGCGTGGCCGCAATCAACCCGTCAACGTAGATCCGCAACGGAGGACTTCCATGGGATGCCCGTCCTGTGGCGGCGAGATCGCTCCATCGCACAAGTTCTGTCCGTCGTGCGCCGCGCTTGTTGGCACGCCCTCGGAAATGCCCACAAGAACATCGCCGCCGCCTTCCGATCCGGTTGAGCGGCCGCTGGCGGTCGACGCGGACGCGCCGATGATGTCGGCGCCGGTCGGTCGCGTGATTTCCTCCGGCCCGATTCCCGTTGGCGGATTCACCCCCGGGATGGTGCTGGCTGGCCGATACCGCATCATCGGATTGCTGGGTCGAGGCGGGATGGGTGAGGTCTATCGCGCCGACGACCTGAAACTCGGGCAACCGGTAGCGCTGAAGTTTCTGCCCAAGGGCTGGGGCGCCGATCCGGTGCGCCGCGAGCGCTTGTACGCCGAGGTGCGCATCGCGCGCCAGGTCTCGCATCCCAACGTCTGCCGAGTGTACGACGTCGGCGAGTTGGCGGGGCCAGCCCTGAGCGAGCAGCGCGACGGTGGCGAGTCGAAGGGACGCCACTTTCTCACGATGGAGTACATCGACGGCGAAGATCTGGCGTCGCTCTTGAAGCGCATCGGCAGCCTGCACGGCGCGAAGGCACTCGACATCGCGCGGCAGCTGTGCGCGGGACTGGCGGCGGCGCACAGCAAGGGCGTGCTGCATCGCGATCTCAAACCGGCCAACGTGATGCTCGACGGTCGCGGTCACGTGCGCATCACCGATTTCGGTCTGGCCGTGGCGGCAGGCGACGATGCGACGACGGGCGACATCTCCGGTACACCGGCCTATATGGCGCCGGAACAAATTGCGGGCAAGGGCGCCTCGGTGCGGAGTGACATCTACGCGCTGGGCCTCACGCTGTACGAGCTGTACACCGGGCGACGCGCATTCGACGCGAACTCGTTGGCGGAACTGAGGAATCAGAAGGAAGGCGCGACACCCACGGCCCCGTCAGAGATTGCGCGGGACATCGAGCCGATCGTCGAGCGGGTCATCCTCCGCTGTATGGAGAAGGATCCGCGTCAACGTCCGGGGTCGGTCATGCAGGTGGCGGCCGCGCTCCCCGGGGGCGACCCGCTGGCCGCGGCATTGGCGGCGGGCGAAACGCCATCGCCCGAGATGGTGGCGGCCTCTGGCGCCACGGAGGGACTGCGTCCCTGGGTGGCCTGGGCCTGCCTGGCCTTCATCGTCCTCGGCACCGTCACCTGTTTCTGGCTGTCGCGGTTCGGTGGTCTGATCGAACGTGTCCCGGTGGGGCTGGCACCAGATGTGTTGGCCAACAAGGCGCGAGAGACCCTGAGCAATGTCGGGTACTCCGAGTCGGCTGTTGACAGCGCATCTGGCTTCAAGTCCAGAGCGCAGAGTACGACTCCGCAACCCAACGAGCAGTGGTTCACGCGCTGGCGCAATCCGCCCGCCCTTGCGATTCAGTTCTGGTACCGGCAGTCTCCTCGCCCCCTCCAGCATTGGGGTGCCGGGGCGACCCCGTCTTCGGGAGTCACCGCGGGGGTCGACGCGATCGATCCCCCGATGCTTCCAGGCGAGTCGCTTGTCTGGCTGGATTCGCGGGGCCACCTGACCGGTCTGCGCGCGATTCCCATGGAAAAGGCGCCATCATCCACCCCGGCCCGGCCACCTGATTGGACTGTGCTCTTCAAGGCGGCAGGTATTGATCCGGCGCGCTGCACACCGGTGGCACCGGAATGGACGCCGCTGACCTTTGCGGATACGCAGGCCGCATGGACCGGTGCGCTGCCGGATCGGCCCGAGCTCGCCATGCGCATTGAAGCGGCGGCGTATCGCGGCAGACCCGTGTCGTGGCGAATGATGGTGGCGTCCTGGGAAGAGGACGATCCCTCGACTCGTATCTTTCCCGCGGTCGCCGCCACGGCGGCGAGTTCCCAGGACAGTGCTAACGTGGTCTGGCTCGCGCTAAGTCTGACGATCATGGGCGGAAGTGTCGTCCTCGCACGGAGAAACCTTCGCATGGGCCGCGGCGACCGACGCGGAGCCGCCCGCCTGGCATGGTGTTCGTTCGCGCTGTCAGCGATCGCGTGGGTCTTTGGCGAGCATCACACGCTGACGCAGGCAGAGGCCGTCCAATGCACGACATTCATTGCGCTGGCGCTGATGGAGGCAGGGCTTCTCTGGCTCGCGTATGTCGCCATTGAGCCGTTTGTCCGACGACGTTGGCCCGAGTTGCTGGTGACGTGGAACCGCGTGCTGGCGGGGAATCTTCGCGACCCGTTGGTCGGCAGGGATCTGCTCGTGGGTTGGATCGCCGGAACGCTATGGGCGTTGCTGATCAGTCTTGCATTTGTGGCGGCAGCGTGGTTTGGCGTCCCCAAAGTGGTACCCGGTGAGGGTGGGTACATGTTGCGCACGCTCTACCTCTTTTCGGGTGTTCGTGCCACCGTCGCCGGCGTCGCGGGGCTCGTGCGCGATTGCATCGGAATGGGGCTCTTCAGCGCGTTCTTCCTGTTCCTGCTGCGGCTCCTGCTCAGAAGCACGTGGGCGGCGGCAGTCGCATTTACGGTTGTCATTGTCGCAGGGTACGTCGCCAGCAGCGGCGACCAGTCGATCGCGTATTGGATCTATGTGACCCTGGTCAGCGTGGGCGGCACCGTGGCACTCGTGAGATTTGGTCTGGTGGCAAGCGTGGCGACCAGCTTGTTTGCGAATCTTCTGATGGGCTTCCCGATCACGACGGAGCTATCGGCCTGGTATTTCGGGATCGGGCTGACCGGCCTCTGCCTGCTGCTGGCCATGACGCTGTACGCCTTCCATACGTCACTTGGAGGCCGTCCCCTCTTCGGCCGCGCGATCCTGGAGGAGTGACCACTGCCTCGGCTCAGCCCGCTTCTCGGGTCGTCAGCGACGACTCGCGCCGGTAGCGACGCAGCGCGGGGGTGCGCGCCGCAATCCAGGCCGTGGCCAGCACACAGCCGATGCCGCCGGTCACAACAGAGAAGGGCGCGCCCCACGCGTTGGCAACGAGGCCGGCTTCGACCTCGCCCAACTGCGGGCCACCCATGAAGAACACCATGTTGACGCCGACCATTCGACCCCGCATGTGGTCGGGCGTCTCCATCTGGCGAATCACGTTGCGAAACACCATACTGACCGTGTCGGTCACGCCGGTCAGAGCCAGACACATGAACATCACCCAGAACGATCGTGTCAGGCCGAAGGCGACCGTGGCCAGTCCGAAGCCCGCCACCGACCACAGGAGGACGACGCCGCGGCGATCGATCCTGTCGACCAGCGGCACCATGGCCGCGCTCGCCACCAGAGCTCCCGCCGACTGCGCCGCGTAGAGCCAGCCGTAGCCATGTGCGCCCACAATCAGGATGTCCTGCGCGAAGATGGGCAGCAGCGTGTTGGCCGAGGCGAAGAAGGTCGCGAAGAAGTCCAGCAGCATCGACGATCTGATGAGCGGCTGCGAGAAGACGAAACGCAACCCGTCCACGGCCGCGCGCAGGCTCATCTCCGGCCGCTCTTGTCCGTCTCGCGTGCCACGGCCCTGGACGCCGCGCATCAGCAGCAGCGCCGCGATCACACAGAGAAACGAGAGCGCGTTCAACCAGTACGCCCAGGCGATGTGGCCAAGGAGCATGGCGCCGGCAAATGCGGGGCCGCCGACCACCGCGGCGATCTGAAACATGATCGTGTTCAGGCTGATGGCGTTCGGCAGGTCGCTGCGCGGTACCAGGTTCGGAATCAGTGCCTGCCGCGACGGCCCGTCGAACGAGCCGGCGACGGCGGTGAGACCGGCCAGCAGGTAGATCGGCCAGACGCTCTGGAGTCCCGACCAGGCGACCACCCCCAGGATGGTAGCCAGCACTGCCATCGCGCTTTGCGTGATCAGCATGACGCGGCGCCGGTCGTAGACATCGGCCACTACGCCGCTCACCATCGAGAACAGCACAATCGGGAGGAATCGAACCAAGCCGACCATGCCGAGCGCGAGTCCCTTCTGGCCGGCCGGCGCCAGCAGCGAGACGTGCCACAGGATGGCCGCCGTCTGCATCATCGACCCGGAAAAGGAAATGACCTGCCCGATCCACAGCAAACGGAAGTTACGATGCCTGAGCGCGGTGAGCGCGGGAGCGGCGGCGCTCACGGACGTGAGCGGGGCGGCGCTCCGCCGAGAGTGTCCGCGCCTAATCCCGCCGGTCGCATCACACTCGGGCTCCAGCCGGTCGTCTCGTCATACAGCATGCGGGCAATCGCCGCCATGAGCAGAGCGCTCAGCTTGCGGTCCTCGATTCCGCGGACGAGCACGACCAGGATGAAGGGCTTCGGCCCGTACACGATGGCGGCGTCGTGGTGGATCTTTGTAATCTCACCTGTCTTGTGCGCCACAGGCGTCGACGGCGGAAGGGCTGCGGGAATCCCGTCGTTGAAGGTCTGCCGTTTGAGAATCTCCAGCATCTGGCGGCTCGAGGACTCGTCGACCGCATCGAGCCGCGCGATCCGATCGAGCAGCACGAGCAGCGCCCGGGCGGTCGTGGAGTTGTTGAGACCCTTCTCGAATGCCTTGTTGTCTTCGACACCACGGAGGACGTTCATCCCATCCGCACCAAGACTGCGAACGGTCTTCTGAATCTCGGCTGCGCCCAGACGGTCGATGAGCAGGTTGGTCGCGAAGTTTGAGCTGACCGTGATCATCGCTTCGCACAAGTCGATGGCCTTCATCGTCTTGTCGATGTTCTTGTACACCTCGGCGTCCGAGTCGTCGCCCATGCTCAGCGTGTAGGGACTGCCGTCGACGATGCTCGTGAATTGATTGCGGACGGGCATCTGATCGTCGAGGTTGAGCCGACGGAGTTGCGCCTGGCGGAACAACTCGATCATCACCGGCACCTTCATGGTGCTGGCGGCATGAAACCCGGTGTCTGGTTGGATAAACAGTTCGAGCCGTGGTGGCTTCCCTGCCGGCGCGTCCAGCGTGCGAAACGCGACGGCGACGTCTGCGCCGCTCGCTTTGATGAGCGCTTCAACGGCGGCCTTTGCCTTGGGCTCGTCCGCGCGAGTGCCGGCGGCGACGCAAACGCAGAGACACGCAGCGAGTGCCCAGCGACGAGAGGAACCATTCGACAAGTAAGCCATGT
>Ga0315286_10003892_pt1 | contig 14251 bp, 10 predicted proteins | sample YL17G10_0_MG_FD_205038 | JGI IMG/M metagenome (GOLD analysis project Ga0315286, IMG submission 205038) | Sediment microbial communities from Yellowstone Lake, YNP, Wyoming, USA - YL17G10_0 | ecosystem: Environmental > Aquatic > Freshwater > Lake > Sediment | place: USA: Wyoming | collected...
GAGGACCTCCACGGCTTTATTCTCGGTCGCGAGGAGGATCTGGCTCACCCGGACCCGCTCGGGGACCAGGAAGTCCCTCTTGTGCTCCTCGTAGAAGGCATGGACCTCGTCGTCCCGGACGCCGAGGACCCCGAGGAACCGGTACGAATATTTTTCGATGAGCGGCCTGTCGAACATGAGCTCGTCGTCGGGCACCCCTTGGCCCGGCTCTCGGGGCGGGATCTCGCCGGACAGCTTCGTCCGATAGGCCTTCCTCTCTTCGGACGTCAGCGTCACCCCCTGCCCGCGGGCCGCCGCGAGGAGGAGCTTTTCCTCGACGAACCGGTCGTAGAGGCGGCTCAGCGAGGCGGGAGAGAGCTCGCCTTTCCCTGCGTTGTCCCGGACATACAGGTCCAGGTCGGAATTGCGGTAGACCGTCCCTTCGACCTCCAGGATGGTCCTGTCCGCGGCCTTTTCCCGGTTTCCGCAGGCGCCGATGCAGACGACCACTAAGATCGCCGCAAGGCTGACCGGCAGGAAGGTCCTGGGAAACGGGGCTCTCATCTTTTTTATATTCAATTCATTGTAGTATATCCGGTCAACTCCTTCAAGATGCCGATGGTTGCCTCCAGGAAATCCGGGTCCAGGGCCGCACCGAGGGTCAGAGCCATGACTCCCTGCGGGGTCATCGACCCGCGGTGCTTCTTGAGGAGGGCCGGGACGCGGGCGAGGTCCACGCCGGTGGTCGGGTCGAACTTGAAGACAAGCCTGTCTCCTGTCCGGTCCAGCGATCCGATCCTGAGCCGGACAGCCAGGAACTTGATCGCGCCGTAGCTCATAAGGTTCCCGACGCTTACCGGGAGGTCCCCGAATCTGTCCCGGATCTCGCTCCGGATCCGGTCGATCTCGCCCAGGTCCTCGATGGAGGACAGCCGCTTATACAGGTTGAGCCGGAGGTTCACCTGGGGCAGGTAGTCTTCGGGTACCCGGATGTCGGCCTTGAGGTTGATCTCGGTCTTGACCTCCTCGACCGCCTCCCCCTTCTGCTGTCGGATGGCCTGGTCGAGCAGGTGCATGAAATATTCGTAGCCGACCGCCTCGATGGTCCCGCTCTGCCGGTGGCCGAGCAGGTTGCCGGCGCCGCGGATCTCGAGGTCCTTGGCCGCCAGCCGGAAGCCGGAGCCCAGTTCCGAGAACTCCTTAAGGGCCTTGAGCCGCTCCCGGGCGGGCGGCGTGAGCTCCGTCAGCGGAGGGACGAGGAAATAGGCGGTGGCCTGGCGGGAGGATCGGCCCACTCGGCCGCGCAGCTGGTAGAGCTGGGCCAGCCCGAAAAGGTCGGCCCGATCGACGATCAGGGTGTTGACCAGGGGGATATCGATGCCGTTCTCGATGATCGTCGTGGAGACGAGGACGTTGTAATCCCGGGCGATGAAGGCCATCATCCGCTTCTCGAGCGCGGCGCCGGACATTTGGCCGTGGATCGTGACGACCCGGGACTGCGGGACGAGCTTCTCCACGAGGCGGGCCACCCGGTCGATATCCTCGATCCGGTTATGGACGTAGTAGACCTGCCCCCCGCGGTTGAGCTCCTGGCGGACGGCCGAGGCCACGAGCTTGGCGTTCCACGGGGTCACAACGGTGTGGACGGACAACCGGTCCCGGGGCGGCGTCTCGATCAGGCTGATGTCCCGGAGCCCGGTCAGGGACATGTTGAGGGTCCGGGGGATCGGCGTTGCCGTCAAAGTCAGGACATCGATGTTCGCCCGGAGGCTCTTGATCCTCTCCTTGTGGCCGACGCCGAACCTCTGCTCCTCGTCGACGATGAGGAGCCCGAGGTCCTTGAAGACGACGTCCTTGGACAGGATCCGGTGCGTCCCGACGAGGATGTCGACGAACCCTTTCCCGACCTCCCCGAGGACGGCCGTCTGCTCGATCCGGGATTGGAGCCGGGTCAGCCCGTCGACGCGCACCGGGAAGAGGACCATCCGGGCCTTGAACGTCTTGATGTGCTGGCTCGCCAGGACGGTGGTCGGGCAGAGGACGGCCACCTGCTTCCCGTCCATGACGGCCTTGAAAGCGGCGCGCATCGCGACCTCGGTCTTCCCGTAGCCGACGTCGCCGCAGAGCAGGCGGTCCATGGGGATGTCCGACTCCATGTCCATCATGATCTCGCGGATGGACTTGAGCTGGTCCTCCGTCTCCTCGTACTCGAAGATCTTCTCGAACTCCGTCCCCCACTGGCCCTCGGGGCTAAAAGATATGCCCCGGACCGATTTCCTAAGGGCATAGAGCTCGAGGAGCTCCCGGGCGATCGCTTCGACGGCCTTCCTGGTCCGGGCCTTGGTCTTCTGCCACGTGATCGTCCCCAGCTTGTCGAGGGAGGGTGAGGCATCGCCGACCTTGGAGAATTTCTGGACGAGGTTCAGGTCCTCGACCGGGACGAGCAGCTTGTCGCCGTCGCGGTAGAGGATCTCGATGAATTCCCGGGACCTGCCGTCGACTTCGACCCGCCGCAGGCCCTGGAAAACGCCGACGCCGTAATCCGTGTGGACGACGAGGTCGCCGCTTTCGAGGTCCTGGAATTGGGAGAAGAAGGGCTTCCGGGAAACGCGATGGACAAGGACCTTCTCCTCGGTGAAGATGTCCCGCTCGGCAAAGACGATGACCTTGGCCCGCGGATATGCGAACCCTTCGCCCAGGCCGCCGAGGAGGAGGCTGACCTCGCCGCTCTTCGGGACGGCGCAGGGATCGGAGGACTCGACCGCCGGGACGCCGCTTTCCTCGAGCAGGGCGGCCAGCCTCCGCCGGGTGCCCTGGTTGGAGAGATAGACGTAACAAAGGTCCCGTTCCCGCCGGAGCTTCTTCATGTATTCCAGGAAGAACGCGATCTTGTTTTCGAACTTCGGGACGGGCTGGAAGGCGAATGAGACCGTCCTCCGGTCCGGTTCGGCGCCCAGTTCCTGGATGACGAGAGCGTCCCGGGAAACAGCCTTCCAGAGAGAGGGCGGGTAGATCGTCCCGGGCGGAAGGGCGAAGGTCCGGCTCCCCGCCAGCTCGCTGTGATGGACCGCAAGTTCCTCCATGGCCTTGTCCCATTCCCGCTCGATCTCGTCCTTGTCGTCGAGGATGAAAACAGAGTCCCCGAGATACCGGGTGTACGGGACGAACCTGTTCGCTTCGAGGAGGGACAGATAGATGAATGACGGGAGGTATTCGCCTCCCTCAAGGAAGCGGACCTTTTCCTCAAGGTCCTTCCGGGCCTCCCCGCCGGCCTTGCGGGCGCGCAGGATCCAGGCTTCGAGGAACTCGTGGTTGCCGGGGAACTCGCGAAGCGAGGGGACGAGGACCCGGTCCAGGCGGCGAACGGAGCGCTGCGTGCCCGTGTCGAATTCCCTCAGCGAGGCCACGGTGTCGGCGGCGAACTCGATCCGGACGGGGTTCGCCTGCCAGGGTGGAAAAACGTCCACGATGCCCCCGCGCCAGGCGTATTCTCCGGGCGAAGCGATGATATCCTCACGCGAATAGCCGTATTCGGCGATGGTCCGGAGAAGGATGTCGCGGTCCCCCTTATCGCCGACCTCAAGCTTCAGGAACGAGCGTTCCAGGTCCTCAGGACAAGGGAGGGGCTTCAGGAGCCCGAACGGATTCGTCAGAACCAGGGAAGGCTTCCCCGACCGAACCTCGTGCAGGAATCGCATCCTCGAGGATACCGCCTCCAGGGAAGGGGGGATCTCCAGGTATGGGTCGTCGGAAAGCGACGGAAGGACGCTCGTCCCGAGCGCCGAACGGAACTGGCCCAGGAAGAACCGACATTCGTCTTCGAGGGGGGAGAGGTCCCGGGAAGGAGGGCGGACACACACCACCCGCTTCCCGAGCTTCAGGACGAGACAGGCCAGGAGATAGGGTTTGGCGGCATCTGTGACGCCCGCGATTCGAAGCCCCTTGTCCCCTCTCAGGACGGACTCGAGGATCTCCTTGAATTCCGGCGTATCGAAGAGGAAGCCCAGGCTCACCCGGACATTCTAGACCATTCGTCCGGTCCCGTCCATTTCGGGCGCTCCGGCCCTATGCCCCCGGCCGAACGGAGGGCGTGCCGAAGACGAGGGTGTTCTTCCTGTCGAACTTTCGGAGGGAGGATCCTGTCGCGGTTGATTTCAGGCCGGTGTTCAAGGAGTCGGGGTCGCGACGTCCACAATCCGGCCGTCCTCGAGACGGCATCGGAAAATGTCCGTGATCCTACCCATCATCGGGTCGAACGTCCGTTTTCTGGAGAGAAGTTCTCGGACTTCAAGCCGGCGGCCGTCGATGAGGGCGAAACGCGGGGTTTCGGCCGCTCTGGTGCCGGCGTAAAATTCGCCTTGTATGGCGCTCAAAGACGTTCTCCCAAGAGGCTTTCCGGAGCGTTATTATATCATGTTGTCAAAGGCCCGCCGGGCCGATATAATTCCCGCATCGACGGTAACCCGTCCGACGAACCGAACCAGGAGGGAACGATGAAACTGACCGGGCAGATGAAGACCGCGGGCCTCGCTCTCGGCATCCTCGCCGTTTCGGCATTCCTTGGCGCCCAGGCGCCGGAACGCTTCTTCGACACGGCGCCCGTCAAGCACGAGGGCGTGAGGCTCACCGTCTTCTATCCTTCGATCGGGACGGTCCGGAACCTGGCGGCCCTGAGGAAGACGGGGGCCCTGGACGTTCCGGGGCTCGTCGTCGTCGGCGTCCATCACGCCCGAGAAGCGACCGATTACGAGGACGCTCGCGCCTACGTCCGGGAGAACGGCATCGACTGGTTCCGCTTTCACACCGTCTCTGCGGATATCCCCGAAGACGCTCTCTTCAGGACGAACCCCTGCACGCCCGAGTACGAGAGAATCTTCCGGGCCTCCGACGGCATCATCTTCTTCGGCGGCCCCGACATTCCCCCCGCCGTCTTCAAGGAAAAGACGAGCCAGCTCACCGCCATCGAGGATCCCGTCCGCCATTATTTCGAGCTGTCGGCCATCTTCCACCTGCTGGGCGGATCTCAGGACCCCGCGTTCAAGGGGCTCCTCGAAGACCGGTCGGACTTCCCAGTCCTGGGCATTTGCCTGGGATGCCAGAGCCTGAACGTCGGGACCGGGGGAACCCTCATCCAGGACATCTGGGACGAGGTCTACGGAACGCGGAACGTCGAGGATATCCTCGCCCTCGATCCCCAGCAATGGCACAACAACCCGTACATAAAGCTCCACCCCCAGGAAGGACTCATCGGCTATAACTTCCACAGGATACGGCTCGACGAAAAAGGCAAGCTCTGCGCGGCCATGGGCTTCAATGGCTCGGATAGCCCGCGGGTCCTCAGCTCCCACCACCAGGCCCTGGAAAAGCTTGGCCGGGGGCTGCGGACCATCGCCTCGTCCATGGACGGGAGGATCGTCGAAGCCGTCGAACACGAGAGGTTCCCCAACGTCCTCGGCGTCCAGTTCCACCCCGAGCACAGGATGCTCTGGGAGAGCGATCCCGTCCACCGACTGGCCCCCGGCGACGCACCGTTCAGCTTCAAGGGGCTCCTCGAGGGGACGCCGCCGAGCACCGAATTCAACAGGGGGATCTGGCAGTGGCTCGGCCAAAAGCTGATCAAGGCGTCGGAGCCGCGGGCGTAACGAAAAGGCCGTGCGAAGCGCCATGAAAAGAACGACCTCCGCGCCCCGCCCCTTGACAATACCCTACTATTATTATAGGATATTGGTCTATTTGACGAAAGGAGCTCTCATGAAGCGTTTCCTGATTCCGAGAGTCTCGCACTGCAAGAGCGGCTGCCACCGCGGCTCCTGAGCAAGAGGGTAAAAGGCTCCTTGGCGGAGAAGGCCCGTTTTCCCCGACGCCTGTCCAGGGAGCCGGGCCCTCTTTCTTTTACGGACCTCGGGAAATATCGGGTGGCGATGAACGACGCCCCGAAGCCCCCCGTATTTTGCCTGCTTAGCGCTTTGCCGCCCGGAACCGGTCCCGGGCCTCGGCGATGACGCGGAGTGCGACCGGAGCATCCTCCCATCCTTCCACGGCTGTCTTCTTCTTCTCGAGCTCTTTGTAAACATCGAAGAAGTGCCCGATCTCGAGCAGGAGGTGCGGCGGCACCTCGGAAAGCTTACCGATGTGGTTCCACTGGGGATCGTGGACAGGGACGCTGAGGATCTTGTGGTCGAGCCCCTTCTCGTCCCGCATCAAGAAAAGGCCGACGGGCTTGGCCTCGATGAGGCACCCGGGGAACGTGGGCTCCCCAAGGAGGACGAGAACGTCCAGGGGATCGCCGTCCTCGGCCAGGGTCTCAAGGATGAACCCGTAGTCGCTCGGGTAATGCATGGACGAGAAGAGCATGCGGTCGAGTTTGAAGACCTTCCGTTCCTTGTCGAACTCATATTTATTCCGACAGCCCTTTGGGATCTCGATGATGACCTCGACGAAATTGTTGTTGCTCATAGCCCCTCCCTTCCGGTTTATAATCTCTGCATTCCGTTTTGTCAATTTTTCAGTTATCATGGAGGCTCGGAGGACGCATGAAGAATTCGTTCTGGGCCATGGTTCCGATCCTCATCCTTGCGGCCGCCTGCGCGAAGCCGGCAAAGACTCCGCCGTCCCGGGGCATCCTCTTCAAGGACGACGTCGCCTTTCTCGAGAAACACACAGGGGTAGTCGTCCTCTCGGATCAGGACGGCGCCGCCCTGGTCGCCGTGAACCCCGACCTCCAGGGACGCGTCATGACGAGCACGGCCGGCGGTCCGGACGGGCCGAGCTTCGGCTGGATCAACCGAGAGCTCCTGGCCTCGAAGGCGAACAACCCCCATATCAACGCCTTCGGCGGCGAGGACCGCTTTTGGCTCGGGCCCGAGGGTGGCCAGTTCTCCGTCTTTTTCAAGCCGGGCGAGCCGTTCGATCTCGAACACTGGTTCACGCCCCCGCCGATCAACGAAGGCGCTTTCGAGGTCGTCTCGCGGACGACGGACCGCATCGCCTTCAAGAAGGGCATGCGCCTCGTCAACTATTCGGGCACGGTCTTCGATCTCGAGGTCGACCGCTCGGTCCGACTCCTGGGCGCCCAGGACATCGCGGCCTTGGGCGTCACGGTCCCGACGGGAGTCCGGACGGTCGGGTTCCGGTCCGATAACCGGATCACGAACACGGGAACGAACCCCTGGGTCAAAGACACCGGGCTCCTTTCGGTTTGGATCCTCGGGATGTTCAATCCTTCGCCCCAGACGACCATTGTCATCCCGTTCAAGCCCGGGCCCGAGGCGGAACTCGGCCCTATCGTCAATGACGCCTATTTCGGCAAGGTCCCCGCTGAAAAGCTTGTCGTGGGCAACGGGGTCCTTTTCTTCAGCGGGGACGGCACGTGCCGCAGCAAGATCGGCATCCCCCCCCGCCGGGCGCTTCCCTTCGCCGGGAGCTACGACCCGTCGGCGGGCGTCCTGACGATTGTCCACCTGACCATCCCCGAAGGGGCCTCGGAATACGTCAACTCGATGTGGCGGATCCAGGAGGATCCTTTCGCCGGCGACGTCGTCAACAGCTACAACGACGGGCCGGCCTCGCCCGGCGCGAAGCCGCTCGGGCCCTTCTACGAACTGGAATCCTCGTCGCCCGCAGCGGCCCTGGTCCCCGGCGCGTCTCTGAGTCATTCCCAGACGACGATGCATTTCCAAGGCGACGAGCAGGCCCTGGACGCTGTCGCCAGGCGGGTCCTCGGGGTCGGCATCGAGGAGATCCGGAACGCACTGAAAGCAAAATAGTCGTCCGTTGTCTTGCTTGTCTCGCCCGCCTCGCCGATTTAAATTGACAGCCATGCGCGTGACCTCTACAATAAGAACATGACAACCGCAAAGTTCCGCGCCCGCCAGGCATCCGAAGGCATCCGCGCGCACCTCGTCGGCTACGTCAACCTCTTCAGCGGGTTGTAATCTCTCTCCGGCCCCTCTCCGTCCCCCCGTCGGCTCACCCCCGTATTTGCAGAAGGAGGCATCATGAAGAAGATCGTCGTGTTAGGCTCGGGCCTGGTCGGCGGCCCGATGGCCCTCGACCTCGCCAAGGACAAGAATTTCAAGGTCACCGTCGTCGATATCGACGCCCAGGCGCTGGCCCGGGTCAAGAAGGCCAAGGGCGTCACGGCCATCCAGGAGGACCTTTCGGACCCGAAGATCGTCCGGAGGATGGTCCAGAAGCACGACATGGTCGTCAGTGCCGTGCCCGGCTTCATGGGCTTCAGGACCCTCCAGACCGTCCTCGAGGCCGGGAAGACCGTGGTCGACATCGCGTTCTTCCCCGAGGACGCGTTCGAGCTGGACGCCCTCGCCCGGAAGAACGACGTCACCGCCGTCGTGGACTGCGGCGTCGCCCCCGGCATGAGCAACATCCTCGCCGCCCACTCCTGCCAGAAACTCGACAAGCCGGAGAGCATCGCCATTTACGTCGGCGGCCTGCCCGAGGTCCGGGTATGGCCCTACGAGTACAAGGCCGTCTTCTCCCCGGTCGACGTTATCGAGGAATATGTCCGGCCGGCCCGCTATATCGAGAACGGGCAGATGGTCATCCGCCCCGCCCTGTCCGACCCCGAGCTCATGAATTTCCCGGTCGTCGGGACCCTCGAAGCCTTCAACACGGACGGCCTGCGGACCCTGGCCAAGACCCTCGACGTCCCCAACATGAAGGAGAAGACCCTCCGCTACCCCGGCCACATCGAGAAAATGGCCGTCCTGCGGGACACAGGCTTCTTTGAAGCCCTGGAGATCGAGATCAAGGGCGTCCGCATCCGCCCGGTCGATTTCACGGCGAAGCTCCTCTTCCCGAAATGGAAACTCCATGACGGCGAGGTCGACCTCACCGTCATGAGGATCATCGTCGAGGGCAAGAAGAGGGGCCGGTCCGTCAGCATAACCTACGACCTGTTCGACCGCTACGACGAAGTGACCGGCGTCCATTCCATGGCCCGGACGACCGGCTACACGGCCACGGTGGCGGCCCGCCTGATCGCCCGCGGCCTGTTCGCCCACAAGGGCGTCTCGGCCCCCGAATCCATCGGCCAGGTCCCCGTGTGCGTGAAGTTCATGCTGGACGGGCTCAAGGAGCGCGGCGTCATTTATCATGAAACCGTCGTGACGAGCAAGTAAGGAGCGCAATAGGCCAGGCAAGCGAGGCGCGTCATCCGGGGTCGGGGCATTTGTATTTGGCGCCACGATATGGTTTACTGTCTTTCCGATCTCAGCGGCTTCAAGGAGAAAACGATGAAGAGATTCTCAATCCTTTCCCTTGCCTTGGCATTCCTTCTCCCGGGCTGCGCCCGGAAGGCCGAGAACGTCGGGCTCAAGGAAGGCACGCCGGCCTACCAGCTGGCCAAGGACCTTTCAGCCAAGGTCCCCTCGCTCGACCCCGCAGCCAACAACGTTCTCGTCCGGACCAAAGGGTTCGAAATCACCACCGGGGAGGTCCTCCAGGCCGTCCGGGAGAACGTCGGAACCCGGGCCGCCCAGCTCAAGGACCTCGAAGCCGCCCAACTGAAGTCGGTCATCGAGCGCAGCGCCGTTCAGCTCGCCGAAAAGAAGCTCCTGCTCGACGCAGCCGTGAAGGCTAAGACCGCCTCTCCTGCCGGGGAACTGGAGAACGCCCTCAAGACCGAGTACGAACGCGCCGGAGGGGAACAAGGATTCCTTGACACCCTGAAGGCGAGCGAGCTCGACATCGAACATGTCAAGAAGAGCCTCGGCGAACAGCTCCTCATCAACTCCTTCCTCGAATCGACGCTATCCAAGGAGATGGCCGTCGCGCCCGAGGATATCGCCAAGGCCTATGCGGAGGATAAGACGGCCTCCGTCCGGCACATCCTCCTGCTGACGCAGGGGAAGACGGACGCCGAGAAGGCCGAGGCCCGCAAGAAGATCGAAGAGGTCCTTGCCAGGGCCAAGGCCGGCGAGGATTTCGCCGCCCTGGCCAAACAGTATTCCGAGGACCCGGGGTCGAAGGACAACGGCGGACTGTACGAGGATTTCGGCCGCGGGGCCATGGTCAAGCCCTTCGAGGACGCCGCCTTTTCCGTTCCCATCGGGGAGCTCAGCGGGATCGTGGAGACGACCTATGGCTACCACATTCTGAAGATCGTCGGCCGCAAGAAGGAGACCCGCACGCTCGACGAGGCCAAGGGCGAGATCGAAGCGCAGCTCAAGCAGGGGAAACAGCGGGGGGCCTTCACGGCCTTCATGACGAAGCTGAAAGAGAAGGCCGGCTTCAAGACCGTGGGTTTCTGATCACACGCGTTCGTTCTTCCCCCGCCGGGAAAGGCTCCCGGCACTGAAGCTCCACGGACTTACGTCCGTGGAATCCCGCGAAGGGGATTGAACGGGTCCGGCGATAGGATTATCATCGTTCCATGGATCTCCTGATCGTCGCCCTGCTGGCCGTGATCCAGGGGATCACCGAGTTCCTGCCGGTGTCTTCGTCCGGCCACCTGGTCATCGCTCAGCACTTCCTCAACTGGAACCGGGACAACGTCCTGCTCGACGCAACGCTCCATCTCGGGACAGCCGCCGCCATCGTCCTCGTCTTTTGGAACGACATCCGAGCGCTCGTCGCAGGCCTCTTCTCGCGGGACGCGGCGAAGAAACGGGCCTCTTTCCGGACCACGGCGTTCCTGGTTCTCGCGACGATCCCGGCCGCAGTCGCGGGCGTCGCCTTCAAGGATTTCTTCGAACGGATGTTCCTGAATCCCCGGGCGACGGGCGCCCTGTTCCTCGTGACGGCGGCCTTCCTCTTCGCCTCCGCCCTGCGGAAAAGGCCGTCCGGTCCGCTCGACGCCCCGAAGGCGGCCGCGATCGGGCTGGCCCAGGCCCTGGCCATCCTGCCCGGCGTGTCCCGTTCGGGGACGACGATCAGCACCGCGCTCCTCGTCGGGACGGACAGGAAGGAAGCCGGGCGGTTCTCCTTCCTCCTCGGCCTGCCGGTCATCCTTGGGGCCGCACTCCTGGAACTTCGGGGGGTCTCCGCAGCGTCTTTGTCCCCAGGGCTGATGTTCGCGGCGTTCGCTATCAGCCTTGCCGTCGGCGTCCTCGCCCTGAAGCTACTGCTGGGTTTCGTCGATCGCGGCAAGCTCCATGACTTCGGATTTTATTTGGTCGCGCTCGGGATCGCCTGCCTCGTTTTCCTATGAACGGCCCCGCCGGCCTAGTTCCCGCATTCCGGGGCGCCGGCATATGCGAATTTGATACCGTTGAACAGGATGACCCCGTCCTCGCCCGTGGCCCGGTACGGGACCTGATTCGTTGAGCCGTCCGGATAGATGATCGTGATGACCCCTTCCGTTTTGCTTCCGCGGATCGCCCAGCGTGCCCTGCCCTGACGGGCGGTCGCCTGGCCCCACCCGCCCTGCCCGGACGCACTCGATTCATAGGAATCATAAAAGGCGCCGTTCGGACAGAGCATGACCTGGCGCTCCGTCCCCGAGCCTCCGGAGATCGTCGAGCCGCTCGAGTAGGAATAATATTTCCCCTGGAAATATCTCGTCAGCGAGGCGTCGGTCCCTCCCGCGGACGGACCACCCCCGGCTCCGGCCCCGCCCACGACGAATGTCAGGCTCGAGGCGACGGACCTCGCGTATTGCCTATACGCCTCCGAGAAGCTCGCCGATTCAACGGCGGAGAGAACGGTCACGCCCCCGCCCTTCCGCGAAATGAGGCCGACGGCGTAAGCCGTAGTCTCCCGGTCCTGGACGGAACCGCTGAATTCACCCTGAAGCCCGTTCCCCCCGAACTTCCGGAGCTCGGAGGCGGGATACAGCAAGATTCCGGAACCTTCATCGACAATCCCATCCGCGGCCTCGGCGCCCATCTCATCCAAGCTCGAGTACCCGTGGGGCAAGATCAGGAGAAATCCTTTGAGGGTGTCCGATCCCATGATATAGCCGCTCCCCTGTTTCGCGGCCTTCCATCCCTCCGGAACCGTGAACGCGATCCCCATTTCCGGATCACTGATCTTTTTCCCCTGCCCGGCCCCCTGCAGGGGGACGCTCGCGGAAGCCGGGCCGGGGGCCGTGGCGAGGGCTCCGGCCAAAGCCAGCCCGATGACGAACGATACGGCGATCTTTTGATGCATGCAGTTTTCCTTTCCCTCCAAAGCCCCGACCAGGGCAGGCCCTGGCTCCGGCATTCGGGAACCCGGCCTGCTGAAGGATCGGGCTAAGGGAAATATAGCCCCGGAAAAGGCCGCTGTCAACGCCCGGCCGCGGCAGCGGACTTGATCCTGTCGATGAGGCTCGAGCTGGAGTGTCCTTTGAGATAGGGCACGATGACGACCCTGCCGCCGGCGGCCTCGACCTCGGCCCGGCCCACGACCCGGTCGGGGCCCCAGTCGCCTCCCTTGACCAGGACGTCGGGCAGGAGCTCGGCGACGATCTCCCGGGGTGTCGGCTCCGCGAACCAGGTCACGTAGTCGACGTCGGCGAAAGCGGACAGGACTTCGAGCCTCTCGCGGAGCGGAAAGACGGGGCGCGTCGGCCCCTTGAGCCTCCGGACCGAGGCGTCCGTGTTCAGGGCGACGATGAGGACGTTCCCCTCGTCCCGGGCCTTGCGGAAGAGCCGGGCGTGCCCCGGGTGCAAGAGGTCAAAACAGCCGTTCGTGAACACGACCGTCTTCCCCTTCCTCTTGAGCGCCCGCCGGATCGGGAGGAGCGCGCGAAGACTCTTGATCTTGGGGTCTCTCACGGCCGTTTTTTGTCCGGGGCCCCGATCTCGATCGTCGGGCTGAAGGTCCATTCGTGCGGCAGGCGGGCGACGCCGACGTCCTTGAGGGGGGAGGAGACCAGGAATGAATAAAGGTTCCGGTGATAGTCGTAAGGATAGCCGTTCCTTTTGTGTACGGCCACGTCGAGGTAGTATGTCCCGTTGATCAGGTTGAGCTTCCCGATCCGGAACTCGACCCGCCCCTCGCCGCCGATGCGCACGGACTCCAGGTCCTCGAGGTGCGTGTTGGTCCCGTAACAGGAGACCCCTTGCGAGTTGAAGATCCCGACCCCGAAGACGAAGTCCGACGCCGGGGAGGGGGCCGCGACTTCCATCTCGACGACCAGGCCCTCTTCCGGGGAGAAGACGTGCTTCGGTTGGCCCTGAAGGTTCCGGAGCGTCACCTTGCGGATCTCGATCTCCCGTTTTCCCCACCGGTTCTCGCGCCGTTCGCCCCCATAGTCCTCGGACGGCCCCGCCCCTTCGCGCTTTTTCTCGAAAGCCTTCTCCTGCTTCTCGGCGATGTCCTGGAGGTAGGCGTCGACGATCCGCTTGGGCTCGCCCGCGGCCGCGACGTGGCCGTTCTTGAGCCAGACGACCCGGTTGCAGATCTTCTCCACGGTGGCCAGGTCGTGGCTGACGAAGAGGATGGTCTTCTTCCGGCGGCGGAAGTCGTCGATCCGGTCGAGGCACTTGGGGATGAAGGAAGCATCGCCGACCGCCAGGACCTCGTCGATGAGCAGGATCTCCGGGTTGACGTTGATGGCCACGGAGAAGCCGAGCCGCATGTACATCCCGGAGCTGTAGGTCTTGACGGGGGCATCGATGAAGTCCTCGAGCTCGGCGAACCGGACGATCTCATCGAACTTCGCGGTAATCTCCTTCTTCGAGAGCCCGAGCATGATCCCGTTGATGAAGACGTTCTCCCGCCCGGTGATCTCGGGGTGGAAGCCGGCGCCGAGCTCGATGAGGGCCGAGACCTTCCCGGCCGTCGTGATCCGGCCGGAGCTCGGCTTGGCGATCCCGGCCACGATCTTGAGCATCGTGCTCTTGCCCGACCCGTTCTCGCCGATGAGGCCGAGGGTATGCCCCTTCTCGACGTTGAAGCTGACGCCGTCCAGGGCGATCACAAGTTCGTCGGCCCGGATCGATCGGGCGATGTCGCCCTTGACGAGAGCGCTCTTAAAGGTCTGGAACCGGTGGCGGGACGAATACTTCTGATAGACCCGGGAGACGTTGTCGACTTCGATGGCGTACACCTAGACCTCCTCCGGGAATGAGTCGCGGAGCCGGTCGAAGACCGTGTACCCGGCCCAGAACATGAGGAGGCCGGCGAGGAACGTCACTCCGAGCTTCTTCCAATGGATGAGCTCCCCGTAGAACAGACAGCTTTGGTAGCCCCCGATGATATGGGTCATCGGGTTGAGGTTGAGGAGCGTCCGCAGGAAGCCCGACTTCGAGATGGTCCCGAACGACAGGGGGTAGACGATGGGCGTCGCGAAGAACCAGAAGGTCAGGAAGTTCGACAGAATGTC
>Ga0315286_10003893_pt1 | contig 14248 bp, 15 predicted proteins | sample YL17G10_0_MG_FD_205038 | JGI IMG/M metagenome (GOLD analysis project Ga0315286, IMG submission 205038) | Sediment microbial communities from Yellowstone Lake, YNP, Wyoming, USA - YL17G10_0 | ecosystem: Environmental > Aquatic > Freshwater > Lake > Sediment | place: USA: Wyoming | collected...
CCGGGACAGAAAAGAAGCAGCCGGGGGAAGCGCTCCCCCGGCCGATCGGTGTTTCGCGTCGTCTGGCCTTCAGGCCTTCTCGCTCTTCTCGTACCGGCGCCGAAAACGCTCCACCATGCCGGCGGAGTCGATCAGCTTCTGCTTGCCGGTAAACAAGGGGTGACACGCAGAGCAGATCTCCAGGCGGATCTCCTTCTTCGTGGAGCGCGTCTTGAAGGTGTTCCCACAGGCGCAGTGGACCTCGACCTCCTGGTACGCGGGGTGAATTGCTGCCTTCATGCGAACCTCCGAACACCCCCCAACCAATGGGGGCGCGTGAGTATACACGAGGCGCGGGCCCTGCTCAAGGGTGCACGCTCCGGCGTACACCTTTTGGCCGCTCTATGGCACCATGACCCCACCATGAGCCGCAACCGGGCGCTTGAGGTGCTGGCCGGGTCCTCTCTCATGGCCGGGCTCCCTCGCGAGACGGTGCTCTCGGTCCTGAGCCGGGCCAGCGAGAAGCGGTGCCCCGACAGTGCCGTCGTGTTCAGGGAGGGCGAGCCGGCGGTGGCGTTCTTCCTCGTGCTCGAGGGCCGCCTGAAGCTCACGCAAACTGGGGCGGACGGCCATGAGGTGGTGATCCACTTCGTGGGCCCGGGTGAGGCCACGGCCGCGCTTGCGGTGTTCTCCGGCGCGGTGTACCCGGTGACGGCCAGCGCCGTCGGGTTGACCTGCCTGCTCGGGTGGTCGCATGAGGTGATGCGAGGGCTGCTGCTGGACCAGCCGGTCCTCGCGCTCAACGCCTTGAAGCTCATGTCCGACCGTATGCGCGAGATGCAGGAGAGGTTTCGCGAACTGGCCACCGAGCGCGTGGGTCAGAGACTGGCGCGGAGCCTGCTGCGGCTTGCACGCCAGACCGGGCGCCGAACCCCCGAGGGTGTCCTCATCGACCAACCGATCACGCGCGAGGAGCTGGCCCAGATGACCGGCACCACGGTGTTCACCGTGAGCCGGATCCTGAGCGTTTGGGAGACGCGCGGTCTCGTGGTCTCCGGTCGTAAGCGCGTCCTCATCCGCGACCCCCACGGGCTCGTCTCCATCGCAGAGGACCTCCCACCTTCGCCGCCCACTGCGGAACGCGTGTAGGACAGACCGAGTAGACCACACTGTCGCCTTCGAATCCTGGAATAGGCAGGACCGTCAGCAGCTTCGCTCCCTGTGCCCCATGGCCTGTCTCTTTGCGCTGGCGCAAAGACAGCGGTCCCTCCGAGGCCTAGCTTCGGCACCAAGGATGAGAGCCCCACGGCCCGCGATTCGTCCCGGAATGAGCGTGGCGGAGCTGCTCGACGAGCACCCTGAGGCCATTGCCACGTTCCTGCGCCACCGGATGGCGTGCGTGGGCTGCACGATGTCCGACCTCGACACCATCGCCGACGCCGCCCGCTCCTACGGCCTCGTCCTCGCCGGCTTCATGGCGGAGATCGAGCACGACCTGGAGGCCGCGGAGGCGTCCCGCAAGACCGCTGCAACGCCGGCCCGGGGCGGAAGCCCGCGCCGTCTCACAGGGAAGAGAGGCTCGTGATGAAAAGGAAAGGAACGTGGTTTCTGGCTGCTGCCATTAGTGCGGCCTCGGTGGTCCTGGGGGGTGCCAGGCCGGCGCTCGCCCACTGCGACACGCTCGATGGCCCGGTGGTGGCCAGCGCCCGCGCGGCTTTCGCCAAGGGAGAAGTCACGCCCGTGCTCAAGTGGGTGCAGCCGCAGGACGAGGGCGAGATCCGCTCCGCCTTCGCCTCGGTGCTCAAGGTCCGTGCCCAGGGGAGCGAGGCGCGGCAGCTTGCGGACAACTGGTTCTTCGAGACCCTCGTTCGGTTGCACCGGGCGGGGGAGGGCGCCCCGTACACGGGACTCAAAGCTGCCGGCGCCGAACTGGGGTTGGCCGTGGAGGGTGCGGACAGGGCGCTCGAGACGGGGTCGGTGGACGCCCTCGTCAAGCTCGTGACCGATGATGCCGCGGCCAGCATCCGCGAGCGGTTCAAGCACACCTATGGGGCCAGGAAGCACGCCGAGGATTCGGTGGCGGCCGGCCGTGCGTACGTCGCCGCCTACGTCGAGTACGTTCATTTCGTCGAGCGTTTGCACGTCGACACCACCGGGCCTGCCGGGCACGGCTCGGGTGACGAACCCACGCCCCGCAGTGGGCATGGAAAGGAGGCGCCATGACCCCGACCCAGACGTTGAACCATGAGCACAAGGTGATCCTCCTCGTCGTGGACGCCGCGGAGCGCGAAGCCGCGAAAATCGAAGGCGGCGGCGCCGTGGACACCGAACGGATCGAAAGCATGCTCTCCTTCTTCCGCGAATTTGCCGACGCCTGCCACCACGCGAAAGAGGAGCGCCACCTCTTCCCGGCGATGAACGCGAAGGGAGTACCGCTCGAGGCAGGGCCGATCGCCGTGATGCTCCACGAGCACGACCAGGGGCGGGCGTTCCTGCGCGCCCTTGACCAGGCCCTCGCCCGCGTGAAGGCGGGCGAAGCAGGCGCCACGGGAGCGGTGGCGGGCGCCCTGCTCGGCTACGCAGGGTTGCTGCGCGCCCACATCTACAAGGAGGACAACATCCTCTTTCCGATGGCCGACAAGATCCTCTCACCCGCCGATCAGGAGACGCTCGCCGCCACGTTCGAGCGAGTCGAGGCGGAGGAGATCGGCGAGGGCGTGCACGAGCGCTACCACGAGCTGGCGCACAAGCTGGCTCAGGGATGATGCCATGACGGTCAAGGTCCAGCTGCCCGATCTGCAGCACTGGAAGGACCAGGTCAAGTGCCAGTCCGGCTGCCCGGTGGCCACCGACGCGGGCCGGTACGTGCAGCTGATCGCCGAAGGGCGCGACGAGGATGCCTATCTTGTGGCCCGCGCCCCCAACCCGTTCGCCTCTGTGTGCGGTCGGGTTTGCGCCGCGCCGTGCGAGGACGCGTGCCGGCGTTCGTCGATCGATGCGGCGGTCTCGATCCGCGCCCTGAAACGCTTTGTCACGGAGAGGTACGGCGTCGAGTCGGTCCACCCCGACACGCAGGACGCACTCCGCACCACCCTCGTGTCGGAGGGGAACTGCTACGCGGGTCACTTGCCGGTCCACCCGGCCCCCACGCAAACCGCGAGGCGTCGCAAGGTCGCCGTCGTCGGGTCGGGCCCCGCCGGCCTTTCCGCAGCCCACGACCTCGCCTTGCTCGGCTACGACGCCACCGTGTTCGAGGTGGCCCAGGAACCGGGCGGGATGATGCGTTTCGGCATCCCCGAGTATCGCCTCCCGCGCTCCCTCATCCGCGCCGAGATCGACAGGATCCTGGCGCTGGGTGTGACGCTCAAGCTCGAGGAGCCGCTGACGCCGTCGTTCGGTCTGCGGGAGCTCAGGCAGCACGGGTTCGAGGCGGTTTTCGTGTCGGTCGGTGTCTCACAGGGCCGCGACCTGCAGGTTCCCGGCGTCGAACTCGACGGCGTCGTGAAGGCGATCGACTACCTCCTCAACATCAACCGCGGGTACCGGATCGACCTCGGCCGGCGGGTCGTCGTCATCGGCGGCGGGTTTGTCGCTTTTGATGCGGCGCGTACTGCGTTGCGCGTGGGGCGCGACGAGGGTGTGACTGAGATTGCCGAGAGCCTGGGAGCCGAGACCGACGCCCGGCTGAAGGAAGCACTCGACTCGGCGCGTGCGGCCCTGCGGGGCGGTGCGACGGAGGTTGTGATCGTCTCCCTGGAGGACTTCCAGGAGATGCCCGTGCTCAGGACCGCACAGGGGCGCGAGGAGTTCGAGGAGGCCAGGAAGGAGGGCGTCACCTTCGTGACACGCCGTGCGCCAAAGCGCTTCCTCGGCGATGGACGTCTGCGCTCGATCGAACTGCGCCGCGTGGTCTCGGTTTTCGACGAGAACGGCCGCTTCGCACCCGCCTACGACGACGGCGACGTCACCACGATCGAGGCCGACAGCTGCGTCCTGGCGATCGGCCAGAAGGCGGATCTCTCGTTCCTCAGGGAGGAAGACGGGGTCGAGCTGACGCCCTGGGGAACGATCCGGGTGGACCCGGCCACGCTTGCGAGCTCCGCGCGCGGCGTGTTTGCTGGCGGCGACGTCGCGTTCGGGCCGCGCAACCTGATCGACGCCGTGGCGAACGGCAAGCGCGCCGCGCGCTCGATCCACGAGTTGCTCGCCGGCGACACCGCCCGCGTCGCGGCCGCCGTCGAGATCGAGGAGATCCCGACCTCGCGCTACCGCATGCTCGCCGGCTTCGAGATTCTGGACCGCGAGGCCGCGCCCACCTTGGACGTCGGGCGGCGCACCGGGATCGCCGAGGTGGAAACCGGCTACGCGGAGGACGCTGCGCGCCGGCAGGGGGCGCGTTGTCTCGTCTGCCACGTTCAGACGATCTACGACCCCGAGAAGTGCGTACTGTGCAACCGCTGCGTGGACGTCTGTCCGGAGTACTGCCTGGCCATCGTGCCGTTCGAGAAGCTCGATCTGCCCGATGGCGAAAGGCAGGTTCTCATGGAGCGCGCGGGGGCGGGACGGCTGCCGCTTTCGGCGATGGTCAAGGACGACGAGCGGTGCATCCGGTGCGGGCTGTGCGCGATCCGCTGCCCGACCGCCGCGATGACGATGGAGAGGTTCGCCATCACCGAGCGGTTCGCTCTGACACAGGGGAAGGAGACACGATGAGCAACGGTGACAACCGCCGCGAGTTCCTGATCAAGGTCGGTATCGGCGGAGGGCTGGCCGCCTTGGCGGGGCAGGGGATCGCCTCGCTGCGCTCGCTGGTGCCCAACGTCTCGTACGACGCCCCGACGACGGTCAAGCTCGGGCCGCCGGCGGAGTTCCCCGACGGGCTGAAGTTCCTTCCGGACGAGCGCCTGTTCGTGTTCCGCGACGGGAACACCTTTCACGCGATATCCGCCGTATGCACCCACCTCGGGTGCACCGTGCGCGCGGAGGCGCTGTCGCAGCCGGAGACGAAGACCGTTGACGGCAAGCCGTTGCGCCTCACACACCGTTTCCTGTGCCCTTGCCACGGCTCGAAGTACTCCGGTGACGGCGGCAACATCTCGGGCCCCGCACCGAAGCCCCTGGCTTGGTGCCACCTGTCGCTGGCACCCGACGATGGCCAACTCGTCGCCGACCTCGCGCGTCCGGTCGAGCGCGACTTCCGGCTGACGGTCGGATGAGGGAGGACGCCGTGAGCGCGACCCCCAAGAACGACGCACCGCAGACGCAGGCACCGGGCGTGCACCCGCGCCCGTTCTGGAGCCTGCGCCCCCAGTCGGATCGCCAGTCCGGCGATGCCGTCACGTCGAACTTCCTCCTGCACTGGTTCCCCGCCAAGAGCTTCAAGGCCTCGCTCGCCTGGGGGTACTCCTTCTGGCTCGGAACCACGTCCGCCGCGCTGCTCCTGCTCCTGACGCTGTCCGGCCTTCCCCTGCTCTTCCTGTACATCCCGTCGGTCGAGCGCGCCTACGCCTCGGTCAAGGACATCGAGTACGTCGTCGCATTCGGCGCCTGGATCCGCGCCGTGCACCGACTGTCCGCGCACCTCATGGTCGCGGTGGTCTTCCTGCACCTCGTGCGCGTGTTCCTTACCGGGGCGTACAAGAACGGCGCAGGGCAGGGGCAGAAGCGCGAGTGGAACTGGGTGATCGGCGTCGGCATGCTGCTGTTGACCCTCTTCCTCTCGTTCACCGGGTACCTCCTGCCGTGGGACCAGCTCGCGTACTGGGCGATCACGGTCGGAACCAACATCGCCTCGTCGGTGCCGATGGTCGGGGCGTCGGTCCGCGAGCTGTTGCTCGGCGGGCGGACGATCGATCAGGCGACACTCATCCGCTTCTACGTCCTGCACTGCATCTTCCTCCCTGCCGGTCTGGGCGTCTTGTTCCTGTACCACATGTGGCGCGTCCGCAAGGACGGCGGGCTGGCCAAGGCGGACCACGTCGCGCTGCTGGCCGAGAAGAGGCCCACAGAGCCATCCGAGTCCAAGACGTACACGCTTCTCGGCGTGGCGCGCGGCACGGCGCCCACGGTCCGTACTGTCTCGCTCGAGGCCCCGGACACCACCGTCAACTCGATCCCGGATCTCACACGCCGCCTCGCCATCGTCATCCTGGGCACCATCGCGGTGGTCTCGATGCTCTCGGTGTTCGTGCACGCCCCTCTGGAGGAGCCCGCCAACCCGCTCATCACGCCCAACCCCACCAAGGCGCCATGGTACTTTCTGTGGCTGCAGGAGGTCGTGACCGACACGACGATCCACCTCGGATCGTTCACGATCAACGGCGCTTTCCTGGGCGGCGTGCTGCTGCCAAGCTTTCTGGTCGCCCTGGCCCTCGCGTGGCCGTGGCTCGACAGGTCGCCCGGGGTCTCGGCCGGTGTCTGGTTCGCGGCGAGTCGCAAGCGGCAAAACGCCGTGTTCATCGCGGTCGTCGTCCTGATCCTCATTCTGACGTTCGTCGGAACGTTCATGCGCGGGCCGTACTGGCACTTCTACTGGCCGTGGCAGCAGTGGCCCGAGCTCCCCGCGAGGATCTGACCATGGAAAAGCGCTCGAACTCCCCGTTCCCGAGGATCGACCGCCCGGTCCTGGCGCTCGTCGGCGTCGCGCTGATCGTCTCGACGGTCCTGTTTGCCTACTTCGACCGGCAGCACGACTGGCGCTACTACCAGTACGCGTTCCGCAACATGGTCGCGGAGAAATACGGAAAGGAAAAGGCGGACAGGCTGCCGTCCGGGATCCAGCAGATCTGGGTCCCCGACCTCCGCCGGGCCGACCGCTGCATCACCTGCCATGCGGGGATCGGCTGGAAGGGGTTTGAGGGCGTGGAGCAGCCGTTCTCGACGCACCCGGCCGGGTCGTTCAAGAGCCACCCGGTCGAGAAGTACGGGTGCACCGCCTGTCACGGAGGCCAGGGGTGGGCGATCGACGCCGACGCCGCGCACGGCGGCGTCGAGCACTGGGAGGAGCCCCTGCTCGGCGCCACGCTGGGCGAGCAGTACACGCTGGTGGACAACAAGAAGGCGCTGATGCAGATGAACTGCAACGTCTGCCACCGCTATGACCGCGAGACGCCTGGCGCCGACGCCGTCAACCTCGGCAAGAAGCTTGTGCTCGAGAAGGGGTGCCGCGCCTGCCATGTCATCAACGGGCGCGGCGGGACGCTCGGACCGGACCTCACGTTCGTTGGCGACAAGGCGGCTGAGCAGTACGACTACTCGCACCTGTCGGGGCAGAAAACCACGTTTGCATGGCACGTCGCGCACCTGAAGGACCCTCGCGCGATCGTGCTGGACACCGTGATGCCCAACTTTCACCTCACGACGAAAGAGGCGCAGGCCCTCGCGATTCTCGTCCTGTCGTGGCGAAAGGCGCCGGTGCCCGCGGACTACCGCCCGGGGATCCCCCGCACCGACCCGCAGACCGCGGCGGAGGTGGAGGCCGAGGAGCGCATGAAGACCGGGCCCGGTGCATGGTTCGTCAAGACCGGCTGCTTCGTGTGCCACTCGATCTCGGCCCTGGGCGTGAGGAGCCCGGCGCAGATCGGGCCCGATCTGTCGACTGCGGTCGAGGACACGCAGAGCCGTTTCGGCCTAACCGTCGACGATTTCCTGCGGAGCCCCACGGGCACGATGGCGGTGGTGCTCTCGCGCCAGATCATCCTCACGCCGGAGCAGAAGGCGGTCGCGGTCGGCAAGCTCCGCGAGGCGTTTGCCGAGCACCAGAGGCAGAAGGAACAGGGCAAGAGCACGTCCGCCGCGCCAGCGGCGGGGAAGTGACGAACGATCAATGGAGAAAAGGAGGGGAGAATGAATCAGCGCAAAAGAGGTGGAATGACGTGGGGCCTGGGCGTCGGAATCCTGGCGGCGCTCTCCGTCGGCTGGGGGTGCGCGCCGAGTGCGCCGAAGGGCGCCAGGAAAGCCGCTGGCACGACCTCGGACCTCGCGGTGGCCGCGCAGAAGACCTACGTGGCCCCCGGAGACCTCGACGAGTTCTACCTGTTCTCGTCGGGTGGGCACTCGGGACAGGTTTACGTCTACGGCGTGCCGTCGATGCGGCACCTCGCAACAATACCCGTCTTCACGCCGTACCCGGCGACCGGCTACGGCTTCGACGACGACACGAAGGCGATGCTCGGCAACCTGACGTGGGACGACGTGCACCACCCGGCGCTCTCGGAGACCAACGGGGACTATGACGGGCGGTGGCTGTTCGTCAACGGCATGAGCGGCCGCATCGCTCGCATCGACCTCAAGGACTTCAAGACGAGGCAGATCGTCGGGCCGGTGCCCAACGTATCCGGTAACCACGGTTCGTCGTTCGTCACGCCCAACACCGAGTACGCGATGATGGCGTCGCGCTTCTCGATACCGATCCCCAAGGGCACGGTGGCGCCGATCGAGAGGTACGCGACCGACTACAGGGGTGTCGTGGCGGCGATCAAGATCGACTCCAAGACCGGACAGATGTCGTACGGCTGGGAGATCCTCACGCCGCCGTTCGACTGGGACCTTGGCGACGCTGGGAAGAAGATATCGGATGGCTGGATGTTCTGGACCTGCTACAACTCCGAACGCGCGACCGGCAAGCTCGAGGTCACGGCGTCGCAGCGAGATCGCGACTATATCGCAGCAGTGGACTGGCGCGCCGCCGAGAAGGCGATTGCGGACGGCAAGGGTGAGATGGTCGGCGGCGTCAAGGTGCTCGATCCCAGGAAGGTGCCCGGGCTCATCTACCTGATGCCGTGCGGGAAGTCGCCCCACGGGGTCGACGTCTCGCCCGACGGCAAGTACGTCATCGGCTCCGGCAAGCTGCAGGGTGTGACCACCGCGTTCAACTTCGAGAAGATCCAGACCGCCATCCGCAACAAGGACTTCACGGGTGATGAGGACGGGATCCCCGTGCTCAAGTACGAGTCGATCAAGGACGCCGAGGTGCCGGTGGGCCTCGGCCCGCTCCACACCCAGTTCGGCCCCGACGGGTACGCATACACCTCGCTCTTCGTGGACTCCGCAATTGCCAAGTGGAAGCTCGGGACGTGGGAAGTCGTGGACAAGGTCCCGATGTCATACTCAATCGGCCACCTGTGCGCCGCCGAGGGTGACGCCTGCTCGCCGAAGGGGAAGTACCTGGTTGGCCTCAACAAGCTCTCCCACGGCCGCCACCTCTCGGTCGGTCCGTCACAGCCCGAGTCGTTGCAGCTCGTCGACATCTCGGAGGAGAAGATGAAGCTCCTCTACGATGCGTTCACCGAACCCGAGCCTCACTACGCGCAAATGATCACAGCCACAACGCTTCACCCCATCGAGGTGTACGCGAAGGAGGACAACAAGCACCCGCTGGCGATCTGGGACATCAAGGACGCCGGGGTTTCGCGCGCCGGAAACAAGGTCACCGTGAAGGTCGTGGAGGTGCGCTCCACGATCTACCCGACCGCAATTGAGGTGACCGAGGGCGACACGGTGACGCTCGCGATAACCAACATCGAGCAGACCACCGACGAGCTGCACGGCTTCGGCCTGCTCGACTACAACTTCAACATCGTGATCGATCCTGGCGAGACCAAGACCGTGACGTTCAAAGCCGACAAGCCCGGCGTGTTCCCGTACTACTGCACCAACTTCTGCTCCGCGCTGCACCAGGAGATGCAGGGGTATCTGATTGTGAAGGAGAAGGCGTGAGGCTCGGTCGCTTGCGGGCGGTGGCGTATTCGCCGCCCACAAGCGACGGGTGGAGAGCGATCATGAGGAAATGGCTTAAGGAATACTCTCGGCTGCTGGACCAGCCGCTCGACGGTCGCCCGCGTCTGCTCTTGCTCGGCACCGTGCTGCTGCTCGTCCCGGCGTACCTCTTCCCCCTCTGGAACATGACCATGTTCGCGCCCCAGTACCCGCACGGGCTGCGGCTGCACATCTACAGCTACAAGCTCGAGGCCGGCAACGCAGGGCAGGACCTCGCCGAGATCAACATCCTCAACCACTACATCGGTATGAGGGACCTGGCCACGTCCGACTTCACCGAGTTCAAGTGGATACCGTTCGTGGTCGGGATCATCGGCTTGCTGTTCCTGCGCGCGGCGGTGCTTGGGAAGATGACGGACCTCGTGGATCTCCTGGTCCTCTACATGTACATCGGTATGTTCTCGCTCTGGTCGTTCGGGTACAAACTCTTCCGCTACGGCCACGACCTCGCGCCGACCGCATCGGTGAAAGTGCCTCCGTTCATGCCGCCGATGTTCGGTTACAAGCAGCTCGCGAACTTTGAGGTCTACTCGTACCCGGGGCCCGCCTCCTACTTCTTGGCCGCGGTCGCCGTCCTCTTGCTGGCCGGGGTGATCATTCATTGGCGCGGCTACCGCAGGACGTCGAAGGCATGAGAGGGGTGACTGGTTGACGGCCGCGGTCCTGCTCGCCCTGCTGCTGGCCGGTACGCAGGAGATGGAGCCTGTCCTGCCGGGCGGTGTCGAGGGGCGCCCGCCTGTGGGACAGCAGTCGCCGCTCCAGGCGAAGATCGACCGTGCGGCGCCCGGAAGCACGGTCGAGGTCGGCCCGGGGACGTATGCCGGCGACGTGTTTATCGATCGGCCGCTGAAGCTGGTAGGCCTCGGTCGGCCCACGCTCGTGGGCTCGGGCGCCGGCAGCGTCGTGCGGGTGCGTGCAGATGACGTCACGATCGAAGGCTTCGAGATCGACGGGCGCGGCGGCGGCGACCTCGGCCGCGACTCCTCCGGGGTCCACGTCGCCGCGCGCCGCGCGACGGTGCGTGACTGCCGCATCAAGGGGACCGTGTTCGGCGTCTACCTGCGCGCCGCGGATGGCAGCCGGGTCGAGCGGTGCAGCATCCGTGGCATCCCGGGCCGGGAGCCCGGCGAGAAGGGCTCCGGGATCCACGTCTGGAACACCGTCGGGTTCCGGCTGGTTGGCAACGAGGTGACCGACGTCCGCGACGGCTTCTATATCCAGTCCTCGTCGCACGGGCTGATCAAGGCCAACGTGGCCCGCGACCTGCGCTACGGCCTTCACTACATGTTCTCCGACGACAACACCTTCGAGGACAACCTCTTCGCAAACGGCGCCGCCGGCACCGCGATCATGTACTCGAAACGGATCATCTTCAGGCGCAACGCGTTCGTTCACAACCGCGGTTTCGCGTCGGTGGGGTTGCTGTTCAAGGCCTGCGAGCACGTGGTGGCCGAGTCGAACCTCATCGCCGACAACGCCCGCGGGATCTTTCTCGAGGGCTCCTACCACAACCGTTTCCGTGGCAACATCGTGGCGGAGTCCGATGCCGCAATCGTTCTCTTCGATTCGTGCGCCGACAACCGCTTTGAGGGCAACTCCTTCGTCGCCAACCTCACGCCGCTCAACTTGGTGGGCCGGCGGACCGACACCGTGTTCGAGGGGAACTACTGGTCAGACAACGACCAACCAGACCTCGACGGTGACGGTCAGAGCGACCGGCCGTACCGTTTGTCGAGCGTGTTCGATCACTTCCGCGGCAACCTCACGGCCGCCGACCTTCTCACCCAGAGCTTCGCTGCGGCTGCCCTCGGTGTCGCTGAGAGGACGTTCCCGGTGCTCGACCCTGTGCCGGTGGAAGACCGCGCCGCGCTGGTACGGCCGCCCGAGCTACCCGACGTGCCTCCGCCGCCGGCGAGGGAGTCCGGGACAAGCAAATCGGGGCTCGTGGTGTCGCTGGCGGCGCTCGTGGGCGGTGCGGCGGTGCTTGTGTGGGGCCGGCGATGATCCGTTTCGACTCTTTCTCCAAGCGATTCGGCCGCACCTGTGCGGTGGAGTCGCTCACGCTCTCCGTAGGTGCGGGCGAGGTGGTCGCCCTGCTCGGGCCCAACGGGTCGGGGAAGACGACCTCGCTGAAGGCCGCAGTCGGGCTGATCCACCCAACCTCGGGGACGGTGGCAATCGGCGACCCACCGAGGCCGGCACTCGAGCCCGCCGCCCGTGCGGTCGTGTCGTTCCTGCCGCAGAAGGTGTTGTTCCCGGATTCGCTGTCGGGACGGGAGGTGGTGGAGTTCTACCGGCGCCTGCGCGGTGTGCCGGCCGAGCGCACCGATGCGGCGCTCCGCTTCGCGTCGCTGAACGGAGCATCGGAAAGAGCCGTGGGCACGTACTCGGGGGGAATGGTGCAGCGCCTCGGCCTGGCCGTCGTCACGCTGCCGGACGCTTCGGTGCTCCTGCTCGACGAGCCCACCGCGTCCCTCGACCCCGACGGGCTGTGCGCTTTCTACGAGCTCGTGGAGGAGAGGCGCGCAAAGGGCAAGTCCGTGCTGTTCACGTCGCACCAGCTGGGCGATGTTGACCGTCTCGCTGACCGCTTCGCCGTTCTGGTGGAAGGACGTTTGGTGGCGGTGATGAGCCAGGGAGCGCTGGCGGAGCGGCTTGCGGAGCGGGGAGTCATGCGCCTGCGCCTGTCGGGACGGCCTTCGACGCTGCTGGACCGGCTGAAGCCCCTGGCGCCGGACGCCCGATGGGCCGGAGACGAGCTCGTGGTCCCTGGACCGGCCTCCCTCCGGCCGGCCGTGCTGGATCGTGTGCGGAGCGAGGGCGTGGAGGTGCGGGGCCTCACCGCCGAGGAGGGGCGTCTGGACCTTCTGTACCGCGAGCTCGTGGGGGAGGAGCGATGAGGCGAGCGTCCCTGGCGGTGCTTCTCGTGGCCATGCTCGCCTCCTGCGGACGCGGGCCGGTGGCACCGGCCCCCCTGGACACCAGGAACGAATCGTGCGCCTGGTGCCGGATGTCGGTCTCCGATCCCCGGTTCGCCGCCCAGCTTGTCGCCCCACGGGAGGAGCCGAAGTTCTTCGACGACATCGGCTGCCTCCGCGACCATCTCGCCGCGACCAAGGAGGTGCCCCGCGGGGCGGTTGCCTACGTGGTGGACCACCGGAGCAGGACGTGGGTCCCCGCCGGCGCTGCCGTCTACACCGAGGTCGCGAGCCTCGAGACACCGATGGGCTCACACCTGATCGCGCACGCGAACGAGACCTCGCGCACCCAGGACCCCGATGCCAGGACCGGAAAGCCGCTGACCGCCGCGAACGTCTTCGGTCCGGCGGGAGTTCCCCGGAGTGAGCCGTGACCACAGGGTCGGCACTCGCCCTGTGCGCCCGACAGGAACTGGTGCTCGCGGTGCGTTCGCGCTGGACCCAGCTCTTCGCAGCGGTGTTCGGCGTCCTGGCACTCACGGTCGCAACCTCTGGGTATATCCTCTCGGGTGGCCACGGCGTGCAGGACTTCGCACGGACCGCAGCCTCCCTCGTGCAGCTCGTGCTCCTGCTCGTCCCGGTCACCGCGCTCCTGATCGGGGTGCTCGCGCTTGCCCCTGATCGAGGGGCGGCCGAGCTGCTGTACTCGCAGCCGGTGGCGCGACGGACAATCCTCATGGGCAAGGTTCTCGGTCTGCTCGCTGCGCTTGTCGGTGCCGAGGCGTTTGGTTTCGGGGCCGCCGGGGTGGTGATCTTCTCTCAGAGCGGCAACGAGGGCCTGGGAGGGTTCCTCCTCCTGCAGGTGTGCGCGTTCGTGCTGACCGCCGTCTTCCTCGCGCTCGCCGCGCTGATCGCCGCCGGTTCGACGGGGCGGCGCACCCGGGCGCTCGCACTTGCCCTTGTCACCTGGTTTGTGGCCGTCGTGCTGTTCGACATCGGGATTCTGGGGGTCGCATCGCTCCTGCGGTCGGGACCTGCGTCACAGCTCCTGATCGTCGGGACCCTCGCCAACCCCGTGGACGCGGTGCGCACCGCCGCCCTCCTGGGCATCCAGGGGACCACCGCCTTCGGGCCGGCTTCCCTCGCCTTGGTCCGCTTCTCCCACGGCCCGATGGGTGCCGGGGTGCTTCTGGCGGGCTCGTTGCTGCTCTGGCTCGTCGGACCGCTGGTCTGGGCCGCCCGCCGGCTCTCGAGGGCCGACCTCTAGGTTTTGCTTGTCGCGGCGATGGCGCGTGATCACCGTTGCAGACGCCCGACGGCTCCGGGTCGTAGAATCTTTGTTGATGTTCCTCGAAGCCATCCTGATCGCCTCGACGCTGGCGGCCGGCGAGCCCGAGGTGCCACCCGGGACGCCAATCGTCGCGATCCGCATCGTGCGCCACGACATCTTCGATACCGACGACGCCGAGACCTCGTCGTGGCCGTACCGTTGGGCGAACGCCCTGCACGTGCTGACGCGCGAGCAGTTCATCCGCTCGATGCTGCTCTTCCGCGTCGGCGACAAGCTCGACCCC